>Ga0208612_1001247_pt1 | contig 10711 bp, 12 predicted proteins | sample AntDryMetagUQ889_FD_188089 | JGI IMG/M metagenome (GOLD analysis project Ga0208612, IMG submission 188089) | Polar desert microbial communities from Antarctic Dry Valleys - UQ889 (SPAdes) | ecosystem: Environmental > Terrestrial > Soil > Desert | place: Antarctic Dry Valleys | collected 2008-12-31 | reverse complement strand
GCGCCTCTCGGTCGGTGAGCAGCAGCGGGTGATGCTGGCGCGCGCGCTGGCGCTCGAGCCGGAGGTGCTGCTGCTCGACGAGCCGACCTCGGCGCTCGACGAGGCGGCGCGCGACGGCGTGGAGAGGACGATCCGCGGCCTGGTCGAGCGGCCGGGCACGTCGACGGTGCTCGTCACCCACGACCGCGCGCAGGCGCGGAGGCTCTCGCAGCGCACGATCGAGCTGCGCGCCGGCCGTCTCGCGGTCGGCGCCGCAGAGCCGGGGGCGTCGCCGTGACGCCGAGCATCGACATCACCATCGGCGAGGTCGCCGCCACGTTGGTCCTGGTCGCGGTGGCGGCGGCCGTCTCGCTCTACCGGCGCACCGAGCTCGAGGGCGACCTCGGGCTGGCCGTGGTGCGCTCGTTCCTGCAGCTCACGGCGATCGGCTTCGTGATCCAGGCGATCTTCGACTCCGACAGCCTCTGGCTCGTGGCAGCGCTGCTCGGCGTGATGGTGGCGTTCGGCACCTTCACTGCGCGTCGGCGCGCCCGCGCGGTTCCCGCCGCCGCCCTGCCGATCGCGCTCGCGCTGAGCGTCGCGGCCTCCGTCACGCTCGGGCTCGTGCTCGCCCTGGGCGTATTCCAGCCGGAGCCGCAGTTCATCGTGCCGGTGGGGGGGATGGTGATCGGCAACGCCATGACGACGTCGGCCGTGGCGCTCAACCGGCTCGCCGACGAGGTACGCTCGCACGCGCGCCAGCTCGAGGCCACGCTGGCGCTCGGGGCCACGGCCCGCCAGGCGGCGCACGGCCTCGTCACGCGGAGCCTGCGCTCGGGGATGATCCCGCTGATCGACTCGACGAAGACGGCGGGCATCGTCTTCTTCCCCGGCACCATGGTGGGAATGCTGCTCGCCGGCGCCGAGCCAACGGACGCGGTCCGTCTCCAGATCATCCTCCTATGGTCGCTGCTCGGCAGCGTCGCGCTCTCGGCCGTTCTGGCCACCGGTCTCGGCTATCGGTCGTTCTTCACCCGCGCGCAGCAGCTCCGCGAGCCGATCGCCGAGGCGCGATAGACCGGGGCGCTGGCTACGCTCATGAACCGATGAACGAGCTCGACGCCCTCTGGGCGTTCCTCGTCGCGGCGCTGGTGGCGCTGCTCGTGACACCGCTCGCCGCTCGCCTCGCCCATCGCGTCGGCGCCGTGGACGCTCCTTCGGAGCGCGGCCTACACGACCGCCCGATGCCCTACCTCGGTGGCCTCTCGATCCTGGCCGGGGTCCTCCTCGCCGGCGCGATCTTCATCCCCCTCGCCGCCGACACGCGCGGCATCCTCGCCGGCGCGGCGGCGATCGCGGTGGTCGGCGCGGTCGACGACGCGATCGACCTGCGCCCCGGCCTCAAGCTGCTCGGCCAGACCGCCGCCGCCGTGATCCCGGTCGCATCCGGCGTGACCGTCGAGGACATCTCGATCCCGCTGGTCGGCATCGTGGAACTGGGCGGTGCCGGGGCCGTGCTGACGGTCGTCGGGATCGTGGCGGTCATGAACGTCGTGAACTTCACCGACGGCGTGGACGGGCTGGCCGCCGGCGTCTGCACGATCGCCGCGGCCACGCTGGCGGTGATCGCGCTGTCGCTGGCCGACGCCGCCGTCAACCCGACCTCGGAGGGCGCGGCGGACCGCTTCGCAGCCGGGGTGTTGGCGGCCGCCACGGCCGGCGCCGCGATCGGCTTCCTGCGCCACAACTTCCACCCCGCCTCGATCTTCATGGGCGACTCCGGCTCGAACCTCCTCGGCCTGCTGCTCGCCTGCGTCGCCGTGCAGGGCGTGCTGAAGACGGCGGCGGTCGTCGCGCTCGTGTTCCCGCTCGTGATCCTCGCGGTTCCGATCCTCGACTCCGGCTTCGTCATCGCGAAGCGGATCAAGTACCGCCGGCCGGTGTATGAGGCCGATCGCTGGCACTTCCACCACCGCTTCGCGAACATCGGCTTCTCGCAGCGGCGGACGGTCGTCTACCTGTACGCCTGGACGCTCAGCCTCGCGGCGCTCGCGCTGGCGCTGCGGTTCGTGCCCTACTCGGACGGCGTCGGCAACTTCCACGCCGGATGGACGGTCGTGATCGTCGCCTTCGGCCTCGTGGCGGTGGCGGCCAGCGTCTACCTGGTCTACGTGCTGGAAATCCTCAAGTTCCGCCGCTTCCGCGCGCGCCAGCTGCGGCGGGAGGCGGTCGCTTCCGGGGAGGCGCCGCCGCCCGAGGACGCGATCGAGGAGGAGGTCGAGCGGGAGGTCGAGACCGGCGACTTCGAGGCCGTGGACCGCCCCGGGACGGGCGAATACGAGGCCGTCGGCCCGCGCTAGTTACCGATTCGCCGCCGCCGCGCTCGCACCCCGCGCCCCGACGGTGGCGGTTTTCCGACCTATGGGTGTCGGTTTCCCGCCATGCCCAAACCGAGCAGGAATCTCCTAGCAGGTGCCCCTAGAAGAGCCTGGCCTGCGATGCGGCGGCGGGGCGACGGGCGCCGCCGCCGCGACTCGAGATCGGTCCCGCCGGATCGACGCCCCGCATTGGCCGCTCCGCGTCCTCGACTTGAGCGCGCCGGGGAACGAGGGATGAGAGCCGTCGCCGCTCCTCGGAGGGGGCGTAGGCACCGCGCCGGTAGAGCTCCTCGTAGCGGGGGACGAGATCGGGGCGACGGTCGCGCAGCCAGTCCATGAAGAGGCCCTTGACCTCGCCGCGCAGGTGCAGCGCAACACCGCCCACGTTCGTGGCGCCGGCCTCGTCGGCCAGCTCGAGGATCCGCTCGACCTCCTCCGGCCGGTCGTTTATGCCCGGCATCAGCGGCGCGATCAGGACGCCGGTCGGGATGCCGGCGCTGTTCAGCTCGGCGACCGCCTCGAGCCGCGCGCGCGGGCTCGGCGTGTGCGGCTCGGTCTCGCGCCAGGCGCCCTCGTCGAGCGTGGGCACCGACAGGTTCGCGGCGACCGGCGCTTCCTCGGCGGCCTCGAGCATCAGCTTCGTGTCGCGCAGCAGCAGCGGGGACTTGGTGAGGATCGAGCTCGGCGTGCGCGAGTCGCGGAGCGCCTCCCAGATGCCGGGCATCAGCCGGTAGCGACCCTCGACCCACTGGTAGGGGTCGGTGTTGGTGCCCATCGCGACGTGCTCGCGCTTCCAGGACGGACGCCGGAGCTCCGCGCGGAGAAGCTCCGGCGCATTGACCTTGACCACGATCTCGCGCTCGAAGTCGCGACCGGCGTTCAGGTCAAGGTACGTGTGCGTGGGACGAGCGAAGCAAAAAGTGCACGCATGGGTGCATCCTCTATACGGATTGACCGTCCATTCGAACGGCATGCGCGACCGCTTCGGCACGCGGTTGAGCGCCGAGCGCGCGTGGACCTCGTAGAAGCGGACGTCGAGCGCCTCCGGCGCGTCGAAGGTCCGGACCACCGCCGGATCCGTGTAGCCCGGGAGGCGGTGCTCATCCTCGGAGGAGTCAACCCTCAGATTGTCCCAGCGCACGAACGCATGTTCGCACACGCGACGGACGATGGGACGCGTCCGGATCGAGCCTGACGTTCGACGCGCATATCGCGGTCAACGTCAGGCTCGGCGCGCCGGGGGCGCTTCAGCGCTCCTCCCCCCAAGCGGTCACCACGAGCTCGCGCCCCGAGGCCGAGTCGCGGTGCTCGCACAGGTAGATCCCCTGCCAGGTGCCGAGCGCCAGCGAGCCGTCGGCTACGGGGATCGTCACGGAGCTTCCCAGCAGCGCCGCCTTGACGTGCGCCGGCATGTCGTCCGGGCCCTCGACCGTGTGGGTCCAGTAGGAAGCGTCCTCGGGCACCGCCTCCGAGAACCACGACTCGAAGTCCCGCCGCACGTCCGCGCTCGCGTTCTCGTTGAGCGTCAGCGAGGCCGACGTGTGCCGCACGAAGACGTGTGCGATGCCGACCCGCAGGCGCGAGAGCTCCGGCACCGCCTCCTCGACCTCGCGCGTGACGAGGTGAAACCCGCGCGGGAACGAACCGAGCCGGACGGTGCGCTGCATCCACACGAATCGACAAGTTAGAGGTAGGAGCGCCGATTCGGCGGTGAGGCTCGCCTCTACGACGCGGAGAACCGCGCGTAGAACCCGAGCGCCGGCCCGAGGCGGCGCTCGAAGCGAAAGCCCGCGGCCTCGGCGCGCCGGGTCAGCGTCGAGGCGCTGACGAAGTGGGGGTCGAAGAGCGGTATCTCGCCGAACACGACACGTCCTCCGGATCGGACCACGCGGCGGAGCTCGCGCAGCGCCGCATCCTGGTCCGGGATCTCCCCGAGCACCGTGACGAGGAAGGCACCGTCGAAGCCTCCGTCGTCGTAGGGAAGCTGTCGGCCGTCGCCCAGCGTCGCGCGCACGTTCGCCACACCTTCGCGGTCGGCGCTGCGCATCACGTCGTCGAGCATCTCCTGCTGGACGTCGAAGACATCGAGCGTCCCGCCGGGCGCGAGCGCGCGCGCCACGGGCAGGGTCTGGATGCCGGTTCCGGGCCCGACCTCGAGCAACCGCTCGCCCGCGCGCGGCTCGAGCACCTCGATCAACCGCTGGACGGAGAGCCATGGACGCGGGACTCCGAGCATCCAGCGCTGCGAGTAGGGACACGCCGAGGGGTTCGTACGCTCGCGGACGAGCGCGGCGGCCACCCCGCCCGCCACGGTCCCGACGATCGCGGCTCCACGGCGTCCCACACCGCGAGAATACGCGACGCCGGAGACGCTTGACAGCTCGCCTGAAGGGGGCGGACCGGAAGGATTGGGCGCCCGCCCGGTGGTAGAGTGCCGCCCCCGGCGGAGACGCGTCAAAGCCGCATTCCGCTGAGCATCCGGGGCGCCGCCGCTCGTATAAAGAGTGAACCCTTCGGACGGGTCTCACCCCGTCATCTCACATGCAGAGAACGCACGAAGACCATGAGCGATCCACGTCGCACCGACCCGGCGGCGGCGGGCGCGATGCTCGTCGCGAGCATCGTCACCTGCGGCGGCATCGGCCTGGGCATCGGCACTCTCGTGGGACTGTCCGTGCCGTTCACCCTGACCGGCCTGTTCGTCGGACTGGTGGTGGGTTTCGCCCTTGTCTACACGCGCTTTAAGGACATCTGACGTGGCCGCGCCGAGAACGACGACGCCGGCGGTCGGTGACCCCTACCCGTGGGTAATCAGGCTCCTGCGGTACTTCGACCTCGCGCTCCTGGCCGCGGCGCTTCCGATCTTCCTGCTCGCCGACCTGCCCTTGCTCGGGTGGCTTGCCGCGGCCGTCGCCTGGACCTGCCAGCGCGCCGTTCGGGCGGCGCTCGAGCGGCGCGCCGAGGCGTCGGACGACCCGCGCACGGTCGCCGGCATCACCGCCGGCAGCATGCTCGCCAGGGCCTGGCTGATGGCGCTGACGATCGTCGGCGTCGGCCTGACCGACCGCGAGGCCGGGCTCTCCGCGGCCGTGCTCGCGATCGTCCTCTTCACCGCGTTCTTCTCGACGCAGCTCGCGTTCAGGCCGTTCGACCGAAAGCCGGCGCGATGAGCGTCGACACAAAGGACGCCACCGTTCGCGAGGCCGAGCGGCACGACGCCGTCGCGCCCGACGCCGACTCAGGCGACGGCAAGCCGGCCGAGGCGCAGGACGCCGCCAAGAGCCGGAAGGGCAAGGGGCTCAGCACGCGCGCCAAGGTCTTCCTCGGGCTCGGTGGCCTCTTCCTGCTGACGCTCCTCTTCGCCGTCCTTTTCGGCAACGCGGGCGAGAACCCCGACTACCTGCCCCAGAACGAGTTCCTGCTCGATCCGTGGATCTCGCTTCAGCTCGGGCCGATCGACATGAGCATCAACAAGGCGGTGCTGTACCTCTTCCTGGCCTGCGCCGCGACCACGATCGCGATGGTCTACGTCGCCAAGCGCATGCAGGCCAAGCCGAACCGCGTCCAGACCGCGGTTGAGGCCGCCTACGACCTCACCCGCAACAGCATCACCCGCAACAACATGGACGACCGGATGGCGGCCAAGTGGTTCGGCTTCACCGCCACGCTCTTCTTCTTCATCTGGTTCTCGAACATGATCGGCTTCATCCCGCTGCCGACGAACACCGAGCACCCGCTCAACATCTTCGGCGTCGAGGTCCCCGCGCTCGCGCTCTACGGCGCCACGGCAAACCTGTCGGTGCCGCTCGTCCTCACGCTGATCGTCTGGGTCTCGTACCACGTCGAGGGGATCCGTCGCAAGGGCCCCGTGGCGTACTTCAGGGGCTGGGTGCCCGGCGGGATCACCGGCGTCGCCGCCGTCGCGTTGTTCGTGATCGAGGTGATCTCGCACTTCGTGCGGCTGATCTCGCTGTCGGTGCGACTGTTCGCGAACATCCTGGCGGGCCACCTGCTGATCCTGTTCATGGGCGGCGGACTCGTGGTCCTGCTCGGCTTCGCGGCGCTCGGCATTCTCACGCTTCCCGTGGCGATCGTCTTCTTCCTGTTCGAGATCGGCCTGATCGCCACGCTTCAGGCGTTCATCTTCGCCATCCTCACGTCCATCTACCTCGGCGAGGCGACCGGAGAAGGTCACTAGCCGGGAAAGGAGACCACCGTGGACCTCACAGCACTACTGCTTCCGATCGCACAGGTCACCGACAGTGGGCTGAAGTCGATCGCGCTCGGCATCGGCGCCGGGCTCGGGACGATCGGCCCCGGCATCGGCGTCGGCTACATCTTCGGCAAGGTGATCGAGTCGGTCACGCGCCAGCCCGAGATGAAAGAGGAGATCACGAGCATCCAGTGGCTCGGCTTCGCGCTGACCGAGGCGATCGTCTTCTACGCCTTCATCTTCGGGCTGATCGCGTTCTTCCTCTAGGCCGATGAGGGTCGCCGCGCCGACAACCCTGGTAGTGATGCTCCTGGCGATGCCCGCGCCCGCGCTCGCCGCCGAGAGCGGCGGCAACTTCCTGGTCTCGCCGAGCGTCGGGCTGATGATCTGGACGATCATCGCGTTCGGTATCACGCTCCTGATCCTGCGCCGGTTGGCATTCCCGCGGATCGCGGAGGCGCTCGACAAGCGCCGGCGCGCGATCGACGAGTCGATCGACGCCAGCCAGCGTCTGCGCAAGGAGGCCGACGAGCTGCTCGAGGAGTATCGCGGGCGCCTCAGCGAGGCCCGCGAGCAGGCGGAGGACATCGTGACCCGCGCGCGCAAGGCGGGCGACCGCGCGGAGGCCGAGTCCAAGGAGGAGGCGAAGGAACAGCGCGAGGAGATGCTCGAGCGCGCCCGGCGCGAGATCGAGTCCGAGACCCAGCGCGCGCTCAACGAGATCCGCCGCGAGGTGGCGGACCTGACGCTCACGGCCACCGAGCGGGTCACCCGCAAGTCGCTCGACGACGACGACCACCGGCGGCTGGTGGAGGAAGCTCTGTCCGACCTCGACTTCTCGTCGCTGGCGGGCGAGGGGGCCACGAACGGCGGCGGCGAGAGCGGCGAGAGCGCCGACCGCCAGGGCGGCGGCAGCTGATGCAGGAGCTCGCGAACGTCTACGCGCGCTCGCTGTTCGAGGTCGCCAAGGAGCACGGCGACCTCGAGCAGATTCGCGGCCAGCTCGGCGAGTTCGCCGACGCCGTCGACCAGAGCCGCGACCTCCAACTGTTCTTCTTCTCGCCCTACTTCTCCTCGCAGGAGAAGAAGGACGGCATCGCGCGCGTGCTCGACGGGGCCGACGAGCGCTTCGTGCGCTTCCTCGAGCTGCTGGCGGAGAAGCACCGCATGCCCGTGATCTTTCGCACGCGTCGCGTCTTCGAGGAGATGTGGGCGGAGGAGAACCGCCTGCTCGAGGCCTCGGTGACGAGCGCGGTCGAGCTCGACGACAAGGTCGTCAAGCAGATCGGCGAGCGGATCGAGGAGCAGGCCGGCCGCAAGGTCGAGCTCACGAGCGAGGTCGACCCCGACCTGCTCGGCGGCCTCGTGATCCGCGTGGGCAACACGATCATGGACGCGAGCGTCCGCAACCGGCTCGAACGACTGAGAAAGCAGGTGTCGCGCGCCGCTTGAGTCGGGCGCCGACCCCGCCAGCCACCAAGGAGACCTAGAGCCAAGATGCAGATAAAGCCCGACGAGATCACGAGCATCCTCAAGGACCGCATCGAAGGCCTCGACGAGGACGGTGGCGCCGACCTCTCCGAGGTCGGGTCGGTCCTCTCGGTGGCGGACGGCATCGCGCGCGTCCACGGCCTCGACAACTGCATGTCGCTCGAGCTGCTCGAGCTCCCGCACGACGTGACCGGCCTCGCCCTGAACCTCGAGGCCGACAACGTCGGCGTCGTCCTGTTCGGCGAGTGGGACCGGATCGAGGAGGGCGACACCGTCAAGCGCACCGGCCGGCTGCTCCAGGTGCCCGTGGGCGACGGCCTGCTCGGGCGGATCGTGGACCCGCTCGGAAACCCGCTCGACGGCCAGGGCGAGGTCTCGACCGAGGGCATCCGACCGGCGGAGGTGATCGCGCCGGGCATCGTTCAGCGCCAGGGGGTCAAGGAGCCGATGCTCACCGGCCTCAAGGCGATCGACTCGATGACGGCGATCGGGCGCGGCCAGCGCGAGCTGATCATCGGCGACCGCCAGACCGGCAAGACCGCGGTCGCGATCGACGCGATCGTGAACAACCGCGATAAGGACCTGATCTGCATCTACGTGGCGATCGGCCAGCGGATGTCCACGGTCGTCGAGGTGGCGGAGACGCTGCGCGAGCATGACGCGATGGACAACACGATCATCGTCGCCGCGCCCGCCGACGAGGCCGCGCCGATCAAGTACATGGCTCCCTACGCGGGCTGCGCGATGGGCGAACACTTCCTCTGGCAGGGCAAGCACGCGCTCTGCGTCTACGACGACCTGACCAAGCATGCGTACGCGTACCGCCAGCTGTCACTGCTGCTGCGTCGTCCGCCGGGCCGCGAGGCCTACCCGGGCGACGTCTTCTACCTGCACTCGCGGCTGCTCGAGCGGGCGGTCAAGCTGTCCGACGAGCAGGGTGGCGGCTCGCTCACCGCGCTGCCGATCATCGAGACCCAGGCCGGGGACGTCTCGGCGTTCATCCCGACCAACGTCATCTCGATCACCGACGGGCAGATCTTCCTCGAGCAGGATCTCTTCCTCGCGGGCACGCGGCCCGCGATCAACGTCGGAATATCGGTCTCGCGCGTGGGCGGCGACGCACAGCCGAAGCCGATGAAGAAGGTCGCCGGCAAGCTGCGCCTCGAACTGTCGCAGTTCCGCGAGCTCGAGTCGTTCGCCCAGTTCGGCTCGGAGCTCGATCGCGAGACGCAGCGGACGCTGGCGCGCGGCGAGCGGCTCGTCGAGATGCTCAACCAGAACGAGCTGTCGCCGGTCTCGGTCGAGGACCAGGTCGCTCAGATCTACTCGGGCACCGGCGGCTACCTCGATCGCATCAAGACGGAGCGGATCCGTGACTTCCACGAGTCGCTGATCCAGCGCCTGCACTCCGAGCAGGATGACCTGATGCGAAAGATCGTCGACGGCGAATGGGACGACTCGATCGAGCAGCAGCTCGGCGACGCGATCGCCGAGGCGATCGACGACTTCGGCCCGGACTTCGACGAGGAGGGCGAGCCGCTGGAGGAGGGCGAGTCCGACCGCATCCGCGACGAGGACGAGCGCCAGCGGCCCGGCCGTACCGCCGGCGAGTCAGACGGAAGCGGGTCGGGCGGCGACGGGTCGGACGGCGGGTCGGACTCCGAGAGCGACGAGCAGCGCGAGACGGAGACGAGCGCCGCCTAGGGCACCCCGCGATGGCCACCCAGAAGGACATCAAGAGCCGCATCGGCTCGGTCAAGAACATCGCCAAGATCACGCGCGCGATGGAGATGGTCGCGGCCGCTCGGCTGCGCCGCGCCGAGCAGCGGATCGAGGCGCTGCGGCCCTACGCCGACGCGATCCGGCGCATGACCCGCCGTGTCGTCGAGGCCGCCGACCAGATGCCGAGCATCCCGCTGCTTCAAGAGCACGACTCCGAGGACCACGTGGCGCTCCTGCTCGTAACCGGTGACCGCGGCCTCGCTGGCTCGTTCAACTCGCAGATCATCCGTGCCGGCACCCGCCGCGCGCGCGAGCTGCGGGGGGAGGGTAAGGACGTCTCCTGGTTCGTCTCGGGGCGGCGCGGGAGCTCGTCGCTGTCGTTCCGCGGCGAGGAGGTGATCGGCGCGTACACCGGCTTCACCGACCGTCCCGCCTACGCCGACGCCCGCGACATCGCGGAGGGACTCGTGACCGCCTACGGCGACGAGAAGATCGACCGGGCGGAGATCTTCTACAACGGCTACCTCTCGGCGATGAGCCAGGTGGTCCGCCACGAGGTGCTGCTGCCGCTCCAGCAGGCCGAGTTGCTCGGGGAGGGCGAGGAGGCCGAAAGCGGCGAGGACGAGGACGACGGCGAGCACCGGTCGCGCGAGGCCGGCGACGGCGACGCGGCCGACCATTCGCGCTCGCTGTGGATCTACGAGCCCGGGCCCGAGGAGATCCTCGAGCGGCTCGCGCCCGACTACGTCGAGATCTCGATCTACCGGGCGCTGCTCGAGTCGACCGCCTCCGAGCACGGCGCCCGCATGACCGCGATGCGCAGCGCCTCCGACAACGCGTCGGATCTGATCGACGATCTCACGCTGGAGGCCAACCGGCAGCGCCAGGCCGAGATCACCCAGGAGCTGATGGAGGTCGTCGCCGGGGC
>Ga0208612_1001246_pt1 | contig 10714 bp, 9 predicted proteins | sample AntDryMetagUQ889_FD_188089 | JGI IMG/M metagenome (GOLD analysis project Ga0208612, IMG submission 188089) | Polar desert microbial communities from Antarctic Dry Valleys - UQ889 (SPAdes) | ecosystem: Environmental > Terrestrial > Soil > Desert | place: Antarctic Dry Valleys | collected 2008-12-31 | reverse complement strand
GGCGCAAGGGCCCCTCGAACGCCGTCCTGAGGTATGCGAACATATGTTCGCTATGCCCTACGTCGAGCTCCACTGCCACTCCGCGTTCTCGTTCCTCGACGGGGCGTCGCACCCGGTCGAGCTCGCTGCCGTGGCGGCCGAGCAGGGGCACGAGGCGCTCGCCCTTACCGACCACGACGGGATCCACGGCGCGATGGAGCTGGCCGAGGCGGCGCGGCCGCTCGGTCTGCGGTCGATCGTGGGCGCCGAGCTGACGCTCGAGGACGGCGCCCACCTCACGCTCCTCTGCGAGGACGCCACCGGCTATCGCAACCTCTGCCGGCTGATCACCCGCGCGCACGAGGGGACGCGGGTGGGTCCCCGCGCGCTGCCCCCACGGGTCCCGCTCGCCGAGGTCGAGCGCCGCGCCGAAGGGCTCGTATGCCTCTCCGGCTGCGCACGCGAGGGCGTGCTGGCCGGCCGCGTCGAGCGCGGGGAGCACGCCGAGGCCGCCGCGCTCGGCCGGCGGCTCCGCAGGGCGTTCGGGCCCGAGCGCCTGCGCGTCGAGCTCCAGCGGCCGTTCGCCCGCCACGACCGCCGGCGCAACCGCGATCTGGTGCAGCTCGCCGCCTCGCTCGGGGTGCCGTGCGTAGCCACCGGCAACGTGCACACCCATTCCCGCGAGCGCGCGTTCCTCCAGGACGCCTTCGTTGCCGTGCGCGGCCGCACCACCCTCGACGAGTCGGAGGCCGCCCGGCGCGGTAACTCCGCCCACGCGCTGGCCTCGCCGGCCGCCATGGCCGAGCGCTTCCGCGACCACACCGAGGCCGTGCACGAGTCGGGCCGCCTCGCCGATCGCCTCCGGTTCGACCTCACGCGCGACCTCGGCTACCGCTACCCGGGGTCCGAGGACCCGACCGCCGCCCGCCGCCTGGCCGAGCTCTGCCGCCACCTCGTCGCCGAGCGCTACGCCGGCCGGGCGAGCGCCGAGGAGGCCGCGCGCCGGCTCGAGACCGAGCTCCGGGTCATCCGCTCCCTGGGGCTGTCGGGGTTCTTCCTCCTCCACCGCGACCTGCTCGAGCTGGCGCGCGAGGTGGCCGTCGAGGTCCGCGGCCCGGACTCCGCGCGCGCGGTGCTGCCGCCGGGGCGGGGGAGGGGGTCGAGCGTGTCCTCGATCGTCTGCCACCTGACCGGGCTCTCGCACGTCGACCCGATCGAGAACGAGCTCCTGCTGGGGCGCTTCCTCAACGAGGAGATCACCGCGCTGCCGGACATCGACCTCGACTTCCCGCGCGACATCCGCGACGTGCTCATCCCGCGCGTGCACGAGCGCTACGGACGCGAGAACTCGGCGCTCGTGGCCTCGTTCGCCACCTACCGCGCACGGTCGGCGATCCGCGACCTCGGCAAGGCGCTCGGGCTGCCCTTCGCCGACGTCGAGCGCGTGGCCCGCGCCGCCGACGTGTGGCACGGGAACGACGTCGAGCAGGAGGTGGCCGCCTGCGTGGGGGAGGCGAGCGCGCGCTCGCCGCGCTGGCGGGCGCTCGTGCGCCTGGTGGCCGACGCCGCCGGGCTGCCCCGCCACCTCTCCCAGCATCCCGGCGGGATGGTCATCTCCACGCGGCCGCTGATCGACGTCTGTCCGGTCCAGCCCGCGGCCATGGAGGGTCGCCAGGTCGTTCAGTGGGACAAGGAGTCCTGCCAGGACGCCGGCTTCCTGAAGATCGACCTGCTGGGCCTAGGGATGCTCTCCTGCGTCGAGCGCTGCGTGGAGGAGATCGAGCGTGCGCGCGGCGAGCGGATCGACCTCTCGCGCATCCCCTACGACGATCCCGCGGTGTACGAGGAGATCCAGGCCGCCCGCACCACCGGGGTGTTCCAGATCGAGAGCCGCGCGCAGATGCAGATGCTGCCGCGCACCCTGCCCGCGACGCTCGACGACCTCACCGTCCAGGTGGCGCTCGTGCGCCCCGGGCCGATCCAGGGCGGCGCGGTCCACCCCTACATCGAGCGCCGGAAGGCCCTGCGCGCCGACCCGGAGTACCGGGTGCCCTACGAGCATCCCTCGCTCGAGCCGGTGCTGCGCGACACGCTCGGGGCGATCGTCTTCCAGGACCAGGTGATCGAGGTGGCGATGGCCTTCGCCGGCTTCTCGGCCGGGGAGGCCGAGGGCCTTCGGCGGGCCATGAGCCGCGCCCGCTCGGAGGCGGCCATGCGCGCCTACGAGGAGAAGTTCGTGGCCGGGGGGATGGCGAGCGGGGCCTCGGAGGAGACCGCCCGTCGGGTGTACGGCCAGATCGTCGGCTTCTCGGGCTTCGGCTTCCCGAAGGCCCACTCCGCGGCGTTCGGCCTGCTGGCCTACCAGTCCACGTGGCTGCGGGTGCACCACGGTCCGGAGTTCCTGTGCGCGCTGATGAACGAGCAGCCGATGGGGTTCTATCCCCCGGACGCGCTGGTGCACGAGGCCCAGCGGCGGGGGCTCGAGGTGCTGGCGCCCTGCGTGATGTCTTCCTCCGTCCTGTGCTCTGTGGAGTGGCTGCGGACGGGTCCCGCCGGCGGGGCGCAGAGGCGGCTCGCCGTCCGGATGGGCCTCGGGTACGTGAGCGGGGTTCGGGACGGGGACGTTCGGGAGCTCGTGGCCGAGCGTGAGCGGGGTGGGGCGTTCGGGTCGGTGGCCGATCTGGCGGGACGGTGCGGTGCGGCGGCGGAGACGCTCGAGCGGCTGGCGTGGGCGGGGGCCTGCGACGTGCTGGTCGAGGGCGGACGGAGGGAGGCGTTGTGGCAGCTCGGGGTGGCGGCGCCGGGGGAGGCCGCCGCGGGGGGCACCCAGCTCGCGCTGCCGCTCGAGCCCGCGGCCGCTCCGGGCCTGCCGGCCATGTCCCCCTGGGAGCGGATGGTCGCGGACTACGGATCCACCAAGGTCACCCTCGACGAGCACCCACTCGAGCTGATGCGCCCGCGCCTGCCCGACGACGTGCTCTCGAGCGCCGAGCTCGAGCGCGCCCGCCCCGGGACGACGGTGCGGGTGGCCGGCCTCGTGGTGGCCCGCCAGCGCCCGGCGACCGCGAAAGGGGTGACGTTCATGCTGCTCGAGGACGAGCACGGCACGATCAACCTGATCGTGCCGCCCCCCATCCACGATCGCGACCGCCTGGCGGTGCGGGCCGAGCCGATCGTGCTGGCCGCCGGAAAGCTCGAGCGCCGCGAGGGCACCACCAACGTGGTGGTGGACTCGGTGGAGCGGCTCGAGCGGCCCGACCTCCCGCGCGCCGAGATCAAGCACATCGAGCCGCGGAGGGTGTGGAGCACCGAGGAGCGCGAGGAGGACCTGCGCGCGGTGGCCCCGGTGGCGCACTCCTTCGGGCGGCGGGGGCGGTAGGGCCGCTACCGCTCATCCCGTGGTGACTACAATGTCGCACATGTCCGAGGCCGTAGGAGTGCGGGAGCTTCGCCGCGAGTTGAGCGAGTACCTGCGCCGGGTCGAGCGAGGGGAGAGCTTCGCGGTCACCTCACGCGGGCGTGCGGTAGCCCACCTGGGTCCCCCGCCCGAGCGCCGTGGGGCGGTGGCGCGGCTCGTGCACGAACGTGACGCCGTGCCGGCCCGGGCTGACCTGCTGGAGGTCGAGCCGCTCGAGCTGCCCGGCGGTCCGCCGCTCAGCGAAGCGCTCGACGACGTGCGCGCTGACCGGACCTAGTGGCCGAACTGGTCTACCTGGACGCATCGGCCATCGTCAAGCTGGTGGTCGAGGAGCCCGAGAGTCAGGCATTGCGCGAGGCCATCCGGTCCCGTACGCAGCGGGTGTCGAGCGGGATCGCCCTGGTCGAGGTGACGCTTGCCGCCGAGCGACGTACCCCCGCACCGCCCGCCGCCCGCGTGCGGGCGATCCTCGCCGGCGTCACCTTGATCCCGCCGGGATACGAGGTGCTCGAGTCCGCCTCTCGACTCGGTCAGCTCGGCCTTCGGGCGCTCGACGCCATCCATCTCGCCACCGCGCTTTCGCTGAACGACGATCTCATCGCGCTCGTCGCCTACGACCGGCGCCTGATCGATGCAGCTCGCGCTCAGGGACTCTCCGCCGAGGAGCCCGGTTGAACAGGCCCGCCCCCATCGTCGTAGGCACCTCGAGCTGGGCCGATCCCGGGTTCGTCGCGGACTGGTATCCCCAGGGCCTGCCCGCCCGCGACCGCCTCGGCTGGTACGCCGAGCGCTTCGAGGCCGTCGAGGTCAACTCGAGCTACTACGCCTTGCCCGCCGAGCGCACCGTGGCGAGGTGGGCGGAGGTCACTCCCTCCGCGTTCACCTTCGACGTGAAGCTCCACCGCCTGCTCTCCCGGCACGCCGCGCCGCTCGACTCGCTGCCCAAGGAGCTCCGAGACCGCGTGGACGCCACGCCGCGCGGACGCGTCGTCCTCACCCCCGACCTCGAGGCCATCATGGCCGACAACCTCCTGGGCGCCCTCGGGCCGCTGATCGAGGCCGGCAAGCTCCGCTCGCTGCTGCTCCAGCTCTCCCCGTCCTTCTCCCCCGACCGCCACGAGCTCTCCGAGCTCGACCCCCTCATTGAGCGTCTCGCGCCCTGGCCGGTGGCCGTCGAGCTCCGCCACCGGGGCTGGGTGGCCGAGAAGCGCGTGGAGTCCACCCTCGGTCACCTCTCCGACCGAGGGGCCGCCTTCGTGTGCGTAGACGCCCCTCCGGGCGAGCACGTGCCGATCATGCCGGCGCTCGACGCGGTCACCCGCGGCGACCTCGCCTACCTGCGCGCCCACGGGCGCAACACCGAGGGCTACGTGAAGGGCAGGACCGTGGCCGAGCGCTTCGGATGGGTCTACTCCGACGAGGAGCTCGGACAGATCGCCGAACGCGCTCGCGCTCTCGGCGAGGACGCCGGCGAGGTGAGGGTGATGTTCAACAACAATCGCGACGACGACGCCCCGACCGCCGCGCGGCGGCTCCGGGAGCTGATCGGCCAGGATCCCGGCCCGGCGCCCGGGGAGGCTGAGGAGCAGCAGACGCTTCTCTAGCCCGTTCATCCGGCCGGGCATGACACCATGGGTCGGGTGCCGGCCACCATCGCCACCGGCCTCGTCTCCTCCGGTGGGGTCGAGGCCTTCGAGGAGGCCGCCGCTCGCGCCCAGGTCGGCCTCGGCGGCGCACCGGCGGACCTGGTGCTCGTGTTCGCCGGAGCGCCGAGCGTGGAGGACGTCGACGAGGGGGTCGTCGCGGTCAGGGACCGGCTGGGCGCCCCGGCACTGGTCGGGTGCGGCGCCCAGGGTGTCGTGGCGGGAGGCCGCGAGCTCGAGCAGGGTGGAGTGGCCGTGTGGGCGGCGTCGCTCCCCGGGGCGCGGATCGAGACCTTTCACCTCGAGGCACTCCCGGCCGGGGAGGGGCAGGTGGCCGTGGCCGGGATGCCGGACCTCGATGCCTCCGAGGCGCTGATCCTGCTGGCCGACCCGTGGAGCTTTCCCGTCGAGCCGGTCCTCGCCGAGATGGCCGAGGAGCGCCCCGGCCTTCCCGTCATCGGAGGGCTCGCCTCCCTCGGCGGACGCGGCGGCGGAGTGCTCATGCACGGCGACGGTGTATGCCGCGCCGGAGCGGTGGGCGTGGCCCTCGGCGGCGTCGACGTGCGCCCATGCGTCTCGCAGGGCGCCCGCCCCATCGGGCCCGAGATGGTCATCACGGCCGGGGAGGGCAACGTGATCGAGGAGCTGGCCAGCAGGCCCGCCCTCGAGCGGCTCAAGGAGGCGATCGGCGACCTCGAGCCCCACGAGCGCGGGCTGGCGGCCCGCGGCCTGCTGATCGGCATCGTCATCGACGAGAACCAACCCGACTACGGCCGCGGGGACTTCCTGGTGCGCGGGCTGCTCTCGATCGACGAGGAGACCCAGTCGGTGACCGTCGGCGAGCGGGTCAGGGTCGGCCAGACGGTGCGCATGCAGGTTCGCGACGGCCCCTCCGCGGACGAGGACCTCGACCTCGCCCTCGAGCGCCAGCTCCGCAACCTCCGGGGCCCTCCGGCCGGAGCCCTGCTGTTCACCTGCAACGGCCGCGGCTCGCACATGTTCGGCGCGCCCGACCACGACGCCGCGGCGCTCGAGCGTGCCTTCGGCGGCGCTCCGGCGGCCGGCTTCTTCTGCGCCGGGGAGATCGGCCCGGTGGGCAAGCGCAACTTCGTCCACGGCTTCACGGCCACGCTGGCGATCTTCGCGGCCTGACCCGGCGCCGCCGCGCGCCCCGCGGCGCGTTCCCCCCGGCGCGGGGTGGGTAGACCCCACCTCGTACACGGAGAAGGAGAGGTCCAGGCATGAAGGCAGTGGTGTTCCACGGCGTAGGCGACATCCGGCTCGACGACGTCCCCGAGCCGCAGATCGAGGAGCCGACCGACGCGATCGTCCGCCTCACCGCGAGCGCCATCTGCGGCACCGACCTGCACTTCGTGCGCGGCACGATGTCCGGGATGAGGCCCGGCACCATCCTCGGGCACGAGGGCGTCGGGGTGGTAGAGGACGTGGGCGACGACGTCCGCAACCTCTACCCCGGCGATCGCGTGGTCATCCCCTCGACGCTCGGCTGCGGCAACTGCTCCTACTGCCGCGCCGGCTACCAGGCCCAGTGCGACACGCTGGTGCCCGGCGGCACCGCTTTCTTCGGGGGCCCGGAGGCGAGCGGGCCGTTCGACGGGCTCCAGGCCGAGGCCGCGCGCATCCCGTACGCGGCGGTGAACCTGGTGAAGCTGCCCGAGGAGGTCTCGGACGACCAGGCGCTGCTCATATCCGACATCTTCCCGACCGGCTACTTCGGCGCCGACATCGCCGAGATCACGCACGGCGACACGGTGGTGGTGTTCGGCTGCGGCCCGGTGGGCATCTTCTCGATCCTCAGCGCCCAGCTCCTCGGGGCGGTGCGCGTGTTCGCCGTCGACCGCCTGGCCGACCGCCTCGACATGGCGCGGCGTCTGGGCGCCGAGGTCATCGACTTCTCGGCCGAGGACCCGATCGACGCGCTCAGCCGGCTGACCGGCGGGACCGGCCCCGACCGGGCGATCGACGCCGTGGGCGTCGACGCGCAACGCCCGCAGGAGGGTCCCGCCGTCGGCCGGTCCGAGACCTCCGACGCGGAGCTCGACCGCGAGGTCGACGCCGTCGCGCCCGAGCAGAACCCCCAGGGGGACTCCTGGCACCCCGGCGACGGACCGTCGATGGCGCTGCGCTGGGCCGTGCGGTCGCTGGCCAAGGCCGGCACCCTGTCGATCATCGGCGTCTATCCACCGGAGGCGCAGTCGTTCCCGATCGGCGAGGCCATGCAGAAGAACCTCACGATCAAGATGGGCAACTGCAACCACCGCCGCTACGTGCCCCAACTCGTAGAGCTCGTCCGCAACGGGAGCGTCGACCCCGTGTCGGTGCTCACCGAGCTCCAGCCGGTGTCCTCGGCCATCGAGGCCTACGAGGCGTTCGACCAGCGTCAGCCGGGGTGGATGAAGGTCGAGCTCGAGCCGGCGAGCACCGATCCCTGAGCCCACTCGCGGTGGTGCCCCCGCGTGGGTGCTCAAGTCGTCGATCCGCGTGCCCGATATATGGCGCACGCGCCGCATGAGGCGGCGGCTGGAGCGGCGACGCCCGGGAGGGACGCATGAAGCGGATTTTCTTCGACCTCCTGGAGGAGGTAATCAGCCACGAGCGGCGCGAGGACGCCTTGGACGACCTCGACGTCACGGGCCCGGCGAGATGACCGTGCACCGCAAATCGCCGATGGATCGGCCGCAGGATTCCTCGCGACTCGAACGCCGCCTGGAGCGGGAGCGCCGCGCGCGCCTGCGCGCTGAGGCCATCGCCGAGCAGGCCACCCGCCAGGCCCTCCACGACCCGCTCACCGGGCTGGCCGACCGCACCGTGTTCATGGACCACCTGACGGTCGCGCTCGCCGCCAGCGAGCAGCACGGGCGGTCCCTGGCCGTGCTCTTGATCGACATCGATCGGTTCAAGCTGATCAACGACTCGCTGGGTCGCGACGCCGGTGACGAGCTCTTGGTCGCCATCGCTCGGCGGCTCTCGCGGGCCGCCCGATCGGTGGACACGGTGTCGCGCCTCGGCGGCGACGAGTTCGCGGTCCTCTGCCTTGACGTGCCGGACCGCCCGACCGCGGAGGAGATAGTCGCGCGCTTCAGCGCCGCGGTCGGCGAGACGATGAGGCTCGGCTCCACCGAGGTGGTTCCGAGCGCGAGCATCGGCGTGGTCCTGGCCTCGGACCTCGGGACCGCCGACGCGGTCTTGCGCGACGCCGACGCCGCCATGTACGAGGCCAAGCGTCACGGCAAGGCCCGCTTCGAGGTCTTCAACGAGGCGATGCGCACCGAGGCCCTCGAGCGCCTCGAGACCGAGAGCGATCTGCGCCACGCGCTCGAGCGAAGGCAGTTCGTGCCCTACTACCAGCCGGTCGTCGAGCTCGAGACCCACGCGGTCGTGGGAGTGGAGGCGCTCGCGCGCTGGCGCCATCCCACGCGAGGGCTCTTGGTGCCGCGCGAGTTCATCCCGATCTGCGAGGAGACCGGGCTGATCGTCGCGCTCGGGCGCTTCATGCTCGAGCGGGCGTGTTCGGAGGTCGAGCGCCTCGGCCTGCGATCGCGGTCGGACATCCCCTTGAAGCTCTGGGTAAACCTCTCGGCGCGCCAGCTGGCCGAGCCGGACCTCGTGGCGACCGTGGCCCAGGCGTTGACCGCGGCGGGGCGCGGTCCCTCGACGATCTGCCTCGAGATCACCGAGAGCTCGCTCATGTCCGACTTCGAGCGGTCGCTCGCGAACCTCGAGTCCCTGGCCGAGCTGAACGTGGGTATCGGCCTCGACGACTTCGGCCAGGGCTACTCCTCGCTCTCCTACCTCAAGCAGCTCCCGGTGGACACGCTCAAGATCGACCGCTCGTTCGTCTCGGGCGTGGGCTCCGACCGCCGGGACACGGCCATGGTGGCCGCGATCGTCGGCCTGGCGCGGGCGCTCGGCCTGACCACCGTGGCCGAGGGCGTCGAGACCCCGCGTCAGCGCGACGAGCTCCGACGCCTCGGCTGCGATCTGGCCCAGGGCTTCCTGTTCGCGCCGCCGCTGCCCGCGGAGGCCGTGGAGGAGCTTCTCGAGCGCGGCCTCCCGGCCCCTCCGCTCACCTCGGCCCAGGCGGCGCGAGCCCGATAGGGGGCCGCCGAGGCGCCCACGGCCGGGCTGCCTCGAGCTGGCCGGCGAGCGAGAGCAGCACGTCCTCGCGCCCGTGAGCGCCCACGAGCTGGACCCCGACCGGCAGGCCCTCCTCGGTCTGGTGCAGCGGCAGCGAGATCGCCGGCTGCCCCGACACGTTGAAGACCGGCGTGAACGGGACGAAGTCCCCGGCGCTCGAGAGCATCTCCAGGGCGTCCCCGTCCTCGGCGGGGCGAAGCGCGCCGATCTCGAGGGGCGGCTGGGCGAGGGTGGGGCAGACGAGCACGTCGTAGTCGTCCCAGAAGGCGAGCAGGTCGCGGGCGCTCCGGCGTAGCTGCGCGAGCGCGAGGCAGTAGTCGACCGCCGCCACCTCGTCCGCCGACTCGGCCATGCGGCGGGTGAGGGGTTCGAGCTCCGCCCGGTCCACGTCCCGCCCGAGCAGCCAGCCGAGCGCTCGGGCGTTCGAAGCCACGTCCACGACCCAGATCCGGATGAAGCTCTCGATGTAGGCCGGGTCGAACCACCCGGGGGCGTTCTCCTCGACGTGGTGGCCGAGCTCCTCGAGCAGGGTGGCGGCGCCCCGCGCGGCCGCGACGCACTCCTCGGCCACCGGCACGCTCGTGGGCGACTGCGCCGACCAAGCGATCCGCAACGGGCCGGGCTCCACGCCGGCCGCCTCGACGAAGGTTCCTGGAGGCGCCGGCGCGGTGTAGGGGTCACCGGGCTCGTAGCCCGCGAGCACGTCGAGGGCGGCCGCCGTATCGGTCACCGTGCGCGAGAGCGAGCCCTCGTGGACGATCCCCAGCGGCGGGTCGGGGTTCGGCGCCAGCGACACGCGGCCTCGCGTGGGCTTGAGCCCCACCAGGCCGCAGCAGGAGGCCGGGATGCGGATCGAGCCGCCACCGTCGCTGGCACTCGCCAGCGACACCATCCCGGCGGCCACTGCGGCGGCGCTGCCGCCTGAGGAGCCTCCCGCCGTGCGTGAGGTGTCCCACGGGTTGCGCGTTGCCCCGAGGCGGTCGGGCTCGGTCACCGGGAGGATGCCGAGCTCGGGGGTGTTGGTCTTGCCGATCACGATCGCGCCGGCGTCGCGCAGGCGGCGGACCGCGGCTGCGTCCTCGTCGGGGACGAAGTCCCCCGATGCGCGCGTCCCGAAGGTGGTTCGCATCCCGGCGGTGAGCTGGAGGTCCTTGACGCCGATCGGCACCCCGGCGAGCGGTCGGGAGTCGCCGGCCCTCACCTGGTCGGACTCGGCGAGAGCCCTCTCGGCGTCGACGAGCACGAACGCGTTCACCTCGCGGTCGAGGTCCTCGACCGCCGCCAGAGACGCCTCTACGAGCTCGCGCGCGGAGACCTGCCCGGAGCGCACGAGCGCGGCCTGCTCCACGGCGGGAAGGGAGAGGGCATCGCGGCTCAAGGCGTCGGACCTCCGGTCGGCAGGACGGAGCGCGCGAGCCTACCCACCGCCTGGGAGGATGCCGGGCGTGCCGGAAGCCGATCCTTCCGCGGGGGCCGCTCGGCCGTCCGGCGGCGACCGCGCCCCGGAGTCCGACCG
>Ga0208612_1001245_pt1 | contig 10721 bp, 12 predicted proteins | sample AntDryMetagUQ889_FD_188089 | JGI IMG/M metagenome (GOLD analysis project Ga0208612, IMG submission 188089) | Polar desert microbial communities from Antarctic Dry Valleys - UQ889 (SPAdes) | ecosystem: Environmental > Terrestrial > Soil > Desert | place: Antarctic Dry Valleys | collected 2008-12-31 | reverse complement strand
CCGAGAGATGAACTCGCGCGCCTACGTCGGCGGCTTCAACTTCAAGGGCTCGGATCAGCAGCGAAACGTCGCCGCGCTCTCCGGCGGCGAGCGCAACCGCGTTCACCTGGCGAAGCTGCTGCGCTCCGGTGGCAACCTGCTGCTGCTCGACGAGCCCACCAACGACCTCGACGTCGACACCCTGCGCGCGCTCGAGGAGGCGCTGCTCGCCTTCGCCGGCTGCGCCGTGGTGATCTCGCACGACCGCTGGTTCCTCGACCGGGTGGCCACCCATGTGCTCGCCTTCGAGGGCGAGTCGCAGGTGCGCTGGTTCGAGGGCAACGTCGAGGCCTACGAGGAGAACCGCCGCGAGCGCCTCGGGGCCGAGGCCGACCGCCCGCACCGGCTCACCTACAAGAAGCTGACCAGGCGCTGATTCTCAGACGGGCGGCCGCAGCGGCGGCTCGTCGCCGCCGACGCCGACCTCGACCGGGGTGCCGATCGCCTCGGTCTCCTCCAGCCCCGCCCCCTCGTCCTCGCGCGAGCAGACGATCCGAAAGCGCCCGGTGCCGATCGCGGGGTCGCCGACCAGCGGCAGCCCGCGGATCTCCTCCCAGCCGAGGCGTTCGAGCTCATAGGGGTTCATCCGCACCTCGGAGGCCGGCCACGGGCAGCCCGAGTTGTGCTGGTCGATCGCCTTCGAGATCGCCTCGAGGTTCTTCGCTTCGGCTTCCATGCCGACGATTCTAAAGACGGACGCGCGGCCGGCTATTCCTGCCGGTCCTCGCTTGTCTCCTCGTGGTCGGCCTCGCCATACTCGGCGCCGCTGCGCTCCTCGGGACGACCGGCGTGCTGGCTCGGGTCGGGTGCGTCGTCGCCGTGAGAAGCGTGCTCGATCAGCTCCTTCTCCGACTCCTCGAAGCCCTCGGCCTCGCCCTGTCCGGCCTCGCGTAGGGGCCGCTGCTCCTCGGCCCGGCGCTCCTCGAGCGACTCGTGCTCCTCCATCGCGTACCTCCGTTGGTCGATCGCAGTGTCGTTGCGCACGCTACCCGGCGGCGAAGCCAGCCAATCGAGCGCTGCTACTTCGAGCTCAGCACCGTCCCCAGGTCGGGAAAGCCGAGCGCCTGCTTGGTCGCCGAGGTGAGGTCGAACTCGCGCGATCCCGAGTAGGGCCCGCGGTCGATCACCCGGGCGCTCACCGTGCGCCCGCGGTAGCGCAGGCGAAGCTTGGTCCCGCACGGCAGCGTCTTGTGGGCGACGCCGATCGTCGATGGGGTCAGGGTCCCGCCACAGCCCAACGCGTTGCCGTAGAGGCCGGGCCCATACCAGGACGCAAGCGCCGGTCGGTAGACCGTGACCGCGCCCGGGGTGGCGCGGCTGGCGGTGGCGATGCGGTTCGAGCGCGCCCGAACCTCGACCGGGTACCTGCCGGTGCCCGGCGCCTTCCACTCGACCTCGAACCTGCCGTCGCGCCCGGTGGTGGTGGTCTCGGTGGCGTCGCCGATCCGCACAACGACCCGGCGCGCGGCCCCGCTCGGGCCGACCCGGCCGCTGACCTCGACCGCGCGACCGACCAGCGCGTGGCGGCCCGAGACCTTGGCCTCGATCCGCGAGCGCACGGCGACCCGTTCGGACCCGGTCCCGGGATCGACGCTCGCCGCCCCGCCGCTGGCGGGGGCCTCGTCGGATGCGGCTCCCTGCGTGGTGATCTCGGCGGCCAGCTGAGCGCGCCAGAGGCCGCTGCTGCGCGGCTTCACCGCGACCGCGTAGCGGCCGGAGGCGCCGGTGCGGTCGAGGCTGACGATCCGCCAGGCCTGGGAGCCCAGGGCGCGGTGGCGGATCTCGATCGCGGCGTTGGAGGCGCCCGGGAAGGAGCCGTGCAGGCGCAGGCTGTCGCCGAAGCCGACGCTGCGGCTCGAGGCTTCGATCTGGGCCGGGCGAGCCGTGGGAGCCTCGGCGAGCGCGGAGGTCGTGGTGAGAGCGGCCAATGGGAGCAGTGCGGATGCGATCGCACGTCTCCGCCGCAGGCGGAAGCGTTTCATGGTCGTCCTTTCTTGCTTGCCTGCGGGGTCGGCTGGGGGATTTCGCCAGCCCTGCCGGCGCTCGCTTCGAGCCGCTGATCGCGGCCCGTTTCCCCACGCCGTGCGATTCGGATTCACGGCCGCCGAAGCGGCCCATCCGGGTCCCCGCGCGCCCCAAGCTTCAGGGGCGACTTGGCAAGATCGTCTTCTTTGGACTGATTTGCTTTCGATCAGTCAAGGGGCGAACGTACGTTCCATGTGTGACGACGCCCACATTGCTTATTGTTTGGAAGGATTCCTGCGATGAGCTCCGATCGTCTAACCGGCCTCGATTCCTCGTTCCTTCACCTCGAGCGCGGCCCTGCCCACATGCACGTCGCCTCGACCACGGTGTTCGAGGGTCCGATCCCCGACTACGACGAGTTTCGTGAGCACATCGAGTCGCGCCTGCACCTGGTGCCGCGCTTTCGCCAGAAGCTCCGCTTCGTTCCCTTCGGGCAGGGGCGCCCGCGCTGGGTCGACGACCCCCAGCTCAACCTCGGTTACCACGTTCGCCATACCGCCCTGCCGAGTCCGGGCTCCGAGGAGCAGCTGCGGACGCTCGCGGCCCGGGTGTTCTCGCAGCGGCTCGACCGGTCGAAGCCGCTCTGGGAGATGTGGCTGGTCGACGGGCTCGAGGGCGACCGCTTCGCGATCGTCACCAAGACCCATCACTGCCTCGTCGACGGCGTCTCCGGGGTTGACATAACCGCGGTCCTCTTCGACGCCGCCCGCGAGCCGGACCTGCCCGCGCAGCCGCGCGATCAGTGGGTCGCCGAGCCCGAACCCAGCGATGCGGAGATCCTCGGCCAGGCGTTGGTCGAGCGCGCGACCAGCCCGGCCGAGGTGATCCGTGGCGCCCGGGCGGTGTTCCGAGCGCCGCGCCGCGCCGCACGCGCCACCGTCGACGCGCTCGAGGCCGCCGGCGCCCTGGCCCGATCAGGGCTCGCCGCGCCCGCCTCGCCGTTCAACGTCAGCATCGGGCCGTACCGTCGCTTCGCCTGGATCGGCGTTCCGCTGGCCGACCTCAAACGGGTCAAGAACGTCGCCGGCGGAACCGTCAACGATGTCGTTCTCGCCGCCGTCTCGGGGGCCCTGAGTCGCTACCTGCGCCAGCACGGTCACTCGACCCACGAGCTCGAGCTGCGGGCGATGGTGCCGATCAGCGTCCGCGGAGACGACGAGCACGGCGCCCTCGGCAACCGCGTGTCCTCTTACATGGCGCCGCTGCCGGTCTGGTGCGACGACCCGATCGAGCGCCTCAACCAGGTGAGCTCGACGATGGGCGATCTGAAGCAATCGAAGCAGGCCGTCGGCGCGACCTTGATGACCGAGCTCGCCGACTTCGCACCGCCGACGATCGCCGGGCAGGCGGCGCGGCTGCAGTCGCGCCAGCGCTTCTTCAACCTGGTCGTCACCAACATCCCCGGGCCCCAGTTCCCGCTCTATCTGCTGGGCCGAAAGCTCCAGGCGATCTACCCGATGGTGCCGCTGGCGCGGCGACAGGCTGTCTGCTTCGGGATCATGAGCTACGACGGCGAGGTCAACTTCGGACTGATCGGCGACTACGACGCGGTCCCCGATCTCGACGCGCTCGCCGCCGACCTCGAAGCCTCCCTGCGCGAGCTGATCGAGGCGGCGCCTCCCGAAGGCAAGGCCGCCAAGCGGGCGCCGAAGAGCGCGCGCCAGACCGCCAAGGCCTAGCCCGCCGGCCAGATCTCCCCCGGCGCCGCCCGGGCGACCCCGCGCGCGCGCCAGCGCCGGCGGTCGCCGAGCTCGAGCAACAGCGCCAGATCCTCGCCGCGCCCGCGATCGTAGGCCGAGCCGCTGGTCGCATCGGGGTTGCCCGGGTGCACCATCCACTCGGTCACCCCGGGCGGCGCCTCCCCCGCCCCCAGCCAGCGCGCGAGCTCGGCCGGCATCGCCGGCTCGCTCTCCTCGAGCCTGCCGAGGAGCCGATCGGCGGTCGGCGCTCCCAGGCAACGCAGCAGGCGCCGGTGGCGTGGGCTCACCGAGCGCACCGGGAGCCGCCGCTGCGCCCCGAGGCGGGCCACCGCCAAGGCGGTCTTGCCCGGTATCGCGTGACCGTGGCGATGCCCGTCGAGATAGGCCGGCGGGTGGCCGAAGCTGCGCTCGAACAGCTCGAGCTGCTGTTCGAGCGGCGCCCGCTCGAGCTCCAAGTGCAGGCCCACCTCCACGCTGGTCTCGAGCAGGGGCCCGGGATCGGGCTCGCGCAGCACCATCGCCCCGACAGCGTCCACCGCCCCGGCAGCCGCCGCCTCGACGATCCCGGTGTCGTAGGCGGGCACGTAGCCGTAGTCGTCGGCGACGATCAGCAGGACTTCAGCGGACACCTCACAATCATCCTTGAGAACGATTGCTTCGTCCGATCGCCCGCTTTAGGCTGGGGCCGTTCCGCCATTCGATCGGTCGGCTCGGCCGTGTCTCGTTCGCCGCCAGCCGGTTCCTCGATCCGGGCGAGCGGGTCGTCGTCGCCGGGCATTTCAGCGATTTCACCGGCAAGTACGTGATCCATTGCCACATGCTCGACCACGAGGACCACGGGCTGATGTCCCAGTTCGAGGTGGTCGCGCCGCCCAGCCCTGGTTGAGCTCGAAACAGCGGGCGATCGGCGCTGGGGGCTAGACGCCGAGGTCGCGCAGAAACGAGGGCTCGTGGCCCTCGATGTAGACGAACAGCGGGTGCCGAACGCCCTCATCCGCCGCCCTGCCAGCATCGTCGGGCGGTTCGGTGCCGGTCGTCTCGAACGGCGCGTCGGCGTCCTGCCAGCGGCGCTCGGCAGGGTTCCAGCGGGTGCTGCGCACCTCCCCGTAGAGGCCGTCCTCGGTGAGCGTCTCGCGGACGACACGCTCGGCCTCGGCGGCAGCCTCGCGGGTGTCGGCGTAGACGAACATGTGGGGGCCGTCGCGGGTGACGATCACCCGATCGCCGAGGCGTTCGGCGACCTCGTCGTCGAGGTCGAGCGCGGCGAGCCGCTCGCCGAACGGGTGCCCGTGGGCCTCGTCGTCGAGATCGACCTCGACCCGGAATTCGTCGCTGGCCATCGCTGCGCGAGGCTACCAGCGCCGTCGCTAACCTGGACCGACCCAGATGGATCAGTTGATTCAGGTGATCGGCGCACTGCTCATCCTCGCCGGATTCGCCGGGGCGCAGTTCGGCCGGCTGCGGGTTGACTCGGTCACCTACCTGGTCCTCAACCTGGTCGGCTCGCTGATCCTCGCCTACCTGGCCTGGGACGAGCGCCAATGGGGGTTCCTGCTGCTCGAATCGGTTTGGGCGGTGGTCTCGCTCTGGGGGCTGGTGCGGGTAACACGCGGGCTGCCGGTGGCCGGCGCGCACTGAGCGTGCACTCACGTGGAGGATGACCGCCGGAGGGCCGAGCGACGGGCGGGGCAGCGGCGAGCGGCGCAGCGCCGCCGCCTAGCGCTGCTCGGCCTCGCCGCGGTCGCGCTGGCCGGCGGTGCGCTGGCCGGGGCGCGCTCGGGCGACGACGGGGCCGATCCGGTCGCGCTCGCCCCGCCGGCGGCCTGCCCGGCCGTTGTCGCCGCCGATCCGCGCCGCCTGCTCGGCCAGATGCTGGTCGTGCGGATGGAGTCGGTGGCCACCGATTCGCTGCGGCAGGCCCTGCGCCGCGGCGAGATCGGCGGCGTGGTCCTCTTCCCCGACGAGGCCACCACCCCGGCGGAGCTCGGCGTCGAGGTCGCGAAGCTGCGCCAGGCCGCCGCCGCGGGGGGATCGCCGCCGCCCGTGGTCACGATCGATCAGGAGGGCGGTGAGGTCAAGCGGCTGGCGGGCCTGCCGCCGGATCGTTCGCCTGCGCAGCTCGCCGCCCCGGGCGCCGCGGCCGCCGAGGGTAGGGCGACCGGCGCGGCGCTCGCTCGGATCGGCATTGTCGCCGACCTCGCCCCGGTGCTCGACCTGGCTGCCCCGGGGGGCTTCATCGCCTCGCGGGCGTTCGCGGCCGATCCGGCGGCGGTCGCCGAGCTCGGGATCGCCTTCGGCGAGGGCCTTCAGACCGCCGGGGTCGCCGCGACCGGAAAGCACTTCCCGGGACTCGGCCTGGCGAGCACCAACACCGATCTCGGGCCGAGCATCGTCGACGCCGCTCGTGGCGAGCTCGAGCCCGGCCTGTTGCCATTCGAGGCCGCGGCCGACGCAGGCTTCGGGCTGATCATGGTCTCGAACGCGCTATATCCAGCGTTCGACCAGAAGCGGCCCGCCTGGCGGTCGCGACGCGTGATCGACGGCCTCCTGCGGGATCGGCTCGGTTTCGACGGCGTCGTGATCAGCGACGACCTCGGTGCCGGCGGACTGACCGCCGCCGGGATCGGCGAGGGCGAGGCGGCGGTCGCCGCGGCCGAGGCCGGCGTCGACCTGCTGCTGTTCGCCCTTTCGGAGGGTGAGGAGGCGCGGGCCTCGCTGGCACGGGCTCTGCGGCGCGGGGAGCTCGATCGCGAGCGGCTGCTCGAATCGTGTGCGAGGGTGACGGCGCTTCGCGAGCGTTTCGCTAGCGCTTCAGGCTCGCCCTGAAGCGGGCGTTGTCCTTGGCATAGACCCAGTCGCCGCCGCGATAGCCCCTGGAGCGGCCGTCGGCGTTGATCGCGAGCGCCGTGATCCGGGTGGCGCCGGCGACCCCCTCGAGTCGCACCGAGCCCTTGCCTCCCTTGCCGAGATACTCGCTCTTGGCAGCCACGGTCCCGGTAAGCGGGTCGCCGAAGAGCGCGACCAGGGCGATGCCCGAGCGCACTCCCCTCTCTGCATCGAGCTTGAGCTCGAACGCGTCGGGCCCGGGAGAGACTTCGAACAGCCTGTAGGAGGTGTGGTCGAGGGAGAAGCGCTGCTGGCGTCCGCTCGTGAGCTCACCGGCGCGCTTCATCTCCGGATAGAGGGCGGCGTCGGGAAAGCCGCCGAACCCGGACTGCCACTCGGAGGTCGCGGTGGCGAACCTGACCATCTCCCGGGAGAAGCCCCGGCCGCCGGCGTCACGGATGCCCCGGTCGTAGGCGGAGACCGCGAAGTCCCTGGGCCGAGCCACCGCGGAGGTATCCCAGGAGGCCGGGATCACCCCGACCCCGTAGCCGCCGCCACCGGTCGCAAGCCAGTGATTCCAGACCGCGGACCCGTAGATCTTCAACTGCTTGCCGGCCGTCTCATCGGTGATCGGCTGGCCCGGGTTCTTGGCGAAGCTCGGCACGTAGTTGATGTAGTCGTTGATCTCGGGAAAGACCTGCTCCTCCGCCCAGGTCGCCGTCGACTCGAACATCCAGCGGTCCTGAAAGCTGTCGTAGTTCTGCTGCAGCAGATGGTTGAACTCGTGGGCGACGGTGACCTTGGCCGGAATCGTCGGATCGGGGTACCCGTACTCCTCCTGGGAGTAGTCGTTGTCGAGCACCATGTAGCCGTACTGCCTGCGCGATCTGCCCTGGCCCGGATCGGGCGTCTCGTAGCCGAACAGACCCTGGCTGCCCAACTGCTTCAGATAGATGTCCGCGGTCACGCTCGGGTCCGGCCCGCAGCCGTCCTTGTCGGGCTTCGGCGGTCGCCATCCGAGCGGCCCCGGAGCGACCTCGACCGCGTAGGACTGCTCGGCGATCGAGAGCATCGTCTCGATGTAGTCCGGGACCCCGTCGCCGTCGGCGACCCCGTTGAGGTCGGTGAGGTCGGGCGAATCCTCGAACCCCGCGCCGTTCACCCAGGTGACGCAGAAGTGGGTACTGGTGGCGCTGGCCACCGGAGCGCCCGGCGGAAAGCCGTCGCCGAAGCGGTCGCCCTGGCCCTCGGTGGGACGGGCGAGAATCCCGTGGGCGCGTCGGCGCTCGGTCCCCTGGAGGGCCGGCAGGGCGGCGGCGAGCTGCTGCAGCGCGAGGGTCGCCTCTCGCCCCGGCTCGGCGGCGGGCGCCGGATCGAGGACCGCCTCGGCGGCCTCCAGGGCGACGCTTGCCTCGGCCTCTGTCGCCACCGGGGGCTGGTCCTGCGCGGCCGCCGTCGGCGTGATCACCCAGGCGAGCGCGCCGAGCGCCGAAGCCACGGCGCCGATCGACCTCCTGCTGCGGTCCCTGCGAGCGCTCATTGACAAGCTCCGGTCCTCTTCTCCTCGGCCGCTCCGGTCAAAGCGACCGTTGGAAGGGCGACTATACGGCTGCCCGCGGCGCGCGCGAGAGCACACGAAATACTCTGGACGCATGAAAGAACCCTCAGCGAGGCTTAGGGTTGCGATCGCCCAGATCGACCCCACCGTCGGCGACCTCGACGGCAACTCCGCGCTGATCTCGAGATCGATGGCGCGCGCTCGCGAGCAGCAGGCCGACCTGGTCGTCCTCCCCGAGCTCTGCCTGCCCGGATACCCGGCCGAGGATCTCTACCTGAAGCCCCATTTCGTCCGCGCCAACGTCGCCGCGCTCGAGGCGCTGGCGACCGAGACCACCGGGATCACGGCGCTGGTCGGGTTCGCGGAGCCGGTCGGGCAGCCGCCGGAACGGCTTCGCGACGGCCCCGCGGCGGCCCCGGTCCACAACTCGCTGGCGCTGCTCGCCGACGGGCAGATCGCCGCCGTTCACCGCAAGAACCGGCTCCCCAACTACGGGGTCTTCGACGAGGCCCGCTACTTCGAGCCCGGCGGCGAGCCCACTGTCTGCGAGATCTCCGGTATCCGGGTCGGGCTCACGGTCTGCGAGGACCTCTGGGTCGAGGGCCCCCCGGGGTCGCTGGAGGCGGCGGCCGGCGCCCGAATCCTGGTCAACGCGTCGGGCTCGCCGTACCTCAGGGGAAAGGGCGCAGACCGCGAGCGGATGTTCGCCGAGCGCGCCCGCGCCTACGGGGTGCCGCTCGTCTTCTGCAACATGGTCGGCGGCCAGGACGAGCTCGTCTTCGACGGCCACAGCTGCGTCGTCGACGCCGGCGGCGCCGTGGTTGCCAGGGCCCGGCAGTTCAGCGAGGACCTGCTGCTCTGGGAGCTCGGCGGCGGGGCGGCGCGGATCGAGGAGCCGCTATCGGACCTCGACGAGGTCTACGCGGCGCTTGAGCTCGGAGTGCGCGACTACGTTCGCAAGAACGGCTTCGAGCGCGCCCTGGTCGGGCTCTCGGGAGGCATCGACTCGGCGCTCGTCGCCCTGCTCGCCGCCGACGCGCTCGGCCCCGGGCAGCTCACCTGCGTGGTGATGCCGTCGCCTTACTCGAGCGAGGCGACCCAGGCCGACGCCCGGGCGCTGGCCGCGAACCTCGGCTGCGAGTTGATCGAGCTGCCGATCGCGCCGGCGATGGCGGCTTACGGTGAGATCCTCGACTCGCACTGGAGCGCCGCCGGGCTCGCGGCAGAGAACGTGCAGGCGCGGATCCGGGGCAACCTGCTGATGGCCCTCTCCAACGACCACGGCTCTCTGCTGCTCTCGACCGGCAACAAGAGCGAGATGTCGGTCGGCTACGCGACCCTCTACGGCGACATGGCCGGCGGCCTGGCGGTGATCAAGGATGTCCCCAAGCAGCTCGTCTACGCCCTGGTCGAGCATCGCAACGCGCGTGCAGGCGGCCCGATCGTCCCGGCCTCGGTGCTCGAGCGACCGCCTTCGGCGGAGTTGCGCGCCGATCAGCTCGACGAGGACTCGCTGCCGCCTTATGCGGTCCTCGACCGGATCCTCGAGGGCTACGTCGAACGCGATCGCTCGCGCGAGCAACTGGTCGCCGACGGACTCGACGACGAGGTCGTCGACGACGTCCTGCGGCTGGTCGACCGCGCCGAGTACAAGCGGCGCCAGTCACCGCCCGGGATCAGGATCACCTCCAAGGCCTTCGGCCGCGACCGCCGCCTACCGATCACCAACCGCTTCTCGGGCTAGCTCGGGCGCGGCCGCACCGCGATTGTCATCCGTACTAGTGCGCAGAGGCGGCCCTGGTCGTCGGTGAGCTCGCAGTCCCAGACCCAGGTGGTGCGGCCGCGATGGCGGACCTTGGCCTCGACCTCGACGTGACCCGACGAGACCGGGCGCAGGAAGCTCGCCTGGTTCGACTGTGCCATCGCGATCATCCCCTCGCCGGAGACGGCCTCGAAGGTGGCCCGCGAGCAAACCGACTCGGCGATCGCCGCCATCGCCCCGCCGTGGACGATGCCGAAGGGCTGGCGCACCGCGTCGACCACCTCGAACCTGGCCCGCGCACCCTCGGGCCCACCGCCGAGGTACTCGACCCCGATCAGATCGTCGAGCGTGCCCGAGCGAAGCCGGCGGGGATCGTCCTCGGCCTGCATGCGCGCCAGCGTATCCACCGACCTGGCTGCCGCGCCCGCCGGCTTGCGAGCGGGTCCGCTGCGACCCCCGCCGCGTTCGGCAGCGTAGGCTTTCGAGCCAGATGGCGATCAAGCCCGATCAACTCGCGACCCTGCAGCTGCTGGTGGTGCGCGGGCAGAGCTATGCCGACCTCGCCAAGGTGCTCGGCGTCGGCGAGGCCGAGATCCGCGCTCGCGCGCGGGCGGCGCTCGGCGAGCTCGGCGGCGGCGACCCGGACCGAAACGTGGCGCTCACCGACTACCTGCTCGGGCAGGCGGACCCGATCGGCCGCGCCGAGGCCTCGCGTCACATACGCGACCACGCCGAGGACCATGCGCTTGCGACCCGGCTGACCGAGCAGCTACGCCAGCTCTATCCGACCGCGGAGCTGCCGCGCCTGCCC
>Ga0208612_1001244_pt1 | contig 10730 bp, 8 predicted proteins | sample AntDryMetagUQ889_FD_188089 | JGI IMG/M metagenome (GOLD analysis project Ga0208612, IMG submission 188089) | Polar desert microbial communities from Antarctic Dry Valleys - UQ889 (SPAdes) | ecosystem: Environmental > Terrestrial > Soil > Desert | place: Antarctic Dry Valleys | collected 2008-12-31 | reverse complement strand
GGCCAGGATGGGCGCCGGCGCGGCGAAGTCCATGCCCCCGAAGGTGGCAACGAAGTCGTCCACGGCGCGGCGGTCGCGCTCGTCGCCGGAGTCGAGCAGCGACACGTAGCGGTCCCCCACGTAGGCGCCGTAGGCGGTGCGGTTGCAGCGCACGTCGCCGATCTGGAGGCTGGCGTAGTCCAGCCGGCCGCCGGCTCCCAGCTCGACCCGCCGCCAGACCTCGTCGGGCGAAAGGTCGCCGTAGGAGTGCTTCCAGCGGCTGGTGTTGCCCATGAAGGCCGCCGGCTGGAACGAGAGCATCCGAAAGCCCATGTCGCGGCAGTCGCGGACGACCTGCGCCACCTCGTCGACGTTGGCGGGTGTCACCGTCATGTTGTGTGCCAAGTAGTGCGTAATGCCGTGCTCGCGCTCCAGGCGCGCGAACAGCTCGCAGAAGGCGGCGCGATGAGGGTTGAGCTCTGCCTCCGAACGGGGAGCGTTGAGGCCCCTCCGGCCGTACATCATCGAGTCGAAGTGCCCAGCAAAGGACAGATGGCGAAAGCGCGGCTCGCCGGTGCGGGGGTCCAGGGCGAGGGCCTCGAGCTGCTCGTAGTCGAAGTCGCCGTGGGACATCGACATCGGCTTGCGGCCGTGGCGGATCATCGCGGCGAGCGCCGCCGCGTGGTCGTCGGGGTCGAGCAGCGTCACCTCTCCACCGATGAGCTGGGCGTTCTGGCCCGGACCCCGTTCGGCGCGCAGGAGGCCCATCTGGCGCTCGACCTCGCGGACTGTGTGCCCGCCGTCGGTACGGACCCGGTTCGCCTCGCGCGAGTGGTAACAGGGCGTGCAGGCCAGGTTGCAGCGCGGGAAGACACCGTGGGTGCCCTCGCAGCCCGCCGTGCGCCGGCCGAGCATCTGGTTGCGGGTCTTCACGTGCTCGGGCAGCGCGGCCCACCGCTTGGCGAGCGCCGCGCTCAGCTCGGGGTGCTCGGGGCGGGTGGCCACCTCCAGCTCGCGCAGCCGGGAGAGCAGGGAGGCCACGCCGGCGATGCTAAATCACCACGAGCGCGGCCCGCGTCAGCGGATTCGGTGGTACAGGCCGGCAAGGCGCGCCGGGGGCACGCCGGCCAGGTAGAGCCACCGGATCGCCCACCAGGTCAGGAGCGTGCGCGGCACGCCCATCGCCCGCCAGCGCCGGTCGGAGGTGCGCGCCGGCCCCGGCAGGCACTCGGTCCGGCCCGCCGCCTCCAAGCGGCGTACGAAGTCGTAGTCGTCCATGATCGGCAGCTCGCGAAAGCCACCGAGCCGCTCGAACACCGAGCGGCGCACCCACACCGAGGAGTCGCCGTAGTAGAAGCCGTAGCGGCGCTGCAGCGCGTAGGCGGCGGTCAGCACCCGCGCGAAGCGGTCGTCGCCGTCGAAGCGCAGGGCGAAGTTGCCGCCCACCACGAGGGGATCTGCGGCAGCGCCCGCGAGCGACGCGTAGGCGCCGGCCGGCAGCCGGGAGTCGGCGTGAAGAATGAGCACCAGCTCGCCGCGTGCTTCCCGGGCCTTCGCGTTGAGCCGCGCGGCCCGTCCGGCGCCCTCCGCGACCAGCAGCTCCCATTCTCCGTGCAGCGACGCGACGTGGGCGGCCACACGCGGCAGCTCGACGGCCTCGTCGAGGACGGGGACGATCACGCTCACCAGAGGCGAGGAGGCGCTCAGTGTCGCGCCCCGGCCAACAGTCCGGCGACCTGAGCCGGGAGCCCGGGCTCCTCGAGCAGCGCACGGGCGTCTGAGGGGTCGTCGAGATCGCGCTCGAGACCGAGGAGGCCTGCACTGAGGCCGGCGCCGCGCGCCAGGGCCAGTGAGCGCTCCAGCACCTGCGCTCCTCCCCACGCCTCCCTCAGGGCGAAGAGCTCCGGGCACGGGCGCGAGAGGCCCACGAGCCAGTAGCCACCGTCCAGCGCAGGGCCGAAGCAGACGTCGGCGTGGCGCAGGGCGAACTCGGCCTCGCGTGCGTGGGAGCGGGTGAGGAGCGGCATGTCGGTCCCCACCACCACCAGTGGGCCCGGCCGCTCGCGCAGCACCCGTTGCGTCGCAGAGGCGAGACGGTCGCCGAGGTCGCCCTCCCCGTCGGCGAACCGGGCGATCCCCTCGGCCACATGGGGGCTCAGCTCCTCCTCGGCCGCGCCGGTCGGCCCGTAGGCGAGGTAGCCGGCGCACGGCGCCACCTCCGCCGCCCATCGCGTCGCCACCCCGATGAGGGCACCCTGCAAGGCGGCGCACCCCTCGGGGCCGAGCAGTGGCTCGAGCCGGGTTTTCACGGCCCCCGGTCGCGGCGCCTTGGCCATCACCAGTGCGGCGAGGCTCACACGGCGCAGCGGAAGGCAGCCGGCAGCGTTCCGTCCTCCTGGCGCAGGGTGAGGAAGCGTTCGATGACGAGCTGTTTGGCCTCGGCCAGCGGGACCTGCCCAGGGGCGACGAGGAAGTCTGGGCTGGACTCGAGGTCCCCACCCACCGGATGCCAGTGCACGCCGTCCGCGGTCACCGTCAGCTCGGGCACCATCACCCCTTCGGAGACCTCGATTGCGGTTTCGACGCCCTGGGCGAAGCCGCGCTGGACGAGTGGGCGCACCGTGAAGTCGTCGCCCCCGATGCCAAAGCCCGCCAGCAGCTTTCCGAGCTCTTCGACCTCCTCGCGGTTCTCGGGGGTCTCGGTCATCGCCACACGCAACGGCAGCCCCAGCCCGTGTGCGAAGCGGAGCCCCTCCATCGCCCGCTCCCACGAACCGGCGCCCCGCCACAGGTCGTGGGTCTCCGGCCGGACCCCGTCCACGGAGCTCTGGAGGGTGAGTCGTTCGCGACCCGCCAGGCGCTCCAACCCGCGCCCGCGACGGCCGGTGAACAGCATCGCGTTGGTGAGGACGACGGTCTCCAGCCGGTCGCTCGCGTACTCGATCATCTCCACCATCTCCGGGTGGACGAACGGCTCTCCTCCGGTCACGTACAGCTCTGTGAAGTCCTCGGCGAGCGCCTCGTCGATCAGCGCGCGGAAGCGCTCGGCCCCGATCTGGCGCCGCCGAGCGGTCGGTGAGGAGGCCACGACGCAGTAGTCGCAGGCCAGGTTGCAGTGGAAGTTTGAGTAGACCCACAGGCGCGCCGGGAAGACTTCGGTGCCGAACATCGACACGACGGGAAGGTCGTCGTCTCCCGGGGCCGGGGCGTCCGCCCAGCCAGCGCCGTCCTGTGCGAAGCCGCTGGGGATCGCCTCGCGGTAGACGTGGTAGCGCCCGCGAGCGCGTTCGGGCGCGGGCACGATCTCGAGGCAGGTGGTCCACCAGCCCGTCTCGATCGTCTCCACGAACGGCTCGGGCAGCCGGGCGGCGCGCATGGAGGCGGCCTGTGCCCGCCAGTCGTAGCCGACGGGAACCAGCTCGGCGCGCACCTCGTCGAGGCCGAGATCGAGCACGGCGTACCAGGTCTCGCGGCGGCCGTCGTTGGCCGGGCGACCGACGGCCCCCACGTTGACCACCAGCGTGCCGTCGAGCTCGCGCTGCCAGGGAATGCCGGTGTGGGTGCACAGGAGCACGCGCGCGCCGGACTCGCGGACGCGGGGCCGCAGCTCCTCGTCACCGAGCGACTCCCAGAGGAAGTCGTTCACCGCCAGCGGTGAGCCGTGCACGCAGTGCACATCCACGCCGTCGATCTCCTCGCGCCGCTCGTTCGGCAGCTCTGACATCCAGGCGGCGAAGCTCGCGCCGGTGGAGGCCCTCGTGTAGTCGTACATGAGCTGGGCGAACTCGTTGTCGCGCTTGGAGGCATACCCGCAGCCACAGTCGTCGTCGCCACGGCCGATGGCCACGTCGTAGTTGCCGGCGATCGACTCGACCCCGTACTCGCAGAGGAGCGGCCAGACTGCGTCGCACTCGGCACCGAAGCCACCGAGATCACCGAGGTTGAAGATCCGCTCGCACCCCCGCGAGTGCGCGTCCGCGAGCATCGCGAGCAGCGCGTAGGGGTTGGCGTATGCGCCTCCAAAGGCAGCGATGCGCACTTCGCGAGCAAGTCTAGGATCCGCCGGGGGCCGCACTGCGAACAACGGGCGAAGGCCAATGACCCCGAGGAGGCACGTGAGCGCCACGACTACCCGCCGCATCGCGATCATCGGAGCCGGCCCGGTGGGCCTCGAGGCCGCTTTGGCCGCTGCCGAGCGAGGGCTCGACTTCACCGTCTACGAGGCGGCGCCGGCTCCCGGCGGCTATGTGCGCCGCTGGGGGCACGTGCGGGCGTTCACCCCGTGGGACATGAACGTGTCCGCCCGCGCGCGCGCCGCCCTCGGCGAGGGGGCCCCCGCCGGGCCGCAGCTGCCGACCGGCGACGAGCTGGCGGAGGGCCTGATCGAGCCGCTCGCCGGATCGCCCGCGCTCACAGGGCGGGTCGAGCTGGGCACGCGGGTCCGGGCGGTGGCCCGTGAGGGCCTGCTAAAGCACGAGCAGATCGGCTCCGCGCAACGCGCCGGGCGCCCGTTCCGCCTGCTGCTGGCCGGGCCAGGCGGCGCCGAGCGGATCGAGCGCACCGACGCCGTCATCGACTGCTCGGGCACGTACGGCAATCCCAACCGCCTGGGGGACGGCGGCATCTGCGCGCCGGGCGAGACCCGGTTCGACGATCGCATCGAGCGCTTCGTTCCGCAGCTCGAGCAGGAGGCCGAGCGCTGGGCGGGACGCACCATCCTTCTCACCGGCTCGGGTCATTGCGCCCAGACCGCCGCGCGGGCGCTTGCCGGCCTCGCTCGTGACGCGCCGGACACCCGGGTGATCTGGGCCGTTCGCCGACACGAGCCCGACTGGGGCGCGGTCGACCACGACCCCCTTCCCGAGCGCGCCTCGCTGCACCGGGCGGCGCAGGAGCTCGAGCACGGGCAGTCGCCCTGGGTCGAGGTGCATCGCGGCCGGGTGACCGAGGCGCTCGAGCCGAGTGGCGACCGCATCGCGGTCTCGCTTCGCAACGGCGGCCTCGAGCGGGTGGAGGTCGACCGCATCCTCGCGTTGAACGGCGGGGTGGGCGACCACTCGCTCTACCGCCAGCTGCAGGTCCACGAGTGCTACGCGACGTGCGGGCCCGTGAGGCTGGCGGCCGCCTTGCTTGCCGAGGGCGGTGGTGCCGACTGCCTCGCCCAGGCCGGTCACGGCCCCGAGACGCTCGTGAACCCCGAGCCCGGCTTCTTCATCCTCGGCGCCAAGTCCTACGGGCGCAACTCGCGGTTCCTGATGAGCATCGGCTGGCAGCAGGTGGACGACGTGTTCACCTCGCTGCTGACCTGATGCTCGGCCCGGCCGCCTAGCCGGGCCGGCGGCTCACCAGCACCCGGCGCGCCACCCGCGCCAGAGGCCCCAGGTTGCGCCGCAGCGCCGGGCCCTTGTCGGCATCCCGTCCGTAGACGATCCGTGAGGCGGCGTCGAGCGCCCGCAGCAGCGACTCGTCGTAGGGAAACCACCACGGGTCGGCGGTGCGCGAGGGCTCCCAGCCCACGAGCCGCACGCGCACGCACTCGTGGAAGGCCGAGCGCGAGCGCAGGCGGCCCGAGCCCCAGTGCATGTGGTCGTTTACCCACACCCGCTCGGCGGGCAGCAGGCGGGCGATGCGCTGCCCGCGGGCACGGTCGAGTGTCCAGACCGACGCGCTGACACCCCACGGATGGGCCGAGGCGAGGTTGATGCCCTCCTCCTCGTCCTCGACGATAGTCACCGCCAGGACCGGGCCGCGCGGCGGCTCGCGCGCGATCCGCATCGGCGAGCTTACGCCGGTGAGCACGGCAGGCCGGTAGAGGCGCTCCCCCTCGCCCGGACCCCCGCAGCGCAGCACCGCCCCCTGGGCCACGGCGTCGTCCACCAGCTCCTGCAGCCCGTGGGCCGACTCCAGCAGCGGCCCCGTCTCGGTGCGGGGGTCCAGCGGGTCGCCCGTCCGCAGGCGGCGCGCTCGCGCGACCAGCCCCCCGACGAAGCTCTCCGCCACTTCGCGAACCACATACACCCGCGCGATGCCCGAGGGCGACTGGCCGGCGTTGGCGAAGCCGCCCCACAGGGCGCCGGCCACCGCACGGTCTACTCGGGCGTCGCCCAGGACGAGCATCGGTCCCTTCGCGGCCGTCGCATGCCCGCGGAGCACTCGTGCGGCGCTCGAGCGCTCGAGCGCCTCCGACAGGTCGTGGTCGCCCTGTACGGTCGCCACCACACCCTCGGGCACGCCCGCCCGCTCGAACACCCAGCGGATGCGCTCGCCCAGCAGGGGGGTCCGGCCCGCGGGCGCCAGCACCACCCCGTTGCCGCTCATGAGCGCGATTGCCACCTCCTGCAGGGGCAGCGACCAGGGCTCCTCGGCCGAGCCGCACACGCCGAGCACGCCGAGCGGCTCGGATACCAGTCGCGCTCGCTTGGGCCGCGTTAGAAGAGGGAGGCCAACGCCTGTGTCAGCCAGCACGCGGGGACCCTGCCGTGCCGTGCGGTGCAACGCGTCGACCGAGGTGAGCAGCTCGGTGGAGAGCGCCTCGGCACGCGGACGCCCGGTCTCGCGGGCGATGAGGGTGCCCAGCGGCTCGAGGTGGTCGAGGATCACCTGTGCGCCCCGGCGCAGGTAGCGGGCGCGGTCGGGCAGGGGCAGGGCGGCCCAATAGGGCTGCACGCTCGCCACGTCGTCCACGACCCGCTGCACCTCCTCGGGAGCCGTCGTGGTCAGGACGCGCCCCTGCGCCGGCGCAGCTGCGCCGCACGCTCGCGCAGCGCGGCCTCCTCGCCCTGGTCGGAAAGCTCCAGGAAGCGCCTGCCCTCCGCCTCGGGCGGCATGAGCTCCTGCCCGGTGACCGCCCCGGGCTCGTCGTGGGGGTACTCGTAGTCCTGGCCGCGTCCCAGGCTCTCCGCTCCGGGATACGCGCCCGAGCGCAGGTAGTGAGGGATGTCGGGAACGCCATTCTCCCGCACCCATGTCCGTGCAGCCCCCAGCGCCTTGTACGAGGCGTTGGACTTCGGCGCCAGCGCGAGGTAAACCGTGGCCTGCGCCATGTTGTGCGCGCACTCGGGCAGGCCCACGTGCTCCACGGCGTGCGCGGCGGCCACGGCCACCTGCAGCGCCTGCGGGTCCGCGTTGCCCACGTCCTCGGAGGCGAAGATCACCATTCGCCGGGCGATGAAGCGCGGGTCCTCGCCACCCTCGAGCATGGTGGCCAGGTAGAGCAGCGACGCGTCGGGATCAGAGCCGCGAGTGGCCTTGATCCAGGCCGAGATGGTGTCGTAGTGCTGGTCGCCCTCCTTGTCGTAGCGCAGGGCGCGACGCTGCAGCGCGTCCTCGGCGTGGCGGAGGGTGACTGGTCGCTCCCCGACGGTCTCGCAGGCGAGCTCCAGCGCGGCCAGCGCCGTGCGAGCATCGCCCCCCGAGCGAGCCGCGAGGAACTCCAGCGCGTCGTCGGCCGCGGCGCACCTGCCGTCCAGCCCGCGCTCGTCGCCCAACGCGCGCTGGAGCAGCGCGAGCACCTGCTCGGGGCCGAGTTGGCGCAGCTCGTAGACCTGCGTGCGCGAGAGGAGGGCGTTGTTGACCTCGAAGTAGGGATTCTCGGTGGTGGCGCCCACCAGCACCACGAGGCCCTCCTCCACCGCGGGCAGCAGCGTGTCCTGCTGGGCCTTGTTGAAGCGGTGAATCTCATCGAGGAAGAAGATCGTGGGCTCTGCATTGGTCGAGCGGCGGTGCTCGGCCCGCTCGATCACGTCGCGTACCTCCTGGCGGCCGGCGTTGACCGCCGAGGCCTCCTCGAAGGCCGCGCGCGCGTTCACTGCCATCAGCCGGGCCAGTGTGGTCTTCCCGGTGCCCGGCGGCCCGTAGAGGATCATCGAGTGCGGCCGGCCGTCCTCGATGGCCGTGCGCAGGGCCGAGCCGCGCCCCAGCAGGTGCTCCTGACCCACGAACTCACCGAGAGAGCCGGGGCGCATGCGGGCGGCGAGCGGCTGCTCGGAAGCGGCGACCTTGGTCCGCGTGCCCGGGCCCTCGCCCGTGGAGAAGAGCTGCTCCACCACTGAAGTGTCCCACCCCGGGGGTGGGCCTACTGCGACCTGACCGCCACCCGCCACACCCAGAGGACGAACAGCGCCTGACCGGGAAGGCGCGCCCACAGGGCGGCCTCGGGGACCTTGTTGTAGCGCCCGGGGTTCAGGGCCATGTGCACGTTGGCGGGGAAGACGGCGACGAGCGTGAGGATCAGCCACCAGCCGGCGAGCTTGCTCGTGCGCTCGCTCAGGATCCCCGCGCCGCCGATGGCCTCCGCCACCCCACTGGCCAGAACCAGCTCGCGGTGGGCGGGGATGTAGCCGGGCATGATCGCCTCATAGGTCTTGGGCATCGCGAAGTGGTTGATGCCGGCGGCCAGGAAGGTGAGCCCCAGCACGCGGCGCTTCACGGCCGCACCTCTTCGAGGAAGCCCGCGCCGGCCGAGCCCTCCTCGCGGTAGGCGATCCGATCGTGATTGGGCATTCGCGGCCACGCTAGCCGAAGGGACGACGGGGTTGAACTTGGGCTGGGGCGGTTCACTGGCGCCAACTGACCGAGCACGCCGGCTGGGTCGGACGAACGGTGCTCGCTGCACTCAGGGTCTAGTCTCGGAGGGCCTTGCCGGAGCCCCAGGACCTCGAGCGGCGCGCGACTGAGCTGCTTCAGCGGCTCATCCGCTTCAACACCGTGAACCCGCCCGGCGACGAGGAGGAGGCGCAGCGCTTCCTCGCGGGCCTGCTCGACGAGGCGGGCTTCGAGACGGAGTTGCTCGCCGCCGTCGAGGGACGCCCGAACCTGATCGCCCGCCTGCGGGCCGAGTCCGACGGTCCGGCTCTGGTCCTCCTCGGCCACGTGGACACCGTGCTCGCCGATCCCGCCGACTGGAGCGTCGACCCGTGGTCGGGCGAGCTCAAAGACGGCTGCGTGTGGGGCCGCGGCGCGCTGGACATGAAGAGCCAGGTGGCGGCCGAGATCGCAGCTGCCGTGGCGCTCGCCGAGGAGGGCTGGCGGCCCGAGGCCGGCGAGCTCAAGGTCATCGTGACCGCCGACGAGGAGGCCGGGGCCGAGCACGGAGCGCAGTGGCTGTGCGAACAGCACCCCGGCAAGGTGCGCTGCGACCTCGTCGTAAACGAGGGCGCCGGGCAGGTGCTCGAGTACGACGGCAAGCGCCTCTACGGCGTGTGCGCGGCCGAGAAGGGCGTGTTTCGCTTCACCCTCACCACGCGCGGGCGCGCGGGACACGCTTCGATCCCCCGCATTGGAGACAACGCTTTGACCAAGATGGCGCCGGTGCTCGAGGCGCTCAAGGCCGGCCAGCCGAAGTACGAGCTCTCGCCCGAGCCCGAGGGCCTGATCAGCGCGCTCGGCCTGGACACCGGCGACCTCGAGGCGACGCTGAGGCAGATCGAGGAGAACGACCCGCGGGTGGCTGTGTTGATCGAGCCCATGCTCGGTGTGACGCTGACCCCGACGATGATCAGCGCCTCGGAGAAGATCAACGTGATCCCAGCGCGCGCCGACCTCAAGGTGGACTGCCGCGTGCCCCCCGAAATGGGCACCGAGCATGCGCTGCGGCGGATCCGCGAGGTGGTCGGCGAGGACGGGTTCGGGGTCGAGTTCGGCGAGACCGTCGAGGGCAACAGGTCGCCCGTGGACACGCCGCTGATGGGCCACATCCGCTCCTTCATCGCGAGGGAGGACCCCGACGCCGAGGTGGCCCCGGTGGTGCTGCCCGGCTTCAGCGACTCGCGCTGGTTTCGCCACGCGTTCCCCGACTGCGTGGCCTACGGCTTCTTTCCTCAGCGCAAGATGGACCTCTTCGAAGCCGCTCCACTGATCCACGGGGCCGACGAGCGCATACCTGTCGAGGACCTGGGGATGGCGGCGCGCTTCTACGCCGGCTTGGCCGAGGAGGTGCTGCGATGAAGGGAATCGGTTCGTCGCTCGCCCGATCGGCGATCGGGCTGTGCTCCTCCTGCAGCGACCACGACCAAAGCTTCCTCCCCGAGCCGGCCGACGAGGAGAAGCTCCGCCTGGGCGGCATGGCCCTGCGCAACGGGCTGCTGGTCCACGGGCCGACGCACTGGGCCGCAGCGGTGCGCACCCCGGAAGGGGAGCTGAAGGTGGGCTCGGGCCCCAAGCCCGACCTGGGCGGCAAGGCCAGCGAGAAGATCCCCGGCGTCCGCGGCATCACCAAGCTGGCCGAGGCCGTCGCGGTGATCCCGCTGGTCAAGCGCGCCCTGCCGGATGCGCGCCTGCCGATGCAGGACGCGCGCACCCTCGGCTCCATGGCCGGCGCGGCGTTGCTGGGCCAGGCCATTCGCGCCACCGGGGCGCGCACGGTGGGCCGGGAGGCCGCGGTCAGCCTCGTGAGCCTGGCCCCGGCGCTGTTGGCCTTGCGGGGAGGCGATTTGGCGGCCTACCACGGCGTGGAGCACAAGTCGATCGCAGCGTACGAGCAGGACGGCGAGGCCGCCGAGGCCGACAAAGAGCACGACCGCTGCGGCTCGAACTTGGTCGCTCCGATGCTGGTGACGGCCGCCCTGGGCAACGTGGCGGCGCGCAGAGCCGGCCTCAGGGGCCCGGCCGCGGAGGCCACGGTGGCGGTGGGCAGCGCGGCGGTGGCGGTGGAGGTGTTCGCCTGGTCTGAGCGCCACGAGGGCACGACCCTCTCGCGGGCCCTGCGCAAGCCAGGCCACGAGATCCAGCGCCTGGTGGGAACGCGGGAGCCC
>Ga0208612_1001243_pt1 | contig 10744 bp, 9 predicted proteins | sample AntDryMetagUQ889_FD_188089 | JGI IMG/M metagenome (GOLD analysis project Ga0208612, IMG submission 188089) | Polar desert microbial communities from Antarctic Dry Valleys - UQ889 (SPAdes) | ecosystem: Environmental > Terrestrial > Soil > Desert | place: Antarctic Dry Valleys | collected 2008-12-31 | reverse complement strand
ATCCGGCGCCTCGCCCGCCGATACGAGGAAGACCCGGCGCGCTTCGACGGCCAGCAGCGCGTGGGTATCCGCCTCCGCGTCGAGAAGGTGGTCCGGCACGACTGAGCTGAAGCTCGGCGCGCTGGCCTGGGGTCAGTACACCGACTGGAGCGCTCTCCGAGAAGCCGGCATCAAGGCCGATGGGCTGGGCTACGACTCGCTCTGGACGTGGGACCATCTGTATCCGATCGTCGGCTCCGATGACGGGCCGATCTTCGAGGGCTGGCTCACCCTGGCGGCCTGGGCGGAGGCGACCGAGCGCTCCCGCATCGGCCTCATGGTCGGGGCCAACACGTTCCGCAATCCCGCCCTCGTGGCCAAGATGGCGACGACCCTCGACCACATCAGCGGAGGCCGCGCGGTCCTCGGGATCGGGGGGGCTTGGTTCGAGACCGAGCACAGCGCCTTCGGGATCGAGTTCGGCGGCTCCCCCGGGGAGCGGCTGCGGTGGCTCGAGGAGGCGATGCAGATCATGCGCGGCATGCTCCACGGGGAGGAGCCGTCGGGCGACCGCTTCTACCACGCGCGCGCTGTGCGCAATGACCCGCCGCCGATCCAGGCCCACCTGCCGATCCTGGTCGGGGGTGGCGGGGAGAAGAAGACGCTGCGGATCGTCGCCCGCTACGCGGATGCCTGCAACCTGGGCGGAGGGCTCGAGACCGTCAAGCGCAAGGACGCGATCCTGCGCGAGCACTGCCGCGAGGTCGGGCGCGACGAGTCGGAGATCGAGCGTACCGCCGGCGTGGGCATGTGCGTGATCCGCGATGACCCCGCCGAGGCGGAGCGGGTGGCCGCGGAGATCTTCGCGAGCAACGGCGGCGCGAAGCCCTGGAAGGACCAGCTGGTGGGCACTCCTGAGCAGGTCGCGGACAGGATGCGACCGTTCCTCGGCATCGGATTCCGGCACCTCATCATCGGCTTTCCCGCGCCGTTCGACGCCGAGTCGATGGAGCGGATGATCCGCGATGTGAAGCCCATGCTGGCCGAGGCCTGAGCGCGCGCCGCGGTCTCGCCTCCGCTCTGTTCCGCCTGCGGAGAATTGTGCCGCGCATGGACCCCGATCGGCCGTCTTGTTTCCCGCCCACCGATAACGCGCCCGATCCTAGGACTCGCCGCGGGCGTTGTTTCCAGCAGACGAGGATTGTGATGAGCGGCGGCGGCACAATTTCCCATGGCTGAGAACAGCGGCCTCGATGACGGGTGAGGGCGCCGCTCGATTACCCTCAACGCGTGAGGGTCGCGCTGCTGGCGGGTGGAACGGGTGGGACGAAGCTGGCGCACGGCTTCGCGCAGGTTCTCGGCGCCGGTGAGCTGTCCGTCATCGCCAACGTCGGCGACGACTTCGAGCTCCATGGCCTCCACGTCGCCCCCGACATCGACGCGCTGCTCTACACGCTCTCAGGGCTGATCGACGCCGATCGGGGCTGGGGCGTTCGTGGGGATACCTTCACCGCCCACGGCATGCTCGAGCGGTACGGCGCGCCGGGCTGGTTTCGCGTCGGGGACGCCGACCTCGCCACGCACGTCGAGCGCACGCGGCGGCTGCGGGCGGGAGAGTCCCTGACCGATGCGACCGCAGCGATGGCGATGGCATTGGGCGTCTCGGCTGGCATCCTGCCCGCCACCGATGACCCGTTGCGGACGCGGATCGAGACCGATGCGGGCACGCTCGATTTCCAGGACTACTTCGTGCGTCTCCGCCAGGAGCCCGAGGTGCGTGGAGTGCGCTTCGAGGGCGTCGAGTCCGCGCGCCCTCCCGTGGCGGCGATGGAGGCGATCAGGGCCGCCGATCTCCTGGTCATCGGCCCGTCGAACCCGATCGTGAGCATCGGTCCCATCCTGGAGGTCCCCGGGCTGCGCGAATCGTTCGCGAGCGCCAGCGGCCTGAAGGTCGCGGTCAGCCCGATCGTCGCCGGCCGGGCGCTCAAGGGACCGGCCGACCGGATGCTGACGTCGCTCGGCCACGAATCCAGCGCGCTCGGGGTCGCGCGCCTGTACACCGGGCTCGCCGATCGCTTCGTGCTCGATGAGGCCGATGCTGGTCTGGCCCCCGATGTGGAAGTGCTCGGCATGAGGGCCCACGTCCTCCCCACCGTCATGCGCGACGACGCGGGCCGCGCCGCGCTGGCGCGCGCGCTCATGGGGCTCGCCTGATCGGTGGCGGTGAGCGCGATATGCTCAGCGGCGTGACGACGCGGATCATCGTCCCGCACCGCGGCCTCGAGGCCGCCAAGACGCGCCTCGCGCCCTCGCTGAGCGCGGACGAGCGCGAGGCCCTCGCGCGCCAGCTCCTGGACCGCGTGCTGTCCGCGGCGCGCGAGGCCTGCGACGACGTCGTGGTCATCACTCCGTCAGCCGCGCTCGCCCCGGTGGTGGAGCCGAGCGGCGCCCGGCTCGTCGTGCAGCGCGGGATGGGCCTCAATGAGGGACTCGAGCAGGCGCGCTTCGACGCGCTCGTGGATGACCTCGGCACGCTCGTCATCCTCCATGGCGACCTGCCGAATCTCCACGGCGCGGACGTGCAGGCGCTCGTGGACGCGTTGCCGCCGTCGGGCCCCGCGGTGGCGATCGCGCCGGACCGCGCCGGGACGGGCACCAACGGCCTGGTGCTCCGGCCGCCGGGCGTCATGAGCTTTCGGTTCGGGCCGGGCAGCTTCGCGGCGCACCTGGCCGAGGCGGAGCGAGCGGGCGTGCCGGTCGTGGCGGTCAACCGTACGGGACTGGCCTTCGACCTCGACACGCCGGAGGACCTGGCCCGCTGGCTCAGCCTCGGCGATGCCGCGTGACGGCCCGCATCGAGCTCATCGCCCTCGACGGCATTCCCGAGATTGCGCCGGGCGATGACCTGTCGGCGCACATCGCCGATGCCGCCGCCACGTCGGGCATCGACCTCACCGATGCCGACGTGCTGGTGGTCACCCAGAAGGTCGTCTCCAAGGCCGAGGATAGGCTGGTCGAGCTCGCATCGGTCACGCCGTCCGACTTCGCGCGCGGCTGGGCCGAGCGCTGGGGGAGGGACGCACGCCAGGTCGAGCTCGTGCTGCGGGAGAGTGCGTCGATCGTGAGGATGGCCGCCGGCGGGCTCATCATCAGCCGCACGCGGCACGGCCTCGTTTGCGCGAACGCCGGAGTGGACGTGAGCAACGTCGGCGGTGGAGAGGTCGCGTCGCTCCTCCCCGAGGATTCGGACGCGTCGGCGCGGAGCATCCGCGACGGCATCCGCTCGCGGACCGGGGCGGCTCCCGCGGTGATCATCAGCGACTCGTTCGGGCGGCCGTGGCGCAACGGAATCGTGAACGTGGCGATCGGCTCCGCCGGCATCGAGGCAATCCTGGACCTGCGCGGCGAGCCCGATGCAGCCGGACGCCAGATGCAGGCGACCGTCATCGCGGTCGCCGACGAGCTCGCCTCCGCGGCGGACCTGGCCGGCGGCAAGGTGGCGCAGCGGCCGGTGGTCATCGTGCGGGGTTACGCATGGCGCGCGTCCGATGCCGGCGCGTCCGCCCTCGTCATGGAGCCCGAGCGGGACCTGTTCCCATAGGCAGGCGGCTTGCATCGCTCATCTGCTGCCCGCCGAGCGGGCAAGCGTGAATGAACCACTGATCCTGGACCGATACCGGCTCATCGAGCGACTCGCCTCTGGCGGGAGCGCCGAGGTGTGGCGCGCGCACGACGAGCAGCTCGACCGACCGGTCGCTGTCAAGCGCCTGCACGCGCACCTGCTGCCCGACAAGGGCTCGCGCAGGCGCCTGGCCGCCGAGGCACGCGCCGCTGCGGGCCTCTCCCACCCGGTCATCGTCGACGTGTACGACGTCGACACCCAGGGGGACGCGCCATCCATCGTGATGGAGCTGGTGGACGGTGAGTCGCTCGCCAGCCGCATCGCCCGCGACGGGCCGCTGCCCACGGCAAATGCGGTACGCGCCACCGCGGACGTGGCCGACGCCCTGTACCACGCGCATCAGCGCGGGCTCGTGCACCGCGACGTGAAGCCGGGAAACGTCCTGCTCAGCGTGGACGGTCGGACACGGCTCGTGGACTTCGGGATCGCCCGCAGCCTCGCCGAGTCCGCCGAGCGCCTGACGCTGACCGGCACCGTGCTGGGAACCCTCTCCGCCATGGCGCCCGAGCAGCTCGCCGGCGGGGAGATCGGTCCGCGGACCGACCTCTACGGGCTCGGCGTGGTCCTCCACGAGGCGCTGACCGGCCGCCCGCCGTACGCGGGCATCTCGACCTCGCCGGTGGCGCTGGCGGATGCGCAGCGCGCCGGGCCTCCGACGCTCGACGGGCTCGAGCCCTCCCTCGCGGCCGTGGTGGCCGCGTGCCTCGCCTTTCGCCCCGAGGACCGTCCGCTCCACGCGGGAGCGCTCGCCGCGGCGCTGCGAGCCTGGCTGGACGGGGACACCTCGCGGGTCGCCGCCATGGCCCCCACTGCGGCGCACCGCGCCGTCGACACCGCGGCCGTGACGGTGGCCCGTCCCGCCATGCCCGTGGCTCCGGCGCCAGGACAGCCCCCGGCACGGCGTCGGGCGCGTGGCCTGATCCTGGGTGCCGTGGCCGCGGCACTTGCCATCGGCGTCGCCATCGCGCTCATCGGCCTCGGGGGACCGCCGCTGGCGGCCGATGACGCGACGCCCTCGCCGATGCCGGTAACCGCGGCGCCTGCCGTCGCCGACACCCCGCCCGCCGAGCTGACGGGCTGGGCGCGCAAGCTGGCCGACAAGTACGAAGAGGAGTGCGGCGCCCCGTTCGATCCGGCCGTCATCGCCGGAATGGAAAGAAAGGACGCCGAGGCCGCCATCGAGCCGCAGATCGATGCGTGTGAAGAGGCCCGCGAAGACGACGACTGAGCCAGAGGCTCAGAGTCGGTTCAGCTCGGCGAGAGGAAGAGCGCCACGATCTGGCCGCCCTCCACGCGGAAGTTGGCCTCCACGTTCATCGGCGGCACGCCGGGACGCATGACGGTCACATCGGCGATGTAGCTGGAGCCCATGTTCCGGCTGTCGTTGGTGAACATTCGGAATCCGTCGCCCGCGCGGACGAACCAGCCTCCGACCTTGTCCCGGCCCCGCAGGTTCGTGCGCTCGTCGGATCCCGGGACGCTGATGCCGAGCACTGCGTTCTCCGCGAACAGCTCGATCGCCTTCTCGCGGCGGTCGTCGTTGATCAGCTCCAGGAACAGGTCGACGGTCTCTGTGGCACCCACGCGCTCAAGTCTAGCGTCGTGGCGGCCGGTAGACTCGACCGATGGATCGGCTGCGCGTGGGACTCATCGGCTGGGGAACCGTCGGCGCGGCGCTGGGCGAGCTCGTGCTGCGCGGACCGCTGCCGCTGATCCTCGATACGGTCGCCGTGCGGGATGCGGAACGTCCACGACCGCGGCCGCTGCCGGAGCGCATCCGGCTCGGCTCACCGGAGGAGGCGCTCGAGGCCGACATCGTCGTCGAGCTGGCGGGTGGCCTCGACGGGCCGCTGGGATGGGCTCACGCCACCCTGGAGCAGGGAAAGCCGTACGTGACGGCCAACAAGGCGCTGCTGGCGACGCACGGTGGCGAGTTGGCGGCGCTCGCTGGACGGCGATCGGCAGCCCTCCTGGCGAGTGCCAGCGTCGGCGGCGGGGCGCCGATGATCGAGACGGTGGAGCACCTGGCGGTAACGGGCGCCATCGAGCGCATCCGCGGCCTCGTGAACGCCACGACTACGTTCATCCTCTCGGCCATGGGTGAAGGGCGCAGCTACGACGACGCGCTGCGGGACGCCCAGGAGGCGGGTTACGCGGAGGCGGACCCGAGCTTCGACGTGGAGGGGCGGGACGCGGCGCAGAAGCTTGCCATCCTCGCATCGGTTGCCTGGGACACCTGGCGGCCGGAGGCCGACGTCGAGACAACCGGTATCGTGGGCACCACGGTCGCGCCGGGCCAGCCGGTTCGCCTCGTGGCCGAAGCAACCAGGGAGCGAATGACGGTTTCGCCGATGAGAATCGATCCTTCCGACGCACTCGCGGGAGTCTCCGGAGTGGAGAGCCTGCTCGAGGTGACGGTGCGCGACGCGGGCACGTTCCGGGTCGCCGGCCCCGGCGCCGGAGGGCGTGCCACCGCGGGCGCGGTCTACGGCGACCTCGCGCGTCTCGTGGCCGGGGAGCGGCCGATCCTGTTCGGGACGCGATCGTGACCGACGACGCCTGGCCGACCGTCGGGATCGCAGGTGCGCGTGGCGTGGTCGGTGGCGTGCTGGGCGACATCCTCGCCGATGCCGGTCTGCCGGCCGCCTGCCTGCGCCCCTTCGGACACGAGCGGGGCAACACCATGTCCTACCGCGGCAGCTCGTTGCCGGTGGAGGTGCTTGATGCGCAGCGAGCGGCGGAGCTCGACGTCCTCTTCCTCGCCGTCGACGCCGCGCACAGCCGCGAGATCGTTGCCGGGCCGGCCGCATCGGTCCCGCTGGTGATCGACAACTCGAGCGCCTTTCGCCTGGCCGATGGCGTCCCCCTCGTCGTTCCGGAGGCGAACGCCCACGCGGCGCGGGACCGCACGGGCAACGTCATCGCGAACCCGAACTGCACGACCGCGGCGGCGGTGGTGGCGCTCGCGCCGATCCGAGACTTGGCGGGCCTGGAGTCGGTCGACCTGGCGTCGTACCAGGCGGTGAGCGGCGCCGGGCGGGCCGGGCTCGATGCCCTCGAAGCCGAGCGGGCGACCGATCATCGCGACCGGGCGGAGGCGTCGCCGTTCCACGGCCGGATCGCGGACTCGGTGGTGCCGCAGATCGACGTGCTCGACGAGGCCGGCTGGACCGGCGAGGAGAACAAGATCCACGCCGAGTTGCGCAAGATCCTCGAGATGCCCGATCTGGACGTGGCCGCCACCACGGTCCGCGTGGCGGTCCGCACCGGCCATTCGGTGGCACTGCACATCCGGACGGAGCGCGACACCACGGTCGCCGATCTCGAACGCGCCCTGCGTGCCGCGCCCGGCCTCGAGTACCGCCCGGCGGACGGCTCGGAGCGCCATCCCATGCCACTCGATGTCGAGGGCAGGGATCCCGTGCTCGTCGGTCGCCTGCGCGCGATCCCCGGCCGCGAGCGCGGCTTCGCCCTGTGGCTGAGCAGCGACAACTTGCGCAAGGGCGCCGCCCTCAACGCGATCCAGTCCGCCGCGGCAGCCGATCCCGAGAGATTCGGCCGGCTCCTTCCTCCTCCACGTTGAGCCCGGGTATTGATACGTCGGGCAGAATGCATGGCAGGCGGACCCGATGGAGGAGCGCGAGATGACCGAGATGCAGCGAACGGCAGACGAGACGGCGCTCGCCGCGAAGCCGACGCGCCTCGCGAACGTGCCGGTCGAGGTCGGTGACGCGGCGGCCGAGCCCGCGGCCACCGTCACGGGGCTGTACGACGACGCCCGTATCTACGACATCGAGAACGGCCAGCACACCGAGGACATCCCGTACTGGGAGGCGCTGATCGACGAGCTTCAGCCGGCCTCCGTCCTGGAGCTTGGCTGCGGCACCGGCCGGCTGTTCGCGCCGATTGCCCGCCGGGGGTTGGCGCACCGGGCGGACTTCACACTCGTCGGGCTGGACCTCAGCGCCCCGCTGCTGGCCGAGGCACGGCAGCGCATCGACGCGGACGCCGAGCTCCGCGCCGCCGTGCGGCTGGTCCAGGCGGACATGAGCGACTTCGAGGTCGAGGAGCGATTCGATCTCGTGATCATCGCCTTCAACGGATTCGGCTTCGTGATCGGCCCGGAGAAGCAGCGTGGTTGCCTGCAGGCCGTCCGACGTCACCTGGCTCCCGACGGCCGGTTGGCGATCGACGTCATCGTGCCCCGCGTCTCCTACCTGGCGCTGAGCGAGCGCACGTCTCCGATGCGCCTGGGAGTGGAGGTCCGCGATCCGGCGCCGGGGATCACTCGGCTCCTGCGCTACGACACCGAACGCTACGACCCGCTGCGCCAGGTCGACGACAGCATCTACCACTACGAGCTGCACCACGCCGATGGGCGCGTGGAACGCCACGTCCGCGACCTCGCCTGGCAGATGACCTTCCCCAACGAGCTCGAGCTGCTGATGGAATACGCCGGGATGCGCGTGACCGAGCGCTACGGCGACTACGATCGGTCGCCGTTCGACCGGCGGAGCAACCTCTACCTGTGGATCGCTGCCGGAGCCGATGCCCGCTGAGATGCCGTCCTTCGCCGCGCTGACCGACGAGTTTCTCGACGCCGAGTTCCGCGACTCGCCCGTGCGGGCCAGCGGCCTCGGGCTGACCGAGTACGACGAGCAGCTCGACGACCTGTCCGAAGGTGCGTTCGAGCGGCGGCGCTCGTCGGACTCGGCGTGGCTGACGCGGTTCCGCGACGTCGACGAGGCGACGCTGACGTTCGATCAGGCGATCGACCGCGACCTCGTGGTGAGCATCCTGCGCGGCCGCGAGATCGTCGAGGACTTCGAGGTCTGGCGGCGTCAGCCCGACACGTACCTCAACCCGGGCATGCAGGGCATCTTCAGCCTCTTCCTCCACGGCCTGCGTCCCACCCACGAGCTCGTCGCGGCAGCCGTGACGCGCATGCGGCTCATCCCCGAGAACCTGGAGGACGGCCGGCGGAACCTGCGCCCGGAGATGGTGCCGGAGATCTTTCTCGACCGGGCGGCGAACCAGGCGCGCGCGGGTGCCCGCTACGTCCGCGAGATCCTCCCCGCGCAGATGGACGACGAGCGGCTGCGGACCACCCTCGCCGATGCCGGCGCCAGCGCAGCGGCCGCGTACGAGGAGTACGCCGCCTTCCTCGAGGAGATGCGCCCGAGGGCGAGCGGCGAGTGGATGCTGGGCGAGGAGCGGTACTCCGCCCTGCTGCGCGAGAAGGAGCTGCTCGGCTTCGGCGCGCGCGAGCTGCGTGTGAGGGGCCAGGCCGCGTACGACGAGCTGGCGACCGAGCTGACCCGATGCGCCCGTGAGCTGCGCGGCACGGACAACTGGAAGGCGGTCCTCGACGAGCTCAACGAGGACCATCCTCGGACCCCGGAGGAGATGCGCATCGGCTACGAGGAGTGGACCGAGCGCGCCCGCGTCTACCTGCGCGAGCATCGGCTCACGAGCTTCCCGGAAGGGGAAGAGTGCGCCGTGGTTCCCTCGCCGCCCTTCCAGCGACCGGTGCTGGCGGTTGCTAGCTACATGCAGCCACCGCCCTTCAGCGACAGGATGCTGGGTCACTTCTTCGTGCCCTTCCCGCCGGATGGGGCATCGGAGGACGAGATCCAGAAGCGCCTCGCCTCCAACTCGTACCCCGGCATCCCGACCACCGCGGTGCACGAGGCGTATCCCGGCCATCACTGGCACCTGGTGATGATGAAGTCGAACCCGAGCCGCCTGCGGCAGGTGTACCGCACGCCGTACTTCAGCGAGGGCTGGGCGCTCTACGCAGAGCGGATGATGCGCGAGCAGGGATTCTTCAGCGACCTGCGCCACGAGATGAACCAGTACGAGGCCACCATCTTCCGCGCGGCTCGCATCGTCGTGGATACGAGCCTCCACATGGGCGAGATGAGCTGGGACCACGCGGTGGCGTTCATGACGAGCCGCACCGGCCTGACGGAACCTACTGCGAGGGCCGAGGTGACGCGCTACTGCGCCTGGCCGACGCAGGCAAGCTCTTATCTCACCGGCTGCCTCGAGATCGTGCGCATCCGCGAGGCCTTCTTCGCGGCCCACGGCTCATCCGACACCGATGCCCTGCGTGCCTTCCACGACGGCATAACCTCGAGCGGCGGGCTGCCGATCTCGCTCGCCGAGCGAGCCGTCCTCGCCATCGCCTAGCGCTGAAGCCGCTCGGTGATCTCGAAGAGCTCGAAGTAGCGACTGACGTCCTCGTGGGCCCAGACGCGGTCGGGCCGCAGCTCGAGGTCGGCCCCGAAGCGCGCGTTGAAGATGATCCGAAATGCGTTCACGGGCGTGAGCTCGTCGTGGAAGCCCTCCGCGTCGAGATCGGCACCCGGCACGCGCATGGCGAACAGGATGCCAAATTTCTCCTCCAATTCGGCGTCCGTGGCCGATCGCCACTGGAACGTCGCCTCGGTCCGTTCGTAGACGGCGGGATATGGACCTTCATCGGCCTGGACCATGATGATGGCGTCTTCGTCGGACTCGGCGATGATGCGATCCACCAGCCCCAGGAGCCTGCTGTTCGTGTACACCAGCTGCCTCAGGTAGCTCTCCCTGTCCCCGCGCTCCGCCACGAGCTCGCGGCCGGTGAACGACCCATCGGTGTCGAACACGTACGGGATGTGGGGGAGGAGGAGGTGCGCGAAGACGAACTTCGGCCGCGACATCCCGGGTATCTGCTCCAGTCGGTCGAGGCCATAGAGCGTGTGCCGGTAGAGGACGCGCCAGTCGTACGGATCCCTCGGAGCGACCTCCGGCTCGTTGATGGCGCGAAGGATCGTCATCTGGGCGAGCACGGTGGAGAACTCGTCCTGGCCGTCGTATCGGAATACGCGATCCGCATCGGTGTTGGTGGCCGTCGGTCCCCACCAGTTGGCGACGTGGATGTACTGGTAGCCGATCTCCTTGAGGGCCGCTGGCACCGCGAGGCGCTGGCTGACCCGCCGCTGGATCGGCTTGGGGTCGGATCCTGACTCCTGCTCCGCCCTGAGCTCATCGGCGTCGAGGAACTCCATGTTCAGTGCGCTCACCAGGGAGTCCGGCGTC
>Ga0208612_1001242_pt1 | contig 10753 bp, 8 predicted proteins | sample AntDryMetagUQ889_FD_188089 | JGI IMG/M metagenome (GOLD analysis project Ga0208612, IMG submission 188089) | Polar desert microbial communities from Antarctic Dry Valleys - UQ889 (SPAdes) | ecosystem: Environmental > Terrestrial > Soil > Desert | place: Antarctic Dry Valleys | collected 2008-12-31 | reverse complement strand
CCCAAACCCGGCCGGTGGGACCGGCACCATCGAAGTCCCGGACTTCACGCCAGCGCCCGTCGACTCGGATGCGGGCGCCTTCGTCTTCCGCCCATCGTGACCAAATGGTGGTGGTGGCCCTTGCCAGGCTCATGCCGCCGTTACCTCGATGACGGCTTCGCCCAGCACCTTCACGATCCGCTCTATCTCACCGGCGGACACCGTGAGGGGAGGCATGAGTACCACCACGTCCCCGAGCGGGCGGAGGAGCACGCCCCGCCTCACCGCCGCAGCGCAGACGCGCCGGCCCCAACGCATGGCCGGGCCCGGGGGGTCCAGGTCGACTCCCACCATCAGGCCCCTCACCCGGATGTCGCCGACGCCGGGAAGGGGAGCGACGTCGGCGGACAGCAGATCAGCCAGCTGGGTGGAACGGGCGCGCACGTTGGCCAGCACCTGACGCTCGTCGAGCAGTTGGAGGTGGCGCAGCGCCACGGCCGCAGCCAAGGCGTTGCCGCCGTAGGAGTGGCCGTGGTGCAGCGTTCGGGGTGAGGGGTCGGGACCGAGGAAGGAGTCGAAGACGTGGCCGGCGGCCACGGTGGCCGACAGGGGCAGGTAGCCGCCGGTGATGCCCTTTCCCAGGCACAACAGGTCCGGGCGCAGGCCGCACTGCTCGGAGGCGAAGAGGGTGCCGGTGCGCCCGAAACCGGTGGCGACCTCGTCACAGATGAGGAGCACCTCGTGACGCCGGCAGGCCTCGGCCAGCCCGGCGAAACCCTCCGGACCCGCCATCTGCATGCCCGCCGCGCCCTGCACCAGGGGCTCGACGACCACGGCGGCCAGTTCGGAGGCGTGCTCGGCAACCATCGTCCCCGCCACGGAGAGGCAGGCCGGGTCGTCGAAGCCCGGCGCCCGAAGGACGGGGAAGCGGAGGGGGTCGAACAGGTCGTTACCGAAGCCGCTCGCGCCCACGGACAAGGCACCCACGGTGTCGCCGTGGTAGGCGCCGCCGAAGGCCAGGTAGGAGGTCCGCCCGGCAACGCCCCGATTGGCCCAGAGCTGGAAGGCGATCCTGATGGCCTGCTCCACGGCGGCCGCCCCGTCGGACGCGAAGAGGATGTGGGGGCGCTCCACAGGCACTACCGCAGCCAGGGCCTCGGCCAACTGCACGACGACTCGGTTGCCGTTGCCCAGCATGGTGGAGTGGGCGACGAGGTCGAGCTGGCGGCGAAGGGCCTCGTCCAGCTCCGGGACCCGGTGGCCGAGGGTGTTGACCCACAGCGACGAGATGGCGTCGAGGTAGCGCTTGCCGTCGACGTCGATCAGCTCGTGGCCCTCGGCGCGGTCCACGATCACCGGGGCGTCGTCGAGGTACGAGGACATCTGGGTGAATCCGTGCCAGACGACGGCAGCGTCGCGCTCGGCCCACGCGCCCGCAGTGCCGCCACCGGCAGCCCCTGTCACTCGCGATTTCCTAGTGCGTCGGGTGATCGCCGGCCAACGCCGGCGTCCAGTAGGTCCTCGGCCGCTTGGCGAACCTGCCAATCCCGATCGTCGAGGGCGCGCTGGAGAGCGATGTCGACCTCGTCGCCTTCGAACGGAGCCAGGGCGATGACCGCCCGCCTGCGGATTGCCGGCTTGTCCTCGGTGGCGGCGAGGATGGCGGGAAGTCCGGCGTCATCGCCGATGGCGCCCAGGGCTGCCACCGCTGCTTCCCGGCACAGGGCGTCGTCGTGTTCGCCGGCCACGCCGGCCAGAGCGGCGACCGTTCGGGACTCCGCCGCACCGCGCTCGCCGAGGGCCCAGGCCGCGGCCTCCACGACGGTGGGCTCGTGGTCACCGAGGAGGGGCACCAGGTCCACCTCCGGGTGGCGCACGGCCATCTCGCACGCCCTGCGCCGGACCATTGCTTCGGGGTCGTCGAGCATGGTCGCCACCTCGTGGTCGCCGGCCCGGTCCAGACGTCCGAGAGCCCAGAGGGCGGTGGCCCGGACCCGCGGCGAGGGGTCGGCCAGGAACAGTCGGACGGCGGCCTCGTCGCCGAGATGACCGCCCAAGGCCGCCTCCCGCCGACGACTGATCTCGGCGGGGGAGATCCCTTCGACCCTGTGCTCACCATTGGTGGGGGCGGTCACTCCGGCGCTCGGCAGTGCGTCACACTGGGACGGTGCGACCCCGGCGCAGCGCGCTCTTCGTCCTTCTGGTGCCCCTGCTCGTGCTCGGGACCGGCGCCGTTTGGCGTGATGGCCGAGGTGGGAGCCCGGACGACCCGGCCTTCCAGCGGTCTCCGATCACGACCACCAGCGTGGGACGATCGAACGACGTCACCAAGGCCGCACTCACCCGGCCGGTGGACGTGCCCGATGACCCGTACGCGCCGGAGCCCCTGGTGGAGATCGGCACCATGGAGATTCCCAAGATCAACCTCGCCCACCGCATCTTCCACGGCATAAGCCTGCGGACCATCGACCGCGGGCCAAGTCACTGGCCGGGGAGCGCTATGCCCGGGGAGGTGGGCAATGCTGTCTTCTCCGGTCACCGGGTCACCCACACCAAGCCCTTTCGGGACATCGACCAAATGGCTCCTGGAGACCAGGTCTTCTTCACGGTGAACGGGGTTCGCTCGACCTACGTCATGACCGGCTCCGAGATCGTTACGCCCCAGGGAATGCACATCGTGGAGCCCACGGCCACCCCCACGGCCACGCTCTTCGCCTGTCATCCGCCAGGCTCGGCCAAGTACCGCTATGTGGTTCATCTCGCTCTCTCGACCGGCTCGGCGTGAGTTGGCCAGCTACGACCCGAGGGCGCGCCGCAGGACGAGACTCGTCACCATGATGACGCAGGTGACCAGCCCGGCGACCAGGGCACCGACCACCACAGCGATGACCATCAGACCCAGTGCCGAGCGAGCCCGCGAGCGGGCGGTCTGCACGGCAGCCTCTTGGAGTTGCGCGGGCCAAGGCTTGGTGGCACTCAGACTCGGAGAGAGCTGCAGGGCGGAGGGGGAAGACTCGGACGGCACGCTCGACGGTGTTTCGTGCACCTCGACGGGGACATCCTGCGTCTCCAGCGCCGGGGTCAGCGAGGCGGTGGCGAAGACGGTCTCGGTGGGGGCGGCCTCCATGGCCGGGGTCTCCGGCTCGTCTCCGACTGTCTCGGGTTGGACGGGTTCGGGTTGCTCCTCAACGGTCTGGGGCTGGACCGGGTCCTGTAGGTCCACCGGCTCGGGCTGGACCGGGTCCTGCAGGTCCACGGGCTCGGGTTGGACCGGCGCGCCCGCCACCGGCTCGTCCTGGGACTCGTTGAGGCCGGCGGCCCAGAGCTGCCAGTCGTCCCGGCTCCATTCGAGGATCGGCTTGTTCTCCAGCCGGACGCGGTCGTCGACCTTCGAAGCGTGGCTAGGGACTGGCGGCCGGTGCCCGTTCGTCTCAGCCGCCTCCGGGTCACTCACGGGCGTGCCGCGAGGGCGCCGCCGAACCTCCGTGGGCGCGTGGCAGGCTCTCTGCGATAACGGAAGGCAGAGGTGAACACGATCGACTCGATGGTAGCGCCAGGCCCCACGGGCCCTGGAGAAGCACTCCGCCGTCCGCGGCGGCCAAGGGCGAGATGGCCGATCATCCTGGTCTTCGGACTGGTCTTCGTCATCGCTGCCTCGTACATCACTCTGCCGTATTACAGCGTGGCGCCGGGCTCGGCGCGCCAGGTGAACGACCTGATCCGGGTACCCAAGGAGCGGAGCTTCCCCCCCCAGGGCAAGGTCTACCTGGCCACCGTCTCCCTGCAGCGAGCCACGCCGGTGGGTGCCCTGGTGGGTTGGCTCGACAGTGACACCGACGTGGTGCCCGAGGAGCGCATCCTCGGGAAAGCGCCCCGAGGCGATTACTCCGAGCAGAACCGCCAGCTCATGTCCGAATCCAAGCAGGTGGCCTCGGTGGTGGCCCTCAGACAGCTCGGGTACCCGGTGGCCGAAAACGGCACCGGCGGCGTCGTCGTCGCCGTAGAGAAGGGCACGCCGGCCGACGGTCACCTGTCCCCGGACGAGGTCATCATCGCCGTCGACGGGCGTCCCGCCATGTTGGCGTCGGAAGCCGTTGGCGTCATTCGGGGCCACAGCCCGGGAGACGTCGTGCGACTGGAGGTGCGAAACGTGGACGGGGCCGTCCGCACCGAGCAGGTAACGCTCGCGGCCAATCCCCGGCGACCGGGTGGGTTCCTCGGGGTCACCATCCTCACCAAGGACCAGCGGTTCGACTATCCGTTCGAGATCAACATTGAATCGGGTGAGATCGGTGGTCCGTCGGCGGGCCTGGCATACACGCTGGGTGTCCTGGACGCTCTCACCGCCGGCGAGCTCACCGGCGGCAAGTTGGTGGCCACCACGGGGACCATGGAGATCGACGGCACCGTAGGCAACGTCGGTGGTGTGGCGCAGAAGACTGCTGCGGTCCGGGCGGCGGGTGCCGAATACTTCCTCGTGCCTCCCGACGAGTACGAGGAGGCCCGGTCCCGCGCCGGCAACAACCTGAAAGTCATGAAGGCCGGATCGCTGACCGAGGCGCTCTCGGTCCTGTCCGGCCTGGGCGGCGACGTCAGCGCGCTGGCCAAGGCCCCCGCAGGGGCTCGGGACTGAGCGCGTCCACTCGAAGTCCCGGGAAGGGATAAGGCGCCGAAGTGCAGCCCCTAGTTCCGTTGGGCTGCACCAAGGACGATCGAGGGATCCTTCTGGCGGTGTCCCCCGAGTCGTAGTCTCGGGGCATGGCCGACGATCCCGTCTCGGCTGAGGAGGTCGCCCACCGGCGGTTTTCCTCCGCATTTCGAGGCTTCGACCCGAACGAGGTTCGTGACTATCTCGACCGGGTCGCCGCCGAGCTGCGTGTTTTGGTGAAAAGGGAGCGCGACCTGCAGCGACGGCTGGCCGATGCCGAACACCGGGCCGCCCATCCGGTGATCGATGAGGACGTCCTCACGCAGTCACTGGGGGAGGAGACCGCTCGCATCCTGGCCAGCGCTCACGACGTTGCCCGCGAGCTCAAGTCCAGGGCCGAGGAGAACGCCGCCCGCATCCTGCGTGAGGCTCATGCCGAAGCGCGGCGCATCACCGCCAGTGCCGAGGTGGTGCTGGCGGAACGAAGCGAGGAGGCCGAGAAGGCCGCCGAGGAGATCCGCCGGGCGACCAGGCTCGAGGTGGAGTCGGCGGTCGCCAAGGCCAAGCAGGATGCCAGGGCCGTGGCGGCGGGTGCCGAGGCTCAGGCGAGCCGGATGATGAAGGAGGCCGAGGCCGCCAGTGCCCGCGTGGCCAAGGAGCTGGCCCGGCGAAGGCGGATCGCCCACGCCCAGGTCGAGCAGCTGCTGGCCGGTCGCGAGCGGTTGCTCGAGGCCTACCGCGTCGTGCACCGGACGCTCGAGGAGGTCGGGGAGGAGCTTCAGCGAGCCGAACCCGAGGCTCGAGAGGCCAGCGAGGCGGTGGCCCGCCGGACCGGGATCGAGCTGGACCACGCCGACGACGCCGGTCGTGGAGATCACGCCGACGACTCCGAAAGGCACGTCTCGGTGTCGGTTGCGGCCGATACTGCGGTGGCGCTCGCTCACTCCGAGCCCGTCGAGCCCGTCGAGCCGGAGCCCGATCCCGATCCCGCTCCGGATCCCGTGGTTCCTCCGGTCGAGCCCCAGCCGCGGCACGACGCCGTATCGATCCACGCACCGGCGGCCCACGTCATCGTCGAGAACGCTGCCGCCGCTGCTGCCGCCGCCACCGAGGCCGAAGCAGCGCCCCCTCTCGAGAGCGAGAACAAGGCCGAGCGCGCCGACGAGATCGAACCGGTGCCGGTGCCGGTGCCGGACGCGGTACAGCCCGAGCCGGAGCCCGTCCACGAGCTCGAGGCCGAGGCGGATGTCGAACCGGCCTCGCCGCCCCACGCCGAGCCCGATCTCCTGGGCCACGCCCCGAGCGGGGTGGCCGAGCTGTTCGCCCGCATCAAGGCCGGTCGCAGTGCTGCGGTGGCCCAGGCCGAGGAGGTGCTCGACGGCCGGTTGGAGGGCGGCCACGCCCCTGCCGACCCCCTCCTGGCCGAGAGCACGGAGGGAAAGGGTGAGAGCGAGTCCGGCCCCGTCGAGGAGCCTGGCGAGGAAGCGGCGGTCGATGGTGACGAGGCCGCCCTGAAACGTCGTGACGCCGCTTTGGAGGCCGTCACGTCCCGGTTGTCGCGGAAGTTGAAGCGTGCGCTGCAGGACGAGCAGAACGAGGTTCTCGATGGTCTTCGTTCACACCGGGGGCCGCCCTCGGACCAGCTCCTTCCCTCGATTGCCGACCAGGCCGACCGCTACCGGCGTACCAGCGTCGACCTGCTGGAGGATGCGGCGGTGGCCGGGGCACGGTTCATGTCGCCAGGAGCTTCTCCGGCGCCCGAGGTCGGCGACGTGGCCGAGAACCTGGCCCAGAACCTGGTCGGGCCCCTCCGCCGCCGGCTGCAGCGGGGGCTGGCGGGCGAGAACGGGGATGACGCGGCAGCAACGGCAGAGCGCATCAGCGCCGCCTACCGCGAGTGGAAGACCCAGATGGTGGACGGCCTCGCCCGGGACGCCATCATCGGCGCCTTCTCGCGGGGAGCGGCCCAGGCGGCGCCGGGAGCCCTCCTGCGCTGGGTCGTGGACGACGACGGTGGTCCCTGCTCGGACTGCTACGACAACGCCTTGGCCGGGCCCACGGCCAGCGGTGACACCTACCCCACGGGCCAGGTGCACCCTCCTGCCCACGCGGGTTGCCGCTGCCTGCTCGTCCCGGCCAACCTCTAGCATCGCCTCATGCGAACCCCCGCCGACATGGGTCGGCGCCGCCACCCGCGCAACCGCGCCGGCCTCATCGCCGTGGGCGTCGTCCTCTTCTTCGTTCTCACGTCCGTGCGAGGGATCGCCGGCTTCTACACCGACTACCTCTGGTTCGGAGAGCTCGGCTTCTCGAGCGTGTGGCGAGGGTTGGTCGGCGCCAAGATCTTTCTGGCCCTGACCTTCAGCGCCCTCTTCTTCGTTGTCCTGCTGGTGAACCTGGTGATCGCCGACCGGCTGGCACCCAGGTTCCGACCGGTGAGCGCCGAGGACCAGGTGGTGCAGCGCTACCGCCAGCTCGTCGGGAACAACGCGTCCAAGTTGCGGGTGGCTGTTGCCCTGATGTTCGCGTTCCTGGCCGGCGGCGGGGTCTCGGCCCAGTGGAACAACTGGATCCTCTTCCGTAACGGCGTGAGCTTCGGGGCCAAGGACCCCCAGTTCGGCAGGGACATCGGGTTCTTCGTGTTCAAGCTGCCCTTCCTCTCCTTCGTGGTGAACTGGGCCTTCGTCGCCATGGTGGTGGTCGCAGTGGTCACCGCGTCCGCCCACTATCTGAACGGCGGCATCCGCCTGCAGACGCCGGGCCAGCGGGTCACGGCGCAGGTCAAGGGCCACCTGTCGGTCCTGCTCGGGATCCTCGCCCTGATCCAGGCGGCCAAGTACTTCTTCAGACGCTTCGAGCTGAACTTCTCCACCCGAGGCGTGGTGGACGGCGCCACCTACACCGACGTCAACGCACAACTGCGGGCCTTCGAGCTGCTCATCCTCATCTCGCTCGTCGCCTTCGTGCTCTTCCTGCTCAACATCCGCCGCCGGGGATGGGTGCTCCCTGCCATCGGCGTGGGCCTGTGGGCCTTCGTGGCCCTGATCGTGGGCTCCATCATCCCCGCGGTGATGCAGAAGTTCGTGGTGAACCCGGCCGAGATCGACAAGGAACGGCCCTACATCGAACGCAACATCAAGGCCACACGAGCGGCGTACGGACTCGACGCGGTGGAGGAGAAACCGTTCAACTACGACGAGAAGCTCACCGCCGCCGGCCTCGCCCAGAACAGCGAGACGGTGCGAAACGTACGCCTCTGGGACCCGAAGTTCGTGGGCCAGACCTTCCAGAAGCTCCAGGAGATCCGGTCCTACTACCAGTTCAACGAGCCTGACATCGACCGCTACAGGATCAACGACAAGGTGACGCAGACCATCGTGTCGGCCCGCGAGCTGAATCCGGCCGACCTGCCGGGGTCGGAGTCGTGGGTCAACCGTCACCTCACGTTTACCCACGGCTTCGGTGCGGTGGTGGCGCCGGCCAACGCCGTCACACCCGACGGCAAGCCGGACTTCGTCCTCCGCAACGTCCCCCCGGTGGGCAGCCCCGAGGTCAAGCAGCCCCGGCTCTACTACGGCGAGCGCATCGGCGGCTACGCCATCGTCAACAGCAAGCAGCCCGAGATCGACTTCCAGAGGACCGACGACGGAAAGACCGAGTTCAGCACCTACGACGGCGCCGGCGGAGTCCGTCTCAAATCGCTGCTGCGCCGAGCCGCGTTGGCCCTCAGGTTCGCCGACGTGAACTTCCTCATCTCCAACCAGGTGACCCCCGAGTCCCGGGCCATCTACATCCGAGACATCAACCAACGGGTCCGCGCTGCCGCGCCCTTCCTGCGCTACGACGCCGACCCGTACCCGGTCATCATCGACGGCCGGATCCTTTGGGTTCAGGACGCCTACACCGCGAGTAACACCTATCCCTACTCGCAGAGGGCCAACCGGGAACGGGTGCCGGGCGACAGCGACTTGGCGGCACCGTTCAACTACGCCCGCAACTCGGTGAAGGTGGTCATCGACGCCTACGACGGCACCACCAAGTTCTACCTGGTCGACGACAAGGATCCGGTGGCTCAGGCATACGCCAAGGCCTTCCCCAAGCTCTTCTCTCCCTCCTCGGAGGTGAGCCCGGAGCTGCGCTCACACTTCCGCTACCCGGAGGATCTGTTCCGGGTCCAGACCAACATGTACGGGCGCTACCACATCACCGGCCCCGAGGACTTCTACAACGCCGGTGACGCTTGGAACATCTCCCAGGACCCGGGTTCGGGGTCGCCCACTCCGGCGACGCAGCAGGGTCCGGGGGGTGCCCGGGAGAAGAAGATGGATCCCACCTACCTCTTGCTGCGGCTGCCGGGTGACGAAAAGGAGAGCTTCCTGATCCTCCAGCCCTTCGTCCCCGCCTCCGCCACGGACGAGAAGCAACAGAACCTCACCGCCTTCATGACGGCCAAGAGCGACCCGGAGGACTACGGAAAGCTTCAGGCATTCGTCATGCCACGAGGCGTGCAGATCGACGGTCCAGCGATCGTCGACGCCCGCATCTCGGCCGATGCCGACATCTCCCGGGAGATAACCCTGTTGAACCAGCAGGGTTCCGAGGTCTTGCTCGGAAACGTGCTGGTGAATCCCGTGGAGAACTCGCTGCTCTACATCCGGCCGCTGTACGTGCAGTCCAAGCGAAACCCGCTGCCGGAGTTCGAGAAGGCCATCGTGGTGTTCGGCGAGAAGGCGGTCATGCGCGATTCGCTCCAGGAAGCCCTGACCGTCGTGTTCGGAGACGCCCCGGCAACCCTGGAGCAGTCCGCGCCGGGCGAGACCCCGGCCCCCGGGGCGCCGGTCGCCCCCACGCCGCCAGCCGCGGGAGCACCGGCCAGCACCCAACAACTGCTCAACGACGCTCAGACTGCTTTCGACTCCGCCCAGGCCGCCCTCCGCAACGGCAACCTGGCCGAGTACCAGCGCCAGATCACGGTGGTGGGTGACCTCCTCGGGCGCGTGCGCCAGGCCCAGGGCAGTGGTGGAGACGGCGGGCCGTCACCGCCGGCACCGTCGTAGGAACAGCCTGATAAACTGCCCGCTCCGCCGCGGGGTGGAGCAGTCTGGTAGCTCGTCGGGCTCATAACCCGAAGGTCGTAGGTTCAAATCCTACCCCCGCCACCAACGAAAGACCAGGTCAGGGCCGGTGCGAGAGCACCGGCCCTTGTCGTTGGAAGGCGATCTTCTACCGGACGGCCCGGCATCCGGCGACACGCTACGGAACGACGTGACACTGCACGCCACCGGTCCGGCGTTCTCATCGGGTCCGTTGGTGGGCATTCGGGGCGCGTTCCACGCCCGACATTCCCCTGGGCGGGACTCGATGCGGGGGCCCAGTTTGAGCCCTGCTTGAGGGCCGTTAGGCAGCCGGCGCGACCCTCTTCACGGAGTCGATGGGCATCGACACAGTGGTGGGCTCATCGACGACATCACCGCTCACCTCGGGCGTCAGCATGATGACCACATGCCTTCGTGCCGACGGCCCGTAGACCTCATGAACCGTGCCGTGGACCTCGGCGAGCCCCCAGGAAATCGCTACTTCTTCGCCGTAGGAAAGTTCTGCCTCGGGCATCGTCATCTGCCTCTCACCAGGGCGGCGGAACGTTCAACAGGCTAGCCAGCCTCGCCGCCACCAGCCCAAGCTGCGCCAGGAAGGCAGCGACGTCGTGATGCTCGCCGCCTCCAACGAGTCGGCCGCCGAGCTGAACCACACCGCGCAGCGGTTGCGCCTCGACGCCGGCGAGGTCGTCCGACCGGTTCACGCGGGCGCGCTGGCCGACGGGTCGCCCGCACTCATCGGCGACGAGGTGCAGACCCGTCGTAACGACCGCAGCCTCGTCGCCGATGGCGGCGTCACGGTCAAGAACCGGCACCGCTGGATCCTCGAAGAGGTCGGCGCCGACGGTTCGGTCACTTTCACCGACGCCGACCGCGGCCGGGTGATGCTGCCAGCTGACTACGTCGCCGATGCTCTGACACTCGCCTACGCATCCACGGCGATGGCGGGACAAGGTCGCACCGTCGACCACTCACTTGTCCTCGTGGACGGACCGATCGACGCTGCCGGCCTCTACGTCCCCGTGGACCC
>Ga0208612_1001241_pt1 | contig 10754 bp, 9 predicted proteins | sample AntDryMetagUQ889_FD_188089 | JGI IMG/M metagenome (GOLD analysis project Ga0208612, IMG submission 188089) | Polar desert microbial communities from Antarctic Dry Valleys - UQ889 (SPAdes) | ecosystem: Environmental > Terrestrial > Soil > Desert | place: Antarctic Dry Valleys | collected 2008-12-31 | reverse complement strand
AGCGCGGGCTCGGCGCGGACGGGGACGCGGTGCGAGCGCGGGTGGGACGCGGGCGAGGGCGCACCGGCGAGCGGTACCCTCGGCGGCGATGCCCGTCCGACGCACGAAGCGCGGGGCCGAGCGCACGCCGCTGTCCGGCTCGTTCGACGTGATCGTGTGCGGCGCCAGCTTCGCCGGCCTCGCCGTCGCGCGCGAGCTCGCCGGGTCCGGAGCCCGGGTGCTCATGGTCGACCGCTACGAGATCGGCGAGCGTCAGACCTCGGCGTGCGCGGCACCCACCGGTTGGCTCGAGGCGCTCGGGCTCGAGCCCTCGATCCGCCAGACCTTCTCCGACCTGATGATCCGTACACCTCACGCGGACGCCCGCTACCACCTTCCCTGGACCTTCTCGACCTTCGACTACCGCGAGCTCTGCGGCCTGCTGGCCGCCCAGGGCGACGCCCGCTTCGAGACCGCCACCGTGCGGCGCCGGGTGGGCGAGGCGCTGGAGACCGACCGCGGCGAGGTGCGCGCCCCGTTGATCGTCGACGCGCTGGGCTGGCGGCGGGTGCTCGCCTCCGGGGACGGGTTCCAGCCCCCCGAGGCCCCACTCTCGCGCGGCCTCGAGGTACACCCCGAGGGTCGAGGGGAGGAGCTCGAGGTGTGGATCGACCGCCGCTACGCGCCGGCGGGCTACGGATGGAGCTTCCCCGCCCGCGAGGAGGTGCGGGTGGGCGTCGGCTCATTCGACCCGCGCTTCCACGTGCGCGAGACCACCGTGAAGCTGGCCGAGGACACCGGCCGCGAGCCCGTCCGCTACCAGGGCAACTGGATCCCCCACCGGCTGCGCCCGGCCGTCGAGGACGGCGTGTTCTTCTGCGGCGACTCCGCCGGGCACTGCCTCCCACTTACCGCGGAGGGCATCCGCACCGCCTTCTACTTCGGGATCGCGTGCGGTCGCGAGCTGCGAGCCGTGGTCGAGGGACGCCGGACACGCGAGGAGGCCCTGCGACGGTACGCCGACTTCTCCGCCGCGCACGAGTGGAAGTTCCGGTGGATGCTCCGCACGCAGCGCTTCGTGCCCCGGGTGGCGCCGCGACTCCTCGGCCCGGCGATCCGGCTCATGGCCCGCCAGGCCTTCGTCGACTGGTCCTTCGACCACTACCTGAAGATCGCGCCGCCGTCGTTCGTGGGCGAAGCGCCCGCGCCCCGGCCGGCCGTTCGGGAGGCCGAGCCGGCGGTCGCCTGAGGTCGGCGACCTGAGAAGCGGGCGAGGCGCCCGCTGCGCTCCGTTCGCCGCCCGGCGCATGCACAACCTCTAACACCTGGCCCTTCCGCGGACGTGTTTGAGGTATTGCCCCCTCAGGCGTGCAGAAGTCCAAACACCCCACCCGAGCGAGCACGTGTCAGGGGTTATGCAGGTGGTGGTCGTGGTCGCTTCGGCCCTGGTTCCGCCCTCCCGCCCCGTACAACCGAGAGCCCTCAGCTACGCCCTGAGCCGCGAGAGGCAAGCAGTCCGTGGGACGCAGGGAGCGACGCGTGCTTCAGCACGCGAGCGACCGAGGACCGCGGAATGCGCCGCCTATCGCGGCTCAGGGCTAGAAGCCGCGGCGTTCGCGGTCAGCGCGCTGAACCTGAAGCGCGCCGGTGCGGTGCCGGTAGGCGAACCCGGCCAGCCAGATGAGGGCCATGACGAGGGCGACGAGCGTCAGCCAGCCCGCCTCGAGCGGGTCGACCCCGCCCACGGTGTAGACGACCAGGTAGACGAGCGCCAGCCCGCCGCACACCGAGAGGAGCATCGCCACGATCGCGCGCCAGAGAGGCTGTCCCGGGTAGGTCGCGGCGACCTCGTACGGACGGTCGGTCCTCGCGAGGGTCGGCTCTCGGTGCACCGGAGGCATCAACGGCTCATCGTACGGCGTCCACCGGATGCGCGCAAGCGGCGGCGCTCCCGGTCGACGGCGATACCGGCCGGCCGCCCTAGGACTCGCGCACGATCAGGAACGTGCCGAGCGCGAGAAGGGTCACGCCCGCGATCCGCCCCACCGACAGCGGGCGCGCATCCAGGCCGAAGAGCCCGTAGCGGTCGGCGGCCACCGACGCGGCGAGCTGGCCGGCGATGGTCGCGGCGGTAACCCCGCCCGCGCCCAGGGAGCCGACCGTGGTGAGCGCGGTGGTCACGTAGATCGCTCCCAGCACGCCGCCCGTGAAGTACACGAGCGAGAGGCCTCCCGCCGCCCTCACGCTGCCGAAGCCGCCGCCGAGCAGCAGGGTGATCGCGATCAGCGCCAGCGTGCCGATCGCGAACGAGACGGCGCCCGCGGGCAGCGATCCCACCGTGCGCCCCAGCACGCCGTTGATCGGTGCCTGGAGCGCGATGAAGCCGCCCGCGACCACCGTCAGGGGAATGGCGAGCCCCTTATCCACCGCCGGTCCTCACTTCGCCTCCAGCCAGTTCGCGCCCACGCCGACGTCCACGGCCAGCGGCGGGTCGAGCGCGAAGGCGCCGATCATCTCGGCCCGGACGAGGTCCGCGGCCTCCTTCATCTCCCGCTCCGGTCCCTCGAAGAGGAGCTCGTCGTGGATCTGGAGCACGAGCCGCGTGGCGAGCCCGGCCTCCGCCAGCGCCCGGTGGCAGCGCACCATCGCCACCTTGATGATGTCGGCCGCGGTGCCCTGGATCACCGTGTTGACGGCCAGGCGCTCGCCGAGCATCCGCGTCTGGTACTGGCGCGCCCGGAGCTCGGGGATGCGGCGCATCCGGCCGAACAGCGTCGAGACGTACCCGTCCTCCTTTGCCGACTCGATCGTCGAGGCGATGAACTCGCGCACCGCCGGGAACCCGTCGAGGTAGCGCTCGATGAACTCCGCGGCCTCCTCCCGGGGGATCTGGAGGCGGTCGGCCAGCCCGTAGGCCGAGAGGCCGTAGACGATGCCGTAGTTGACCATCTTCGCCTTCGACCGCAGCCCCGGGTCCACGTGGTCGAGCGGCACGCCGAAGATCTCCGCCGAGGTGGCGGCGTGCACGTCCTCCCCGCGCGCGAAGATCGCCCGCAGGGCTTCGTCCCCCGCGATGTGCGCGAGAACCCGCAGCTCCACCTGCGAGTAGTCGGCCGAGAGCAGCCGGGCGCCCTCCTCGGCCACGAAGCAGGAGCGGATCTCGCGGCCCACCTCGGTGCGGATGGGGATGTTCTGGAGGTTCGGGTTCGTGCTCGAGAGCCGCCCGGTGGTGGACCCGGTCTGACTGAGGGTGGTGTGGAGACGTCCGTCGCGGTCGTCCACCAGCTCCGGCAGCGCGTCGAGGTAGGTGCTCTTCAGCTTGGTCAGCTCGCGCCAGCGCTCGACCCGCTCGATGATCGGATGCTCGTCGCGGATGGCGGCCAGCACGCGGGCATCCGTGGAGAAGCCCGTCTTCCCCCGGCGCTTGCGCGAGAGCCCGAGCCGCTCGAACAGGATCTCCCCGAGCTGCTGGGGCGAGCCGATCGTGAACTCCCCGCCGGCCAGCTCGTGGACCTCGCGCTCGAGCGTCGCGATGCGCTCGGAGAAGCGCGCCTCGATCTCCGCCAGGCGCCCGGAGTCGATCTTCATGCCCGCCCGCTCCACGTCGATCAGCACCTCGACCAGCGGCAGCTCGACCTCGCGGAAGAGCCGCATGAGTCCCTGCTCGTCGAGCAGCGCGCGCTGGCGCTCGGCGAGCACTCGGGTTGCGACCGTGCGCTCGGCCAGGCCGTCGGCGCCGCTTACCGCGGCCGCGATGCCGGCGTCCTGGGTCAGCTCCTCGAGCGGATAGGTGCGCCGCGCCGGGTCGATCAGGTAGGCGGCCACCATCGTGTCGTGCTCGAGGGCCGGGGCCTCGGACGGCGCCTCCGGCGCGGCTACCGCCTTCCAGTCGTGGGCCACCAGCGGTCGGTCGCCGAGCGACAGCGACAGCGCGGCCAGCGTCTCCGCCTCGCCCACCATCACCCGCTCGCCGCCGGCGTAGGCGGCGAAGCGCAGCGCCCGGGTGTCCTCCGAGCGCTCGGCGCCGAGGGTCAGGAGGTCGCCGCGAAGGCCCGCGAGCTCAACCACCGGCACCTCCTCGGCCGCCGCCTCGACGCGCTTCTGCGCCGCGGGCAGCGGCGGACCCTCGGCATCCTCGAGCGCCTCCTCGATTCGCCGCAGCGGCTCTCGGAGCTCGAACTCGCGAAAGGACTCGCGCAGGCGAGAGCGGTCGGGCTCCGCCGCGGCCACGCCCCGCACGTCGATGTCGAGCGGCACCTCGCGCTGGGCGGTCGCGAGGGCCTTGGAGACCCGTGCGTCGTCGGCGTAGTCGATCAGGTTCTGCTTGCGCTTGGCGCCGGAGATCTCGTCCACCGACGCGAGGACGGTCTCGAGGTCGCCGAAGCGCTGGAGCAGCTGGGCGGCGGTCTTGTCGCCGATCCCGGGGACGCCGGGGATGTTGTCGGAGGTGTCGCCCTTGAGCCCGTAGAAGTCGGGGATCGACTCGGGCGGGATGCCGTAGCGGTCGATCACCGCCTCGCGGTCGTAGATCCTCGTCTCGGTGATGCCGCGGCTCGTGGCCATGACGCGCACGCCGGGCTCGACGAGCTGGAAGGCGTCGCGGTCACCGGTGACGACCATGACCTCGACCCCCCGCTCGTGGGCCTGCCGGCAGAGGGTGGCGATCACGTCGTCGGCCTCGTAGCCCGGCACCTTCACGTTCTGGTAGCCGAAGGCCTCGGCCAGGGGAGCGAGATGGGGCCACTGCTCCGACAGCAGGTCGGGCTTCGCGATCCGCTGGGCCTTGTACTCGGTGTAGACCTGCTCGCGGCCCGACATGCCGGCGTCCCAGACCACCAGCGTGGGGGTCGATCCGTACTCGGTGAGGATCTTCACGAGCATGGACGCGAAGCCGAAGATCGCGTTGGTGGGCATGCCCCGAGAGGTGGCGATCGTCTCCGGCAGGGCGTAGAAGGCGCGGTAGGCGAGCGAGTTGCCGTCGATCAGGAAGAGCTCGCGCGGGGTCGCCTCGGCCACCCGCCCATCTTAGGTTTCCGGGTGGGCGCTGCCGCCGGGGGCGCAGCTTGTCGGTGTGGACGCCGTGGGCGGCGACGCTCGGCGAGCTGGGAGCTGCGGCCCGGGGAGAGACCCGCTCCGGCTCTATGATCCGGCCCCCTCCGGGCCCCGCCCGCGGTCGGGACCGGACGCCACTCGATGCCACCCACGCCAAGCGCACAGTTCTCCCTGGACCTGCGGGTGGAGCTGGGGCGCGATCCCGACTCGCTGGCCCGCCTGACCGCCGCGCTCGAGGAGGCCGGCGGGGTGGTGGCCGGCGGCGAGGTGGTCGAGCCCGGTGACGCTGCGACGGTCCGGTCGCTGATCGTCCAGGCCGGCGACCGCCCGACGATGGAGGCCGTGGCCCGGGCGGCCGGCGCGGTGGACGGAGCCACCCTCCTCGAGGCCCTCGACCGCACCCTCGAGCTCCACCGCGGCGGCAAGATCTACACCGGCCTCGTCACCGCCCTCGACACCCGCGACGACCTCTCGATGGCCTACACGCCGGGCGTAGCTCGGGTGTGCCTCGACATCGCCGCCGAGCCGGAGCTGGCCCGCGAGTTCACGATCCGCTCCAACACCGTGGCGGTGGTCAGCGACGGCTCCGCGGTGCTCGGGCTGGGCGACATCGGCCCCTACGCGGCCATGCCGGTGATGGAGGGCAAGTGCATGCTCTTCAAGGAGTTCGCGGGCATCAACGCGTTCCCGATCTGCCTGGACAGCAAGGACCCCGACGAGATCGTGGCGGCGGTGCGGCTGATGGCGCCCACCTTCGGGGGCATCAACCTCGAGGACATCTCCTCGCCGCGCTGCTTCGAGATCGAGGCGAGGCTCCAGGAGGCGCTCGACGTGCCCGTGTTCCACGACGACCAGCACGGCACGGCGATCGTGGTGCTGGCCGCGCTGCTGAACGCCTGCCGGCTGACCGGGCGGCGACTCGAGGATCTGCGGGCGGTGATGGTCGGGGCGGGCGCGGCCGGGGTCGCGGTGGCCAAGATCCTCTCCGGCGCGGGTGTACGGTCGCTCGTGGCCTGCGACCGTACCGGCGCGATCTCCACCCTCCGACCCGACTACGAGGACGGCACCATGAACACCGCGAAGACTTGGCTGGCCGAGCACACGAACCGCGAGCTGCGGGCGGGGTCGCCCGCCGAGATGCTCGAGGGCGCGGACCTGCTCATCGGGCTGTCGGGCCCGGGGATCGTCCGGGCCCGGGACCTCGAGCGCATGAACCCCGACCCGTTCGTGTTCGCGATGGCCAACCCCGACCCCGAGGTGCGACCCGAGGAGGCTCTACCGCACGTAGCGGTGATGGCCACCGGGCGCTCGGACTTCCCGAACCAGATCAACAACGTGCTGGCCTTCCCGGGCATCTTCCGGGGCGCGCTCGACGTACGCGCCACGGCCATCACCGAGGAGATGAAGATCGCCGCCGCGCAGGGCATCGCGAGCGTGATCGGACCGGACGAGCTCTCACCCGAGTACATCGTCCCGAGCGTGTTCGATCGTGGGGTGAGCCCGGCGGTGGCCGCGGCGGTGGCCCGCGAGGCCGAGCGCGACGGCGTGGCCACGAGCGAGTTCAGCGCAGTGACCCTCTGAGGCCATGGCGAAGCAGATAGCGATAACCGGCGCCACGGGCATCATCGGCCAGCTACTGGTGCGCGAGCTGCTCGACCGTGGCGACCGGGTGACCGTGCTCTCCCGCAGCGCCCAGCGCGCGCGCGCGGTGCTCGGCGAGGTGGAGGCCTTCGAGTGGACGGATCCGACCGCCGGCCCGGCGCCGGTCGAGGCGCTGGCGGGTCGCGACGCCGTGGTCAACCTCATGGGTGAGCCGGTGGCTCAACGATGGAGCACCGAGGTCAAGGAGCGCATCCGCAACTCACGTGAGGCCGGCACCCGCCACCTCGTGGACGCACTGCGTGAGGCCGATCCCCGCCCTGCGGTCCTCGTGTCGGGATCGGCGACGGGGTGGTACGGGCCGCACGGCGACGAGCCTCTCGACGAGAGCGCGCCGCCCGCCCGCGGCGACTTCCTCGCCGACGTGACCGTCGACTGGGAGAACGAGGCCCGCCGCGCCGAGGAGCTCGGCGTGCGCGTGGTGACCATCCGCACCGGCGTCGTGCTCTCCGAGAACGGTGGCGCGCTCGAGAAGATGCTCCCACCGTTCAAGATGGGCATGGGCGGCCCGATCGCGGGCGGGCGCCAGTACGTGCCCTGGGTCCACGCCGAGGACGTGGTGGGCGCGATCCTCTTCTGCCTCGGCGAGGAGGCCGCCTCCGGGCCGGTGAACGTGACCGCGCCCGAGCCGGTGACCAACCGCGAGCTCTCGAAGACGCTCGGGCGGGTGCTCGGACGCCCGGCGGTGGCGCCGGTGCCCGCGCTCGCGCTCAAGGCGCTCTACGGCGACATGTCGGAGATCATCACCACCGGCCACCGGGCGATCCCCCGGCGGCTGCTCGACCTCGGCTACCGGTTCCGGCGGCCGGAGCTCGAAGGGGCGCTCCGGGAGGCGACCGGGAAGTAGCGGGTAGCGGGGCGACGGGGCCGCTCAGGCACGTGGACGGCTCGACGATGCGCCGCCCGCGTGCTCGACCACGAGGCTCGCCACCTCCTCGGGCCGCTCGACGATCAGCCCGTGGCCGGTGCCGGACACGCGGACCAGGCGAGCGTCCGGGACCACCTCCGCGAAGCGGTCGGCCACTCCGTCGGGCACGATCAGGTCCCGCTCGGCGCCCACGAGGAGGGACGGGGCCGTGACCGCGGCGAGGCGCCGCTCGAGCTCCTCGTCGGCTGTGGTCCCTCGGCTCAACCCCACACGGGTCTCTCCCTCGAACTCGAGCTGGGCCACCTCGTCGGGGTTGTCGTAGTCGGGCATCACCTCGCCGCGGCGCGTCTGGTCGACGAACATGGCGTCCCAGAGCGCCTCGGGTTCGGACAGGTCGGGCATATCGGCCGCGTCGGGAGCGGAGAGGCCGGCGGGCACGAGGAGGGTGAGCGACAGTGCGCGCCCGGGCTCCCCGGCCGCCATGAGCGCCGCGAGCCATCCCCCCAGGGACCAGCCGGCAAGGTGCACCCGCTCGAGGCCGAGCTCGTCGAGCATGTCGTGGTAGACGAGGGCGAGGTCGTCCATCGATCCCACCCGCGGCGAGCGTGGCGTCTCTCCGTAGCCCGGATGCTCGGGGGCGATCACGTCGAGCGCCTCCGCCAGACGATCATGGAAGGGAAGCCACATCCGCGAGAAGCTCGCGCCATGGAGGAAGAGCAGCGGCGGCCCGGACCCCGACCGACGGACCGCGACCGGAACGCCGGCGGGGTACAGCCACCCGGGTTCGGTGTAGAAGTGGCGCGGCCGCGGAGCGGGGCCGCGGGCGGGCTCGCGGGTGAAGGACACAACCGCGAGCCTATTTCTCCAGCAACGGGGAACCTTGCCCTGATGGCCGCCAGATACGAGACCGAGGATCAGAGCGCCTCTGCACGATCCGCAGCGAGGAATGGTCATACGGCAGATCCCGCTCCCCACACCCACGCCGGCCCGGACCGCAAGACCACCGCGTACGACCCCGCGGCCTACGGGGAGGCCGTGGCCGGCGACTACGACGCCCTCTACGGCTCCATCCCCGACACCGAGGAGGCGGTGGCCCTGCTCGCCGATCTGGCCGGAGTCGGGCCGCTGCTCGAGCTCGGGATCGGCACCGGGCGGCTGGCCCTCCCGCTGGCCGCGCGGGGCGTCGAGGTACACGGAGTGGAGGCGTCGGAGGCGATGATCGCCGAGCTCGCCCGCAAGCCGGGCGGCGAGGACATCCCGGTCGTCCGATCCTCGTTCGACGACTACCGGATCGACGAGCGCTTCTCGTGCGTGGTGCTCGCCCTGCACACGATCTACGGCCTGCCCTCGCACGACCGCCAGGTGCGCTGCTTCGCGACGGCGGCCGACCACCTGCGTCCCGGCGGCGTCTTCATCGTCGAGGCCAACCTGGTCGACGCTGCGGACTTCCGCAACGGGAAGGCGGTAATGCCCCGATTCCGGTCGGAGGAGCGGGTCGAGCTACAGGTGATGGAGTACGACTTGGTCTCGCAGCGAATGGAGGTCACGAACGTCCACCTCTCCTCCGAGGGCGGTGTGAGGCTCAACTCGTTCACGAACCAGTACTCCTCTCCGCGGGAGATGGACCTGATGGCACGGCTCGGGGGGCTGCGCCTGCGCGAGCGCTTCGGCGGGTGGTCGCGCGAGCCGTTCACCGCGGCGAGCGCGAAGCACGTGTCGGTATATGAGCTCGAGCGCTGAAGGCGAGTCACTCCCGGCTCGCGGCCGCGAGCCGGGGGCGTCGGGCCGCCGCGCCCGGCGCGCCGTCTCCGCGACGCCCTATCGCGACGGCCCGATCGTGCTCCGTGGGCCATTCGAGCTGGTCGACGGCGACGGCGCGCCGGTCGGAACCCACCGTCGGACGGTGGCGCTCTGCCGCTGCGGGCGCTCGCGGCTCGGGTCCTTCTGCGACGGGACCCACCGCAGCGCCGGCTTCCGCGCCGGTGGAGGCGTCGCCCGCGAGGTGGGTCCCGTGGTGGTCGTGCCGCTGCCGACCGAGCCGGCCTGAGGTCGCGGCGGACGATCGTGCGCGCGGCTCGGCCGCCGGGTCAGACGGCGGCCGCGGTGTCCGGCAGCGGAGCGAGCAGCGAGCCGCGAGCCTCGCCCCAGCATCCGAGCACGTGCTCGGAGAACCGACCCTCGACGGCGACCAGCGCACGAGCCCCGAACACGATCTGCCCGGCCAGATCGGGCTCGGTCCGGGCCAGCGCGCCGGCCACGTCGTGGACGGCGATCGCGTCGTGGAGGGCGTCGGCCTCCACGTGCTCGTCGTAGAAGCCGGTGGCCCTCGGTCCCAGGCCGAGCCGCCGCAGACCGTGCCCGTAGCGGCGGTTTGCGTCGGGCGAGGTCATCTCGAACAGGGCGAGGTGCCCGACGCTGGCTCCGCGTAGACGCCGGTGGAGCCCGAGCAGCGAGGCCAGGTTCGCGGTGGCCAGCGTGACGCCGGGGATGAGGTCGAGGTAGGCGCCCGGTCGTGGATCGAGGCCCAGCGCGTCCATGGTCTCGCCGTACAGGGTCTGGTGCAGCCGCGCAGGGTCGCCGGCGCCGTACTCGTCGAACTGCACCTCGACCAGCGAGGCCTTGGGCGCGCCGCGCAGCCGCGGGATCGTCCACGAGTGGGGATCGGCCTCCTTGAGCTGGTAGGCGGAGCGGTGCACAACCATCTCCCGCACCTCCTCGAGCGTGCCCGAGCGCGCCACGTGCCCGGGTAGGGACACGCCTTCCCCGACGTCCGCGCCCACCGACCGAAGCGCGGCCTCGACGTCATCCGGCGGGGCGCCGCCGGCGGCGCCGACGTCCTCCTCGAGCGTGGCCTCGAAGGCGCGCTCGAGCTCCCGGCGCACGGCGAGCAGCGACGGCTCCCACTCCCACCCGGCGTCCACGCCCTCGAAGCCGCCGTAGTGGAGCTCGTACAGGAGGTAGAGCGAGAGGTGGAAGTCCTCGCCCCGACGCGCGTCGGGGGGCGTCTCGGGTGGCGTCGCCCGCGGGACGCCGGGCGGAGCGGCGAGCACCTCGAGCACCCACTCGCTCAGCGCTCCGCGGGCCAGGGGCAGCCCGAGCGCCGGGGCTTCGGCGTTCACCGGGCTCACCGGGGGAGTATGCCCGCCCGCGGGGCAGGCCGGCCGCGCAGCGCCCTCATCTCCGGCCGGAGCCGGCG
>Ga0208612_1001239_pt1 | contig 10758 bp, 9 predicted proteins | sample AntDryMetagUQ889_FD_188089 | JGI IMG/M metagenome (GOLD analysis project Ga0208612, IMG submission 188089) | Polar desert microbial communities from Antarctic Dry Valleys - UQ889 (SPAdes) | ecosystem: Environmental > Terrestrial > Soil > Desert | place: Antarctic Dry Valleys | collected 2008-12-31 | reverse complement strand
CGGCGAGCTGCGCAGGTTCCGCGAGCTCCACAGAGCCACCGCTGCAGCCGTCTCGCACGTCGAGTGGGACTCTGCCAACGCCGCCTTCCACGAGCATCAGGTCGACCTGGCGGGCAACGACCTGCTCTCTCGCTTCTATCGGGACCTGTCCGTGAACCTGATGATGCAGGTGATCCGCGGCGGCAAGGTGGAGGGGGCGGAGTACCTACCGACCGAGCACGAGGCGATCGTCTCGGCGTACGAAGCAGGCGAACCCGAGGCGGCGCAGGGAGCCATTCGAGCGCACATTTGCACCGGCCGGCGGATCGCGCTCGAGGCGCTCGAGAACGCGGGCGGCGTCCTCTAGCGCCGCTCGGACGCAAACCGGGCGGTGGCCCGTCAGAAGGTTCACGGCGCCCGGCCGAACCCTTCGCGGGCGCGATGACAACCCCGGTTGTCGGGGACAGTCCCTGGCGACGAGCGTTGCCGTGACAAGCGCGTTGTCGAGTGACAAGCCGCGTTGCCGGGGACAGTCCCTGACAACGGACGTTGTCGCGGCACGCGCTCGCCGGCGCGGCAGAAACCACCCGCGAGCGTCCGTTGGCCATACGATCAAGCCGTGGCGCGCACGGAGAAGCGCGAGACCGACTCCGGCATCGAGGTGCAGCCCGTCTACACGGCGGCCGACGTCCGCACCGACGAGCTCGAGCAGCCCGGCGAGTTCCCCTACACACGCGGCCCCTACCGCGACATGTACCGCGGCCGCCCGTGGACGATCCGGCAGTACGCGGGCTTCGCCTCAGCCGAGGAAACGAACGCGCGCTTCCGCTACCTGCTGGAGCGGGGGCAGACGGGTCTTTCCGTTGCCTTCGACCTGCCGACCCAGCTCGGCTACGACTCCGACGATCCGCACGCCCTCGGCGAGGTCGGGCGCACGGGGGTCGCGATCGACTCGCTCGAGGACATGCGCCTCCTCCTCGAAGGGATCCCGCTCGGCGAGGTCTCGACCTCGATGACGATCAACGCGCCTGCCTCACTGCTGCTCCTGCTCTACGAGCTGGTGGCTGAGGAGCAGGGCGTGCCGGGAACGGCGCTGCGCGGGACAGTGCAGAACGACATCCTCAAGGAGTACGTCGCCCGCGGGAACTACATCTATCCGCCACGCCCATCGATGCGGCTGACGATCGATCTCTTCGCGTACTGCGCAGAGCGGATCCCGAGCTGGAACACGATCTCGATCTCCGGATACCACATCCGGGAAGCCGGGTCGACGGCCGTCCAGGAGCTCGCGTTCACGCTCGCGAACGGGGCGGCCTACGCCTCCGCGGCGATCGAGGCCGGTCTCTCTCCGGACGACTTCGGCGCCCGCCTCTCCTTCTTCTTCAACGCCCACAACGACTTCTTCCAGGAGGTTGCGAAGTTCCGCGCGGCGCGGCGCCTGTGGGCGACGATCATGCGCGACCGCTTCGGTGCGACCAACCCGAAGGCGCTCGCGCTTCGCTTCCACGCGCAGACCGGCGGCTCCACGCTGACGGCGCAGCAGCCGGAGAACAACATCGTGAGGGTGGCGATCCAGGCGCTAGCGGCGGTCGCGGGTGGGGCGCAGAGCCTGCATACCAATGGCTTCGACGAGGCGCTCGCCCTGCCGACGGAGCGGTCTGCCCGGATCGCACTGCGGACGCAGCAGCTGCTCGCACACGAGGCCGGCGTCATCGACACCGCGGATCCGCTCGGAGGCTCGTTCTTCGTCGAGGCACTGACCGACGAGCTGGAGGCGCGTGCGCGCGAGCTGATCGAGCGGATCGACGAGCTGGGAGGCGCGGTCGCAGCGATCGAGCAGGGCTTCGTCCAGCGCGAGATCGAAGAGGCCGCCTTCACCTACACGCGCGACGTGGAGGCGGGCGAGCGCGTGATCGTCGGGGTCAACCGCTTCGTCGAGCGCGGCGCCGAGGAGGTCGAGCTGCACCGGCTTGACCCGGAGGGCGAATCCCGTCAGGTGGAGCGCACGCGGCGCGTCCGCGCCGAGCGCGATGCGGGCGCCGCGACCTCAGCGCTCGCCGCGGTTCGGAGCGTCGCCGAAGGCGACGAGAACCTGCTGCCGCCGATACGCGAGGCGCTCCGCGCGAGGTGCACGGTCGGCGAGATCTCGAACACGCTGCGCGAGGTCTTCGGCACGTTCGACGCACAGCCCTAGCGGCGTCAGAGCTCAGGCAGAGGCGCCCGAGTAGCGCCTGACCCCGAACCGCCACCACCGGCGCGTCGCGACGAAGAGCACGGCGGAGAAGCCGACGGCGAGCACGACCGTCCCCCACTCGAGCCGCGACGTCACGGCCTCGGCGGGCACGGTGATCGCGAATGCGATCGGCACGATGAAGGTGACGCCGATGCGCAGCCAGGTGGGGTAGATCGAGACAGGAAAGCGACCCGTCAGGTAGATGCCGTTGAAGAGCTCGATGATGTTCCAGACGTTCACGATCCAGAACGCGAGCGTCGAGATCACGAGCCAGAAGCAGTAGATCGTGATCGTGCCGATCACGAGCATGGCGAGGAAGAGCAGGGCGTCCGACGCTCCGAAGTCTGTCTCGAGCCCCCTGACGCCGTAGGCAACCACCCCAGCGCCGGAGATGATGTCGACGGCGCGCCAGATGCGAACCTCGCGGACGCTGACCAGCACCTGCGAGTCCTCCGGCTTCATCAGCGCGAAGTCGAGCTTGCCGTCGCGCACCTCCTCCATCAACCGTTCCATGTTCGGCTGGATGCTCATCCCGATCACGCCGCCGAGCAAGACGTGGATCCCCATCACGACGAGGAGCTCGGACTCGCTCCAGCCGTTCAGCTCTTTGGTGTGCGAGTAGACGAGCTTGAGGACGACGAGCGCGGTCACGACCGCCACCGCCGACTGCAGCAGCTGGATGAAGAAGTTGGCGCGATACTGGAGCTCGTTCATCGAGCCAACCCGGAAGTACAACCAGGCGAGGCGGAGAGCGCGCACGCGCCGCTCAGTTCCCCACGGCCGAGTAGCGCCGGACGGCGTGGCGCCAGGCGACGAGCATCAGCCCCGTCAGCGCGATCGTCCAGCCTGCCTGCGCCGCCAGGCCGCCGAGCAGCCCCGCCGTCGACAGGTCGCCGACGAGCGCCTGGATCGGGAAGTAGAACGTCCAGACGAACGGCAGGAGATAGGCCAGGTCTTGCGACCAAGACGGCATCAGCTCGAGCGGGACGAGCCGCCCCGAGAGCAGCAGCTCGAAGGCGATCGCCAGCTCGAAGAGCGCGCTGACGCGCGTCGTCCAGAACGTGACCATTCCGAGGAGCGAGAGGAACATCGTCCGAATCAGGTACGCGCCCCAGATCGCGACCGAGAAGACGAGCACCTCGACGAGCGAGGGGTCGAGGAGGGGGTCGAACACGAGCCACAGCACCGCGGCGATCGGCAGCCAGAGGCCGATCACGACGAACTTCCAGCCCGCAAACCCGGCGAGGTCGTCGTGAAGCGGGTGCAGCGGGCGCAGCAGCGCGGCCGACAGGATGCCCTCTCGGATCCGCCACTCCCAGCCGTACGGCGTGAAGACGATGTTCATGTTCCGGACGAGCGTCCAGACGATGTAGTAGGCCGCGAACTCCCCGGGCGTGATGCCCTCGACCGAGCCACCCTGCTGCTCCGCGATCGTCGTCCAGACGACGAGGTAGACGATCGGCTCGGCGAGCATGCCGATCATGTAGAGGTACTGCGCGACGCGGTACTGGAACTGGCTCTGGATTTCCGTCCGGCCGCGCGTCAGGTAGAAGTCGAGCATCGACCGTGCGGCGCCCGCCTGCCGCGTCTCGCGCGGGGAGCCTGCGACCTCCGTGCTCACACGTGTTCCTGCGAGAAGACCATCTCGATCACGTCCTCGATCGGCGGATCCTCGACGGTCAGATCCTGCACGTCCTGCTCGGCCAGAAGCCGGGCGGTCACGCGCGCCGTGTCGGTCCTCGGTACGCGCAGCGTCACGCGGCCGGGTTCCCGCTCGACGACCTCGCCGTAGCGGGAGAGATCGGTGACGCCGTCCTCGAGCTCGACCGCGATCGTCTTCCAGGCGGCGAAGCGGTCGCCCAGTCGGGCCAGCTGGCCGTCGAACAGGATGCGGCCGTGATGGATCACGATCACGCGCTTGCACAGAGCCTCCACGTCGGCCATGTAATGGCTCGTCAGCAGCACGGTCGCCTCGTAGCGCTCGTTGTAGGAGGCGACGAACGACCGGATCCGCTTCTGCATCGTCACGTCGAGGCCGATCGTCGGCTCGTCGAGGAAGAGCACCGTCGGCCGGTGGAGCAACGAGCCGACGATCTCCACCTTCATCCGCTCACCCAGCGACAGGTTGCGCACGGGCTTGCGCACGAGGTCGCCGACGTCGAGCAGGTCGATCAACTCGTCTCGCAGGCCCAGGAAGTCGGCACGCGGGATGCGGTAGATCGCCCGGTTCAGCTCGAAGGAGTCCAGCGCTGGTAGATCCCACTGGAGCTGATTTCGATTTCCCATCACGAGCGTGATCCGGCGCAGGTAGTCGCGCTCCCGCTTCGACGGCATGTGGTTCAGCACGGTCGCCTCGCCGCTGCTTGCATAGAGCAGGCCGGAGAGCATCTTCAACGTTGTCGTCTTGCCGGCCCCGTTCGGACCGAGGAATCCCACGACCTCGCCCGGCTCGATCTCGAAGGAGATGTGGTCGACAGCCCGAACCTCGCGCGTCTTCCGTCGGAAAAGGCTGACCGTCGCGGCGCGAAGACCGGCCTCCCGCTCGGGCACGTCGAAGGTCTTCGTCAGCTCGTGGACACGCACGGCGGGCATGGCCGGACGGTTATACCTCCCGCGCATGCGGATCTTGCTCGTCTCTCAGATGTACCCGTCGCCGCTGGAGCCCGACCTCGGCGTCTTCGTCCGTGACCTCGAGCGGGAGCTGACCTCCTTCGGTCACGAGCTCGAGCGAGCAGTGCTCGATACCCGGGCCGGAGGCAACCGCCGTCACCTCCGCCTGCTGGGCCACACCCTGGCCGCCTCGCGCCCGGACGTCGTCTACGCGCACTTTCTCGTGCCGGCGGGGCTGATCGCAGCGTTTGCGGTGCGCGCCCCGCTCGTCGTGACGGCGCACGGGCAGGACGTCGCAAACATCGGGACGATCCCGGGTATCCGTTTCGCGACCCGCCTCGTCGTCAACCGAGCATCGGCCGTGATCGCCGTCTCCGCCTATCTGCGGAGGCTCCTCGAGGCGAGCGTCCCGGAGGCGCGGGGCAAGACCGATGTGATCAGCTGCGGCGTCGACCTCGAGCGCTTTCGGCCCGTGCCGCGCGCCTCCGGCACCCGCCCCGCCTTCCTCTGCGTCGGCTCGCTGACCGAGCGGAAGAACGTGCTCCGGCTCGCACGCGCCTACGAGCGGCTCGGCGAGGGCACTCTCACCTTCGTCGGCGGCGGGCCGCTGCGGTCACAGCTCGAAGGTCGGGCCGGCATCCGGCTCCGCGTCGACGCTCGACGGCAGAGAGACCAGGGTCTGCTCCGCGAAACGCCGCTCCGGATAGGTCGCCGGTGCTCGCCTCAGCTCGCGCTCGGTGGGCCGGGGGGCGTAGGCGACCATCGAGTAGGCGTCGCCCGCCGCCAACGGCGCCCCGCCCTTGATCAGGGTGCCGTCGCGACTGGGGATCACGCCCTCGAGCCCCTGCAGGGCCTGCGGCTGTGGGGTCCCGGTGCCGATCACCAGATCGCTGGAGAGCGCCGCTACGTCGAAGCTCGCCGGGGTCAGCCAGTCGCGGCGGGTCTGCGGGAGGTCCTCGCCGGGAGCCGCCAGCCGGGCGAGAAACTCCCGTCTGGCGAGCTGATCCCCACGCTCGGCCCGTTGCCAGGTGAAGCCGTCGAAGCGATCGAGGACGCTCGCCTTCCAGTAGAGCGGCAGGTTGCTCTCGACCTCGAGCAGGGTGGTCCCCTCGCGCTGCCAGTCGAGTGGCCCGTAGGTGTGGTTCCACTGGAAGCTGACCGAGCTGTCGACTGCAAACCAGTCCCAGGTCTCGTAGTCCCACAGCGGTCGGTCGGGGTCGATCGCGGCGGCGACCGGCAGCGCCACCACCCCGGCGCCCACGGCGACCGCCGCAGCCAGGGCCAACCGACGCCCGGTGAGCTGCGGAACCCAGAGCCAGGCCACCGCCAGCACCATCAGCGCCAGGCCCCAGAGGAGCTCGGAGCCGGGAGCGTCGAGCGTCGCCGCAAAGGCGTAGAGCGTCACCACCGCCGCCAGCGCGAGGGCCCGCAGCGGCGTCCGCGCGCGACGAGCCGGCCAGAAGGCGAGCACGGCGGCGAGGCAGAGCATCACCGGGGCGAACAACAGGAGGGTGAGCCGCAGCCACTCGTCGCCCCCGCCGTAGGGGAGGTCGTTGTCCTCGATCCCGGCAAGGCCGAGGCTGACCCCGTCGATCAACTCGGGCCAGTTGGGCAGGGCGAGCAGCCGCGCCGGCAGGCCGACGGCGACCGCCGCAGCGGCGGTGGCAAGCAGCCCCACCAAGGCGGCGAGGGTCCAGGCTCGACCCCTTGAGAGTCCGCTGACCGAGAGCAGGCCGATCACGCCACCGGCAGCGCAGGCGATCGCCAGCACAGCGAGCATGCGCACCAGCGGCGGGTCGACCACAAGCCGCGACCACTGCACCAGCGCCAACCCGGCCAGTGCCGCGAACAGCCCGAGCTCGACCGCGAGCCGCCGGCGCGGGGTCGGCGTCGCCTCCGCGGGACCATCGAGGCGTACCGCTTGCGGGCCCGGCACGTTCGCGGGCTCGGCGATCCGCGGCAGCGCGACCCCGGTCACGCGGCTGCCCCCGATCGCTGCCGGCGCGCCCGCACACCGACCGCGCGGCCCTCGCAGCCGGCGACCGTGAAGGCCACGGCTCCGGGCACGGCTCTGCCCCCCGAGCGGGCCGGCGAGACCAGATAGCGGGGAGCCTGGCCGCCGCCGCGAAGCGATTGCGGCAGCTGCGGCCGCGCGGCGGCGGTGACCCAGAAGACGGCCCCCGATCGCATCCCCCGGCTCCCGGTCGGAGGTGCAGATCCCGACTCGACCAGCGCCAGCCGCGCGTGCAGATGCGGCCAGGCGCGCAGGTCGGAATCGATCTCGCTCGCGCGGCGGTCGCCGGGCAGCAGCAGGGCGCAGCCGGCCGAGCCGGCGAGGCGAACGCAGAGCGAGGCCGCGGCGCGCACGGCGGCGTCGAGGTCGGCCTCGCTGAGCGGGTCGAGGGCGTCGAGGATGACCAGCGGGGCGCTGTCGCCGCCGGCGATCAGCCGTCGCTCGATCAGCTCGCCGGTGCGGGCCACCGCCGGCCAGTGGATCCGCGAGGCGGGGCTGCCCTCGCGGTAGGGGCGCAGGCCATCGACCTCGAACTCGATCGCGCGGGCATCGAGCAGGCTCGTCGCGGCGCCGTCCTCGATTCCCCCGATCGCGCGCGAGCGCCCGCGGCCGCTGCCGCGGGCGGCGATCACCACCGGCTCCACCCGCGGCAGCACCAGCAGCTCCCCCGCCTCCTCGCTGCGCACCGTCCTCGTCCACAGGCCCAGCGGGTCGCGAACCTGAAGCCGCGCCGGCCCCAGCAAGCGGCGACCGCGACCGTGCAGGCGCACCTCCACATCGTGGACGCCTCGCCATCGGGGGCCGAGCGGGACGGGCGCCTCCAGTACCGGGTCGGTGAGGATGCCTCCGGGGAGGGGAAGGCGCGACCCGCTGGTCCGCAGGCAGAGGGGGTACGGCTCGTCCTCGACCACCCGACCCGGGGCGCGAGCGCGGCTCAGCTGCGACGGCCGTGCCAGCTCGACCCAGAGCACGGCGGCGATCGCGAGCGCCAGGAACCCGACCCCGGGGACCAGCAGCGATGGCGAATCGAAGCCGATCCCGGCGAGCAGCAGAGCCAGCCCCAGCGCGATCGCGGTCGGCGCTCCGCTCATCCTCTACCTAGAGGGCATCGACGCGGTCGATCGCCTCGGCGATCACCGCTTTGGCGGCATCGGGCTCGGCTGCGGGCGCCAGCAGCAGCCGGTGCTCGAGCACCGCGCCGGCCAGCGCCTGGACGTCGTCCGGCAGCGCGTGGTCGCGGCCGTCGAGCGCGGCGAGCGCCTTGGCGGCCCGGAACAGCATCAGGACCGCGCGCGGGCTCGCCCCGAGCTCGACCCGGGGATCACTGCGGGTCGCGTAGCCAAGCGCGACCACGTAGCGGCGCAGCGCCTCGCTGCCGTGGATCGCGGCGACCGCCACCTGCGCCGCGCGCACGGTCCCGACCTCGGTCACCGACTCGAGGTCGTGGACGCGGTCGTGGCGCGCATGCTGTTCGAGCATGTCGGCCTCGTCGGCGGCGCTCGGATAGCCGAGCGAGACCCGGACCATGAAGCGGTCGAGCTGGGCCTCGGGCAGCGGATAGGTGCCCTCGTACTCGGCCGGGTTCTGGGTGGCGACGACGATGAACGGGCGGGCGAGCTCGTGCTGGTGGCCGTCGACGGTGACGTGGCGCTCCTGCATGCACTCGAGCAACCCCGACTGGGTCTTCGGCGAGGTTCGGTTGATCTCGTCGACGAGGACGACGTTCGCGAAAACCGGCCCCGGGTGAAACTCGAAGCGCGCCTCGCGCTGGTTGAAGACGCTGGTGCCGACGATGTCGGCAGGCAGCAGGTCGGCGGTGCATTGGACCCGCGCGTACTCGGCGTCGAGCGAGCGGGCGAGCGCCCTCGCCAGCGCCGTCTTACCGACGCCGGGGTAGTCCTCGATCAGCACATGGCCTTCGGCGAACAGGGCGACGAGGACGTCGCGGATCACGTCGTCGTTGACCTTGACCGCCGACTTGACGTTCGTCCGCAGCCGATCACCGACCTCCGCCACGGCGGCGGGATCGAGCTCGGGGACCATTGCCATAGAGGCATGGTACGGAGCGTGCTCGGTGGGCCGAGCCGGTGGAAGCGGGCGGGCTAGCCGTGGTGTCTGCCGGGGTTACGCCACGACACCCACTCCCTACGCGTGCGCCCCGGTCGCGCGACCCGTGGCGGCAGGCCATCCCGAGCCGGCGGCATCAGCCGCAGGACGCAAGTTAGGGACGGCTCCGGATGCCTTCGGCCGACCCCGCTTCAGGGCATAAAAAACGCGGTCCGGTGATGACCCAGCGCTGCCTGCCTCGCACGTAGCCTGCGTGCGACGAAGCTTTGCGAGTCACCTTCGAGAGGACCGGCTGCTTGGCTGTCGCCTCCGGCGGCCTCTCTCCCGAACCGCAGGATCAACCTACGGCGGGTCCGCGGCGATTTCAAGGGCAGTGACGACCGCGTTCCCGCAAATTACGGGAAAAAGGCCTCAGCGGCGGCCGGCCGAGGGCTCCTTGCGGGCGAGCTCGCGCAGATTGGTGAAGGCACGGCCGATCAGGAGCACGATCATCGTCGCCGCGATCGCCAGCCCGATCACGTCGAAGACTGTGAGCTCGAGGTCGGCGAAGACGAAGTCGAGCCCGGCGCCGAGCGCGACCACCGAGTTCAGGGCGATCAGGACCAGGCGGATCTCGGTCGGGCCGACGTAGCCATACCCGATCGAGAATCGGTTGAAGGCGAAGCTCTCGAGGTAGACGTTGATCGAGAGGATCAGGTAGGCGACCACGATCAGGGTCCCGATCGAGAGCAGCATCAGCGGCGAGAGGCCGAGCCCGATGCCGATCGCCGCGGTGGCGATCGCGTCGACCAGATGGTCGAGGTAGAAACCGTAGGTGGGACGCTCGATCCCGCGGACGCGGGCCAGGGTCCCGTCGAGCGAGTCGCCGAACCACTGGACCACGAGCAGGCCGCTGGCCACCCAGAGCAGGGCGAGGTCCTCGTTGGAGAGCTGGTAGGCGGCGCAGACCCCGAGGGCGGCGAGCACGCCGAGCGCGGTGAGATCGTCGGGAAGGACCCAGCGCGGCAGCCGCGCCGCGATCCAGCGCAGCAACCGCTTCTCGGGCTCGGCCAGCAGGAAGCTCGCCTCGCGCGTGGCTTCCACCGATCTCTCCAGCTCCGGCGCTGCCATACCACCCCTACCCGAAGGGACGCTCGCGGTTTCTTCCAGATCCGAAGGCGATGTCGATTTCCGCGCCGCTCGCTCGACGTTTGGGTAAAGGGTCGAGAATCCAGCCAAGATCGGACGCTCGGCCGAGACACCACCAATCCAGGAGGTACGCAATGCGAGTCATGGTTCTGGTCAAGGCCAGCGAGGACAGCGAAGCCGGCGTGATGCCGAGCGAGCAGGAGCTCACCGAGATGGGCAATTTCAACGAGGAGCTGGTCAAGGCCGGCGTGATGCTCGCGGGCGAGGGCCTGCACCCGACCTCGAAGGGCGTCCGCGTCGCCTTCTCCGGCGGCGAGCGCAAGGTAATCGACGGTCCCTTCGCCGAGACCAAGGAGCTGCTCGCCGGCTACTGGCTGTGGCAGGTGAAGTCGCTCGACGAGGCGGTCGAGTGGATCAAGCGGAGTCCGTTCCAGGAGGGCGCGATCGAGCTCCGCCCGGTGTTCGAGACCGAGGACTTCGGCGAGGAGATGACGCCCGAGCTGCGCGAGCAGGAGGAGCGCCTGCGCGCCGAGACCGAGTCGAACGCCTAGCCCGGCGTCCACCGCGCGACGATCCCCCCGTGCCCGCGCCCGACGTCAACCGCACGATCGACGCCGTCTGGCGGATCGAGTCGGCGCGGCTGGTCGCGGGCCTCGGGCGGATCGTCCGCGACCTCGGCCTCGCTGAGGACCTGGCGCAGGAGGCGCTCGTCGCCGCACTCGAGCAG
>Ga0208612_1001238_pt1 | contig 10763 bp, 10 predicted proteins | sample AntDryMetagUQ889_FD_188089 | JGI IMG/M metagenome (GOLD analysis project Ga0208612, IMG submission 188089) | Polar desert microbial communities from Antarctic Dry Valleys - UQ889 (SPAdes) | ecosystem: Environmental > Terrestrial > Soil > Desert | place: Antarctic Dry Valleys | collected 2008-12-31 | reverse complement strand
CCGACTTGATCGTGCCGGCCCAGGCGTCGGCGCCGCGCATGAAGGAGACGGGGCCCGACGCGAGCCCCCCCTTCGAGAGGTGCTCAACCGAGCCGCGGATGTTCGAGAGGTTGATGCCCGCCCCAGAGCCGCCGCGGAAGATCTGGCCTTCCTTGGTGTTCCAATCGAGGATCGACTCCATCGTGTCTTCGACCGAGAGGATGAAGCATGCACTGCATTGAGGGCGCTCCTCGAAGCCAACGTTGAACCACACCGGGGAGTTGAAGGCGGCCTTTTGGTGGAGGAGGATGTGGGTGAGCTCTGCCTCGAAGGCGTCGGCGTCCTCGTCGGAGGCGAAGTAGCCGCCGTCGCGCCCCCAGTTCGCGATCGTGCCAGAGACTCGGCCGATCATCTGGCGGACCGACGACTCGCGCTCGTCCGAGCCCATTCGCCCGCGGAAGTACTTCTGGGCGACGATGTTCGTCGCGTTCTGCGACCACGTCACGGGGAACTCGACGCCGAGCTGCTCGAAGGCGGGGTTTTCGGGATCGCCGATGACGGCGTCGCGGAACTCCCATTCGATCTCGTCGAAGGGGTGAACTCCGGGCGTCGTGTGGCGGCGCTCGATCTTGATTCCCTGTGTGCTGGTGGTGCTTGCAGACATACTCAAATCTCTCCTTACGTCAAGCCTCAATCTCTTCTGAGCGGGTTGTCAACTCTGGCCCGGGTGCCGGACGGAACCGGGGGCGCGGAACTGCCCACTTTCCGTGGAGGGTCGACGCCCATCGAGCGGAGCTCGTCGGTGAACTGCCTGGGGTCGGAGAATCCCTTGTAGACCGCGGCGAACTGGAGGTATGCGACGCGGTCGAGCCTGGCCAGCCCCTCCAGTGAGAGTTCGCCGATCCGCGACGCGTCGAGCTCGCCGCCGGCGCGCGCTCCCTCGTCCTCGATCTCGACGACGAGGTGCATGATCTCCTCGGGGGCGACCGGGCGCTTGTGCGCCGCCCGCGCGAGCCCGCCCGCGAGCTTCTCGCGGTTGAAGCGCTGGCGCTGGCCGCTTCGCTTCAAAACCCAGACGCGCTCGGGCTCTCGCCGCTCGAAGGTCGTGAAGCGCCGGCCGCACCCAGGGCACTCCCGTCGCCTGCGGACTGAGCTGCCGCCGTCGGCACGGCGGGACTCGAGTACGCGGGTAGAAGCGTTGCATCCGGGGCAATCCACGATGCACATTCTACCTAGCCGTAGTGGCTTGACCCCGCAATAAGCGCTACATATAGCGCTAATCCGCCCTCTTGCGGTCGCCACCCGCCACGCCTTCGCCAACCTGCGGTAAATTCGCCTTATGGAGTCTGAGGGCAAGCCGCGGGGCCCGCTCGACGACGCTGCCGAGCGCCTTACCGAAGCGCGCGAAGCGGTCGCAGACAAGCGTGACGCCGCGCTCGAGTCGATGGCCGAGCGCCGGGAGGTCGCCATGGAGTCGATGACCGAGAAGCGAGACGCCGCGCTCGAGACCATGGCCGATGCCAAGGAGGCCGCCGCCGAGGCGATCGCCAAAGTAAAGCCGCGCCTTCGCGGCGTCTCGCATGAGTACGCGTTCTTCGTCTCACTCGTCCTCGGCGCCCTGCTCGTGATCCTGGCCGATGGAGCGAGTGCCCGCGCCTCCGTTGCGATCTACGCTGCAAGCCTCTCCGCCCTCTTCGGGGTGAGCGCCCTCTATCACCGCGTCAACTGGAAGCGGCCGTCATCCCGGCGCTGGATGCGGCGCCTCGACCACACGATGATCTTCTTCCTGATCGCCGGCACCCTGACGCCGTTCGCCGTCCTTGTCATGGAGCCGCCGCTGGCGACGGCGCTCCTCATCGCCGTCTGGGGAGGGGCGCTCGCCGGCACCATCGTCGAGCTCGTCTGGGCCGACTCGCCGAAGTGGATTTCAGCGAGCGTCTACGTCGCGGTCGGCCTGATCGGAGCTGTCGGCTTCCCGGCGATCATCGCCGAGACGGGACTCGTCGCAGGGATTCTGATCGCGACCGGCGGAGTGCTCTACATAACCGGCGCGGTCGTATACGCCGTCGGCCGTCCCGATCCCTCGCCGGCCGTATTCGGCTACCACGAGATCTTCCACGCGCTCGTGATCGCGGCGGCCGCGACGCACTTCGCGGCGGTCGCGTTCTACGCCCTGCCGGCCGCGTAAGGCACCGCGCCGCGGCGAGCCCCGGACGCACTTCGGCGATCTCGGCCTTCATGTCTCGCATGCTCTGAAACGAGTTTGTTCGCGAATGCGTCAGGCGGCCGGCGCGGCCACGGTCCGGCCCTTGGCCTGCTCGATCAGCTCGAGCACCTCGGCCTCGCGGCCCTCGCGGACCAGCTCGACCGGGTCGGGGTCGCCGTTCACGATCCCCTCGAAGAAGGCCTTGCGGTCCTGATAGGTCGGCAGGTTCTGCTTCGCCCACCCGCGCGCGTCGTTCAGCGTCACCGCGAGGCGGGCGTAGGGCTCGCCGAACAGCTCTGAGATCTCGCGCTTCATGCGCTTGGCAAGGGCGGGCGAGGCGCCGGCGGTCGAGATCGCGATCGCGAGCGGGCCGGTGCGCACGATCGCGGGGAGGATGAAGTTGCAAAGGGGCGGCACGTCGACGACGTTCGCGAGCATCGCGCGCCTCTCGGCGTCGTAGTAGATCCCGATGTTCACCTCGGAGTCGTCGGTGGCGGCGATCACCATGAACTTGCCCTCGAGGTCGGTTGGCTCATAGATGCGCTTGACCCAGTCGATTGAGCCCTCCTCGGCGAGTGCTTGCACCGCCTCGGCGGCGTCAGGGGCGATCAGGACGACGTCTGCATCGCAAGCCAGGAGCCCCTCGATCTTCTCGAGCCCCACCTCGCCACCGCCAACCACCAGGCACTTGCGGCCAGTGAGCTTCAGGCAAGCGATGTAGAAGGGCGTCTCGAGCATGCCGCGAACGCACGACTGGTCGCAGATCCCCTTGCGGAGCTGGCAGACGCATTCCTTGCCTGCATAGGCCTGAGCGGGCATGCCTCTGAGGTTAGTGAGAGTCCGATGGGGCCGCCAGCGCCCGGAAATGCCGGTCCCGTGCGACTTATCGGGCGCTCGGCGAGTCCAGGAGGCGCGGCAGGTCGCGCATGTGATCGAGGGTGCGGTCGGCACCCGCTCTTGAGAGGGCTTCCTTGGTGACGTTGTCTATGTACCCGAGGGCCGTCATGCCGGCTCGACGCGCCGCCTCGATGCCCACCACCGTGTCCTCGACGACGGCGCACTCGGCGGGGTCGTGGCCCAGCGTCCGCGCCGCGTGCAAGAACAGGTCCGGGGCGGGCTTTCCGTGCTCGACCTCGGTCGCCGAGAAGATCCGCTCCTCGAAAAGCGGGAGGAGGCCGGTGGTTCCGAGCGTCAGGCGGATCTTCTGATGGGTGCCGCTCGAGGCAACGCACCACTCGGCCTCGATGGCCTCGATGGCCTCACGCACCCCGTCGATCGGCGTGACCTCTTCGGCGAGCGCCGCGTCTCGCCGCTCGCGAAAGCGCTCGGTAAAGCCGGCGGTCGGCGGGCGGCCCAGCTTGCCCTCGATGATCCGAAGCGAGTCGTCCCAGGCTCGCCCCATGTAGTCGCTCATGCACTCTTCAGTCGTATACGGCAGCCCCTCGTCCGTCAGCGCCTCGGCCATTACTCGGCAGGAGATGGGTTCGGAGTCGACGAGCACCCCGTCGCAGTCGAAGATGACGAGCGAGATCACGCCGTCCGGGAGGGTTCGGCATCCGGCGCCGGGAAGCGCTCCGCCTCGGCCGACTCCCAGACGGACATATTCACGAGCAGGTTCTCCTCGCCATAGATAGTGAGCGAGGTGGCGTTGCCCGCTTCGGTCTGGAGGCGCCAGACGAAGCCGGGCGCGCTATCGGCGACGGCGTTCACAGGGTCAAGCAAGGCGTTGAAGGAGTCCATGAACGCCGAGTCCATGGGCGCCTTCGGCCGGGCAATGTTGAGCTGTGCGAGGTGAATTCCAGGTGCGTCCACGGCACTTCGCAGGCTACCTCCGCCCCTTCGGGGCGGGCAGGGAAGCCGGATTTGACGCCGAACACCCCTTGCTACTCTCGCCGCCGATGCGCCTCATCATCACTGAGAAGAACAATTCCGCGAAGAAGATCGCGGACATCCTGAGCTCCGGCTCGGCGAAAGACGACGCCACCTACAAGGTTCCCTTCTATACATGGAGCGATTCCGAGGGCGATCATCGCACCGTCGGGCTCAAGGGACACGTGATGGGAGTCGCCTTCCCCGATGACTTCTCGAACTGGCAAAAGACGGACCTCCACGACCTGATCGACGCCACTCTCATCCCCGAGCCGACCGACAAGAACGTGGTCAAGGCAGTGCGAAAGCTCGCCAAGGAAGCGGATTCGGTCGTGATCGCAACGGACTTCGACCGCGAGGGAGAATTGATCGGCCACGAGGCGCTCCAGCAGGCAATGGAAGCGAACCCCAAGATCGTCGCCGGGCTCATCACCGAGCGCCCGCCCGTAAAGCGCGCCCGTTACTCGGCGCTCACCAAGGAAGAGATCGAGCGAGCATTCTCTGAGCTCGACGACCTCTCCTACGAGCTCGCCTACGCGGGCGCCGCCCGCCAGGACATCGATCTGATCTGGGGCGCCACGCTCACCCGCGCCGTCTCGCTTGCGACGCGTCGCTTCGGCTCCAACTTCCTCTCTGTCGGCCGCGTCCAGAGCCCCTCGCTCGGCCTCGTCGTCGAGCGCGAGCTGGAGCGCCGCGCTCACGTGGCGAAGCCCTTCTGGGAGGTGTTCGCGAAGTTCGAGCATCCCGATGGGTCGTTCGAGGCCCATCACGCGACCGACAAGTTCTGGGACGAGGCCGAGGCGAACGCCGCGCTCGCGGGCACGAAGAGCCCCGGGGTAGTCAAGGACGTCACCGCGCGCAAGAACTCGCGAAAGCCTCCGACGCCCCTCAACACCACGGCGTTCACCACGGATGCGTCGAGCCGCTTGGGCATCACGCCGGCCAGCGCCATGCGGATCGCAGAGGACCTCTACATGGACGGGTTCATCTCCTACCCGCGCACCGACAACACGGTCTATCCGCCGTCCCTGAACACGCGCGAGCTGGTCCAGCAGATGGTCCGGATCCCGGAGTTCGAGGCCGGCGCCTTCGTCCTTGACGGCGACATGGTCGCGACTCGCGGCAAGAAGGAGACAACCGACCACCCGCCGATCTACCCGACGCAGGCGATTCACCCCGGAGCGCTCGACGGTCCGAAGCGCCGCGTCTATGAGCTCGTCGTCCGGCGCTTCATCGCCACCTTCGGGCCGCCGATGATCTCCGAGTCGACCCGCGCCGACATCGAGGCGGGATCGGAGTCCTACTTCGTGCGCGGGTCGGTCGTCGTCGATGCCGGGTTCGCGAAGATCTACACGTACGCGCGCTCCTCCGACGACGAGATCCCGAAGCTCGAGGCCGGCCAGGAGCTTGCGCTCGACGGCGAGCCGTGGTCGGTCGGCAAGGAGACACAGCCGCCCTCGCGGATCTCACAAGGCAAGCTGATCGAGCTGATGGAGGAGCGCGGCCTCGGTACCAAGGCGACGCGCGCCGACATCATCCAGAAGCTCTACGACCGTGGCTACGTCTACTCGAACCCGCCGATCCCCTCCGAGACGGGAATCGCGATGTACAAGGCCTTCAAGAGCCACGTCCCGCGCATGGCGACCGCCGAGATGACCGCTGAGCTCGAGGCCGACATGGACAAGATCGCCTCCGGCGAGATCACCAAGGACGACGTCCTCGCCGAGAGCCGCGAGATGCTCCATGGCACGACCAAGGAGATGCAGGAGCGCTCCGAGGACCTGGCCAAGGTGATCTGGGCCGGCATGGACGAGGACAAGTTCCTTGGTCAATGCGAGGTTTGCGCCGAGATCGGGCGGACCGTCCACGAGGACGGCTCTGAGAACCGCCTGCGCGTGATCGACCTGCGTGGCGGCAAGCGCTTCTGGGGCTGCGAGGGCTACAACCGTGACGATCCCGACCACGCCGACTCCTGTCGCAACTCGGGGCCGCTGCCCGGCCGCGGCTATGAGCTCTGGCGCCTCGAGGAGAGCTGCTCGGTCTGCGAGAAGCGCCCACGCCTGACGGTCAAGGGATTCCGCGGCCGTCCCTGGAAGCTTTGCCTGAACGACGACTGCCCGACCATGGTCGAGATGCGCGAGAAGCGCGCCGAGCGCCAGGCCGCCAAGGAGGCTCGCGAGTCCGCGAAGGCCGCGGATTCGACGAACGGCGACGAGCCGGCGAAGAAGGCTCCCGCTAAGTCACGAGCCGGCGGGCGCACCCGCAAGGCGCCGTCGCCCGGTACCGCCCGGACGAAGAAGGCAGGCACCGCTCGCAAGGCGAAGTAGCGCGCAGGCGCGCGCCGGGGGGCCGCAAATTCGACTTTGTTTTCGGCTAGCTTCGGCGCCGTGTTCATCACCCTCGAGGGCATCGACCGGTCGGGCAAGACGACCCAGGCCGCCATGCTCGCGGAGGCTCTCGGCGGCGACGCGCTTCTGATTCGCGAGCCGGGCGGAACCGAGATGGCAGAGCGCGTCCGCATCCTGCTGAAGGACCCCGCTCTCGAGATGGGCGACGTGGCCGAGCTCCTGCTCTTCTCGGCGGCCCGCGCCGACCTGGCAGAGCGCGTGATCAAGCCGGCGATCTCTGCGGGGCGCGACATCGTCTGCGACCGGTTCGTGGACTCGACCGCCGCCTACCAGGGGGCCGCACGGGGGATCGGCGTGGACGTCGTCGAGGAGCTGATGAAGCTGGTCGTCGGTGAGTGCATGCCCGGACTGACAGTGTTCCTCCGCGTCGACCCCGACGCGGCGCACGCGAGGGGGCTGGAGCGCCTCGCCGCGGGCGAGGAGGACGGTTCCGATCGCTTTGAGTCCGAGGGCGTCGAGTTCCAACGGGAGGTCGCTCGTGCCTACGACGAGATCGCGGCGCTCCACCCTGACCGGATCATCGTCGTCGACGGCGAGGGCGAGCCCGCCGAGGTCCATGCGCGCGTAATGGAAGCGGTGGGACGATGAACGAGTTGCCGGAGAGCCTCGCCGAGGCGACCGCCGAGCAGCCGTCGGCCCGGGTCGCGCTGGCCGGAGCGCTGGCTGCCCCTTCCCATGCCTACCTCTTCTGCGGGCCCGCCGGGTCCGGCAAGAGAGCTTCGGCTCGCGCTTTCGCCGGAGAGCTCCTGGCGCTGGGCGCGCCAGACCCCGAGTCGGCGCGCCGGCGCGCCGCAGCCGACCCCTCGCCCCATCCCGACCTGGCCTGGCTTCGCCCGGTAGGTGCCCAGCATCTGGTCGAGGAGGTCCGCCAGCGGATCATCGAGGCCGCCCCTTATCGCCCGTTCGAAGGAGAGCACCGGGTGTTCGTGGTCGAGAGCGCCGACGCGATGGCCGAGGAGAGCCAGAACGCGCTATTAAAGACTCTCGAGGAGCCCGCGCCGTTCGCTCACATCATCCTCGTTTCCTCGCAGCCCTCGGCGCTCCTGGAGACGGTCCGGTCTCGGTGCCAGGCGATTTCATTCGCCGCGCTCAGTCCCGAGGCGCTCGAAGAGCGGCTCGCGGTCTTACACCCGGGAGCAGACCCCGCGGAACTTCGGAGCGCGGCGCGCCTGGCCGGCGGCGACCTGGCTCTCGGAAACCTGCTGCTCACCGAGACGGGCCGCGAGCTTCGTGCTCAGGCGGAGACGCTCGCACGCGCAGCGCGGGCCGCTGCTTTGCAAGACGCGCCATGGAGGGCTCTCCTCGAAGCCGCCGAGAAGCGCGGCGAGGAGACAGGTGAAGAGGTGAAGGCGGGCTTCGACGCGCTGGCGGACCAGGCGAAGGATGCGTCCGACAAACGGAGCGAGCAGCGCCTTCGGCGAGAGGGCGCCGAGGCCGCGAAGCGCGCGACCCGGCGTGGCCGCACCGAGGCGCTCGATACCGGTCTGGCCCTGGTGGCGAGCTGGCTTCGCGATGTGGCCGCTACCGGCGACGGAGCCGCAGAGCTGGCGCTGAACGCCGACCGGCGCGAGGTGCTTGCCGAAGACGCTGAGGGCCTTGATCCGCGGCGAGCGAGGCGAGCGGCGGAGCTGGTGATGGGCACTCGGCGCAGGCTGAGCGTGAACGTCTCCGAGGAACTGGCGGCGGAGGCGCTCGCGTTCAGGCTGGAAGCGTTGCTTCACACATAGATCTGACGTGTTGCCGAACGGCAACGCTTAAAGCAGGTGTCGTCTGGGTGCGGACCGCCTGCAAACCGCGCTCGGGAGCGTACATTCCCTTTGGTGGCGCCGACACTTCCAAGACTGCCCAGGGCAAGGCGAAGCCCGCTTGGCGTTCGCCTCTACCTGGCGCTCGCCTTTGCGGGGGTCGCGCTCATCACCGCCGGGATCGCCTACCTGCTCGTCTCCGAGAGCGGCTCGGAGGAGGCCGACCAGCGCCTCGACGAGCTCGCGTCAGGCCGGACGTTCGCGCTTGCAAGCGACATCGGGACGGTCTCTGAGAAGAAGGCGCAGGATTCGCTCGACGTGGCGGCTCAGGAGGAGTTCTCGGCGTGGGTCTACGACGCATCCGGAAGGCTTGTCACCAACCAGACCTCTCAGGACTTCTCCGTTCGCGATGTCGAGGCAGGGCGTCGGGCGGTGGGCGAGGCGCTCGCGGGAGTCACCTTCGTCGAGTCGCTGACGGGCGGCACCACCGTCGTGGCTGTGCCGATCTTCCGGAACGGCGCCCTCGACGGAGCGGTCCTCGCGCGCGCCGAGCGCCCGTCCGAGCTCCAGGAGGCAATCGACGCCGTAGAGGGCGACCGGATTACGGCACTTGTCGTCGCGCTCGTGGTCGCCGTCGCGATCTCGTTCATCATCGCCAGCGCGATCACCTCGCGGATCAAGAAGCTCGCCGACTCGGCCGCGAAGATCAGCCAGGGTCAGCTTGACCGCCCGCTCGAGGGAACAGGCGGGCGAGACGAAATCTCCGACCTGGGCCGCGCGCTCGAGACGATGCGCGCCGCGCTTCGCCAGACCTTCGAGGCGCTCCGCTCAGAGCGCGACCGCCTCTCGGCGATCTTCGATGCACTCTCCGACGCGGTCATGGTGGTCGGCCCCGATGGCACGGTGCGGTTCTCTAACCCCGCGGCGCGGCCTCTGATCTATGCGGACGGAAAGGTGGCGGCGACGCTCATCCCGTGGCTCCGGCGCGCCTCGCGGACCGGTGCGTCCGAGCACGACGGCCTGCGGATCGGCGAGCGCGTCTACGCCATGCAGGCGCGCGAGATCCCGGCGGAGGGCGCTGTCCTCACCGTCGTCCGCGACCGCACCGAAGAGCTTCGCCGCGAGCTTGCCGAGCGCGAGTTCGTCTCGAATGCCGCGCACGAGCTCCGCAACCCACTCGCGGGGATCTCGGGAGCGGTCGAGGTCCTGCGAGGTGGCGCGAAGGACGACCGCGAGGCGCGCGAGCACTTTCTTCGCCGCCTCGAGCAGGACACGGAGAGGATCACGCGCCTCACCGACTCGCTCCTTACCCTGGCTCGAATCGAGTCGGTGGGGGAGTCGGGACCGGAGGTCATGGATGTCGCGATCGCCTGCGAAGAGGCCGCTCAGGCGTTCATCCCACCCGACGGCATCGACTTCGAGCTGGAGGTGGAGCCGGATCTGGCAGCGCAGGGAGACCGGGTGCTTCTGCGCCAGGTTCTCATCGGCCTCCTGGGCAACGCTTTCAAGCACAGCTCCGCCCCTGGCCTCGTTACGCTTCGAGCCAGCCGGTTCTCGGAAGAGGAGATCCTCATCGAGGTGACCGACACGGGCACCGGCATCCCCCCTGATGAGGTCGACCGCATCTTCGAGCGCTTCTTTCGTGGCACGGACTCCCGTGAGAAAGAGGGCTTCGGTCTCGGCCTCTCGATCGCGAAGCGGATGGTCGACGTAATGGGCGGCGAGATCGGCGTCTCATCAGAGCGGGGCAAGGGTTCGGACTTCTGGGTCCGCCTGCCCGCCGCCAAGCCCGCCGCAACCCCTGTCGCATGATCCGGCGCATCCTCATCGCCGACGACGAGCCCTCGGTGCGCGAGGCCGTCGGGTATGCGCTGAGCCAGGAGGGGTTCGAGGTCACGATTGCCGAGGACGGCGACGACGCAGACTCGAAGCTCCAAGGCGAGATCGACTTCGACCTCCTGATCCTCGACATCATGATGCCGGGCCGCTCGGGCCTCGATGTGTGCCGCGACGTCCGCTCCCGCAGCCCGGTGCCCATCATCCTCCTGACCGCAAAGGACGCCGAGGTGGACAAGGTCGTCGGCCTCGAGGTCGGCGCCGACGACTACGTGACCAAGCCCTTCTCGGTCCGCGAGCTCATCGGCCGTGTCCGCGCCCAGCTTCGCCGCCGCGAGCTCGACCTCTCCACTTCGGCGCAGGGCGGCAAGACGATCGACGCCGGCGCCGTTCGCATCGACCTCTCGCGCCACCTCGTGACGGTTCGCGGCAAGCCCGTGAACCTCACTCGCTCCGAGTTCCAGGTCCTCCGCCTGCTCGCCGACAGCCCCGGTCAGGTCTTCAGCCGGCTCGAGATCATGGAGGAGCTTTGGCAGTCCGAGTTCTCGGGCGACGTCCGCGCCTGCGACGTCCACATCTCGAACCTCCGCCAAAAGATCGAGCGCGACCCGCAGGACCCTGAACTCGTAGTCACGGTCAGAGGCGTCGGCTACCGCCTGTCCGAGGGCGAGGAGTAGGGGCACCCCGCCTACACTGCTTTTCGCGCCGCCGTAGCTCAGC
>Ga0208612_1001236_pt1 | contig 10769 bp, 10 predicted proteins | sample AntDryMetagUQ889_FD_188089 | JGI IMG/M metagenome (GOLD analysis project Ga0208612, IMG submission 188089) | Polar desert microbial communities from Antarctic Dry Valleys - UQ889 (SPAdes) | ecosystem: Environmental > Terrestrial > Soil > Desert | place: Antarctic Dry Valleys | collected 2008-12-31 | reverse complement strand
TCGAGCCGGCGCAGCCCCGTGCGGGCCAGGCACTCGACCAGGGCCACCTTGTCGGCGGTGGCGATCACCTCCGGCTCGTTCTGGAAGCCGTCGCGGGGGCCGACCTCCCGAATGCGCACGGCATCGGGCAAGGGCTACATCAGTCCCCGGCCGCCGCTCACGTGCGTCCCTCCAACCTCATGCCTTGCTCACCCTACCCCTCGACCCGAAGCCCGAGAGGGCGGTTACGGCGATGAGGACCACCCACACGTTCACGAAGCCGAACGTGGTGCGCTGAGCGATCCCATAGGCGCCGGAGCCCGGCCCGGAGAGGGCGACCCAGGCCACCGTCGCGAGCCCGATCAGCCCGATCCCGACCAGCCACGCCGCGGTGCGAGGGCCGACTTCGCGGTCTGCGCGACGGTCAACTCGGCCCTCGATCTGCCGCCGGTCGATCTGTCGCCCGCGCAAGGCAAAGGCCACCAAGAAGGGGGTGGCCACCAGGGACAGCTGCAGCGTGACGGCGGCGGAGTTGTGACGCGAGTGGACCGCGGAGGCCTCGCCGGTGTCCACCCGCGCGGCGCAGGACGGGTCACCGTTGGTCATGCAGTCCAGCGGCGAGAGCAGCACGATGAGCACGAGCGCCGAGGCGAGCACGAACACCGCCGCCGCCGGCCGGGCGCGCGGGCCGAGCATGCGGCAGAGCAACGTGGCGGTCGCGAGGTAGGACGGCACCAGTGCCGCCAGGCCGATCCAGAGGATCCATGGGTGGTCGGCCTCGTGCGAGAACAGCTCGGACACGGTCTGGGTGGCGGTCGAGTAGCCCTCCTGGACCAGTCCCCCCGCGATCCACGCCGCGACGAACGCGAGCTGGCCCGCCACCGCCACCGCCGCAAGCGTCCTCGAGCTCACGACTCCAGCATGGCGGGCGCAGGCGCCCGGTAGCCTCGCGCCGGTGAACGCTCCCGAGCCCATCCCGATCGTCGGCGGCACCGGCGCGCTCGGGTGGGGCCTCGCTCTGCGGCTGGCCCGGGCGGGCCGGGCCGTGGTCATCGGCTCCCGCGAGCAGAGCCGCGCCGATCAAGCCGCCGCCCGCGTGCGGGAGAAGATTCCGGACGGACAGGTCGAGGGGGCCGAGAACGCCGAAGCCGCCACGCGAGGACCGGTGGTCTTCCTGACCGTTCCCTTCCGGGCGCAATCGGAGAACCTGACCAACCTGAAGAACGCTCTTCGCGAAGGCCAGATCCTCGTGGACGCCACCGTTCCGCTGGCCGCGGCCGTATCGGGCAAGGCCACGCGGCTGCTGGGCGTTCCCCAGGGCTCGGCCGCCGAGCAGGCCCAGGAGATGGTGCCCGGGGGCGTGCGGGTCGTCTCCGCGCTGCACTCGGTCTCGGCCGCGACGCTGGCCGATCCGGACGCCGAGCTGGCCGAGGACGTGCCCATCTGCGGCGAGCGCAAGGCCGACAAGCAGCGCGTGGCCGAGATCATCGGCGCGATCGCAGGGCTTCGGCCCGTGAACGCGGGCGCGCTGGAGACCGCACGCCTGGTCGAGGGCCTGACCCCCCTGTTGATCTCGGTGAACATCCGCAACAAGACGCGCGCCGGCATCAGGTTCACCGGCCTGCCCGAAGAGCTCTGGACGTAGCGCTCCTATCCGGTGGCACCGGCGGCGCAAAGCTGGCGCGCGGCCTGCTGGACGTCGTCGGCCCCGGCGGGCTGACGGTGATCGCCAACACCGGCGACGACGCCGAGGTCTACGGCGCCCACGTCTCGCCCGACCCCGACCTGGTGACCTACTGGCTGGCGGACCGGATCGACGAGCGGGGCTACGGGATCCGCGACGACACCTGGCGGGTGATGGAGGCGCTCGAGCAGGCGGGGCAGGAGACGTGGTTTCGCCTGGGCGACCAGGACCTGGCCATGTGCCTGATCCGCACGCGGCTGATGGCCGAGGGCCACAGCGCCACCGCCGCGCACGCCGAGGTGGTCGCGGCCATGGGCGTCGCGGCGAGCGTGCTGCCGATGTCCGACGAGCCCGTGCGCACCCGGGTGACGGCGCGCGGTGTCACCCGGCCGTTTCAGGAGTTCATGATCGTGGGGCAGGCGGAGGGGCCGATCGAGGACGTGGAGCTCGAGGGCGCCGCGCAGGCGAGGCCGACCGAGCAGGTGCTCGCCGCGCTGCGCGAGGCCGAGGCGATCGTGATCGGACCCTCCAACCCGGTGGCGTCGATCGGGCCGATCCTGGCTGTGCCGGCCATGCGCGATGCGCTGCGCGCCGCCCCGGGTCCCGTGGTGGCCATCAGCCCGTTCGTGGGCGGCCAGGTGCTCAAGGGGCCGACGCTCGCGTTCTGCGAGCAGGCCGGAATAGAGCCGAGCGCAGCGGGCCTGCTGGACGCCTACGCGGGCCTGTTGGACGGAGTGATGGCCGACGAGTGCGTCGAGGGCATCCCGGCGCTGCAGGCCAACACGCTGATGGACACGCCAGAGGACCGCCGGCGCGTGGCAGCCGAGGTCGTCGAGTTCGCCGGAGCCGTGGCATCCTGAGCCACGTGCAGCGAACGATCGCGATCCTCCCGGTCAAGAGCTTCGGCGCCGCCAAGCAGCGCCTGGGCGGCCTGGTCGAACCGGAGGCGCGGAGCATCCTGGCCCGCGCCATGCTCGCCGACGTGCTGGCCGCGCTGACCGAGGTACCGGCGATCGAGGAAGTGGCGATCGTCACAGCCAATTCGCTGGCTGAGGATCTGTCGGTGAAGCCGAGGGTGCGCGTGCTGTCCGACGGCCACGAGAACGGCCAGTCGGCCGCAGCCCTGATCGGGATCAACCACGCTCGCCAGCAGGGCTTCGGACGGGCGCTGCTGGTGCCCGGTGACGCGCCGCTGCTGGATCCCGCCGAGGTGTCGGCGCTCCTGGGGCACACGGAGAGCCTGGTGATCGTCCCCGACCGCCACGGGGCCGGCACCAACGGGCTGCTGATGTCACCGGTCGGCGTGATCGAGCCGGCGTTCGGGCCCGGCAGCCGCACGCGCCACGAGGCGCGCGCCCGGGCGGCGGGTGTGGGCTACGCGATCGACCCCCTCCCCTCCCTCATCCTCGACGTGGACACGCCGTACGACCTGGAGGCCATCACCCGCGCCCTGGAGGCCCGCGGGGGCGCGGCGCCCGCCACTCGTGAGGCGCTCAGGCGGCTGTCCCTGACGCCGGCAAGCTGACGGGCTTCTCGGCAACCCCCCTCGCCGCGCTGCCCGAGGTGCGCACGGGCGACGACCTGGCGACCCTGCTGGCGAGGGCCGCGCCGGGGAGCCTCTCCGACGGCGACGTGCTGGTGGTGGCCCACAAGGTGGTGTCCAAGGCCGAGGGCCGGGTGCGGCGACTGGCCGAGATCGCCCCGACCGAGCGGGCGCACGATCTGGCCGCCGAGCACCGAAAGGACGCCCGGGTGGTGCAGGCCGTCCTGGACGAGTCGGCCGAGGTCCTTCGCGCGAGCCACGGGGTCCTGATCTGCGTGACCCACCACGGCTTCGTCTGCGCCAACGCCGGAGTCGATCAGTCCAACACCGCTGACCCCGGAGAGATCGTGCTGCTGCCCGAGGACCCGGACTCCTCGGCGAGGGCTCTACGCGACGCCCTGGGTGGGCGGCTGGGCGTCCGACCCGCGATCGTGATCTCCGACTCCTTCGGCCGCGCCTGGCGTCTGGGCCAGACCGACGTGGCGATCGGCGCGGCCGGTCTGCGACCCATCGACGACTGGAGGGGGCGCTCCGACGCGGCGGGCCGCGAGCTTGCCGCCACCGAGCTGGCGGTAGCCGATTCCACCGCCGCGGCCGCGGACCTGGCCCGATCGAAGGACTCGCGCCGGCCGGCCGTGCTGGTGCGGGGCCTGGAGCGGCTCGTCACCGCCGCGGACGGGCCAGGCGCCGCCGCACTCAGGCGCCCGCGCGACGAAGACCTGTTCCGCTGAGGCGAGCGGATGCACGGTTGCATTGGCGCAAAAGGACGATCGGGTTACGTTGGCCCGATTACGCAACCGGAACAGGGAGGTTCGATGTCAGGTCTTAGGAAACGACGACATCCCAGGAGGATGTCAGCCGTGCTGTCGGCAGGTGGTCTGCGGGGTGCTGTTCGCATTGCCGTCGTCGGCGTTCGCGGGCACGGTGTCCAACTTCAACGAGGAGGGCTTTGGCGGTCCGAGCTTTGACGGCAACCCGGGCGAGACCAACAACGTGACGGTCACGGCTTCGCCGGGCAGCGTGACGTTCACCGACGCGATTGCCATCACCGCAGATCCAGTGCAGGCGCCGAACTGCGCGGGCGGTGGCACCACAACCGTCACATGCACCCCTCCTCCCGGCTCTGCCACGGGGTTCTTCTCCTACGGCGTCTTCGCGGGCGACCTGAATGACTCGATCACCGCAAACGGGCCGTTGGGCGGCTTCCTGAGTGGCGGAGAGGGCAACGACACTGTGATCGGGTCGAATGAGAACGCGCCTAGCCCCGGTGGCTTTGGCGGCTTCGGCAGCGATGAGAGCTTGAGCGGCGGTGAGGGCACGGACGTCGTGCAGGGCAGGGGCGGCGACGACTTTGGCTCCGGTGACGCAGGGGACGGCGACCAGGTGGACCTTGGCGCCGGTGACGACACTTCAGACATCGAGGGTGCCGGCGACGGCGTCAACGACGTCATTCAGGGCGGTGTCGGCATCGATTTCATTGGCGTGTCGTCCCCGGATCATCAAGTCCGGCGGCGCCCTCGAAAAGGCCCGGATACCTCGTAGACCTCGCCCTTGCCCCCACCGGCGCGCTGTGAGGAGAAGTACAGGCGGCTGCCGGCCGGGTCAAACGCGACGCCGGTGAGCTCGGAGTCCGCGTGGTTGGGACCCGTCGCCCCGATGAAGCGGGACACGCGGCGGTCGCGCGTCATCACCCCCATGTGGATCTCCTCCGTGGAGATGTCCTCGCAGATGAACAGCTCTCCCCCGCGCGAGGCGGTGATGTTGTCCACCCTCGAGAGCGGTGAGCGAGCGGACCTCAGGCCGTCGTAGAGCACCGTGAAGCGCCTGCGGCGCGTGTCGTAGGCGTGGATGCGCGCGTCGCCGGTGGTGGCCACGTACACGATGCCGCTGTCGAACCAGATGCCCTCGGCCCGCTTGAGCCTGGTCGCGCCCCGCACCTGGCGCCGCGTCGGGGCGTTGCGGGCGAGGGGGTCGGGTACCCGCACCCAGCGCACGGAGCCGTCGTTTGCCACCTTCGCGAGCTCGAGAAGCCCCTTGGCGAGCGACGGCCAGCGCCGCGGCGTGAAGCGATAGAACGCGCCGTCGATCAGGTCCTCGGTCAGGTACACGTGCCTGCCGCGGGGGTCCACCGCGGCGGCCTCGTGCTTGAAAACGCCCATGGCGTCGTGGGCCTTGGCCGGCTTCTTGCCGGTGGGGTCGCACTCCCACACCCGCCCCTCCTCGAGCTCCTCGCACGAGAGCCAGGTGGCCCACGGCGTCGGCCCCCCCGCGCAGTTCTGAGAGGTGCCGTCCAGGATGCGGTAGGCGTCGCGGATCTGGCCCTGCGGGCCGAAGCGAACCGCCCCCGCCCCGCCTTTCACCTGCTCGGAGTTCGAGACGAGGATCCAGCCCCCGTCATCGGTCGGGAAGGTGGCGGCGCCGTCGGAGGCCAGGTGCCAGTCGTAGCCGGTGCCCTTGACCTGCTGATCGCCCCGAGCGATGCGGCGCGCCGTGAAGTCCTTGGGCAGGCGCAGGCCGTGGGCGTCGGGCTTGCCGCGCGGACCGTAGGCGGCGGTGCCGGCACGCGCGGCGGCGGAGCCATCGTCGCCACCGCCGAGCGCCGCCTTCCAGAAAGCCGCTCCCAAGCCCAGCGTGGCCGCCGCGCCCACCCCCGCTCCCACGAGCTCCCGTCTGCGGTAGATCCTCTGGTCGCTCACGCAAGCCCAGGCTATGCGGCCACTCGGTGCCGGACGGTGAAGGGCATGCGAATTCGGCGTAAAGGAGCTGTGATCGGTCCGGTCACGCCGCCAGGGGCAACTCGAAGCGCCTGCGCAGCTCGTACAGCGTCGTCCGCTCGGCGGCGGGACGCCCCGCGCGGTGGGCGGCGGCGATCAGGTCCGCCGGGTCGAGCTTCACCCCGTGCCGGCTGCCGGCCAGGCGGGAGATCGACTCCTCCATCAGCGTTCCCCCCAGGTCGTTGACGCCCCAGCGCAGCGTTTCGGTGGCGGCCTGAAGCCCCATCTTCACCCAACTGGCCTGCAGCGACGGGATGCTGCGCCCCAGGGCCAGGCGGAAGGCGGCGGTGTGCTTGAGGTTCTCCTCGATCGATATCTCCTCGATGCCGTGGGTGCGCCCGAGCATCGTGTGGAAGGGGATGAACGACAGCGGCACGAACTCGGTGAACCCGCCGGTCCGCTCCTGCAGCGAGCGCACCACGCGCATGTGCTCGGCCAGCTCCCACGGCTCCTCGATGTGGCCGAACATGACCGTGACCGTGGAGCGCAGCCCGGCGGCGTGGCTGGCCTCGATGACCTCCACCCAGCGGTCCACCGGCAGCTTGTTTGGCGAGATGCGCTGGCGCACGCCGTCGTCCAGCACCTCGGCCGCCGTGCCCGGCGTGGAGTCCAGGCCGGCCTCGCGCAGCCGGTGGAAGACCTCGATCGGGGCGAGGCCAGAGACGGTCGACATGTGGTCCACCTCCATCGCCGAGTAGGCGTGCAGGTGCAGCTCGGGCGCGGTATCGCGGGCCAGGCGCAGCCAGGACTCGTAGTCCTCCAGGCCCCAGTCGGGGTGGATGCCCGACTGCATGCACAGCTCGGTGGCCCCGTAGGCGACCGCTTCGCGCACGCGCGAGACGAACTCCTGCTCGTCATGCTCGTAGGCGTCGGGCGAGCGTCGGCCCTGGCCAAAGCCGCAGAAGGCGCAGCCCACGGTGCAGATGTTGGAGACGTTGATGTTGCGGTTGACCACGAAGGTCACGGTCTCGCCGGCCAGCTCGGCGCGCAGCTCGTCGGCGGCCTGGCGCATGTCCTCGATCGCCTCGGGGCGGGTCTCGGCGAACAGCGCGGTGAGCTCGTCGGGTGTCAGCTCCTCGCCCCGGCGCGCCCGCTCGATCGCGTTCGGCGCCAGCTCGGCCCAGATCGCGCGGTCCTCGCGCCGGCCTGACCCCTTGCGTGGGATGAAGCTCCAGTAGGAGGCCTTGACCACGTCGAGCACCCCCTGCTCCATCCAGGCGGAGTCCATGTACTGGGGGTAGACGCACAGTCGCTCGGTCAGCGCGTAGCCGCGTGGCTGCAGGTCCTTTCGCATCCGATGGGGCGACGGGAATGGGTGCTCGGGCGAGATGTGGTCGCCGTTGGCCGAAAGGCCGCCGAGGTCGGTCGCCCCCTCCTCCACCAGCGCAAGCCACCACCCGGCGAGGTTGGGCGGGATCTGCACGCCCACGTCGGGCATCAGCCGCCTCGAGGCCCGCACCAGCTCGCGCATCTCGTCGAGCGACACGTCCTGCCCCCACTCGGGCATGGGCGCGGGGCGCCCCTCCTCCTGCGAGCGCTGGGCCTCGTCGGCGATCAGCGCCGGCTCGGCGCCGTGGTAGCGCGGATGGGGCACGAAGGTCTGGAGGATCACCTCCTGCAGATGCCCGTGCTCGGCGTGCACCGCGGCGAGCGCCTCCAGCGCATGGATGCGCTGCGCCGGAGCCTCCCCGATGCCGACCAGGATCCCGGAGGTGAAGGGGATCTTCAGCTCCCCTGCGTCGCGGATCGTCTGCAGGCGACGCTCGGGGTGCTTGGTCGGCGAGCCCTGGTGCACCGCCAGCTCGGGGTTGATCGACTCCAGCATCAGGCCTTGGGAGGCGGTGACCTCGCGCAGGCGGGCCAGGTCTTCTAAGTCCAGCACGCCGAGATTGGTGTGGGGCAGCAGCCCGCGCGCAAGCGCCCGCTCGCAGGCCCAGGCCACGTAGGAGGTGAAGTCCTCGTGGCCGTAGGAGCGCAGCCGCCGCGCCACCTCGGCGTTCACCTCGGGCCGCTCACCGGTCAGCACCAGCAGCTCCTTGGCGTTGCGCCTGGCCGCATCGTCGAGGAAGCCCTCCACCTCCTCGGGGTCGTACAGGTGCGCTCGGTGCGTCGCGAAGGCGCAGTACTTGCAGTAGCAGCGGCAGGTGCGCGACAGTGACAGCGTGTAGCTCCGGCTGAAGGTGATCCGGCGCACCTCGCGCAGTGTACGGCTGGCCGTACAGTCCCCCGCGATGTCCCACGCAAGCTCGTCCGCGATGCGCCACCCACGCCGCTTGGGGACCGTCCTCCTGCTCGTGCTCGCCTCGGTAGCGGCCGGCTGCGGTGGCTCGGAGAGCAAAGAGGCGGCCAATCCCGGCCGCGGCGTAACGCTGGCCCTGGACTTCCAGCCCAACGCCGTCCACGCCGGGGTCTTCACGGCGATGGACCGGGGCCTGGACCGCAAGGAGGACCTGTCGCTGCGGGTCCGGACCCCCGCCGCTTCCACCGACTCGCTCAAGCTGCTGACCTCCGGGCGAGCGGACTTCTCGATCGTGGACATCCACGACTTGGGCCTGGCCCGCCAGCGCGGGCAGGACGTGGTCGGCGTCGGCGCCATCGTCCAGCGCCCACTTGCCGCGGTGATCGCGCGGCGCGACGTGCGCCGCCCGCGCGACCTCGAGGGCAAGCGCGTGGGCGTGACCGGCGTGCCCTCCGACGAGGCCGTCCTGGACTCGGTGGTGCGGGCCGACGGCGGTGACCCCGAGCGCGTACGCCGCACCACCATCGGCTTCTCAGCGGTGCCCAGCCTCAGCGCCGGAAAGGTGGACGCGGTGGTCACCTTCTGGAACGCCGAGGGCGTGGCGCTCAAGCGTCGTGGGGTGCGGACCCGGGAGTTTCGCGTCGACTCGTTCGGCGCTCCCCGCTACCCCGAGCTGGTACTCGCCACCAAGCGCTCGACGCTGGAGAGGGACCCGGGATTGACCCGCCGGCTCAAGGCGGCGCTGGCCGGAGGAACGCGGGCCGCCACCGCCGACCTTCCGCGCGCCGCGAAGCTGGTGGCCGGGCGCTCGCAGGGGGATGAGTCGCTGACCCGGGCGCAGGTGCGCGCGGTGGCGCCGGCCTTCTCGCCGCCGGTGGAGCTGCAGCGCCGGGGCCTGGAGGGCTGGGCCCGCTTCGATACCCGCTTCGGGATCCTGGAGCGGCGGCCCGACGTGGAGCGGGCGTTCGCGTTGCCCTGAGGGCTGCGATTGCTCTCCGCGCGGGGGCCTCCTGACCCCGGTGGTCTCCACCCGCGGGTGGGAAACGGGTGCTGCTGGGCCGCCCAAGCCCGTGGTTGGCGTACCTGTCACGGCAGGGAACGGCCGCGGCCGCTTGCTTGACGTGCGTGGTGCGGTTTCCGCGCCTGTGACGTCAGGCAGCGCGCTGGTGACCTTGCGTGACGTGTACTGCACCCGTCAGGGTTTCGCCGGAGCCGACCGCCGCCACCGCCCTATGCTGGGAGCTACGGCCAAGGAGATCAGAAGGGTCGACCGGGGGGCCGACATCGTGACCGGCGGAATAGCGGACAGCCGGCACGGGATACGTTTCACCGCCTTCATCAACGGCATGTACCGGGCGGGTCCACGGCCCGCCTTCGACACCCTCGCCGTCAATGCCTACGCGGCTCGCGCCTCGGGGGTGCCGGCCCTGGTGAGGCGTGCACGGCGGCTCATGGATCGAAGCGGGCACCGCCGCGGGCGGCTGTGGGTGACGGAGTTCGGCTGGGCCTCGAGTGGCCCGCGGAGCCGCTTTCAGGTCAGCCGCGACGAGCAGGCCAGGCGGCTCTCCTGGACCCTGAGGACCCTCTACCGGAGCCGCGCGAGGCTCAAGCTCCGCGGGGCCATCTACTACAACTGGCGCGACGGCTCGCCCTACCCACCGCTGTTCCAGGACTTCTTCGGGCTGCATACTGGGCTGCTCGACGTGAACCAGCGGCCAAAGCCGGCCTACCACGCGTTCCGGCGCATCGCTCCCGGCCTGCGCTAGCGCCTGGACCGCCCAGGGGCCGCGACCTCTTCCTGGAAGGCGCTAGCCCGGCACCATCCTGAACGCGAGGCGACGGCGGCGGGAGCGGTTGCCGGCGGCGTCTCGCGCGCGCAGCGTCACCCGGTAGCGACCGGGACGCAGCCTCCTTTTGCCGATCCTGCCCGAGAAGTGCTTGCGGTTCTTGCCGGCCCTGCTCATTCTGCTGAAGCTGCCGGCGGCCCTGTAGCGGCTGCAGGGGCGTCGTAGACGGTTCTTCGGTGTCTTCCGGCGGCATGTGCCCCCTGCCCGGCGACCGACCGTCCGGCGCTCGAATCTGAAGGCCACGCGGGCGCCCTCGGACAGCCTGTACCGGACGGTCGTGCCCCGTCGTGAGCTTGGACTCGCACCGGCGCGCGCCTTCGAGGACCGGCTGCGATCGGCGGCGAAGACCCTCGGCCTGAGGGATGCCGACCCGAGCACCGGTGGTGTGGAGTCGTGAGCTGTCGACGACCCGGGATCCGGTCCCCAGTCGGGCTCTTCGTCGGTTACCGCGTTCGTGGTGAGCCTCGTCACCCTCGAGCCGTCCCCCGCCATCGCATAGATCTCGGAGCTGGCGATGTCGGTGAAGGCGATCTTGCGACCGTCCGGCGACCAGGCGGGCTCCCCTTCCTCGCCGCCGGTGGCCGTCGTGGTGGTTCTCGTGAGGTTCTTGCGCCCGGAGCCGTCGCGCGCCATCACGGAGATCTCGGAGCCGCCAGAGCCGCTCGTTGCCATAAAGGCGATCCGCTCGCCGTCGGGCGCCCAC
>Ga0208612_1001235_pt1 | contig 10769 bp, 9 predicted proteins | sample AntDryMetagUQ889_FD_188089 | JGI IMG/M metagenome (GOLD analysis project Ga0208612, IMG submission 188089) | Polar desert microbial communities from Antarctic Dry Valleys - UQ889 (SPAdes) | ecosystem: Environmental > Terrestrial > Soil > Desert | place: Antarctic Dry Valleys | collected 2008-12-31 | reverse complement strand
GTCACGAGACATCGCGGGCGTCTTAAACGAGGCGGGCAACGTGATGGGCCTCATGCCCCACCCCGAGCACGCCGTCGACCCGCTCACGGGCTCAGACGACGGCTTGGCGCTCTTCGCCGCGGCGGTCCGGCCGACAACGCTAGTTGCTTAGCCTCTAAGCGCGACTGATTGCGTTTACCCGGTTCAGGAAGTCCTCGAAAGCCTCGCGGTAGACCGCTCCTTCGAACGCTGCCTCCCACTTCTGGTTGCCGCGGCCGCCCTTCAGCTCCGTCCATGCGGCCTGCATGGCGTCGGGGCGATACAACTCGGTCCACGCACCGTCGCTCGCGAGGAGCTCGTCGACCGCAGCCGCGTCTGAGGGCGACTCCCAAAGCCTCCGGCGCCTGGTCGGCGAGCTTGATCCCCCATCGGGCTCGAAGTACCCGACCTCCGCCCATTCGGGGACGAAGCGCTCCACGAGGTCTCGGTGGAGGCGGGCAGCCATGCGGTCTTTTGGCTTCATTGCGAAGGCAGCCTCGACGAAACCCGGCATCGCGAAGAGCGTGAGGCGCTCAGCATGAGAAGCCAGCCCTTGACGGTGTGCGAACCGGTCGCAGAGGTGGAACCATTCGAGGCGCTCGGGTCCTTTCAGCCCAGCCACCCGGGCGGCGTCGAGCGTGCATCGTGCGCTGTCCCGCGCTGCGTCCAGGCACCCCTGGCGCGCGAGCTTCCCCACTCTGGGAAAGAGCTTGGAGACCGTCCTGATCCGCTCGTCGTCTGAGCTAAGCCGGGCCCGGAGGAGCTCCCGTCGGTTCGAGTAGTAGACACCGTGTGCGATCCCACCGCCGTGCCCCGAGAGGGTCGCGCGCTGAGCCCGCGCGCGCGGCAGATCCTGATTACCCCTGACCTTTTGCGGGTGGCGCATGCCGTCGTGGAGGAGATGCACGTTGAGCGCCCGCTCGAGAAGGGGCCGATCAAGAACCGCGTCACCATCGTCGGTCTTTTGCAAGTGATGCTCGAGGTTGCCCGAGGCGCGGCTCATCAGCGCGACCGCCACATCGGCCTCACCGACCGTTCGGTCCGACGTGACGACCTTGGCGTCGATTCCGGCCGCGAGCGCGGCGGCTGCAACGACTCGCGAGTCCCTTCCGCCTGAAAGATCGACGGAGGTGCGCCCCTCCCACAGCGCGTCCGCCAGGCGCACTTGTGCGAGCGCCTGCTCCGCGGAGCGATCGCACAGCTCCTCGTACGAGTCCTCGGACCTAAGCAGGGACGCAAGCACCCCCAGCTCGCGACGATCGACCCTGCCGCCCGTTGCGCGAAGGACGGAGCCGGGAGCGACCGCCTCGACGCCCTCGATCGGCGTGGTGCGGCCCATGAACCACCCCGCGCCCGCGAGGATCTCCCAGGTGGAGGGGTTGGCGCGCGCCTCGCGGCCGCAGAAAAGATGCGCCGCCGCCGCTCGATTCGTCCAAAGCGTCCCCTCGGGAAAGGAAGCCTCAAGGCAGCGGCCCGCGCCGAGCCAGTCGTTTAAGACGCAGAGCTCACCCGAGCCCTTGTCAAGCACGGCGATCGCAAACGGTGGCGCAAGTGAGCGAGTGGCCGAGGCATCCCGGGTGAGGGCGGCGCCTAGCGAGAGGGCCGCCTCAACCGATGGCTCGGCTACCCCGGTGATGTCGCCGAACCCTGTCGGAACGTAGGCACACGCCACCGCGATTTGTTCATCCTCGGCGAAGAACGGCCAGCGACAGCGCGGCTCGGCGTCCCCGAGGACCAGGACGCCCTGTCCGGCCCGAACGCAGGGGTGGGCGGCGAGGGGATAGTCAACGACCGCGCCGTAGTGGCGCTCGAGGCGGGCAATCCCCGTCCGTAGCCGCTCGCTCGATGGTGCCTTAGAAAACGAGAAGGCGAGCCATGTGGGATCGATCTTCTCGCTCATTCGAAGCCCGAGGGTAGCCTTGACGCCGTATTGGACTCATGGCAGACGACGACTCCTTCATCGCCAGGCGACTTCGCCCCATGCGCCTTCGGCGTCGCTCGGAGGCGGGTGTGCCCGCGCCGTTCGTGGTCGGCGTCGGGCGCTCGGGCACGACGCTCCTTCGCCTGATGCTCGACGCTCACTCAGAGCTCGCGATGCCTCCCGAGACGCACTTCTTCGCGAGCCTCCGCTCGGCTTCGGGCGAGCTCAAGTTCGGGCCTTCCGACGCCGTCGAGGCGATCGTCGACGACGAGCATCGGCGCTGGAACGACTTCGGCATGGAAGAGGAGGAGCTACTCGCCCGCTTCGAGGCGATCCCTCGCTTCAACCTGGCCGACGCCCTGCGCGCCTTCTATTCGCTCTATGCCGAAAAGCAGGGCAAGGAGCACTGGGGCGACAAGACCCCCGACTACATAGAGCGCATGCGCCAGATCAAGGGCGTCCTGCCCGAGGCGCGGTTCATCCACGTGATCCGCGACGGGCGCGACGTGACCGTCTCGACCAACAAGCGCATCATCGAACGCGGCCACCGCGATCCGATGCCACCCGGGCGCTCGGCCAAGCGCTGGCAGAAGAAGATCCTGAAGGCCCGCGCCGACGGCCCCAAGCTCGGCGAATACCTCGAGATCCGCTACGAGGACCTCGTCACCGACACCGAGGCTCAACTTCGCAAGGTGTGCGAGTTCTCCCAGCTCGAGTTCGAGCCGGGGATGCTGGACTACCACGACACGGCTGCGCTCCGCCTCTCCGAGATGGCGGGCGCGATGCCTGCGCGCGACGGGCGGCCCGAGCGCGACGCCGGCGAGCGCCTGAAGGCCCACGCGCTTGCGACGAAGCCGCCGACCAAGGAGCGGATCGAGGTCTGGCGCGAGGACATGGCGCCCGAAGACGTCGCCAAGTTCGAGAGCGTGGCGGGCGATCTACTTGACGATCTGGGCTACGCGCGCTCTTCGTCCTCGTAGCATCAACGCGCGCCCATGGCACCCAAGATTTCCAGCCTTCTTCGCCGCGGCCAAATCCATGCACCGTTCCCGTTCGTGGTGGGCATGAACCGCTCCGGCACGACGCTTTTGCGGATGATGCTGGACGCCCACACCGACCTGACGATCCCGCCCGAGACCCACTTCGTTCCCGATGCAATCAAGGCCGCAAAGGGGGATGGCGCGACTCCCGAAAGCGTGCTCCGAGCGATGAAGGAACACCGCGAGTGGGGCGATTTCGAGATCTCCGATGAGGAGATGCTCGGCCGCCTCAGCGCGCTGCCGAAGCTCCGACCCGGCGCCGCGGTGCGCTCGTTCTACGAGATCTACTCAGAGCGCCAGCAAAAGCCCCGCTACGGCGAGAAGACCCCCACCTACGTCCAGAAGATGAAGCTGATCCAGCGCGCGCTCCCCGAGGCGCGGTTTTGCCATGTGATCCGCGACGGTCGCGACGTCGCCCTTTCGGTGCTCGATCGCACCGTGCGAGACCTCACCGCCGGCGACGTGGCGGGCCGCTGGCAAAAGAAGGTGACGAAGGCGCGCGAGGACTCCCCGGCGCTCAACCACTACATGGAGATCCGCTACGAGGACCTGGTCCTCGATACCGAGCCAGTGCTTCGCAAGGTGTGTGACTTCTTCGAGCTCGAGTGGCAGGACGGCCTTCTCACCTACCACGAGCGCTCGGCCGACCGCCTCCAGGAGATGGCCCGCGCGCTTCCGGGCGGCGGCAAGGCGAAGGAGCTCACCATCGAGCGACGGATGGCGACGCACGAGATGACGACCAAGCCGCCCTCGGCTGACCGCGTCCAGCGCTGGCGAAAGCAGATGACCGAAGAGCAGCGCCAAGAGTTCGAGGACATCGCGGGCGGGCTCCTCTCAGAGCTTGGCTATCCGGTCGGCGAGCCGGTAGACGCCGCCTCCGTCGCGCAAGAGACCTAGAGGTCTAGCGGAGCCCGATGCGGATCGGCATCGTCACCAAGTGGTTTGCCTCGGGGCAGGCGGTCGTCTCGCGCTACGTGCGCTCGGCGCTCGAAGAGCTCGGGCACGAGTCGTTCGTCCTCGCACGCGAAGGCACGGGGCCGCGCTCCGGCGTGGAGCGAGTGCCCGACCCCGTCTGGGACCAACCCGGCGTTACCGAGACTGGAGAGTCCGACGTGCCGCTCTCTACCTACCGCGAGTGGGTGGAGCGCGAGGGCATCGACGTAGTCCTTACGGACAACCTCTACCAGTTCGACGAGCTGGCAGCGCTTCGCGCGGACGGCGTCAAGACCGTGGGCCGCTTCGTGTGGGAGCACTTCTCCGAAGAGCACGTGGCGGGCGCTCGCGAGGCGCTCGACATCGTCTACTCCCTTCACCGCGGTGAGCAGGAGCGCTACCGAGAGCTCGGCATCGAAAGTCCGTACGTCACCTGGGGCTGCCACCCCGAGCTCCTTGCCGTCGAGCCCAGGCGCGCCGAGGACGGGCTGGTCCGGCTCTTGGTGCCGGGCAGCTTCATGGGGCGCCGGAAGCCGCTCGACGAAATGCTCGAGGCCTTTTCTCAGACGCAGGACGAGCGCCTTCGCTTGATCATCAAGGGCCAGACCTCGCGCAAAGAGGGAAAGCTCGCGAAGGCGGCCAGCGCCGACTCGCGTATCCAGATCCTGATCGAAGACCAGCCGACCGATGAGCACCTCTCGTTCGTCGCGGGGTGCGACGTCTGCCTCACGCCCACGCGCTGGGAGGGCCTCGGCTTGCCCCTGTATGAGTCGATCGCCTTCGGCCAGCCCGCGATCACGAACGACAACGCGCCGATGAACGAGGCGGTCCTCGATGGCGTCAACGGCTACCTGGTGAGCGCGAGCGTCGAGGGAACGGCGCGCTCGGGCATCACCTCGTGGAGCCCCGACCCCGGCGAGCTGGCGCAGGCGATCGAGCGGATCGCCGATGACGACGCGCGCGCCGAGCTGGCGGCAGGAGCCCGCGAACTGCGTGAGGGCGAGCGGGCCTGGTCGCGGACCGTCGAGGGGTACCGCGAGCTGCTGTCCTCGCTTTAGATGAGAGTCGGCGTTGTTACCAAGTGGTTCAACCGCGGTCAGCCCGTGGTGGGACGCCACACTCGCTCGGCGCTCGACGCGCTCGGGCACGAGACCTTCGTCCTCGCCCGCCCAAAGAAGGAGCGCGGCCCCCAGCCTGGCGCTTTGTCGCGCGACGACGTCTGGGACCAGCCCGGCGTGACCGAGGCCTCGGCGTATGACATCCCTCTAGCCGAGTACCTCGAATGGATCGAGCGCGAAGGCATCGAAGCGATCCTCTGCGACCAGAACTACGGTTTCTCAGAGCTGGCCGAGCTTCGCTCACGGGGCGTCAGGGTGATCGGCCGGTTCGTCTGGGAACACTTCACCGCCGAGCACGTCGAGGGCGCTCGGCGCGCCTACGACGTCGTCTTCTCGATGACGCGAGCCGAGCAGGAGCGCTACCGCGAGATGGGCCTCGAGACGCCGTACGTGCCATGGGGGTGCCATCCTGAGCTGGTCGAGGTGGGAAAAACTGCCGAGAGGCAAACGTCCAACGCTCCACACAGGAGGGGGCAACGCGGGACGTTTGGGACCGAAGGGGCGGTGACGTTCGTCTTCACCGGGGGCTTCTTGGGTCGGCGCAAGCCGCTTGAGCCCGTGCTCGAGGCTTGGTCGCAGGTGCGAAGCGATCGCGCCCGCTTGATCGTCAAGGCGCAGGTCGAGCGCTCGCGCCTCGCCTATGCCGAGGAGGCCGCGAAGGCCGACGAGCGCATCGAGCTCCGGATCGGCGACGAGCCCACCGCAGAGCACCTCGCCTCGGTAGCCGCGGCGGACGTGACCCTGTCCCCCGCGCGGTGGGAGGGTCTCGGGTTGCCGCTCTACGAAGCGGTCGCCTTCGGCCAGCCCGCGATCACGAACGACGTCGCGCCGATGAACGAGATCACGACGCACGAGGAAAACGGCCTTCTGGTCGCCTCAGAGCCCGACGGCGAGGCTCGCTCGGGCATTCCCGCGCACGCCTTTGACATCGCCGCGATGGCCGAAGCGATCGGCCGCTTGGCCGAAGACGACGAGCTTCGCGCGCGGCTCGCTGCGGGCGCTCGCGAGCTGCGAGAAGGCGAGCGCGCGTGGTCAAACACTCTGCGCGGCTTCGAGTCACTGCTAGAAATGCCCTCTCCATGAGCGAGCGCCGCCCCTTCAACCACCGTCTGCGAAAGCTGCGCCATCGCGCGCGGATCGTGACCGGCAAGAAGCGACTACAGGGCCAGCTGTCCGAGCCGCTGCCCGCCCCATTTGTCTGCGGCGTAACGCGCTCGGGCACGACGCTCCTGCGGCTCATGCTCGACTCGCACCCCGACCTCGCGATCCCCGGCGAGACCCACTGGGTCGCTCGCTTCATCCGGAACATGGAGCGAGGCAAGCTGACCGCTCAAGAGGCCGCCGACTTCATCATCGAATCGAAGCGCTGGCAGGAGTTCCACCTGGACGCCGACGCACTTCGTGCGCGGATCGCCGGCCTCGACCAGGTAAACGCCGCCGACGTGGTCCGAAGCTTCTATGCGCTCTACGCCGAGCGCGAGGGAAAGACGCGCTACGGCGACAAGACCCCCGGCTACGTGCAGGACATGCTGCGCATCCAGCGCGTCCTCCCCGAGGCTCGCTTCATCCACATGATTCGCGACGGCCGCGACGTCGCTCTCTCCCACATGCGGATGAACTGGGGTCCTACCACCTATGCCGAGTCTGCCCAGCTCTGGGTCACCCGGATCTCGAAGGCCCGCCGGCATGCGCCCAACATCGATCACTACTCGGAGCTCCGCTTTGAGGACCTCGTGACCGATACCGAGGGAACGCTGCGCAAGGTCTGCGCCTACATCGACCTCGAGTACGACCCGGTCATGCTCGACTACCACGAGCGAGCCGAGAAACGGCTCGCCGAGAAGGCGATCGACCTCCCCCGAAAGCACGGCCCGACCCAGACCGCCGAAGCGCGGATGGATTCACACCGCCTGGCCAAGGAGCCGCCGCAAGCCGATCGCCTGGGCATGTGGCGCCGGAAGATGACCCCAGCCGAGATCGCCGAGTACGAGGCCATCGCCGGCCCGCTGCTCGAGGAGCTCGGCTACGAGCTGAGCGCCTAGTCGTGTGCGAGTGTCCGGGCGGGGTGCGCGGTCGTCCGACGCTCTACGATCAGCGACCGAAATGGCCATCAACGATGTCCTCATCTCAGGCACGCCTCGATCCGGCACCACGCTCAGCTGCCATCTCTTAAACAAGGTCGACGACACGGTCGCCCTCCACGAGCCGATGCGCGGCAAGGAGTGGGCTGGACTCAGCCACGACGAGATCGCGAAGAGCGTCGTGGCGTTTTGTGCCGAACAGCGCCGCTCGCTTCACGATCGGGGGCGCGCGACCTCGAGAAACGTCGACGGCATCGTCCCGCAAGATCCGCACGGATCGCGCGAGGAGGACGCGAACAGGAAAAGCAGGGCGCCGCTGGGAGAGATCGTCGTCGACAAGGCTCTCTCTCCTGACTTCACCCTAGTCGTGAAGCACAATGCCGGCTTCACGGCCATCCTGGACGCCCTGGTCAAGAAGTTCCGCGTCTACGCGGTGCTGCGAAATCCCCTTGCGGCCTTGGCCTCCTGGAACACCATTGACTTTCCCCCTGGCCGAGGACGCTCACCCGCAGCTGAGCGAGTCGATCACGGCCTGCGGGACGCCCTGGATTCGCTTGAGAATACGCTTGACCGCCAACTCCTCTTGCTCGACTGGTTCTACTCGCGCTGGCATCGCTACATCCCCGCGGAGAACTTCATCCGCTACGAGGACGTAATCGAAACGAAGGGCGCTGCCCTGAGCCTAATCCAGCCCGCCGCAGCTTCGCTCTCAGAGCCCCTGGAGAGCCGCAACCTGAGCGGTCGATACGGCTCGGAGACGGTTCAGCGGATAGGTCTTCGGCTGCTCGAGAGCGATGGCGCATACTGGCGCTCCTACACGCGCGAGAGCGTCGAAGCTGTGCTCGACGCGAGCCTGGCAGAGTCGCGCTGAACCGCCGCCAAGAGAAGCAGCGGACGATCCTCTTCTTTCGCGACTTCCGTCGCTTTCATGGCGGCCATCTCAAAGTCTTCGACTACTTCAACCACGTCCTTGCCTCCGACGGCTTCACTCCCCGCATTGCGTTCGGGCCGAAGACGAAGTGGGACGAGTCCAACCCCTGGATCGGCTCCGAGCGCTACATCATCGACGACTGGCGGTCCGCACAGGCCGACGTGTTCTTCATCGGCGGGCGAGGCTGGGAGATGGTTGACGAGCATCCGGCCGCTTCAAAAGAAGCGCCGGTCCTGAACTTCGTCGCCGGCCTTCGTCATGCCGATCCCGGCTCGAACCGCTTCGAGTATCTGGACCGCAAAGCCATCCGTATCTGCGCCTCAGAGGCGGTGGCCGCCGCGATCCGTGAGACCGAGCTCGTCAAAGGTCCGGTCGTGGCCATCCCGAACGGCGTCGACGCGGAGGCGCTTCGCGCCCTGCCGGCCCTCGAACGAAGGACAGACGTCCTCGTCGCCGCGCTCAAGCAGCCCGAGCTGGGTGCGGAGCTGGCGGAAGCTCTCGCGGACGCTGGGCACAGCGTCGAGCTTCTCACCGAGCGCGTGCCACGCGACGAGTACCTCGACCGCGTGCGCAGCTCGCGAGTCGCAACCTTCCTGCCGCTCGAAGAAGAGGGCTTCTACCTGCCGCCGCTGGAAGCGATGGCGCTCGGCACGCTGGTCGTCTGCCCCGACTGCGTGGGGAACCGCTCCTTCTGCGTGCGGGGAGAGACGTGCCTCGTTCCCGCGTACTCGCGCTCGGACATCCTGGACTCAGCGGAGGCCGCCCTCGCGCTTCCGCCCGAGCAGGCGGACGCGCTCGTTGCAGGTGCCCTCCGTGCGGCGGACAACCACAGCCTGGCTGCCGAGCGGCGCGCCTTTCTCCACGTGCTCGACCGGCTCGACGAGCTCTGGGCCGAGTCCTAGCCCGGCTCTTCGCCCGGCGGGTGGAGCGGCAGACGCTCCTTGAGCCATCTGATTCGCTCGCCGTCGGGAATCGGCGGTTCGAGCTCGTCGACGAATCCGGGTACGTGAAGCCACTTGCGGTAATGGACGTGGACCAGGTCCTCGAGGGGCATCGAGCGGGCGGGCTCGGGCATCTTCGGGCGGCGGCGAAGCATGTAGTTGTAGGGCGCCTCGAGCACCTCGACGCGGTCCCAGATCCGGGCGATGGTGACCGCGAGCGATAGCTGGTCCATGTTCCGCTTGCCATCGGGCGGAAAGTGCTCGGCGTCCATCAGCGTCCGGAAGTCGCTAAGCCAGGCTGCAAAGACACCCTCTTCACGGCGCGCCGCGACGAGGCCGGAGTTGAAGTAGGCGCGGATCGGCCTCGTCTCATCCTCCAGGGTCGCCTCGGTGAAGGGGCGCTCTGAGACGCCGCAGAGCTTGTACATACGCTCCCAGTAGGGGTCGGTCTCGTCGCCCGGCCCCGTCGAGCCGCGCTTCTTCTGCCCGACCGGGCGCCCCGCCACGCCTTGGGAGAGCTCAAGCGCGATCGGATCGTTGATGAAGAACGTGTCCGTGTCGCAGATGACGACCACGTCCTCGGTCAATTCCTGCTCGGCCCAGGCCGCCGTGAAGATCTTGTTCGCGATCGCGTACCAGCGAAAGTCGTCGTTGAGCTTTTCGATCCGGTGCTCGACCCCCAGTTCCTCCAACGCCTTGAGCGTCTCAGGGTGAAGGCCCGAGTGGCCACGCGGTTCGACGCAGACGATGCGCGAGTCCGCGTGCGTCCCACACCACTTGCGGATCGACTGGGCGAGCAGGATGGACTGCTCCTCGAGGGAGCCGGACTCGACGCAGATGACGAACGCCAGGGACAAGGGGTCGTTTATTCCTATCAGCCCGTCTCGAGCCCGAGCCGGGCGGCGAGCGGCCCGCAGATCTCCTCGATCGTCTGCCTCTGCTCGGCACGGAGCGGGTCGAGCATCTCGGATCCGCGCTTGGCACCCTCCATCTCGAACGACTCGGTGCGCTTGAAGACACGGTTCGCCGACTCGAGCGGCCCGCCCCGCTCGTACTCGTCGTCGAGTGCCTCGAGCTGCGGGATGTCGAGCCGCGGGCGCTCTCCGATTGCCGATTCGGCGATCTCGCCGACGATCCGCTCTGGCTCGGCGCAGAGCTCGTGATAGGGGATCAGGCGATCGACCATCTCACGGTCCTCCCAGAGGCGCTCGTTCACGAGCTGCCACTGGCGCGAGGTCTGCGCGACGGCGTCGCCTGCCGGAAGGTCGCGCCATCCCGCAGGTTTCACACCCCACCACCCGTCCTCGGGGCCGCGCACCGCGTGGGGGTTCTCGACGTGCTTTTTGAGAAGCGAGAAGACGTTCGGAAGTGGACGCCGGACGATTGCAACGATCTGCGCGTCGGGAAAGACCTCGCGAAGCCAGGGGACGCGCACCGTGTTGTAGGGGTTCTTGAGGACGAGCGCTCGGGCGTCCCCCGCGATCTCCGCCAGGCCTGAGCGCAGGTGCTCGGTTACCTCCGGCGTCGCGTCCTCGGCGCCGAGCTCGTGGCCACGCTCACCCTCGTGGCTCTGGTAGAGCGCACCCGTCGGGAACGCCTTGGGCGAGAACGGCGGATCGTCGCCCCAGTATTCCTTGCCCTCGCGGCGCACCGGGTTCGAAAAGCCGTCGAGCCGGGTGAGAAGGCGAAGCATCAAGCTCGTGCCGGATTTCTGGAGGCCGACGACGAGGATCAGCGGCGGGGCCATCGGAGCCCCCGGCTCACTCTTCGGACTTGGCCGCGGCGG
>Ga0208612_1001234_pt1 | contig 10769 bp, 7 predicted proteins | sample AntDryMetagUQ889_FD_188089 | JGI IMG/M metagenome (GOLD analysis project Ga0208612, IMG submission 188089) | Polar desert microbial communities from Antarctic Dry Valleys - UQ889 (SPAdes) | ecosystem: Environmental > Terrestrial > Soil > Desert | place: Antarctic Dry Valleys | collected 2008-12-31 | reverse complement strand
GGTCTGGTCGTGCACGTGGTCGACCCCGCCCCCGCTCCACGGATTGCAGCGCAGGACACGCCAGCCGGCCAGGACCGAGCCGCGAAGTACGCCGAACGACCCCACGGCCCGAACCGCGTACTCCGAGCACGTCGGATGGTAACGGCAGCGCCGTGGCAGCCCCGGGGAGATGAACCGCTGGTAGAGGCGGACGGGCACGACCGCGAACCGTCGCGCCCGGGTCACGCCGGCGCCTCCGGTGAGAGCAGTCCGGCCTCGGTCGCCAGGTCGCGCAGAGCAGCCTCCACGCCGGCCTCTCCGCGCTCGCGCGCCAGCCCGCCGGCCTCGGGGCGGGCCACCACCACGAAGTCGTGCTCGGTGGGAAGAGCCGGCGCGAGCCTCCAGAAGGCCTCCCGCAGCATGCGCTTGACCCGGTTGCGCTCCACGGCGTTCCCGACCCGACGCCCGACCGAGACGCCGAGGCGCGGGTCTCCGTCGGAGGAGCGCGGGAACGCGTACACCACCAGGTGGCGCGAGGCGTGGGAGCGGCCCTCCCGGTACACGCGCTCGAAGTCGGCCGACCGCGATATGCGCCGGCGCCGGCCGCGTGCGCCGGCTCCCGGCGTGCCCTCGCCGGGCGCGGCCATCTACGGGGTCAGGCGCTTGCGGCCCTTGGCACGGCGGCGCTTGAGCATCGCGCGGCCCGCCCGGTCACGCATACGGTGCCGAAAGCCGTGAGTGCGGGCGCGCTTGCGCTTCTTCGGCTGATAGGTGCGCTTCAAGAGACGGTCGAGTATAGGCAGGCGACCTAGCCCCACCGCGGCTCGGCGAGGAGATGCGAACAGGCTGTCGACAGGATTGTGCCGGGGGTGAGCGAGCATCGATCCGACGCGCCCTCGAGGGCTTTTCCCGCGTTTTGCGCGCTCGCCCGAGGAACACGCCCTGCGCCCATCCGGGGCGGCGTTACACTCGCCCGCTCCGAGGCCGAGAGACCGCCGGACGCGCTCCCTCTCACCTCCATCACGAGAGTCCCGACACACTCCCCGGAGGGGATGCCTACACCTGTGCCCGACGAGCTCGAGAGCCTGTGGGAGCGCCTCCGGACGGAGCTTCGTGACGAGGTGAGCGAGGTGACCTTCCACGCCTGGCTCGCACCACTCGAGGTGGCCGGCGCTGAGGAGGGCCGGATCTACCTTAGGGCCCCAGGCCACCTGCGCGGGTGGGTTGACGAGCACCTCGGCGCCACACTGCGTACAGCCGCGGGACGGGCCACCGGCCGACCCACCGACGTCGAGGTGGTCGACAGCTCGTGGCGGCGGCCGGAGGACTGCGGTCATGCCATCGCCGAGAGCGGACCCGAGCCGCTCAATCCCAAGTACACCTTCGGGCAGTTCGTCATAGGGACCGGCAGCCACATGGCCCACGCCGCGGCTCTCAAGGTCGCCGAGATGCCCTCTCAGGCCTACAACCCACTGTTCATCCATGGACGGCCGGGTGTCGGGAAGACCCACCTCCTCCAGGCCATAGGCAACTACGTGCAGCTCCACGGCCTCGGCCTGGCGGTGCGCTACGCGACGGTCGAGGCCTTCACGTCCGGCTTCCTCCGCGCGATCCGCGACCGCTCCACCGCGGGCTTCAAGGACTCCTTCCGGACGATTGACGTGCTCCTCGTCGACGACGCCCAGTTCCTCGCCGGCAAGGAGCGGACGATGGAGGAGTTCTTCCACACCTTCGACGCTCTCTATGAGTCCGGGAAGCAGCTGGTCATCTCGAGCGACCGTCCACCATGGGAGCTGCCCGACGTCGAGGCACGGCTCCGGGAGCGCTTCCAGGCCGGGCTGGTGGCCGAGCTCGAGGCCCCGGATCTCCCGGTCCGGATGGTCATCCTGCGCGCGCGGGCGCGCCACGACGCGATCACGCGGGTGGACGACGCGACCCTCGACACCATCGCGCGCCGCGTGACGTCGAGTGTCCGCGCGCTCGAGGGGGCGCTGATCCGCGTGGTGGCATATGCCTCACTGCGGGGAGCCGAGCCCACGCCGGAGCTCGCGCGGCACGTGCTCGAGCGGCTCTACCCCGAGCCCGAATCGGCTCGCCCCACCGTCGACGAGGTGGTGTCCGAGGTCGGACGAGAGTTCGGCCTCGAGCCGAGCGTCGTGGTCGCGCACGACCGTCGCAGGCCTCACGTCTGGGCCCGGCAGGTAGCCATGTACCTGGCACGCGAGCTCACCGGCGAGAGCCTTCCGACCATCGGGGAGCGGATCGGCGGTCGCCGGCACTCGACGGTCCTGACCGCTCACCGACGTGTGGAAGGGGTCCTCGAAGGGCGTGGAGACGGTGCCCACGTCGTCCTCTCACTTCGAGAGCGACTGGGAAGGCCGTCGTGACGACCGTCATCCTTGCGACAATCGACAGGCTGGTGACAGCCGGCGAGTCCCCGCCGGTGGCTCTGGTGCGGCCCTCACGCCGAGCTGCGCACACCCTGAACAGCCCCTACAACCTCTGACTGGTTCCCCCTCTATGAAGCTGTCGACCTCACGTGAGACATTTCTCGCCCGACTCGGCATCGCCGTGCGGGGCGCTTCCACCCGCAGCGCCATCCAGGCTCTGTCCGGGGTGCTGATGCGGGCTGACGCGGACGGCCTCGAGCTCCAGGCCACCGACATGGAGCTCGGAATCCGTGTTCGGACGGAGGCGTCGGTCGAGCGCGAGGGCAGTGTGGTGCTCCCCGGCCGGCTGTTGCTCGACGTCGTCCGCTCCATGCCGGAGGACCAGTTGTCGCTGGAGCATCGCGCGGCCGAGCAGGACGTCGAGGTCGTGTCCGGACCGTCGCGCTTCCACCTCCGCACGCTCCCCAGCGAGGACTTTCCCCGCCTGCCGGAGCCCGGTGACGCCGAGCCGGTGCGGATGCCGGCCGGCGCGTTCGTCGAGACCATCGGCCGGGTGGCGCGCTCTGCGTCACGAGACGAGACGCGTCCACATCTCACGGGTGTCCTCGTGTCGGCGTCCGGCTCGCAGCTGCGGATGGTGGCCACGGACTCCTACCGGCTGAGCGTGAAGGAGACGACGCTCGCGGAGGAGCTCTCCGGCGAGGTGGAGGCCAACGTGCCCGCTCGGACCCTTCAGGAGCTTGCTCGGGTGGCCGCGGCGAGCGCGGCCGAGCAGATCGACATCGTCGCGCTGGCGAACCAGGTGGTGTTCCGCCTCGGCGACGTCGTTCTGTCCTCCCGGCTGGTCGAGGGCCGCTTCCCGAACTACGAGCAGCTCCTCCCGGACTCCTTCGAGCACGAGTTGCGCCTGCGAAGCAACGAGCTGCTGGAGGTGGTCCGACGCGTATCCCTGCTGGCGCAGAAGAACGCGCCGTTGCGGCTGCGCTTCGCGGAGGGGGAGCTCGAGGTGTCGGCCCAGACCCCTGACATCGGCGAAGCGCGTGAGAGCCTGCCCGTTCCCTTCCAGGGCGAGGAGATCGAGATCGGGTTCAACCCGGAGTTCTTCCGGGACGGCCTCGAGAGCACAGAGGGGGACGAGCTCATCCTCAAGCTCATATCGCCGCTCCGGCCGGGCCTGATCCAGTCGGGTGACGACGGCGGCTTCACCTACCTGGTGATGCCGATCCGCCTGAACGTGTGATCGACCGCTCGCTCCTCGCCCGACCTGACCCGCGCCGTCTCGGGGGTCGTTCGTGCGCGTGACCCGACTTACCGCTCGCGACTTCCGCAACCACTCGCGTGTGGAGCTCGAGCTCGGTCCGCGGCTCACGGTGCTCCACGGTCCCAACGGAGCCGGTAAGACGAATCTCCTCGAGGCGCTGTACTTCGGGTGCGTGGGGCGCTCGTGCCGGACGTCGAACGAGCGCGAGGTGGTGCGCTCCGGCGAGGGTGTGGCGCGTGTGACCGTGGAGGGTGAGGACGAGGACGGTCGCCACCTCATCGAGGTCGGGTTCTCGCCGGGTGAGCCCAAGAACGCCCGCGTGGACGGTGCCCGCATCGAGCGGCCGGCCGATGCCTCCGTGCGACCGCTCGTGTCGGTGTTCCTCCCTGACCGCCTCGAGCTCGTAAAGGGCCCTCCGTCACCCCGCCGTGCGCATGTCGATCGGTTGGTGGGCGCCCTCTGGCCCGCGCGCGGACAGGCCCGGGCCGCCTACTCGAGCACGCTGGGCCAGCGCAACGCGTTGATCGCGCGGATCCGCGCCGGGCGCTCGGCACCCTCCCTCCTCGAGCCGTGGGACTCCGAATTGGCGCGTCACGGGGCCGAGCTCATGCGTCATCGGCGCGACGCCTGCGCTCTGCTCGTGGGTCCCTTCTGCGCCCGGGCGGGCGACCTCGGCCTGCACGGAGAGGTGGAGCTCCGCTACCGCCCGCGCTCCCGCGCGGAGACGGTCGAGGAGCTGACCGACGAGCTGCGCGAGCGGAGGGCCTCCGACCTCGAGCGCGGGTTCACGACGCACGGGCCCCATCGCGACGATCTCGAGCTCCGTCACGACGGCCGCCCCCTCCGCGCCTACGGATCGCAGGGTCAGCAGCGCGTGGCGCTCCTCGCCCTGCTCTTCGCGGAGCGCGACGCCCTGGCCGATCACGGCCGGACCCTGCTCATGCTCCTCGACGACGTGATGTCGGAGCTCGATCGTGAGCGCCGGGAGCGGCTGTCGGAGCTCGTGCTGGCCGGAGGGCAGGCGCTCATAACCGCGACGGAGGCAGAGCACGTCCCCGCGGGTCGTGGCCCCGGAGTGACGCTCGCACGGGTCGAGGACGGGAAGGTGTGGGTGGAGGCGGGGGCGAGCGACGGCTCGTGGCGAGCGGCGCCGCGGGCGGCATGAGGCGCCTCGCCCCGCGGCGCCTGGAAGGTGCGCTCGCCCGCGTGTCGCGGGACCTGGCGCCGGCCACCACGCTCGGCCGGGCGCAGGGCGCGTGGGAGCGTGCCGTCGGCGTCGTGGTGGCCGCCGAGGCCGAGCCCGTCTCCGAGCGCGACGGCGTGCTCACCGTGTCCTGTTCGTCGTCCTCATGGGCGCAGGAGCTGTCTCTCCTCGAGGCCGATCTCCGAGCTCGGCTGAACGCCGAGATCGGCCTGACGGAGCGATCCGGGGGGGTCCGAGAGCTGCGCTTCGGGGCGGCGCGGCGAGGAGCACGGACACGCGGCCGGCCGCGATGAGCCGGAGGGAACACTTTTGTGCCATTTTGCGGGCACTTTTGTCACTTCTGGTACCCGTTTCAGGGGTCCGCGCCTGCTATATTCGTCAAGCGGTTTTCCGGTACCCCGGCTCGCCCTCAGCGCACACGGCGGCTCCGGGGTCTCTCATGTGAGCGCAGAGGAAGTACGCGTGGCAGACAGCGCCTCCAGCAGCAACGGGTCCCCGGTCTACGGGGCCCAGCAGATCCAGGTTCTCCGCGGCCTCGAAGCAGTTCGCAAGCGGCCCGGCATGTACATCGGCTCGACGGGCCCGAGAGGGCTCCACCACCTGATCTACGAGGTGGTGGACAACTCGGTCGACGAGGCGCTGGCGGGCGCGGCGGATCAGGTGTCGATCGTCGTGCACCCGGACAACTCGGTCACCGTGACCGACAACGGACGCGGCATCCCGGTCGACTTCCACGAGCGCGAGGGCCGACCGGCCGCCGAGGTCGTGCTCACCACCCTCCACGCGGGCGGCAAGTTCGGGGAGGGCGGGGGATACAAGGTCTCCGGCGGCCTGCACGGCGTGGGCGTGTCGGTGGTCAACGCGCTGTCGGAGCTGCTCCTACTGACCATCTGGCGCGACGGCCACGAGTGGACCCAGACATACGAGCGCGGCGCTCCGCAGACGGAGCTCACGCGCGGCGAGGCCAGCGACCGCCGCGGCACCCGGGTCACGTTCCGGCCCGACCCGGACATCTTCGAGACCGTGGACTACGACCATACGGTCCTCCTCCAGCGCTTTCGGGAGATGGCGTTCCTGACCAGGGGGCTACGCATCGAGTTCACCGACGAGCGCGGGGAACGCGCGTCCGAGACCTTCCAGTACGACGGCGGTATCCGCGACTTCGTGGCCTTCCTGCACTCGCAGGGGACCCGCGAGCCGATCCACAACAAGATCGCCTACCTCGAGGACTCGAGCGAGGTCGGCGACGTGGAGGTCGCGCTCCAGTGGAACTCCTCGTATCAGGACTCGCTGCTCTCCTTCGCGAACAACATCAACACCCATGAGGGCGGAGCGCACCTGTCGGGCTTCCGCTCCGCGCTCACCCGCACGCTGAACGCGTACGCGCGGCAGAAGGGCGAGCTCAAGGAGAAGGACGACAACCTCCAGGGCGAGGACGTGCGCGAGGGGCTCACCGCGATCGTGTCCGTGAAGGTCCCGGAGCCCCAGTTCGAGGGCCAGACGAAGACGAAGCTCGGCAACCCGCCGGTCGAGGGGTTCGTGCAGCAGGCCGTGAACCGCGGCCTTGCGGAGTTCCTCGAGGAGAACCCCACCGACGCGAAGAAGATCGTGCAGAAGGCCGTCTCGGCGTCGCGGGCGCGTGAGGCCGCCCGGAAGGCGCGCGATCTCACCCGCCGCAAGTCCGCCCTCGAGAACACGATGCTTCCCGGGAAGCTGGCCGACTGCTCGGTCCGTGACCCCGGGCTCGCCGAGCTCTTCATCGTGGAGGGCGACTCGGCCGGCGGCTCGGCCAAGCAGGGGCGCGATCGCAACACGCAGGCCGTGCTGCCCCTGCGCGGGAAGATCATCAACGTCGAGAAGAACCGGATCGACAAGGTCCTCTCCAACCAGGAGATCCAGGCGCTGATCACCGCGATCGGCACCGGGATCCGGGAGGAGTTCGACATCGAGAAGGCCCGCTACCACAAGGTCATCGTCATGTGCGACGCCGACGTGGACGGCGCCCACATCCGCACGCTGGTGCTCACCTTTCTGTTCCGTCACATGCCGGACCTCATCGAGGCCGGCTACGTCTACCTGGCCAAGGCGCCCCTCTACAAGGTGCGCGCCGCCGGACGGGACATCTACATCGAGAAGGAGGGGGACCTCGAGGAGTTCTTGCTCAGGGACAAGCTCGAGCGCACCGAGGTCTCCGATCAGGGCGGCCATCCGTTCAGGCTCACCCACGCCCGGTGGCAGCGCTTCGGGCGGCTGCTCAAGCAGTACGAGGGGTGGACCCTCGCGCTCCAGGCCGACCACGGTCACGACGCGGTCGCGTTCCTCGAGGAGTCGCAGGTGCTGGACGAGGAGGTGACCGACCCCGACGGCGCCGCCGCCCTCTTCGAGACCGAGGACCCCCAGGGTCAGCCCCACACCACCGAGCTGGTGAGCCGCGATCCGGTAGAGCTCGTGGTCCGCGTGGTGGAGCGGACTACCGGCCACGCCAACACGTTCCGGCTCGGCACCGCGCTGTTCGCCTCGGAGGCCTACCGCAATCTGGTGCGTGTACACGGCGAGCTCAGCCGGCACGCCGGCACGCCGCCGTTCGACGTCAAGCTCGGCGACCGAGAGGCTCGCGCCCTCTCCTTCCGAGACCTCCATCACACCGTGATCGAGCTGGCGAAGCAGGGCACGTCCAAGCCCACGCGCTTCAAGGGGCTCGGCGAGATGAACGCCGACCAGCTCTACTACACCACGATGGACGCGTCGAAGCGCACGCTCCAGCAGGTCGGGGTCGACGATGCCGCCGCCGCCGACCTCGTGTTCTCGATGCTGATGGGCGATCGCGTGGAGCCCCGACGCGAGTTCATCGAGGCTCACGCCAGAGAAGTCGTGAACCTCGACGTCTAGAACGTGACTGACTCGATAGACATGTTGAGCGGCGGCTCGGTCGAGCCGCGGGGGCTCGAGGAGGAGATGCGCTCCTCCTACCTGGACTACGCGATGAGCGTGATCGTGGGCCGGGCGCTGCCCGACGTGCGGGACGGCCTGAAGCCGGTGCACCGGCGCGTGCTGTACGGGATGCAGGAGGCGGGGCTTCAGCCCAACCGCCCCTACTCGAAGAGCGCGAGCACGGTGGGCACCGTGATGGCGCGCTACCACCCGCACGGGGACAGCGCCATCTACGACACGCTCGTCCGGATGGCGCAGCCCTTCGCCATGCGCTACCCGCTGGTCGACGGGCAGGGGAACTTCGGCTCCGTCGACAACGATCCCGCTGCCGCCATGCGGTACACCGAGGCCCGCCTCGCGCGGATCGCCACCGAGCTGCTGCGTGACATCGACTCCGACACGGTCGACTTCGCGCCGAACTACGACGACTCGCGCCAGGAGCCGCTCATCCTGCCGTCGCGGTTCCCCAACCTGCTGGTCAACGGCTCGGCCGGGATCGCGGTCGGCATGGCCACCAACATCCCACCGCACAACCTGCGCGAGTCGATCGACGCGGTCATCGCATTCATCGACAACCCGAGGATCGACGTCGCGGGCCTGATGGCGCACATCAAGGGTCCGGACTTCCCGACCGGCGGCATCATCGTCGGCCGGCAGGGCATCAAGGATGCCTACGAGACCGGTCGTGGCCGCGTGATCGTGCGGGCGAAGGCCCACATCGAGCCCCTGCGCCAGGGCAAGGAGGCCGTGGTCATCACCGAGATGCCCTACCAGGTGTCGAAGGGCGACGGGCGCAACGACGGCTCGGGGCTGATCCGCAAGATCGCCGAGGTGGCGCAGGAGAAGCGGGTCGCGGGGATCTCCGACCTGCGCGACGAGTCCGACCGCTCGGGCACCCGGATCGTGGTCGAGCTGAAGCGCGACGCGATCCCGCGGGTGGTCCTCAACAACCTGTTCAAGCACACGTCGATGCAGACCACCTTCGGGGTGAACACCGTCGCGCTGGTCGACGGGGTGCCGCGGACCCTGTCACTGCGCGAGCTGATCGAGTCCTACGTACAGCACCAGCGCGAGGTCGTCGTGCGGCGCACGAAGCACGAGCTGCGCCAGCGCGAGGACCGGCTGCACGTGGTCGAGGGACTGCTGCTGGCCCTCGACGACCTCGACGCCATCATCGAGCTGATCCGGGCCTCCGACGACCCCGACGCCGCCCGCGACGGGCTCATGAGCCAGTTCTCGCTCACCCGCATCCAGGCCCAGGCCATCCTCGACCTGCGCCTCCAGCGGCTCACCGCCCTCGAGGCCGGGAAGCTGCGCCAGGAGCACGCGGACCTCGTCGAGCGCATCCGCGAGCTACGCGAGATCCTCGGCGACGAGGGGCGGGTCTCCGCGGTCATCAAGGAGGAGCTGCTCGAGATCAAGGACGCCTACGGCGACGAGCGGCGAACCGAGATCACCCACTCCGAGTTCGACATCGACGTCGAGGACCTGATCGCCGACCAGCAGATGGTCATCTCGATCACCCGGTCCGGCTACATCAAGTCGCTCCCGCTCACCACCTACCGCCAGCAGAAGCGCGGCGGACGCGGCGTGATGGGCATGGAGATGAAGGACGACGACTACATCGAGCACCTGTTCGTCTCCTCTACCCACGACTACCTGCTGTTCTTCACCAACCGCGGGAAGGTGTACCGGCAGAAGGTCTACGACCTCCCGGAGGCATCGCGCACCGCGCGCGGGCGCGCGCTGGTCAACCTGCTGCCGCTGCGCGAGGGCGAGTTCGTCCGCGCGGTGCTGGCCACCCGCGACTACGCGGAGGACCGCTACCTGGTGTTCGCCACCAAGCAAGGGATCGTCAAGAAGACGGAGCTCGCGGCCTACAACACGCCGATGAAGGCCGACGGCATCATCGCGATCAACATCCGCGACGACGACGAGCTCGTGGCCGTGCGCCGCACCTCGGGCGACGACGACATCATCATGGTCGCGCGCTCCGGTCAGGCCATCCGCTTCGACGAGGCCCAGGCCCGGCCGATGGGGCGCGACACGAGCGGGGTGCGCGGGATGAACGTCTCCCGTGGCAAGAACGAGGTGCTGGCCATGGACATCGCCCGCGACGACGACGAGCTGCTCGTGGTCACCGAGAACGGCTTCGGCAAGCGCACGTCGATCGCGGAGTACCCCCAGAAGGGCCGCGGGGGGATGGGGGTGCAGACCATCCGGCTCACCGAGCGCAAGGGCGGGGTGGCCGGTGCGATGATCGTGCGCGAGCACCAGGAGCTCCTGTTCATCTCCCAGGAGGGGATGGTGCAGCGGACCTCCGTGCGGGGCATCTCCCGCTATGGGCGCTCCTCGCAGGGCGTCCGTCTCATGAACATGCGCGAGGGCGACCGCGTCAGCGCCGTGGCGCTCGTGGTCGAGGACTCCGGTCCGGACGCGCTGGTGGACGGGGACGAGCCGATCCCGCTCGACCTCGACTCGACCGACGATGAGCTCGACCCGGTGGCCGACGGCACGGGTGCGGCGGCGGCCGGGGCGGTGGAGGCCACGCCGGAGGACGACGACGATCCGGTCGGCGGGAACGAGCCGCCGGGCGCGGAGAACGGCGCCGGACCCTCCGCGGCCTGAGCCCCGCCCGCCCCCCTGCCGCCCAAGGTTCACCGGCCCGCCGGCGACGGCTGTGCGGCGTTTTTCGGGAAGCACGCCACCGGTCCGCCGCGTGTGCTTACATGGGGCCTACCAGGGAAAGGAGGTGGTCCTAACTTGATACACAGTCTGTTCGGGACCCTGGAGGTGCCCGGCCGCTAGGTCGGTGCTGGACCCAACTGGCGGAGTCCAACCGTGGGCACCGTCGGCGGAAAGGCGGCCGGATGTGGTCCCCCCGGCCCGGCGCTCGTGCGTCGCAGACCACCGCCGATCCAGTTCAGCCGTTGTAGACGAGGGGCGCCTGAGGGCGCCCCTCGTCGTGCCTGGAACACTCGGGCCGATGCGTTCGCGCACCCAT
>Ga0208612_1001233_pt1 | contig 10772 bp, 9 predicted proteins | sample AntDryMetagUQ889_FD_188089 | JGI IMG/M metagenome (GOLD analysis project Ga0208612, IMG submission 188089) | Polar desert microbial communities from Antarctic Dry Valleys - UQ889 (SPAdes) | ecosystem: Environmental > Terrestrial > Soil > Desert | place: Antarctic Dry Valleys | collected 2008-12-31 | reverse complement strand
AGATCCCCCGGCACGCTGTCGCTCTGCATGTGGCCCCAGTGCAGCGCGAGCTTGCCGCCGATGAAGGCGAGGATGAGCGACAGGCCGGTCGAGAGGTAGACGAGCCGGTCGAGCAGGCCGGTGACGAGGAAGAACAGAGCGCGCAGGCCGAGCAGCGCGAACGTCGTTCAGCCCACCGGCGCATCCGGTTTGCGGGCGACCGATGGCACTGACGGCTGATCGAGGGATGAACGGGGTCCGGTCACAGGAGCGCAGGCCGAGCGTGGGTCGGCCGAGCACCGCACGCTCGGGGTTCTCCTTCAACGGCCCGGGGGCGGACACGGGGCCTCTCGCCCTTAGGCCCGCATGGGACGGCGGCGGCCAGGTGCGACGCCCGGCCTCCTGGGCCGGGTGCGATGGGGCAACGTCGGACGGCTGGTCGCGCTGCTCGCCGCCGTTCTGCTGATCCTGTTGGGGTGGCCGGGGGGAGGCGGCGGTTCGCCGTCTCCTCCTGCGCCCGATCAGGAGGACCCTGCTGTGGCGCAACCCGGGTCCCGACCCCGCCCGCCACCCGCCGGCGCTCCGCGTTCCGCTCCTTCGCGACCGCGCGGCCGAGGGCGCCGGAACGGCGGGCGGCCACGGAGGCGGGTCCCCTTGCGGCGGCGGCCTCGTGGTCGACCCGGCCACCGGCGAGCAGTCGCGCCTCGGCGTGCCCCCCGCCAAGCCGTCCCGCGGCGCGCGGGAGACCGCCCCCCGGCCGGAGAGATTCGTCAACCGGCTGAGCGCTTGGTCAGAGGTGAGGCGCCCTCATCGTCCCCTCCTCTCGCGTCCAGGCCGCCGGCAGGCCCGCGCACGGGCGAGTTCACACCGGATCCGGGCCCGTAGCCGGCCGGCTAACGGTTACCGAGAACGTTCAGCAGCGAGATGAAGATGTTCACGATCGAGACGAAGATGCCCGTGGCCAGCAGCACCGCGTGCTCTTCGGTTCCGTGCTTACGTAGGAAGTTGAAGTCGACCATGATCAGCGCCGCCGAGGCGAGGCCGATGATCCCCGAGAGGATCGGGTTGCCACCGCTGCCGAGCATCAGCATCACGATGGAGACCACGACAGCGCCCAGCACGATGAACGACAGGGGCCGCATCCAGCGTGCCAGGTCGCGGTCCCAGGCAAAGCCCCCGGCGCCCATGCCCAAGGTGACCAGGCCGGTCATCCCGGCCGCCTGGGTGACCACCTCGGGCTGGGTCGTGGCGAAGTACTCGATGACCGGGCCGAGGCCCAGCCCGATCATCAGCGCGAGGCCGTAGAGCCAGACCACCGCGAACGGCCCGATGCGGAACACCCGCCCGGGCGCGAAGGAGGCGACCAAGAGCATGCCCAGGCCCACGAAGGAGCAGATCCGGGCGGTGCCGATCGCCAGCTCGCGGCCCATGAAGGTGCCGAGGGCCAGGAAGCCGATGGCGATGGCGACCAAGAACATGACCTGGCCGAGCAGGCGGGCCGTCGAAATGCGCTCGCGCGGCTGGGCGTAGGGCTGTTGTGAGCTGAACTCCATCATTCGGATGACAGCCTAGCTGGAGGTTGGGCGTTTCGCTTGCGCTCGATGTCGGCCAGTTGATCGTCTACCCAGTCGCCCGGATCACGCGCGGTGACGATGCGCTTGAGGCCCTGCGCGCGCCGCGCGCGCTCCGGCGCGGACATGGTCAGGGCGCGGTGGATCGCGTCGGCCTGCTCCTGGACGTTGAAGGGGTTCACCGAGAGCGCGAACTCCGCGAGCTCCTCGTGGGCGCCTGTGTTCTCGCTCAACAGAGAGACCCCGTTGCGCTCGTTGACCAGCGGCCCCTCCTTCGCGATCAGGTTCATGCCGTCGAACATCGCGTTGACCATCAGGAGGTCGTAGTGCTTGTAGGCGGCGATCGCCTCCTCCAGGTTCTCGCGCAGGCGCAGCTCGATCGGCATCCAGTCCGTGGTCCCGTGGCGGTGGTTGACCACGGCCACGAGAGCCTCGATGCGCTCGAGGTACTCGGCGTACTCGGGCACGTCCTGGCGCGAGGGGATCAGGTGGGCGATGAAGGTGACCTGCTCGACGAACTCCGGATGCTGTTCGAGGAACAGGTCGAAGGCGGTGAAGCCGCGCAGGACGTTCTTGGAGAGGTCGGCCCGGTCGACGCGGAGGATCAGGTGCTCGCGGCGGCGGCGCAGGATCTCGCGCCCGTACTCGTGCACCTCGGGCCGCTGAGCATTGCGCTGGAAGGTCTCGGCCGAGATGGGCAGCGGGTAGGCACGCACCCACACCTCGCGCCCGTCGATGTGCACGATGCCCGCCTCCTCGTCTACCTCGAGGTCGAACAGCTCGCGGCAGCAGAGCAGGAAGTTGCGCCTGTAGGAGCGGGTGTGGAAGGCGACGATGTCGTTGGAGAGGATGCCCTGGTAGATGTCCTGACGCATGTCGGAGGGCAGCACCCGCCAGGCGTCGGGCTGGGTCCAGGGGATGTGGACGAAGTGGTGCAGGAAGAGGTCGGGCCGGGCCTCGCGGATGTACTTGGGAGCGAGGTACAGGTGGTAGTCGTGGAGCATGACCACGGCGTCCTCGGCGGCCTCCTCGAGCACGGCGTTGGCCAGATCCCTGTTGACCACCGAGTAGCCCTGCTCGTAGGCGTCGATCTCCTCCCTGCGGATGTCCGGGGCGTTGGAGAGGTCCCACAGGTAGTGCTGGATGAACCACAGCATCGGGTTGGCCACCACGCTGTAGAACGCGTCGTAGGCGTCGTCGGCTGACTCCACCAGCTTGACCCGGTAGGTCACGTCGCCGAGCTCGCAGTCGAAGGAGCCCCCCTCGTGCTCTCGGCTGACCTCGGCGTCCTCGTCGGTCATCGCCGAGGCGATCCAGACTGCGTCGCGGTGATGCACGAGCCCGGTGAGGGCTGTCACCAGTCCACCTCCGCCGCGCGTGGCCCGCAACTCCTCGCCCTCCCGGCGGAAGGTGGCCGGTCCACGGTTGGAGACGAGGACGAGGGGGGTGTCGTGGGTCACGCCGCTCTCGAGAAGATATGCAGCCAGTCGCGCAGCAGGCGGGGGGTGAGAAAGTTGTTGCGCACGTGCTCCTTGCCCGAGCGACCGAGGCGCCGGCCCAGGTCGGGGTCGCGCAGGATCCGCAGCGAGCGCTCCGCGCACTCCTCGGGTGAGGAGACCAGGTAGCCGGTCTCCCCGTCCTGGACCTGCAGGGGGATCCCGCCCACGTCGCCGCCGACGAACGGCCGGGCCTTCCACAGCGCCTCGGAGACCGTCAGGCCGAAGCCCTCGCGCGTGGACTTCTGAATCACCACGTCGGCCTGGGACTGGAAGGCGTTGACCTCGATCGCCCCCACCTGGTTGAGGTTGTTGAGGATGTGGACGTCGGGGTCGCCGTCGGCGTGGGCCATCGTCGAGTTGAAGAACTCCCAGCCCTCGGGGTCGTCGAGCGCCATCGAGCCCACCAGGGCAAGCTGCACCTCGGGCATCTCCTCCTTGACCACGCGGTAGGCGTCGATCACGCCCATGGGGTCCTTCCAGGGGTCGAAGCGCGATACCTGGCACATCAGCGGACGGTCCACGTCGAGGCCGAACTGGTCGCACACGAACGCGGCGTCCTCGGGCGAGAAGGCCATGTTCTTGGGCGCCAGGGGGTCGATGGCCGGCGGGCAGATGTTCACGAGCCCGCCATCGAGGCCCGGGGGAACGTAGTCCTGAAGGTGGAACACCGACTCGTCGTAGCCCCGGACGTGGGGCACGACGTGGTCGATCGCGTCCGGGTTTGGCGTCGAGAGGTCGATGTGGCAGCGCCAGACCCACATGCGCCCGTGGCCGGGCACGTGGTCGCGGATGCCCAGCGGCTGGGGGTCGTGGACGATGATCACGTCCCAGCCGTCGCTGAGCTCGCGGGCGTTCATCTCGTTGAAGCGCTCGAAGATCGCCCACTCCTCGGCGTCGAGCGAGTCGGGGTTGCCCTGGAGCGCGTTGTGCAGGCGCTTGGTGACGTTGTAGAACTCCTCGCGCCCCAGCATCACCTGCCACTCGGCCTTGATGCCGACGTCGTGCATGAGCGGGATCAGCGTGTAGAGGATCTCGGCCACCCCGCCGCCGAAGGCGGTGGCGCTCAGGTGCAGGACCTTCAGGCCCTGAAGCTGCTCGGACAGCTCGCGAATCTCCGCGATGAGCGGTCGCCCCGCCACGTGCGTGTAGTCGGCCAGGCTCTTGTGCCCGAGGGCGATCGGCTGCAGCATCGCGCGCGGAGGCTAGCCGTCGCTGCCGGGCAGGTACTTGACGAGCTCGATGTGACCCTGCTCGTAGTGGGCCTCGTCGACGGTGGCGCCGATGATGGCGCGTCCGAGCTCCTGTTCTCCTGTCGGCTCAGGGCCGGCGGGGCCGGCGAGGTTCACTGCCAGCCGGCTGTCCTCGAGCACGAACGAGATGTGGAGCCGCCCCTCGTCGCCGACCGGCCCGGCCTCGTCGACGAAGTCGTTGGCCGCCTCGGTCACCGCGAGCTTGAGATCGGCCACGTCCTCTGCGCCGAGTGGGGTCAGGCGGCAGACCGCCGAGAGAGCCAGGCGGGCCAGCACCAGGTGCTCAGGCCGAGCGGGGATGGCGAGAGCGACGTCGCGGTCAGACGCCTGGGCATCCTCGATCTCTCTCACGTCGGGCGCCAGCCTACCCCTCCGAGGAGGACCTCAAGCGCGCGACCCCCTCCCGCACGGACTCGAGGATGCGAGCGTGCAGGGCGGCGTTGGCACTCGCCACCACCGACATCTGGAACTCCACGCCCGAGCCGAGCAGGGGCCGGTCAGACAGGCGCCCGCCGCGGGCGTCGGTCACGACCACGCCGGCCTCCTCGCAGATCAGTGCTGCGGCGGCCAGGTCGTAGGGCGAGTTGTTGAGCACCGCTCCTCCGCCCACTCGCTCGAACTCCTCGCGCATGCCGGGCACCTCGGCCACGAGCAGCGGGCCGGGCTCCACGTAGGCGTCCAGCTGGCCGGTGACCACCCGGGTCATGTCGAAGGCGGCCGAGCCGAGCTCGAAGGTGCCACCGCCCACCGAGGAGCCGTCGATCAAGTCCGCCAGGACCTCGGTCAGCGCCCGGGCCGGCCGCCCGCGAAAGCCGTAGGTCCAGAACAGGCGCGAAAGCTCCTCGTTCGATGACAGAGCGCCGGCGGGCGACTCGACCAAGCGGCCGCGCTCGGCCAGGAAGACAGCTCCGGACGGGATCTCCACGACGCAGGCCGCCGAGACGTCGGCCATGGTCGGGTCGGGCAGTGGCGCCGCCGCCACCGAGACGCAGCATGACTCGAGACCCGCCATGGCCGGGCGGGTGCCGTCGATCGGGTCGACCACGAGCACGTGCTCAGCGCCGCCCGCAGCGCTGCGGGGGGAGCCCTGCGGGGCACCCTTCGCGGGGACCAGTCCACGGTCCTCGGAGTAGAAGGCCAGCTCGGGCGCCCGCTCGGCCATGAAGCGCTCGAGCTCGGCCTCTGCCTCGGAGTCGAGCGCGAACGTTGGGTCGCCGCCCGCCCCTGCGGCCCCTCGGGCGCGCCCGGCGTGTGAGCCCAGATGGGGGAGCACACGCTCGCGTAGGGCGAGCGAGAGCTCGCGGACGAGCTCGAGCACTAGCGCCGGCGTGGAGGCTCGACCGGGCGGCGGGTCAGCTTGACCTTGACGTCGCGCCGGTCACCGTCGCGCAGAATCTCGAGCTCCACTTCCTCGCCCTCGTTCTTGTCGGCGATCACGTCGGCCAGGTCCTCGGTGCGGGTGAGCTTCTGACCGTCGACCGAGATGACCACGTCGCCTCCGGTGGGGACGTCGGGGTTGCCCTGAAACTCGCGCTTGCCCGTGCCGCCCTTCAGGTCGGCGTCGTCGGCGGGGCTGCCGTCCTCCACCTCGGCGACGAGCGCGCCGCCGGAGACCGGAAGGCCGAGCGAGCGAGCCAGCTGCGGGAAGAGCGGCTGGGCGGAGACGCCGAGGAAGCCGTAGGGCACGCGCCCCCGAGCGCGCAGCTCGCGGATGGAGCGTCGCACGGCGTCGGCCGGGATGGCGAAGCCGACGCCCTCGCCCCCGCCGCTGCGCGACCTGATCTGGGCGTTGATCCCCAGCACCCGGCCCTTCTCGGAGAGCAGGGGGCCGCCGGAGTTGCCGGGGTTGATCGCGGCGTCGGTCTGGATGGCGTTGCCGGTCTGGAACTGGGTCAGCGACTCGATATTGCGGTCGATGGCGGAGATCACGCCCACCGACAGCGACTGCTCCTCGCCGAAGGGGCTGCCTATCGCGGCCACCGGCGCGCCCACCTTCACGTCGCGCGTGGCGCCCACCGTCAGCGGTGTGAGCCGCAGGCCACGGGGGTCGAGCTTGAGCACGGCGACGTCGGCGAAGGGATCGGTGCCGACGATGCGCGCGGGCACGCGGTTGCCGTCCGAGAAGCCCACGAAGACCTGTTTGGCCCGACGGGTGCGCGGGGTGCCGGTGGTCACCACGTGCGCGTTGGTGGCTACGAAGCCCTGGGAGTCGAGCACGAAGCCCGAGCCCTGGCCGCCCTCGCCCTCTCTCTCGAGAATGCCGCGCCGGCCATCCCCGAAGATCGAGGTGATGGTGACCACCCCGGGGGAGAGGCGGTCGTAGAGGGCCTGCGGATCGAAGGCGCCTCTCTCACCGAGGCCCTTGACCACCTCCACCTTGGTGGTCCGGCTCTCGACCTGCTGCGAGCCGGGATCGCTCGAGCCGCTCCCTGGCTCGTCGTCGCCCCCCGCGCAGCCGACGAGCATCAGGGCGGCGAGCGCCGTCGGGGCGAGGCGACCCATCTAGCGCTCTTCGCGGGGCAGCTCGAGTGTGAAGGCGGTGCGACCCGGCCGCGCCGAGACGCTGATGTCGCCGTTCATGTGCTCGGCCAGCTCCTTGGCGATAGCCAGGCCCAGGCCGGCTCCGGTGGTGGCGTCGCCGGTCCAGAAGCGCTCGAACACGTGCCCGTCCGCACCCTGGGACATCCCAGGGCCCGAATCGGCCACCGTGAACTCGGCGGCTCCATTGTCTCGGTCGGCGCTCACGGTGACGGGGGTGCCCTCGGGGGTGTGGCGGAGGGCGTTGTCGAGGAGGATACGCATGATCTGGGCCACCTTCTCGCGGTCTGCGCGGGCCTCGACGCCTGCGTCGGGCAGGTCGAGCGAGAGCTCGGTGCCGTGGCGGGACACGGCCGGCCGGAACTCGCTTACGACCGAGCGCGCCAGCTCGGCGAGGTCGATTTCCTCGGGGCGCAGCTCCAGCGAGCCGGCGTCCAGGCGCGACAGGTCGAGCAGGTCCACCGCGAGCTTTTGCAGGCGCTCCACCTGCTCGGACATCGTCTCCAGGAACTCACGTCGGGTGGCCTCGTCGAGCTCCTCGTCGAGCAGCAGCTCCACGAAGCCCGACAGGGAGAAGATCGGCGTGCGCAGCTCGTGAGAGGCGGTGGCCACGAACTCCTTGCGCGCCACGTCGACCTGGCTGAGCTGCTGGGCCATCTCGTTGAAGGCGCGGGTGAGCTGGCCCAGCTCGTCCTCGGAGTCGACGGGCAGGGGCTCGGAGAAGCGCCCGGCCGCGAGCTCCCCGGCGCGGCGCTCCACCCGGCGCACGCGCCGCGCGACAGACTGCGCAACGAGCGTGCCGCCGGCCAGCGCCAGCAGCAGGGCCACTGCGGTGGCCACCAGGATGCGGTTGCGGATGAAGCCGACCGTCTGGACCGTGTCCTCGAGGCTGGCCGAGTACAGAGCCACGCGGACCACCTCGTCCCCGGTCCGGATTGGCTGGGCCACCTGGGCGAGGTCCTCACGGCCGAAGCGCGTGGACGCGGTCTGCACGCGCCCGGTGGCCGTAGCCTTGCGGGCCAGCTCGTCGTTTCGTGGATAGACCAACTGCTCGCGGGAGTCGGTCAGGGGGAAGAAGCTGACAGCGCCGCTGTCGGAGCGCTGGATGGCGAGGAGGGTGACCCGAGCCCCCGCGTTGTCGGCCAGCGAGCGGATGGTTCGGTCGACCTGAGGGGCGGGGATGTCACCGTTTGTGATGCGATCCAGCGGGCGGACCGAGCCGCGGGCGGCGCGCAAAAGGTCGTCCGTGCGCTGTTGGGTGAGGTTGGTCTGCAGCTGGGGGACGGCGAGGAAGTAGATGGCGGCCATGGCCAGGGCGACCACGGCGGCGAACAGCAGCGCCACCTTGTTGCGCAGCGAGCCGAGGAGCGGCCTCATCGTTCCTGGAAGCGGTAGCCCACCCCTCGCACGGTGAGGATCAGCTCGGGCTCGTGAGCGTCGGCCTCGAGCTTTTCGCGCAGGTGGCGGATGTGCACGTCGACCGTGCGCGGGTCGCGGTAGGCGGAGTCGCCCCACACGCGCTCGAGCAGCTGACTGCGGCTGTAGACGCGGCCGGGGCTGCGCGCCAGCGCCACGAGGATCTCGAACTCGACATAGGTGAGCCGGACGGGCTGCCCGCTTGCCTGCACGGTTCGCTTCTCGAAGTCGATGCGCAGATCACCGTGGGTCAGCGGCTCCTCGAGCGCGTCCTCCTCGCGGGTGAGGCTCGCGCGGCGCAGCACCGCCTTCACCCGGCTGCGGAACTCGCGCAGCGAGAAGGGCTTGGTGATGTAGTCGTCGGCCCCCAGCTCAAGGCCGAGAACCTTGTCGATCTCCTCGGCCTTGGCGGTGAGCATGATGATCGGCACGCCGCTGCGCGCCCGCAGCCGCCGGCAGACCTCGAAGCCGTCGACCTTCGGCAGCATCAGGTCGAGCACGACGAGGTCGAACGAGCCCTCGCTGAGGCGGTCTAGGGCCTCTTGGCCGTCCAGGGCGCCGACCACGTCATAGCCCTCTCGCCTGAGGGGGAAGGACAACAGCTTCTGCACCGACTGCTCGTCGTCGACGAGGAGGATCCGCGGTGCCTGCTGAGACACCCGCAGATTGTAGGTTGCCCCGATGGAGCGCAAGCCGACCGCCCGAGGACGACGACCTCGAGTGGGAGCACGGCACAAGCCGACCGCATGATCGAGCCGCGGGTATACAGAGCCGCCTTCGTCCCCGCCGTGCTGACCGTCGTGCTCGCGATGTTCTCGCTGGAGAGCCGCCCGCCTCCCCTGCCCCAGGGCCTCGCCGCCGACGTTCTCTTCGACGGCCGCCAGGCGACCGGTACCGCCAACACGATCGCCGGCCGCGAGCCCGATCGCCGGGCAGGCACGACCGGAGACCGCGCCACCGCGGCGCTGGTGGCGGACACCTTCGCCGACCGGGGCTTCACGGTGGAGCGCGACGCCTTTCGCAGTCAGGATCGTGATCTGGTGAACGTGGCCGGCCGCCGCCCCGGCCGCCGGCGCGAGCAGGTGGTGGTCGTGGCGGGGCGCGACGCCTCCGGATCACCCGACACGGCCGCGAGCGCGGCCGACACCGCGGCGCTCATGGAGCTCGCGCGCGTGTTCGAGGGACGCTCGTCGGAGCGGACCCTGGTGCTTGTTTCGGTGGACGCCGCGCGGCTCGGGCAGGCCGGCGCTCGTCGGCTGGCGGGGCGTCTGACCGACTCCGACGACGACGTCGTGGCCGTGCTGGTGATGTCGGGGCTGGGCATGCGAAGCTCCGAGCCGCCGCTGGTCTCGTGGTCGGGCGACACCTCGCGGGTGGGCATCGGCCTCGAGCGCACCGCCGCGGAATCGTTGCGCCTGGAGCTCGACACGCGCATCCAGGGCTCGTCGGTGGCCGGCCAGCTGAGCCGCCTGTCCTTGCCCCTGGGCGTGGGCGCGCAGGGGGTGTTCCTGGACGCCGGCCTGGACTCGCTTCGCTTCTCAGGCAGTGGCGAGCTCGCGGGGGGGGCGAGCGAGCGCCTGGACCCCGACCGTTTGGGCGGGCTGGGACGCGCGACCCTGCGGACCCTGAGCGCCCTGGATGCCTCGGGCGCGCCCGAGCACGGCCCCCGCAGCTACGTGACCGCGGTGAGCCAGGTGCTTCCGGGCTGGGTCGTCTCGGTGCTCGCTCTCGCCCTGCTGCTGCCCGCCGTGGTCGCGTCGGTCGATGCCTTTGCTCGCGCACGCCGCCGCCGCGAGCCCGTCCTGCCCGGGCTGAGGCGGGTGGGCCTGGCGGCCGCCGCGCTCGTGGTGGGGCTTGCCCTGGCCAAGCTGCTTACGCTCATCGGCGTCACTCCGGGGGTCCCCCAGGCGGCCGAGGATCCGAGCGCGCTGCCGCTCGACGGCCCGGCCGCGATCGTGCTCGGGACGGTGGTCGGGGCCGTGGCGGGCCTCCTGTTCGCCCTGCGGCGGCTGTGGGGTGGCGCCGACGACCCCGCCGGAGCAGGAGCGGCGTGCGCCACCGCTCTCGTGCTTTGCACAGCGTGCGTTGCGCTGTGGGTCCTCGATCCCTATGCCGCGTTGCTGGCGCTGCCCGCACTCCACCTCTGGGTGCTCGCCATGCTGCTCGAGCCGCGTCCTCCGCGCCGCGTGCGCGTGCTCGCGCTGGTCGGGGGCCTGTTGGCGCCCGCGGTCGTCGCGGTCTATTACCTCATCGCGCTGGCCATGAACCCCCTGCACGGGGCCTGGTACCTGCTCATGTCGGCGATGGGGGGGACGCCCAGCCTCGCCACCCTGGCGGTGTGGGTGGCGCTCGCCGCTGCCTTTGCCGCCGTGGCCCGCTCGGTGGTGGGGGCCGACCCCGCTGACGAGCCACCCGAGCGCCGGCCGCTGCGCGCCGTACCCAGCTACGCGGGCCCGGGCTCGCTGGGGGGCACCGAATCTGCCCTGCCGCGGCGGTGAGAACGGGAGGAGCGTGCGCTC
>Ga0208612_1001232_pt1 | contig 10775 bp, 12 predicted proteins | sample AntDryMetagUQ889_FD_188089 | JGI IMG/M metagenome (GOLD analysis project Ga0208612, IMG submission 188089) | Polar desert microbial communities from Antarctic Dry Valleys - UQ889 (SPAdes) | ecosystem: Environmental > Terrestrial > Soil > Desert | place: Antarctic Dry Valleys | collected 2008-12-31 | reverse complement strand
GCTATCCCGTCACCAGGCCGTGGCGCATCACGTTCTCGGAGACCACCCGGGGCTCGACGAACTGGAGCAGGTAGTCGGGGCCTCCCGCCTTCGAGCCGACCCCCGAGAGCCGGTTGCCGCCGAACGGCTGGCGCCCGACCATGGCGCCGGTGGTGCCGCGGTTCACGTAGAGGTTGCCCACCGGCAGCCGGCGGACCACGTACTCCACGGTGGCGGGGCTGCGCGAGAACAGGCCGCCGGTGAGCGCGTAGGGGAGCGCCTCGACGCGCTCGCAGGCGGCGTCGATGCTCGGGGCGGACTCGACGGCGAGCACGGGGCCGAAGATCTCCTCGCTCAGCACGGGAGAGTCCGTCGGCAGGTCGGTGAGCAACACCGGGGCAAAGGACCAGCCCTCGCCGCTCGGTCGTGCGGACGCCCGGGCGAGCACCCGGCCATCGGCGGCACCCGTGCGGGCGTAGCGCTCTACCCGGTCGCGCGCCTCCTCGTCGATCAGCGGCGGGACATCGGTCCCGAAGGTCTCGGCCGCTCCGACGCGCAGCGCCTCGACGGCGCCCGCCAGGCGCTCGCCCAGGGACTCGGCCACCTCCTCGTGGGCGATCGCCCGTGCGGCTGCCGAGCACTTCTGCCCGGCGTAGTCGAACGCGGAGCGCACGATGGCGGGCACGGCGTCGTCGAGGTCGGCGTCGTAGTCGACGATCACGCAGTTCTTGCCGCCCATCTCGGCCACCACGCGCTTGACGTGCGCCTGCCCGGCCGGGACCTCGGACGCCGCACCCACGATCGAGAGCCCGACCTCCTGCGATCCCGTGAACGCGACCACGTGCACGCCGGGATGGCGAACGAGCGCCTCGCCGACCTCGCCGTAGCCGGGCAGGAGCGACACCGCTCCGGGCGGTATCCCGGCGTCTCGCAGCGCCTCGACCAGCGCGAGGGCACAGCCGGGCGACTGCTCCGCGGGCTTCAGCACCACCGCGTTGCCGGTGGCCAGCGCGGCCGCAGCCATGCCGGTGAGGATGGCCAGGGGGAAGTTCCACGGGGCGATCACCGCGACCACGCCGCGGGGGACGTAGGTCATGGTGTTGCGCTCGCCCGTCACCTCGAGCAGCGGACGGCCCGCGTCCAGCTCGATCGCTCCGCGCGCGTAGTACTCGAGGAAGTCGACGGCCTCGCACACGTCGCCGTCGGCCTCGGCCCAGGGCTTGGCGCACTCGCGGACCTGGAGGGCCGCCAGCTCGAGGCGTCGGGCACGCAGCGCCTCGGCGGCCTTCAGCAGCGTGGCGGCACGCTCCTCCGCGCTCCGGGCGCTCCACGACGGGAAGGCGCGTGAGGCCTCCTCCACGGCACGGTCGGCGTCGCCCGCGGTCGCGACCCCGGCGGTGGCGACTACGCGCTCCGGCGCTCCGGGGTCGGTGGAGTCGAGACCGGCGTCGGCGCCGCGCTCGTCGCCGATCCACACGGGCACGCGCAACGGCAGCCGGGGGGCGAGCTCGCGGAGGGCCTCGAGCAGTCGCTCGCGCTGCGGTGCGCGCCGCAGCTCGAGCGTGGGCTCGTTGGCGAAGGGCCTCACGGAGCCGCCAGCAACTCCTCGAGCGCCGCACCGCTCGCCCGGTCGGCGAGGAACGAGTCGTTGGCGGTGTTCTCGAGCAGCCGGCGAACGAGGTAGGCCATGCCGGACACGAGGTCGCCCACCGGGCAGTAGGCGCGCACGCGCAGCCCCAGAGCAGCGAGCGCATGGCCGAGGTCGTCGCCGAGGCCGCGGAGCACCTGGAGCTCGAGGTCGCCGTCCCCGCCGCCCTGCGCGCGGTTGGCGACGATCGCGTGCGCGACCGACCGCATGTTGTGGGAGGCCACGGCGGTCCGCACCAGGCCGCGCGCCTCGAGCAGCCGGTCGGTGAGGGCCTCGAAGTTGCGGTCGCACTCGGCCCGGTCCTCGAACACCGGCGTGGGCCAACCGTGGGCGCGGGCCTCGACGACCTCGTGGTCCCAGTAGGCGCCCTTGACGAGCCGGACCGTGATCGGGGACTCGCGGCCGCCGGCCGCCGCCCACTCGAGGATGCGCTCGAGGCGCTCGGGTGACTCCCGCAGGTAGGCCTGGAGCACCACGCCGGTCGAGGGCCCGGTGCGGAACTCGGGCTCGGCGAGGAGGTCGAAGACGAGGTCGGAGGTGGCGTCGAGCGTGTCGAGGGACTCCATGTCGACGTGCAGATGCGCGTTCGCCTCGCGCGCCCGACGTAGCAGCGGCCGCAGGCGCCGGGCGGCGTCCTCCTCGCCGACCTCGGGCGCGTCGGGGTACATGAGCGGGGTGAGCGCGGAGGCCTTGACCGAGAGGTTGGCCCGGGGCAGTGGACCGAGGGGGTCGCGCTCGAGACGGGGCCGCTCCGGCCACGAGGCGGCCCCTTTCGTGAGCGCGTCGAGTGCTGCTGCGCAGCGCTCGGCGTAGCGGTCGGCCTCGTCGTGGGTGACCGTGGCCTCGCCGAGCAGGTCCACCGAGCTGGCGATCCCGTCCCGCCACAGACCGGCGAAGACCGCCACCGCCTTCTCCGGCGTCTCGGCGACGATGAAGCGATGCGCCATGTGGCGCACGCCGGCCGCCGCGGCGGCGCCGAGCGCCCTTGCACCCGCCCGCGTGTGCGCCGTGCGCATGGCCGCCTCGATCGGCGCCGGGCGCTCGCTCACGGTGGAGAGGTAGCCGGTCAGGTGTGAGGCCAGCTCCTCCGTCGAGCGGCACGCCGGAGTCACGTCGACGAGCCGGAACAGCGCCGCGCGAAGCTCCTCGTCGCGGGAGGCAAGCTCCATTGCCCGCTCGTCGAGCGCCCTGATCGGGTGACGCGCCCGGGACGGCATCGCGGCCGCGATCTCGTGGCCGACCGCGTGGATCTCGGCCTCGAGGTGACGATCGGGGATCATCGAATGGACGGTAACCCCTGCGCTCAGATGCACCGAGCGTTTACGGGCTGCGCCCGACGCGCACGAGAGTGCGCAGGTCTGCACCAACTCTGCACGGCGCGCGGTCCGCGCTCCGTACCAGCCGCCAGAGTGGAGCGATGGCCGCCTCGGCGCATGCACAGCACGCGGCACCCCTTCCGTCTCGAGGGCCGTCTCGAGCTGTGCACGGTGGTCATGCACCAGCCGCGACACCTCGCCCACAGGAGGGGGTTCCGCGCACTGTGCAGGTCGGTTGGTCGGTAGATCAGGCGTTGGCGGCGATCGCCACCTCCCAGCACGGGCTTGTGACCCGCCACCAGCTCCAGAGCCTCGGTCTCGGCCGCGGAGCGATCGCCCACCGCGTGTCGCGAGGGCGCCTGCACCGCTTGCACCGGGGCGTGTACCTCGTCGGACACGCGGCTGTCCCTCCCTTGGCACCCGAGTTGGCGGCCGTGATGGCGTGCAGCCCCGAAGCGGTGCTCAGTCATCGATCCGCGGCGTGGCTCTGGCAGTTGGCGCGCCGCCCGGACGGGGAGATCGACGTCACGGTGGTCGGTCGAAACGGTGGACGGCGCCCACACGTGCGCGTGCATGAGACGCGCTGCCTCGGAGCTCTGGAGCGCACGAAGCGCGAGGGCATTCCCGTCACCACGCCGGCCCGGACCCTCCTCGACCTAGCAGAGTCGGTCTCCCCTCGCGAGCTCGAGCGCGCGCTCGACGAAGCCCGGGTCCGCCGCCTCGTCCGCCGGAGTCAGCTGACAGGGGTGCTCGACGCCTCACCCGGCCGCAAGGGCGCGGCAGCGCTCGCCGCACTGCTCGACCGCGAGGGCGATCCGAAGCTGACCCGGTCCGAGGCCGAGGAACGCACCCTCGCGCTCGTGCGAGCGGCACGCCTACCCAGGCCTCGGGTCAACGCCCGCGTTGGCGGTCTCGAGGTCGACCTGCTGTGGAGGGAGCAGCGTCTCGTCGTCGAGGTGGACGGCTACGCCTATCACTCCTCCCGTACGGCGTTCGAGCGCGATCGACTCCGGGACGCCGAGCTCGGCGCGGCAGGCTTCCGAGTCATGCGTCTCACGTGGCGAGTCCTCGTCGACGAGCCCGAGGCCGTGGTGGCGCGGTTGGCGTCGGCGCTCGCGCAGCCCTCCGGTACGCCAGACTGAGCACCATGAGCGAGCGCGTGATGTACGTCAAGCCGGGATGCCCCTACTGCCAGACGGCACGCGAAGGACTCGCGGCCGACGGGTTCGACTGGGAGGAGCGCGACGCCACAACGCGTCCGGAGTGGCGCGCCGAGCTCTTCTCCCACACGAACGACCGCGGCGTGGTCCCGACGATCGTCGGGCCCGACGGCGTCCAGGTGGGCTGGCCGCCGGGGAAGGGCTGACGGGTCCATTGACCGGCGGCCGGTCCGGCCGCCACCACGACCCGGCGGCTCGTCGCGGCGAGTCCGCGACCCGCCGCCGCCCACGCCGGTAGCCTCGTCAGTCCATGGACTATCCGGTCGAGTCGTTCTCCGAGTCCGAGCGGGCTGCCCTCGCCCCGCACTTCACGAACCTCGACAGGCCGGTGTTCGCGCTCACCGGTCTGCCCGAGACGGTCAAGGGCGCCCTCTTCGCACGCTACTCGCGCTACCCGGGCACGCTGCGCCGGCTCTTCCTCGACGAGTTCGCCGGCGAGGTGACGGCGGACGGCCCCGGCGCCGGAGCGGCCGGCCCCGGAGCCGAGCGGGCGGCGCAGCTCTACGAGCGCATCTTCCTCGGCTACGGCGACGACTCGGTGGCCCAGCTCGGCGGCGCCCACGTGGGCTGCGAGTGGGTCTCGAACGTGATGACCAAGGTGCTGCAGCGCGGGCGCCTCGCCGCCTACCTCGAGCAATCCACCCGCTACATCGCCTACGACGCGCCGATGCCGGGCGGTGGATACCGCTACTGGCGCGATCCCTCACTCGGCCCGGAGTACGGGCGGGCGATGGACGGTCTCTTCGACCTCTACGCGCGGGCGCTGCCCCTGACCGAGCGCTGGGCGGCGGATCGGTTCCCGCGCGCGGGGGACGAGCCCGAGGCCGCGCATCGGCGCTCGATCCGGGCCAAGGCGCTCGACCTGCTGCGCGGCCTGCTGCCCGCGGCGACCCTCTCCCACGTCGGGATCTTCGCGAGCGGGCAGGCCTACGAGGGCCTGCTCCTGCGCCTCGCCGCCTCGCCGCTGCCGGAGGCGCGGGCGATCGGGGAGATGATGCTGCCCGAGCTCCAAGCGGTGATCCCGAGCTTCGTCACCCGGGTCGACCGGCCCGACCGCGGCGGGCGCTGGGCGGACTTCCTCGCCGAGCGCAGCCACGCCGCGGCGCGCGTGACCGCGCGTCTCGGCCTCGACCGACAGCACGGCGACGCGGCCGACCGTCCGTCGGTCCGCCTGCTCTCCGTGCAGGGCACCGAGGAGGACCTGCTGGCTGGTCTCCTCTTCGAAGCGTCGGCCGTCTCCGAGGAGGACGTGCGTGCGGTGATCGAGCCCATGGCCACCGGGCAGAGGGCCGAGCTGATCGCCGAGCTCGTCGGCGAGCGGGAGAACCGCCGTCACCGTCCCGGGCGCGGGTTCGAAGCCACGAGCTACCGATTCGAGGTGGTCTCCGACTACGGCGCGTTCCGCGACCTCCAGCGCCACCGCATGCTCACCGTCCAGTGGCAGCCGCTCTCACCGGACCTCGGCGCCGGGGTGCCCGAGGAGCTCGAGTCCGCCGGGACGGCCGACCTCTACCGCCGGGGACTCGAGACCTCCCGCGCCGAGCACGAGCGCCTGACCGCGATCGGGCGGCCGGAAGTGGCGGCCTACGCACTCTGCCTGGGATACCGGATCCGGTACGTGCTCGACCTGAACGCCCGCGAGGCCATGCAGCTCGTCGAGCTCCGCTCCAGCCGCGAGGGCCATCCCTCCTACCGCGCGGTGGCCCACGAGATGCACGCGCTGATCGCCGGCGTCCATCCCTCCGTGGCCGCGGCGATGTCCCACGTAGACACCGAGGCCGAGCCGCGGCTCGAGCGCATCCTCGCCGAGATCCGCACCGATGGCCGGCGCGCGGCCAAGGTCTGAGGTGGGCGTGCGGCCGACACCCTCCGCGGTGGCGTCGCCCGCGTCGCGGCCGCCCGAGCCCTACCGCACCCTCGACGTCCGCGGCCTGGCCTGCCCGATCCCGGTGGCCCGCGCCGCGCAGACCCTCACGGCCCTGACGCCCGGACACGTGCTCGAGGTCCTCGCCACCGACCCCGACGCCGAGCTCGACGTGCGCGCCTGGGCCACGCGCAGCGGCGACGACGTGCTGTCGGTCGAGCACTCCGACGACTTCGTCCGTATCCTGGTCCGCCGGCGCCCATGACCCCTCCCCAACTAGTCGCCCCGCGCGAACGGCGCATAGCGCCCTCGATCCTCTCCGCCGACTTCGCCCGCCTCGGCGCCCAGGTCGACGAGGTCATCGCCGCCGGTGCGCGCATCATCCACGTCGATGTGATGGACGGGCATTTCGTGCCGCCGATCACCATCGGGCCGCTGATCGTGTCGGCGCTGAGCGACCAGGTGCACGCCGCCGGCGCACTGCTGGACGTCCACCTGATGATCGAGCGCCCGGAGCGCCACATCGCGGACTTCGCCAGCGCGGGGGCGGACGCGATCAGCGTCCATCACGAGGCCACCCCCCACCTGCACTTCACGCTCGAGCACATCCACGAGGAGGGGTGCGCCGCCGGCCTCGCCCTGAATCCGGCTACCGCCGCGGAGCTCGCCCTCGGCGCCGCCGAGCAGGCCGATCTCATCGTCTGCATGACCGTCAACCCCGGCTGGGGCGGGCAGTCGTTCATCGCCTCGTCGCCGACCAAGGTGTCGCGCCTGCGCGCGGTGCTGCCCGGTGAGGTGCCCGTCGAGGTGGACGGCGGGGTGGGCGAGAAGACCGCTCCGCTCTGCGCCGCGGCCGGCGCGCGCCTCTTCGTGGCCGGCTCGTCCGTGTTCGGCGATCCGGAGCCGGGTGAGGCCTACCGGCGCCTGGCGGTGGCCGCCGGGGCGGGCTGAGGCGGGCGCCCGGCACACGCTTGCCGGGGCGGGCTGAGGCCCGGTCAGGCGCTCGGGCCGAGAAGCGGCCGACCCCGGCGCTCGTACTCGATGTAGTCCGCGATCCGGTCGGCCAGCTCCCGACCGGCCTCCCGCTCGACCAGCCAGAGCCCGAGGTCGATCCCCGAGGTCACGCCGCCCGAGGTGACGATGTCGCCGTCGTCGACGACCCGCGCCTCGACGACCTCCACCCCGCGCCCGCGCAGCTCGTCACGCGTGAGGTGGTGCGTCGAGGCCATGCGGCCGTCGAGGATCCCCGCGGCGGCGACGATGCCGGCGCCGGTGCAGACCGAGGCGATGACCGCGCCGGCGTCGCGGCGGAGTCGTATGACCTCGGGCAGGTCCCCGCGCTCCGCCTCGGCCCACGCCCCGTGCTCGGCGCGATCGTTCCATCCGCCGCCGGGCACCAGCACGACGTCGGGCACGTAGTCTGCGTCGAGGAGCGCACTCGGCCGGATCATCGCCCCGTGGCTCGTGCGCACCTCCTCGAGAGAGGAGATGGACGCCAGGCGCACCTGGATGTCGGCCCCCGCCTTCCCCGCCTCGGCGAGCACCTCGAACGGGCCGAACACGTCGAGGTCGTCGACCCCTTGGAAGATCACAACCGCGACGTCCACCGCGCTCACCCTGACAGGCTCACCGCAGCGCGGCCACCACCACGCCGGCGGCCGCGAGCAGGAGCACGATGCCGATGGCGCGGACCAGCGCCTGCTCGTCCAGGCGGCCGGTGAGCCGCGCGCCCAGCAGCGCCCCGGGGATCGAGGCCGCCGCTCCCACCAGCACCAGGTCGAGGTCGGGAGCCGCCCCCGAGGGCAGGTGCCCGATCACGCCGGCGATCCCCACGCAGGCGCCCACCGCGGAGTTGGTCCCCACCGCCCGGTGTGGTCCCTCGCCCACGAGCCGGAGCAGGGCCGGCATCCTCAGCGAGCCGAGAATGAGCCCGACGACGCCTCCGAGCAGCCCGATCCCGGCACCGGTGAGCACGGCGGCGCGGATGTCGAGCCCGGCCCGTCCGGCATCGGATCCGGTGCGCCGCCGTCCCCGCCCCGGCCGCAGCAGGTCGACGCCCGAGTAGAGGAGCACCGCGGCGATGGCCACGAGCAGCGCGCGCTCGGGAAGGAGTCCGGACAGGTAGCCGCCCACCAGCGCCCCGGCGATGGAGGGCGGCGCCATCCACGCGAGGAGCCCCCAGTTCACGCGCCCGGCGCGCACGTGGCTCGTCAGGGCGGTCGAGGCGGCCACGGCGCTGAGGGCGAGGTTCGCTCCCGCGCCGGCCGCCGCGGTGGAGGCGAGGGCCAGCGTGGCCGGCAGCCGCAGGTTGCCGAGCACGAGCCCGGCCAGCCCGCCGGCCAGAGCGACGGCGAAGCACCACAGGGCGAAGAGGAAGAGCTCCATCCGCAGGGTGGCGCGGGGGCGCGGCGGCTACCGGCGCCGCTTGCGCTTGCGCGGCGGCGGAGGGCCGGACTCCGGCTCCTCGGTGCCGGTCGACCCCGCCGGCTCGGCCCTACCGCTGCGCTCCCGCGCGAGCTTCGCCCGGTGCTCTGCGACGCTCGGCCACGGCGTGGCCTCCCCGGTCCGCCACGCCGGCCCGCGCCCGCCGGGCCAGCGGTCGAGCAGGACGAGCGCCAACGCTCCGGTCCAGAAGAACAGGAGAGGCTGTGACTGGAAGAGCAGGAGGCTCTGGCTGAGACCGAACAGCACGGCGAGCGCTCCCACCACTACCCCGAGGATGCCAAGGAACCTGGAGACGAGGCCGGCACGCATCGCGCTGACACCCACGAGCACCATGGTCAGGCCGAAGGCCACGCGCGCCGCCAGATCGACCTGCGCGATGATCGTCCCCGAACCCTCCTGGGCCAGCTCGCGCGCCCGGGCGGGGGTGCGCGGGCCGCTCGCGACGAACTCGGACGCGATGTCGATCAGCCGGAGGATCGGGATCACCGCAGCGACCGCCGCGCCCAGCGTGCCGACGATCACGATGGGGAGCGCGCCCGGGAGCGTCTCGGGCCGGCGGAACCGGCTGCAAATGATCAGGAAGGCCAGTGCACCACCGAACAGCAGCAGCGACAGGGCCTGCACCGAAGCAACCGCCACGAAGACCGACCGGCGCTCGTCGACCAGGGGGAGCCCTTGCGCCGGCTCGCGCGGGCTCTCCCCGATCCCGACATACACGAGGAGCACCGCCACGAGCGGGAGCACCAGCGCCGCGAGCGCGGCGAGCCCGGCCCACCGGCTCACGCGTGACTCCCAGGCGAGCTGGTCGGCCCGCTCGCCGGCGCTCGCCTCCATCAGACCCGCCGGCGGAGGGCCGGACGAGCCGCGTGCGATGCGGGCACCCTACCCGCGCTCGCGCGCAGGCGGGGGCGCGAGCTCCATCCCCTCCACGCGCGCCGGGTAGTACTCCGGGTCCTCGCGCTCGACGATCCGCGACACGCGGTCGCCCACGGCGAGGATGAGATCGAGGCCGGGGCTGATGATCCGGATCACGCTCTCGACGCGAGCGCGGCGACGCCGCTCGGCGGCGCTCAGCGTCTCCACGGTCAACCCCCTCGCTGGCGGAAGTAGAAGCCCGGGAGGGCGGCGCGCGCCACCTCCGCGGTCATGCCCTGGGCGAGGCCGAGGTCCCCGACGCGCACGGCCAGATCGTCGATGGTGACGATCCCGGAGAGCAGCTCCCCGTCGCGCAGGGGAAGCCGGCGGATGCGATTCTCGACCATCAGGGCGGCGGCCTCCTCGATGTCCATCTCGGTGTGACCGGTGACCAGCGGGCGGCTCATGTGCACCTGCGCAGGCTCGGAGGGCTCGACGCCGTCGGCCACCACGGCGAGCGCGAGATCGCGGTCGGTGAGGACGCCCACCGGGCGCCCTCCGTCGACGATGACCACCGATCCGACGCCGCGGTCGCGCATCAGCGCACCGACGCCGGCCAACGTCTCCGAGACCTCGGCGCTGATGACCGCGTGGGTCATGATCTCGTCCACCCGCACGGCTCGACCATACCCGCACGGAGGCGCGCGGGCGAGGAGGGCACGCTCTAAGGTCGCCGCCCCATGGCCGTCGTCCTCTACGGAGCCACCGGGTACACGGGCCGGCTCGTGATCGACGAGCTGGTGCGTCGCGGCGTGGACCTCGTGCTCGGCGGCCGTAGCCGCGCGCGGCTCGAGCGCGTCTCCCGCGAGCGCACCGAGGGAGCGCCCGTGCGGGTGGCCACCGTGGACGACCCCGGCTCGCTCGCCGCCCTGCTCGAGGGCGCCGACGTGCTGATCAACTGCGCCGGCCCCTTCACCCAGGCCGGCGAGCCGGTGGTCCGCGCGGCGGTGGATGCCGGTGTCCACTACGTCGACTCCACCGGCGAGCAGGGCTTCATCCGGATGGTCTTCGAGCGCTACGGAGAGCGTGCGCGGCGGGCGGGCGCCGCGCTGGTGCCCGCGCTCGGGTTCGACATCGTCCCCGGTGACTGCGCCGCCCGGCTGGCCGCCGAGGGCCTCGAGCCGCTCGAGCAGGTGACGGTGGCCTACGCGGTCGAGGGCTTCGGCGCGAGCCGGGGGACGGCCCGATCCTCGCTCGACGCCGTGTCCGGCGGCGACCTCGTCTACATCGAGGGCGAGCTGCGACAGGCGCCGCTGCGCCCCGAGCGCCTCTCCTTCGATTTCGGCCCGCCCCTCGGGCGCCAGGCCATGGTCCGCCTTCCCGGAGGCGAGGTCCTCTCCGTGCCCCGGCACACCGACACCCGCGGGGCCGAGGTGCTGATCACCGCC
>Ga0208612_1001231_pt1 | contig 10782 bp, 5 predicted proteins | sample AntDryMetagUQ889_FD_188089 | JGI IMG/M metagenome (GOLD analysis project Ga0208612, IMG submission 188089) | Polar desert microbial communities from Antarctic Dry Valleys - UQ889 (SPAdes) | ecosystem: Environmental > Terrestrial > Soil > Desert | place: Antarctic Dry Valleys | collected 2008-12-31 | reverse complement strand
ACGCGGAGCTGTTGCGCCGCCACGTCCGCAAGGACACCACCGTGCTGCTGCCGGACTTCCCGACCGACGAGCTGGAGCGGGAGCTGGTGGTGCTGGGTTTCACGAACTTCGTGCGTCCCGAGAGCGGTGTCCCCGTGCAGCGCGACGGGTTGCGCATCATGATCACCGCATTGACGGGGCCGAGCGACGGGCCGATCGGGGACTCCGCGCTCTCCCTCGACGACGGGCACACCGTGCTGCTGAACCAGAACGACGCGCACCCCCTGGACATCGAGGCGCTGCGCGAGTTCGGTGACGTGCACGCCTACTTCACCCAGTTCTCCGGGGCGATCTGGTGGCCGATGGTCTACGAGCTGCCCGAGGCCGCGAAGCGGGAGTTCGCCCGGCGCAAGCGCGTCGGTCAGAGCGACCGGGCGCTGCGCTACATCGACGCGGTCGGCGCCGCGCACGTGTTCCCCACCGCCGGGCCGCCGTGTTTCCTGGACGAGGAGCTGTTCCACCTCAACGGGCGGGGCATCGCCGGGGAGTCGATCTTCACCGACCAGGCGCAGTTCCTCGACGAGCTGCGCGCGGCGCGGCCCGCGGTCTCGGCGCACCTGCTGCTGCCCGGCAGCGTCGCCGAGTTCGACGGGCCGCATTGCGAGCTCACCCACGAGCGGCACACCGACGACGACATCCGGCGGATCTTCACCGACACGACCGGGTACCTGCGCGAGCTCCAGGAGCGCAGGCAGCCGGAGCTGGCCCGGGAGCGGGCCGGCCGCGCTCCAGTGCCCGAGGATTTGCTCACCCAACTCAAGGACTGGTGGGAGCCGCTGCTCCAGCGCGCCGACAACATCTGCACCGGCGTCGGCGGGTCGGTGCGCCTCGACGTCGGCGACCGCCCGATCGTCGTCGACTTCACCGCGCGGGAGGTCCGCGACTACGCGGGGGAGAGCTGCCGATACCGCTTGTCCACCGCGGCGGACCTGATCGCGACGAACCTCGCGCGCCGCGAGGTCGACTGGTCCAACAGCCTGTTCCTCTCGCTGCGGTTCCGTGCCAGTCGGGTCGGGCAGTACAACGAGTACGTCTACATCTTCTTCAAGTGCCTGTCCTCCGAGCGCATCGACTACGTCGAGAACTGGTACGACGAGCAGAACGACGACGGCCAGGACATCGAGCTCGACGGCTGGCGCGTGCAGCGGCGCTGCCCCCACCTGCGTGCCGACCTCGCCAAGTTCGGCAGCGTCGAGGACGGTGTGCTGACCTGCGCGCTGCACGGCTGGCGCTTCGACCTGCCCACCGGCCGCTGCCTCACCTCCGCCGGCCACGAGATCCGCGCGACGCGCACCGAGGCCTGATGAGCGCCGGAGCGCGATCAAGCCATGGGAGGAGCGGGGCTCCCGCTGGCACCCCAGGTTGGCGCGCTTCCACTGCCGCTTCGGCCCTGCCCAATCGACCGGGTCCCGATCCGCGGCAGGCCACGGGGCCGGGGCGTCACCCGCTCATGTACCGACCCAGCACGCGCCTCCGACAGCACCGGTACACCGCGGTGGCCGAGTCGCTGGTAACACCATCCCCGTCAGCTTCGATCAACTCACAAAGTGCAAGCCGCGAGATGATTGGTGGCGTGATGTGAGCAGGCATACTTTAAACAAGGCCGCGCTGCAGATCCTGCTGCGCTACCTGAGAGCGTTTTGTGATGATGATCAGGTCGCGCTGGTAAGTCTGCGGTCGGCGCTTGCCGGATCCGTGGCAGACCCAGACGGGCTGCTCGGCCTCATCGGTGGCTATCTGGTGGACCCGGAGACCGGTGGGTGGCGACCGCTCCCACAGCTGCGGCGGTTGTGCCGGGAGTGGGGCCTCAGCGTCCCAAAGAATGCCTCGTGGTGGCCAGACCTGTGGGCCCACACCCGGCTGTGCCTAGCGGAACAGGATCGCCCGATAGGCCACAGCGAGAGCTGGCTGGCCGAGCAGGCTGACGGGCTGTTTCCGGCGATCGCGTTCCCGAGCTTGCCCGTCGGCGAGTACCCGTACTGGGCGTTGCGCCTAGCACAGTCGCAGCAGTTCAAGCAAACCCTCAGTACCGGTCAACGTCCGGGTGAGCCGCTGGCGGCCTGCGCCTACGACCTCACCTACGACCCGGTGGCCCGCGCCGAGTTCCTCGACGAATTGGACCGCTTCCGCGCCCGGATGAGCAATGCCGGCCGGATGGCACGCGCCCTCGACTACGCTGCGCTCATCGAGTTCTTCAGCAAGATGATGCGCAGGCCGGGCTGCCGAGCGGACGCGGCGGTGTTGCTGTTCCGGGCGCTCAAGGCCGCCGTGTACCACCGGGCGGTGGTGTATCTCGACCGTTGCGGTCCCGAGTACCGCGTACTGCTGCAACGGCTCGAGATCCGGCTCGGCGCTACCAAGGAGATCCCGGAACTGACTGAGGCGCCGGCCCTGGCGGTCTGGCTGCACGTCCACGACTCCTGGATCGAGCCGGTGACGTCCTGGGCACCGCTGGTCCACGGCTTGTACCGCCCGTCCAGCTGGGTTGATCACCTGCGGGTGCCCTCCGACGTCGAGACGGCGCAGGCGCGTCGGCTCGCGGTGCTATTTGAGCTCGCTTTCGCCGACGTCGCGCCCGATCCGGGGCGCGGACTCAGCGACCTCGAGGCCCCGCTGGCCGATCTCCTGCCGCAAGCGCTGCTCCAGTTGCTGGCCTGCGACCAGGAGGCTGGAGATCAGTTGATTATGGCGAACGACATCCTCAACGAGTTGGGTAGTGTCGAGGAGGACCCGACCACTGCGCCTTGGCAATTGATCCGGCTGACCAGCCGGTTGGCCAGGCCGGATCTGCAACCCCAGCGCCGCACCGCCCAGCACAGCTCGCCTAATGGAGCTGCTGTGGGGACGGCTGATCTTGTCGATGAACTCAGGGCGTGGCTGAATACGCGGCGCAACGACCGGGCGCCGCTGTGGGTCACCGACGCTGACCGGGTATTCGACTATGCTGCGGCGCTTAGCGCCAGCAATGATCGCGATCGTCACACCCTCATGCGCCGCTTCACTGAGCTGCTCCTGGCAGGCGCCAGACAGGACGATCGGTATCCCGACGAGATCCAAGGCATGATGGACAGCCTCAACCCGCTGGTATTCTCCCTCGCCAGCACCGGTGATGAGGGGCTTGAGTCCATGCTCGCGCCCACGATGCGGTACCTGCTCTTGGACTCCAACCGAGATCCCGGCCCGTACGCTTCCCTGCTGCTGCGCGCCATCACCATCGTCCATTCTAAACATCACCGCTACACGCACGCCGAGCAGTGGCTCGGTACCGCGTGGCGGTGGGTCCGACCAGGCCTGAATCTCGAGGCAGGTAGCGCAGGATTCGTCAAGAAGCGCGAGGCGGCCCAGCAGGTGGCGTTGCAGGCGTCCGGAATGTACATGCGGATGCTGGAGTTCCGGCTCGCGGATCCGGCGCATCGACGCGCTACTCCTTCCCGAGCAGATGTGACGTGGCGGGAACTACGGCTGCTGGCCAAGCTGGGCCTCGGGTCGGCTGGCTTCGCCCTCAACGAGTTGACCAAGATAGATGAGGTTTTCGAGCTGCCGGAGCGGCGTTCGCGCGCGCAGGCATCGTCCAAGGCATGGTTGGTCAACACCCGCTGCATGTACATGCGCGGACTGCTACTACAGGCGACGCTGGAGGCCGTGGAAGCGGACCGGTGCGGGACCGGGGAACTGTATGAACGGTGGGAACGCGAACGCATGCAGGTCTTCTTGAACGCGGTGCCGTTACTGTACCGGGAGGCCACCAGCCGGCCGTTGAGCCAGACCTACCTCAACGAACTGACCCGCATCGCGTTGCACTACGCGTTCCTGAGTGGGATGAAACTTCTCCCGCCCGGCGCCGGCCCCACGCCGTTGCCGCCACATTTGAAGGCGCCGAAGGCGTGGCCGGGGCCAAACGGTAGGGTTGAATACCGGTTCGATGTCCACCGCGCCACTCAATACCTGCTCGACCAGGGACACGACGCCGGAATCTTGGCGTCCATCGCGCATCCGGAGGTACGAGCGGCGCTTGCCAGGCGCAGCCGGCCGCGACCCATCCGTGACAGCGGCGTCGAGGACTCGCCGTACCAGGAGTGGCTGGAGACCGAGGAGCGGATCGATAAGCTACGCAGGGCGATCCGTCTGGACCGCATGCCGCAGGGCGTCGGCGCGGTTGCCGCCGAACGTTGGCAGATGGGCCAGGACTGGGCAAGTTGGCGATGGACCATGTGACTCTCGGCTCACGGTAGCTGCACGCAGGTGAGTTGGCCGGTCGCGGTGGCGACGACGGCCAGGTCGCCGGTCGGCGCGACCAGTAGATGGGTCACCGCCGCGTCCAGCATCAGACGGAGGCGGGGACGCGTCAGCCGAGGGCCGGCCATGGAGACGCGCCACAGCCGCACGCCGCCGTCGGAGGCACCGGTCAAGACGTACCGGCCACTCGGGGTGAAGGCGACCGCTGTCACCGCGTCCACTGTGGGTCCGTGGTCGAGATGGTGACGGGCGGTACAGTCGCGAAGGTCCCACACGATCGCGCTACCGTCTCGCGCCCCGCTCACGGCGAGCATGCCGGAGCCCGTCGCCACTGTCGTCGCTTCCGCCTGGTGAGTAGTGTCGAATTCACGGGACATACCGTCGGTTATCTGCCACCGCCGAACGGTGCCGTCGAGCGCTGCGGTGATGGCGTAGCTGTTATCCTCGCACACCGCGATCGACGTCACCGTCATCTCGTGGTCCGCGTGCTCCCAGTGCCACGTCTGCGCATCGACACTCCACAACCGCACGGTGTGGTCGTCGGCCGCGAGCAGCACCGCAGGTGCATTGCCGAGCCGGGTCACCGCGGCAGCGGTGAAGCCCCTGCTGTGGCGGATGACGTGGAGGGATTCAGCGGTGCGGCGATGCCACAGGCGCGCGAGACCGTCTGCATGCGTGGCGACTGCCCACTCATCGGACACGGCGACCAGCGCGGTGACCCGGACTGAGCCCGGTTCGGATTCCTTTTCGAACGCCGCTGTCTCGACGTTCCACACACCCGCGGTGCCATCGGAGGTCCCCACCATCGCGCGTGCTCCTTTGGCTGCGGGGATGAGCGCGGTGACCCGCTTTGTGCACGCTCGGTCAGGTTGCTCGCCCTGCCCGTCCGCCAGGTTCCGGCGCCAGATCCATCCGGCTGCGTCCGTGACCACCACGCCAGTGCCATCGGCCGTCCATGACATCGCGGTCGGTCGGGCGGGATGGCTCTGAAGTATCGTGCTCTCGGCCGCCGCGGGAATATGCCACAAGCGCGCTGTGCCGTCGTAGGAGACGCTGACCATGCGACGTCCAGACGGATCCAGGGCGACGGATCGGACGCGGTCCCGGTGGCCGGGGAAGAGATGCAGCAACTTTTGGGACTCCAAGCTCCACAATCTCAGCCGGTGATCGAGGGATGCGGTTATCACCTGTCGGTCGCCGGGCACCAGCAGCAGTGCACTGATTCCGGAGGCACCCCCCAGACGGTCTCCGGCATCGGTTTCGGTGTCCCAGAGCCGGGCACCGACGCCGGAGCCGGCGACCACGAACCGGCCGTCCTTACTGATCAGGAGAGCGGTAACCTGGCTGTCCACCTGCTGGATCTCGGCCGAGTCAGTAAGTAGAGCCCTCGACGGTTCTTCGTCGGGGAGTAGATAGGGACGCCGCTTCTCGGTCAGGTTCCACAGCACAACGCCACCATCGACCCCGCCCGACACCACGTAACGCCCATCAAGGCTGAGCGCAGCTGTCGTCAGTTCGTCGCCAGGGTGCCACAGGACCAGTTGCTGCGACGTGTCCGGTAGGTCAGTCACCACGATGCATCCGGTCGCGGATGCCGTCAGAACACGCTCCGCCGTCACGGCCATGATCATCGGCCGGTACGCCTCGCTCGCGACTGGATCCCGCTTGGGTCGCTCGATCACGTCCAGCTCGTGCCCGTCGCCAAGGCGCCACACCCGGACCAGTCCGTCCGTGGACAGCGACACCCCCCGCTCACCGTCTGGCAGAATGGCTAGCGCAACCACGGGTCCGAAGAGACGGGCCGGTGGCGGGCGCAAGGTAGTGGTCTGCATATCCCAGACTTGAATAACGCCGCGCCCGCTGCCGGTCAGTGCCCACCCTGATGAGGCCGCGAGTGCCCGGATTCGCGATCCGTCTCCAGGGAGGCGCCGACGTCGACCCGATTGGACATCCCAAATCGACGCGCTCCCGTCGTCACTGGTGGTCACGAACCGGGACTCGTCCACCATCGCGACCGCATCGACCGGAGCGTGCCCATGCTTGAATTCACGCACGGAGGACGCCAGCTCTTCACCACCAGTCGCCCACACCGTCTCGAGCCCCTCGGTGGAGCGTGCTCGCAATCCACGGCGGTAGTCCGTTGCGTTGTTCTCCGCGCCGCATGCACGAGCGGCATGCAGGAGTTGCCGCAGCAGGAATCCCGCATCGGTCTCGGACGGTAGGTTCCGAAGCTGGGCGACCTGCCGACCGAGGAGAAACGCTAGGTTGTTCACCGCCACGACCTGGTGGTCGAATGCGACAGCCAGGCGCTCGAGTTCCCATTGAAACCGCTCGACCCCATTTCGTCTCATCGCCGTCTCGATGAATTCAGTCTGTTCCAGCAGCCTCTGGGACACCTGTTGGACGGCTGTCCGGTCGGCCAGCACCGCTGCCACCAGGTGAGTGAGCAAGTGCTGCTGCGCATACGAGGCCACGTCGTGGTCGCTTCCGTTCCACCGGGTGCGCTCCGCCAGAACGGTGGCGATGGCGAGGTGGCTTTGCGACACCGGAAAGTCGTTCTCGGCGGAATGTTCGGGAGGGCCAGTGAGGTACTTCTCGAGTGAGACGTGACACAGCCGGTGTGGGGCGTCAGGGCGATCGCTGTACCGGAAAAAGTCCTGCAGCTCGTCAAGAATGGTGCTGATCTGCTGCTGGAGACCGGGACTGTGTCGACTCACCGCGGCGCGAAGGACCTCGGGTGGGAGCCCGTCGCCGCGCGCCAGCGCCGCGATGCGCAGTACCGGCAGGTAGCGGTGGCGACAGACGCTGGCCGAGCTACCGAGCTTGTTCAGCAGGGGCTGCCAACCCTCGGCGATGACGGCCGGAGGCGGCTCCATCAGCTCTGCTGAGGTGTCGCCGTAACCGGTGTTGATGTGGTCAGTCCATGCGCGTGCGAGTCCGAACCACCCCGCGCAGTACTCAACGATTGTGATGATGAGGCGGCCACGCAGCGGCTCGGGTATTCGGTCGAGCTGACCGGCGACGAAGTCCGCGAGGTCGCTGGACGCCGGGGGCTCGTCGCTGACCAAATCGAACGAGGGAAACCGCTGCAGCGAACTGTTGGCGGTCGCGGTTCGGGCGGTCAAGAGCAGCCGCAGGCCTGGTGCCGGGCGGGCCTGAGCCAAGGCCTCGGCGAAGGAAAGTTCATCGTCGGGATCGGTGGCGACCTCGTCGAGTCCGTCGATAACGACCGTGACGCCACCGGAAGGCAACCGCCCCTCCCGATGCAGTTTCTCGAAAGGTGTCTGCATCAGCAAGTCGAAATTTGCCCGCCGGAAACGATCGCCGACCTGTACCTGAATCTGAATCCCGGTCACATTGCCAGTGATATATCTAAAGCCTTTTTGGGCGATGCGAATATTCTGCTCGATGCGGGACTGTCGCCGAAGAAATTCGAGGTACGGCTCTACGCTGTTGGCCAGCTGCGATGAGAGAGCTTCGAGCAGCCCGGTGGGATAACCGCTGGTGGTCCGAGCGTCGGCATACTCCACCGCATGAATCGCGCGGCCAGCACCGCTCGACGGTGGTCGGCATACCGTACCTACCCATTCCTTGACCAGCGACGTCTTACCGACGCCAGGGCCACCGGTGATGACGAGAACTGGATCGGCTGTGTTCTGCCACCAGTGCTGTACTCGCTCCAGCGCCCATCGACGGCCGACGAACTCTTCCGTGTCACCGCTCAGGGTCACTCCTGGGAACCTCTCGGCGGTACATGACGGATTCGGATACCGATGACATCAGTGCGCTCGGCGTCTTTCACGCGCTGGCGTAGCGTGTAGTCACCGCTGTTCCCGTCGTCGGTATCCACTCCGGTAACAGTGCCATCGCGCACGGGGCCAACCTGTTGGTCGAGTTCGACGGCGGAGCTGGAGGTCGTAGCAAGCTGGTGGACGGAGTCCCACCAGACCGAACCGAGAAATGCCACGACGGCGATCCCGAATCCTGCTATCGCAACGATGGAGTGGTTTCCTCCGCTGACTATGTTTGCGAAATATCCGGCGACCACGCTCGCCAGCGCGGCCACGACGGCGGGTCGAACGCCTCGACGCCAACGGCGTCCCCGTCGGCTCACGACCGGTCCTTTCGATGGTTTCCGCTGAACCGCACGCCGACCGCCCCACCGCGGTGTACGGTCTTGACCTCCGTTGCGCATCATACTGATTACTCTGCGCTGACGCGTTACACGACGCAAGGCCGTGCGGGTGCGGGTAGCCGACAGCTGGTGCGACGGTAGTGTGCGCTGCCGTGCAGACGATGCTTGCCGAGTTCACGACGATGCGCCTGGGTGGTCCTGCCAGCGAGTACGAGGTCGTGCACACGACCGAACATCTTGTTGCGCTGATCCGGGAAGCCGACGCCGCAGGCAAGCCGGTGCTCGTGATGGGGGGCGGCTCCAACCTCGTCGTAGGCGATCAAGGCTTCGAAGGGCTGGTCGTGCAGGTCGCCACGTCAGGACTGAACATCCACGAGGAGGGTGTCACCGTCGAGGCCGGCGTTGAGTGGGACACCGTCGTCGCGACCTCTCTCGCCGCGGGACTCGCCGGACTGGAGCCACTGTCGGGCATCCCCGGCTCGACGGGAGGGACCCCAGTGCAGAACGTCGGCGCCTACGGCACCCTAACATCCGACCTGCTCACCTGCCTGACCGTGTACGACCGTGCCACCGGCACGGTCGAGCAGTGGACGCCGGACCGGTGCGGCTTCGGTAGTCACCGCCAGTCGATCTTCAAACACACCGACCGCTACGTGGTGCTCGACGTGACTCTTCAACTGGCCCGGTCCACCCGATCACGCCCCATCCACTATGCGGGTCTCGCCGGACGGCTGGACATCGCGCCCGGCGCCACCGCGCCGACCAGAGAGGTACGAGACGCCGTCCTCGCGCTCCGGCGTAGGAGTGGCATGATTCTTGATGCTGACGACCACGACACCTGGAGCGTCGGATCCTTCTTCATCAATCCCGTGCTCTCCTCGGTGCCGGACAAGGCGCGAGACTGTCCACAATATCCCGATCCAGCGGGGACCAAGCTGTCGGCAGCGTGGCTCATCGATCGTGCGGGATTTCCCCGTGGGTACGGCCACGACTGGTGTCGCGGCACGGTCGCGCTGTCGTCGAAGCACGCCTTGGCCGTGACGAACCGGGGTAACGCCACGACCGCCGAAGTCATGAAATTCGCAGACCATATCCGGGAAGGCGTTGAGCAGCGGTTCGACATCCGCCTTGGACCGGAATGCGACCTCGTGAACTGCAAGTTCGGCTAGGGAGTTGCTGGCTCTACTCGAGGTCGGGGTAGGCGGCCAGCAGCTTGTCGTACATGACCCGCATCGACCAGATTGCGGAACGGATCTCCTGCAGCCATTCCGCCGTCGTCCACTCAGCACGGACGGCGGCCTCTCGACTGGTGGCTAGGTGCGCGCCGACCGAGGTGATCGTGGCACCGGTAGGAACACTCAACTCGGCGAGCGCCTGAGCGTGCTGAAAAGGGGCATGGAGGGCAGAGGTGACGATGAGGATACGATCATTTTCGGTGACGCTTCCAGCGGCCTCCAGAAAAAACCTGTAGGTGTCACTGGTCGTCGCTCGCGCGTTACCCTCCCCGGGCTCGGCGGCAAGACCGGCGACCGGAATCGGAGACATGGTGAGCCACCGCACCTCGCGGGGAGACCGTTGCGATTTCTCGGCGCCGTGGGGGAGGTTCAGCGCGTAGCGCAGCGCCGCGCACATGGCGTCAAGCTCATCAGTCACAGACCCGAGGTGCAATCCCGACGCGACCTCACGTTCCCTATCGACCACCTCCCGCCGGCTACCAAGACCCCAGATGTGTCCCGCGTGCAAACCTTGCTCGAGAAGATCGGCGAGCAACTCGGCGCGCAGCAGGCAGCTGTTGATACGCCCCCCGAGTACCAGCCCGTGGGTGGGCTCGCCGAGCTCGGTTGCCGGGAGGTCCTGCGGGTCACGGTAGATACGGGCGATGAGGGCATCAGCTGCCTCGACCGTGCGGCGCGAGAACTCTGCCTTCTTCGCTTCCCACCGCTCACCCCCCTGCCGGAAGTCAAAGATGTCGCGTGAGATCTGTTCGGCTTCCGCCAAGCGGTTTCGCAAGCCAGTGGCTGTCAGTGTGCGATCGAAGCGCGCGAGCAGCTCCGTCATCTCAGCGGAATCCAGCCACGACGCAGTGCTCTGCTGGATCTCGCGAGGGTCACTGGCAGTCGATGCGAAGTCGATGATCGAATAGTCGACGCCGCGGAGGCGGTCGCGGGAGGAGCGGGTCGGCATGGTCACATGGGCATCATCCCGTAGCGCCGATTTGCTCTGTGGCACCTGTCAGGCTCGGCACTGCGCGCTGTAGCCCCCAGCCCCAGCCCTCAGCCCTCGCGGTGCACGCGCATCGTCGAGTGCTGCGCGCGCGGACGGAGCACGATCTGGTCGATGTTGACGTGGGCCGGACGGCTCACCGCGAACGC
>Ga0208612_1001230_pt1 | contig 10786 bp, 10 predicted proteins | sample AntDryMetagUQ889_FD_188089 | JGI IMG/M metagenome (GOLD analysis project Ga0208612, IMG submission 188089) | Polar desert microbial communities from Antarctic Dry Valleys - UQ889 (SPAdes) | ecosystem: Environmental > Terrestrial > Soil > Desert | place: Antarctic Dry Valleys | collected 2008-12-31 | reverse complement strand
CCGCAGCAACGGGTCATTCAAGAATTGAGTCACAGACAGAGAGCACCGGAGCCAACCTGACAAACGCCCCAGACGGGACGACTCACACACTCACAGTTCCGGAATGACGCCTGAACTGCACTCGGTTGAGACACGCCCGGCAAGAGTGTCCGGCCGCGCGTAGCGTCCCGCGCTACTTGATCCGCGTTGGGACGCCGTGGCGCGCGAGTATCCGCAGCGTCTCGCGAGGTGCGACGCGCGGGAAGTCCCGGCCACTGAGGAGCATCTTTACGACGGCAGGACGACTGCCGGTTGCAGGGTAAAACCACCCGTGTTGGCTCGCCTCATTCGGGCGCGTCGGCACTGGCGTCGCAGGTACCCCCCAGAACAGTGCAAGGTTGTACCGAGGGCGCTTGGGTGTCCAGCCGGCTGCCGGCCGATCGGCCCGAAGCAGGCTGCTCAGAAACGCCAAGTTCTCCGTCCAATCCCCGAGCGTCACAGGCCGATGGAGGGCTGGACCGCTGACCAGAATGTAACGCGGCGCAGCAGCCTGGGCCGGAACTGCAACAACAGCAGCGGTCACCACGACGGCGATGAATGCCAGGACGCGCCCATGCAGTGGATGAGTAGGTTCCATCGCCGTGTCTACACCGGAAGAAGTGATGATAGTTCCCCGCGGGCGCCCTCCTAGCGCAACCCCGCACACCAGGACTCGCCTGGGCCAGCGTCCGGGATGTCCCTTGAAGGAGCTACTTGTCGGGCGACGCGATGCGCTGTGCAAACACCCACACTTGGCCTTCGGGATCAGTGGCGGTGAACCGGCGATCTCCGGCCGGAGAGAGTTCGAGATCGGTGATCTCGGCTTGGGCGTGCTTCGCCCGTCCGTGAAGCGCCTCGACGTCGTCCACGTAGACGTGGGTCATCGAGGCCGGGAAGGCGTCGAGTGTGCGGGGGCTGGAGAAGCTCTCTCCAGCCTGGCCCAGCATGATCAATCCGTCCTCGCCAAGCAGAAGCTCGTTGTGGGTGCGCCCTGCGCCGCCGATCTGCGAGAGTCGCAGCTCGAACCCGAAGGTCCGTTGGAGGTACTCGACGGCTGCTGCTGCGTCTTCGTACAACAGGTACGGCGAGACACGCGGGTATCCAGGAGGCGGGTTCTCCATCGTCGCGAAGTATGTTCAAGACTGACCGTCGCCGAATCGAAGGACTGGTCGCCTGGGCGAGCGTGCTCTCGCCCGAGCCAATGAGCTAGCTCGACGCTGAGAGGATCATCCCGGCGCCGACGGTGTCGTTCGTCGACTCGTCGATCAGGATGAAGGCGCCCGTCGTGCGGTTGTCGGCATAGGGATCGACCGCCAACGGATCGGCCAGGCGCAGGCGGACACGCGCGATGTCGTTCAGCTCGAGCCGTTCAGGCCCGGCCCGATCCTCGAGCGTGTGGATGTCGATCACCGACAGCAGCTCATCGGCGATTGCGCGCACGGTGCGCGTCGTGTGCTTGACGACGAGGCGTGTGCGGGGCTCCAGGGGTCGCTCGGCCATCCAGCAGACCGTCGCCTCGAGCTCGCGCGCCACGGTCGGCGCCTCCTCGGGGTCAACGAGCATGTCGCCGCGAGACACGTCGAGATCGTCCTCGAGCCTCACGGTGACCGACATCCCCGGCACGGCGAGCTCGAGCGGCCCGTCGGCGATCTCGACGGACGCGACGCGCGAGCGGCGCCGCGATGGCAGGACGACGACGTCGTCGCCGGCGCGCCACACTCCTCCGGCAACCCGGCCCGCATAGCCGCGGTAGTCGTGATGCTCCTCCGAGATCGGCCGGATCACCCACTGGACGGCGAAGCGCCGGTGATCGAGATCGCGATCCGCAGCGATCTCCACCGTTTCGAGATGGTCGAGCAGCGTCGGCCCCTCATACCACGGCATTCCGTCACCCGGTTCAACGACTCCGTCCCCACGGAGCGCCGACATCGGGATCACCCGCACGTCGCGGAGGCCCAAGCGCTCGCTCGTCTCGCCGAGCTCGGTCTCGATCTCGACGAATCGCTGCTCCGAGAACTCGACGAGATCCATCTTGTTAACGGCCACGACAACGTGGGGGATGCCCAGGATCGCGGCGATGTACGAGTGCCGGCGCGTCTGCTCGACGACGCCCTTGCGGGCGTCAAGCAGGATGATCGCAAGGTCAGCCGTGGACGCCCCGGTGACCATGTTTCGCGTGTACTGCACGTGTCCGGGCGCGTCCGCGAGCTGGAAGCGGCGGCGCGGCGTCACGAACGAGCGGTAGGCGACGTCGATCGTGATCCCCTGTTCCCGCTCCGCGCGGAGGCCGTCCGTGAGCAGCGCCAGGTTGACGTAGCCGTCCCCGCGGCGCTTCGAGGTCTCCTGGATGTGCTCGAGCTGGTCGACGAGGATCTGCTTCGTGTCGTAGAGCAGCCGCCCGATCAGCGTCGACTTGCCGTCGTCGACCGAGCCCGCGGTCACAAGGCGGAGCAGCTCGGTCTGCAGGAGGGCGCTAGAAGTAACCAACGCGCTTGCGATCCTCCATCGCGGCCTCTGACGCACGATCGTCCGCACGGGTCTCGCCCCGCTCGGTGACCCGGGTCGCCGCGATCTCGGACACGACCTGCTCAAGCGTACCGGCCTCCGAGGCCACCGCCCCGGTGCAGCTCATGTCCCCCACGGTCCGGAAACGAACCGAGGCGCTGAAGGGCTCCTCGCCCTCCATCCGCTCCACGAACTCGCTGACCGCGTAGAGCATCCCGTCACGGCGGAACACCTCGCGTTCGTGCGAAAAGTAGATCGGCGGCAGCTCGAGCTGCTCTCGTGCGATGTACTGCCATACGTCGAGCTCCGTCCAGTTCGAGATCGGGAAGACACGCACGTGCTCGCCCCGGCGGACGCGCGCGTTGTAGAGGTCCCAGAGCTCGGGGCGTTGCGCGCGCGGGTTCCACTGGCCGAAGTCGTCGCGGAAGGAGAAGATCCGCTCCTTGGCGCGGGCGCGCTCCTCGTCGCGGCGCGCGCCGCCGATCGCCGCGTCGAAGCCGTACTCCTCGATCGCGTCCAGAAGCGTCGTCGTCTGAAGCTGGTTGCGCGAGGCGCGCGGACCCGTCTCCTCGACGACGCGACCCGTGTCGATGGACGCTTGCACGGACGCGACGACGAGCGTCTCCCGGAGCTCCGCAACGCGCCGGTCGCGGAACTCGATCACCTCAGGGAAATTGTGGCCCGTATCGACGTGCATGATCGGAAAAGGGAACTTCCCCGGGCGGAACGCCTGCTCGGCGAGGCGTAGGAGCACGATCGAGTCCTTGCCGCCCGAGAAGAGGAGAACCGGACGCTCGAGCTCCGCGGCGACCTCACGCATGATGTGGACGGCCTCTGCCTCGAACTCGTCGAGGTGGGAGAGATGGACCGGCGCGTGCATCAGCCGCGATGCAACCCGCACTCGGTTTTCCCCGCTCCGACCCAGCGGCCCTCGCGCCCCGCGCCGGCCACCGTGCAGTGGGTACAGCCGATCGACGCGTAGTCGCGATCGTGTAGCTCGTTGTAGGGGAGGCCGCGCTCCCGGATGTAGGCCCAGACGCGCTCGTCGTCCCAGTCCGCGAGCGGGTTCGCCTTCCACAGCTCGTGGCGCTCGTCCCAGCCGAGCTTCGGCGCGCTCGCGCGCGTGGGGGACTGGTCTCGGCGCAGGCCGGTGATCCAGCCGTCGAGGTCGGCCAAGGCACGGGCGAGCGGCGCAACCTTACGGATCGAGCAGCACAGGTCGGGATTTCGCTCCCAGAGCGCTTCGCCGTGGATCGCGGCCTGGCGGCCGAGCGACGGGCCCTCGTAGACCTGCACCTGGATCCCGTAGCGTTGCTCGACCTCGCGCCAGACGGCGTAGGTCTCCGGGAAGAGGACGTGGGTGTCCAACGCGAAGACACGCGCCTGCGGCTCGATCGCGAGCAGCATGTCGAGCAGGACGGCCTCCTCCTTCTGGAAGGAGCAGGCCAGCGCGAGGCGCGGGTGGAGGTGCCGGGCGAGCGTTGCCAGCAGCTCCTCGGCGCTCAACGTCTCGGCGGCGCCGTCCCTCGCGAGCTTGGCGATGGGGTCGACGTACGACGAAGGCATCATTCGTAGTCTATCACGTCATAAGTCCAGCTAATTCACACTATTAGTAGAGAAAGGATAATCTGGCTTCGGTGGATGTTAAGCTCTCCCTCGCCGGCCTCCTGATCGGCGTTCTCGTCGGAATGACCGGTATGGGCGGCGGCTCGCTGATGACGCCGATGCTCGTCTTCCTCTTCGGCTTCAAACCGACGGTCGCAATCGGGACGGACATTCTGCACGGGGCGATCTTCAAGACGTTCGGCGCCGCCCGGCACCGCCAGCTCGGAACCGTGCACGCACGCCTGACGCTCTGGATGCTGCTGGGGTCGGCTCCACTCTCACTCGTCGGCGTCGGCCTGTCCGCGTGGCTCAAGCATCGCTATGGCGAGGACTTCGAGGACATTGCCGGCTTCATCCTCGGGATCGCCCTGATCGCCGGAGGGATCGGCTTCGCGATCAAGACGTTCGTCGCCGGCCGCGCGAAGAGCGACGCGCCGTTCCTGCTCACGACCTCGGACCGCCGGGTGGCACTCGTGACAGGCGCGATCGGGGGCTTCATCGTTGGACTGACGTCGGTGGGCAGCGGCACCTTCTTCGGCCTCGTGATGTTGCTCGTGTTTCCGCTCACCGCGTCCAAAGTGGTTGGCACCGACATCTTTCACGCTGCCGCCCTGCTCTGGGTCGCGGGCGCCGGCCACCTGGTGGCGGGAAACGTCGACCTCGGCGCCATGGGTTCCCTGCTCGTGGGCTCGATTCCCGGAGTGCTGCTCGGCAGCCAGGTTTCGGTGAACCTGCCCGACCGGGCGTTGCGGCTCGGACTTGCGACGACGCTGACCCTCGCCGGGCTGAAGCTCGCCGAGGTCCCGGCAGCGGACGTCGTGATCCTGGTCGTGCTGGCTCTTGGCGCCGCACTCCTGCTCGGCGCGGGAGTCCGCCGTTGGCGAGGCGGGGGGAGAGCACCGGGCCCACCCAGCGACGAAGGGGAGCCTGCAGGCGTCGGGGAACTGGAGTCGGCGCCCCACTAGAATCGGGAGCCCGTGGCCCGACTCGCCTCGACCGTGCTGGTGGTCGCGCTGCTCGCGGCCACACTCGCGGCGTTCGCGCTCACCCAGGGGCTGAAGCAGCAGAAGAGTCCCGTCTTCGGCACTGACGTCGACCACGAGATCTTCTCGCCGGTCTGCGGCTGCGAGACCCAGAGCGCCACGATCGCGTTCCGTCTCCGCAAGCCGGACCGGCTCGACGTCACCATCCTCGACGGGAACGAGGTCGTGCGCACACTCGCGACCCGACGGCGATTCGAGCGGGACGTCAGGCTCGAGTGGGACGGCCGCGATGACGCTGGGCTGGTACTCCCCGAGGGCGAGTACCAGCCGCGTGTGCATCTCGAGCAAGAGCGGAGCACGATCACGTTCCCGAACGACATACGGATCGACGTCACTCCGCCGACGCTCGAGTCGGTGCGCGTGCGGCCGCGGGTGATCTCGCCCGACGGCGACGGCCGCGCCGATCGCGCCGTCGTCCGGTATGCGTTGAGCGACGAGGCGAAGGGACTGCTGTTCGTGAACGGCCGCCGGCACACGGAGACCCGGTTCGCCCGGTCCGACGGCACGATCGTCTGGAACGGCAAGCGGGATGGGAAGCCGCTGCGTTCTGGTCTCTACACGCTCTCCGTGTCCGCTCGTGACCAGGCAGGAAACCTCGCCGCAACCCCCAGGCGCGCGATCGTACGCGTTCGCTACGTCGCCCTCGGCCGTGAGCGCATTCGAGCCGTCGTTGGTCAGCGATTCGCGGTCCGCGTGTCGGCCGATGCGAAGCGGATCCACTGGATGCTCGGCGGTCGCAGCGGCCTCGCGGGACCGGGGACGTTGCGCCTGCGCGCGCCGCAGCAGAGAGGGCAGTACACGCTGGTCGTGTCCGCCCGCGGACACTCGGCACGGGTAGCCGTATTCGTCAGAGAGCTCCCGAGCGGACGACCGCGGTGAGCGAGGTCGCCCGCATCGCCGGCACGATCGGCTGTGCAGGGCTTGTCCTGCTGCTGCTCGCGACACGGCGCGACCTGCGGCTCCTCGGTGTCATCCTCTGGGGCCTCGGCGGCTACGGGCTTGCCGCGTATCTCGCGCCGAGTGACCGACTCGGGCTGCTAGCCGCCACGGGAGCCGCGGGTTTGCTGGTGGCGGCGGGGTTGGCGGCGGTGCTCCTACGTTGGCCCTGGTTGCTTGCCTTCGCGACGCTCGCGTGTGTGCCGATCCGGATCCCGGTGGCGATCGGCGAAGAGGAAGCGAATCTGCTGCTACCGCTGTACGCCGTCGTCGCGGCGCTCGCTGTGGTGTTGGTCTGGCAGCTCACGCGGGGCGATGCTCGCGTGCGCGAGCTCGGACCGATCGCGCGGCCGCTCGCGGCCCTCGTCGCCTGGACCGGCCTCTCGCTCCTCTGGTCGGACGATCTCCGCGAGGGAGCGATCTTTCTGCTCGCGTTCGTGCTGCCGTTCGGCCTGCTGGCGATCGGCTTTTCGCGCCTGCCGTGGTCGCGGCGGCCGCTGCTCGGGGTCTACTTCGCGCTTGTCGGGACGGCGCTCGCGTTCGCGTCCACCGGCCTCTACCAGTGGGCGACCCGCGACGTGTTCTGGAACCCGACGGTGATCGTGGGTAACGCCTACGCACCCTTCTACCGGGTGAACTCCGTTTTCTGGGATCCCTCGATCTACGGCCGCTATCTCGTCGTGGCGATCCTCGCCACGCTCGCGGTGACGCTCCTCGGCGTGCGGGTCCGAGACCTCGCGATGGCGACAATCATGATCGCGATCCTCTGGGTCGGTCTGCTGTTCTCCTTTTCACAATCCAGTTTCGCGGCCCTGATCGCCGGCGTGCTCGCCGCGGCGACGATCGTCTGGCGCTGGCGCGCAGCCGCAGCGCTCGGCCTGGCCGCCGCCGCCCTCATCTCGGTCGGCTTCGCGACCCCGCAGGTTCGCGACACGCTCCTCGAGGAGTCCCGAGCAGGACTGAACAACGCCACGAGCGGGCGCGCGAGCCTCGTCGGGAACGGCATTCGAATCGCGCTCGACCACCCGCTCGCCGGCGTCGGTGTCGGCGGCTTCAAGCGCGCATACGCGGACCGCACCGGCCTGAAGGGGCGCGAACCTCGCAAGGCCGCATCGCACTCCACGCCCGTCACCGTCGCCGCCGAGACGGGCCTACCGGGCCTGGCGTTGCTCGGCTGGCTCGCGGCGGCCGCCCTCGGCGGGACGCTCATTCGGTCCCACCGCGGCGATGCCGGACGCGCGACGCTAGTAGTGGGCCTTACGCTTGCCGCGATCGGCGTGCATAGCCTCTTCTACAACGCCCTGTTCGAGGATCCGATGACGTGGGCTCTCCTCGGGCTCGCCGCCCTGACGATGGCGCGCCCGTCGTGGGAAGAGTGGCGCCCGTGATCGAGACCTGGCAGCGCGTGCTCGTGCTCGCGCCGCACACAGACGACGGCGAGTTCGGCTGCGGCGGCACGATGGCGCGACTCGTGGAGGCCGGGATCGAGGTGCACTACGTCGCCCTTTCGATCGCGACGCGCTCGCTGCCCGAGGGGTTCCCGCCCGACACGCTCGCGCGAGAGGTGCGCGAGGCGACGGCGGCGCTCGGAATCCCGGACGCGCAGCTCACCGTGCACGACTTCGATGTGCGCACGTTCCCCGAGCGGCGCCAGGACATCCTCGAGCTCCTGGTGGGACTCTGGGAGGAGCTGCGCCCCGACGCCGTCTTCCAGCCGTCGCACCACGACGTGCACCAGGATCACCAGACGGTGGCCCAGGAGGGCCTGCGGGCGTTCAAGCGCACCACGGTGTTGGGATACGAGATCCCCTGGAACAACCTGGATTTCTCCTACGGGGCCTACATCACGCTCGAGCAGCGGCACCTGGAGCGCAAGATCGCGGCGCTCGAGCGTTACGCGTCACAGCAGCACCGCCGCTACGCGAACCCCGAGTACGTCTGGAATCTCGCCCGCGTCCACGGCATCAACGTGAACCGCGAGTACGCCGAGTGCTTCCAGGTCTACCGCGTCGTCGCCTGAGGCGGCCTTGATGCATTTGCTCGTGTTGTCCCGCGTCACGGAGTTGCAGGGTTTCGGGCTCGTGTCCGCGTCACGAAATCTGGCATGAGGGTTAGTTTGTCGGGCTCCTCGTGAAGGGAGCTCTGCATGGTACGTCCTTCTGTTTTCTCTGTTGAAGACAAAGTCAGGCTCGTCCTCGCAGTCATACTCGGCGTCGGAGCAGTCGATCTCGACCTGGAAGCGGCAGTTCTTGGAGGGCGGCAACGCCGGCCTGGTCGAGGGCGGCAGGCCGAGCGTGAACCCGCGTGAGCGGATGCTGCTGGATGAGGTCGAGGAGCTGAAGGCGGCGCTGGGGGAGGCGCATGTCGAGCTGCGGGTCTGGAAGCGCAGCTCCGAGCACAGGCTGGGGCCTACGAGCACTTCGAAGTATGCGGACCGCCCGGCCTGGGGCCACCGCAAGGTCGCCGAACTGATGCGGATCGACGGCCACCACGGGCGGGACTCGACGTGCTGCGGGCGCTACGCCGCACGGGTCGGGTACAGCCGGTCGACTACCAGGCCGAGCGCCGCCAGCACGCCCGAGCGCGCTGGGCGGCGTTCGTGGTGCCACCGTCGGGGCCGAACCAGGTCTGGCAGCTCGACTTCAGCGAGTTCGAGACGCGCCAGGGCGGCGTCTGGCGGATCGGCGGCGTCGCCGACTACTGGAGCAAGATCGAGCTTGGCTGGCACGTCTCGACCACAGCCAACCACCGGGACGCGATCGAGACCGTCGAGCAGGCGATCGGCGAGACCGAGGCGTTGACCGGCTGGCCGCTCGCCGAGCTGCTCGCCGACGCGGTCACGGGCGAGATCCGGCCGATCGCGGTGGTCACCGACAACGGACCGTGCTTCAAGTCGGCCCGCTTCGCCGCCTACACACTGGCGATGCGACGGCCGCGCGACGTCCACCGCCAGGCCATCAACGACCGTAGAATCCTCAAGCCCACCGAGCCCGTAACCCTGCCACTTTCATGACGCGGGACATGGCACTACAACCATCGACGACGACACTCAGCCCTCAGCCACCAACCCTCCGATCAGCAGAACCAACCTGCTGGGGTCCTACATCTAGAGGAATCTGTGCAACAAGCGCAAATTCACATTCGGGAAAGATGAAGCTCGCGTTCGGAAGCTGAAACCTCGTTAGAACGCTTAACTTTCCCTGCAAGGGATCGACTTAGAGAGTGACTTGCATTCCGTGACCTGTCGAGAAGAAGGAGTCACATGTTGAAGAAGCGATCACTTCTGGGTGCATCGGTAGTCCTCGGGCTCGCTACCGCACTCGCGGTCGGGCTGGCCGGAGTCGGTTCGGCAGCTACTCAAACGCCGCCGGTGAACACGGCGCGCCCGACGATCTCCGGACCAGCTCGTGAGGGTGAGACGTTAAGCGCGAACAACGGCACCTGGACGGGCACTGGGACGATCACATACGCCTACCAGTGGCTGCGCTGTAACAGGAATGGCGGCAGCTGCTTCCCGATCACCGGGGAAACCGGGAAAACGTACGTCTTGAAGAACCCGGATGTAGGGAACAGGATTCGCGTCCGTGTCACCGCGACGAACGCCGACGGCTCTGCTGTCAGCACGACGCCGCCTACTGCTGTCGTGGCGAATAGGGCTCCCGGCGGCCCGGCTCCTCCGGCTCCTCCGGCCGCGACGGGATGTCCCGCTGGGAGCGGGCCGCTGGCGGTTGCCTCAGTTGCGCCACCGGCACGGCTTGTCATTGACGGCCAGAGCATCACGCCCTCTCCCGTGGGCGGCTCCACCTTGAGCTTGACTGTCCGCTTTCACGTCTCGGCGTGTGGCGGCCGGCCTGTGCAGGGAGCCGTGGTGTACGCGACGGCGGTTCCGTTCAATCAGTTCAGCGTCGCGAATCAGGCGACCGGTGCCGACGGATGGGCGAGCCTGACGATGAACCGGCAGGTCGGCTACCCGGCGACTCCGAAGCAGCAGCTGCTCGTAATCTTCGCGCGGGCAAGCAAGCCCGGCGAGAACCTGCTCGGCGGCATCTCCACCCGCCGACTCGTGTCGTTCCCGGTTAACCTCGGTAGCTAGAGCACCGAACGCAACGGGTGGGTAGCAACCAAAAGCGGTTGTTACCCACCTCTCAAAGGCGCATCAGCCTGATCACTTGCATCCGCGCCTCAGAATGAACCGAACGCGCGGCAGCCGGGCCGCGGCCGTCTACCACGATTCGAATCCTTGTTCATCGTCGAGGATCGCGACCGCGTGCGTGACCGAGTTGTTGGAGCTCGCGAGAGCTGACCGCGTGTGGTCGCCGGGGCCGTCATCGGGTCGGTTGCTCTTCGGCAGCGCCGTCGAGACAGCCCACGCACCGCCTCCCGCGGCGCACGATCTCTTCGGACTGGCGGTTCATCACGCAGTGAACGCCCGCTTCTGCATCGAGCGTGGCCCGCCCCTGCCGGGCCGAGTACTGGATCAGCGGTGTCCGCGATCAAGGGCTCGCTCTGGCTTGTCATCGCCGGGTTCTCCCTGCCGGCCACGGAAGAGGCTTCGATGAGCTGCCCGGAGACGTGCTGGACACATTCGACAGCTCCGTGGATCGGCTGAGGATCAGGACCTCGCCGCGAAGGTCGAGGCTCGGTTGCAGGAGCTGGCCTCGGGGGTGAATCGCGCGGCC
>Ga0208612_1001229_pt1 | contig 10786 bp, 17 predicted proteins | sample AntDryMetagUQ889_FD_188089 | JGI IMG/M metagenome (GOLD analysis project Ga0208612, IMG submission 188089) | Polar desert microbial communities from Antarctic Dry Valleys - UQ889 (SPAdes) | ecosystem: Environmental > Terrestrial > Soil > Desert | place: Antarctic Dry Valleys | collected 2008-12-31 | reverse complement strand
TTAGCCGCCGGTGAACAGCAGGTCCGGGGTCATCGCGAAGACGTGGGCGATCATCGGCCACAGCAGCGTCTTGCCACCGGGCGCTGCCGCACCAGGGTCACCGCAGCCATCGCCGCCAGAGCTGCTGCGCCGCCGACGAAGGCGTGGGTGAACCAGTGGAACCGGGCGTCATGGCCCCGGTAGGAGGCATACAGGCCAAGCTCGACCACCACGGCGACGCCACACCAGCCGCACAGCCGCCATTCGCCCCGGACCTGCAGCGCCGTCGGGATCACAGCGCTCTCAGGATCGTCATGACCTCGCGGGTGTTGCCCGCCGGGTCGGGGTCCAACGTCCGGTAGCGGACCCGGTTCTCCGCATCGACGACGGCGTAGCCGACGGGCGGACCTCCGTCAGCCGGCACCCGCATCCCGTAGAGGGCAGCCGTCCGACCCTCAGGATCGACCTTCACGCGCGGATCCCCGGGCACGACGCCGGCCCGGACAGCACGACGACGACCCCCGCTGCCGACCCGAGCCGGTCCGAGAGCTCCCGACATTCTTTGCCAGCCTCATCCGGCCGAAGGAACACCACAACGGTCGCCCGACCGACCGCAGGCAGACCAGTGACAGCCGACGCGGCGATCGGCAACGGGCCCTCGTCGAGGAAGCCGATCCGCTGCTCGGCCTGATCCGGATCATCAAGCGGACCCTCCAATCGCCCGGCCGCAAAGAGGAGCGCGCCCGACACAACGGCGGCCAACACCCACACGGCGAGCAGCGCCCTGCGTCCGGGAACCGAGACCATCGTCTCCCGGTGAGCCGGCTTGCAGGGACACGGCCTGGGATCTGTCAGGATGGGGATCGCCACAGTGGTGGTGGGTGTGCCGGGAAGCCTGGTCGGCGATGTTGTTTCGTCGCGACCTGGGAGTTGAACCGTGGGCACACCGAATGCGAAAGACGAGCCGTCCGGGACTGCGGGGGCCGCCGGGGATCTCCCTGGTCGACGGGTCCCGAGGGTGGTCCGCAAGTTCCTGGACACCGAAGCGGCCGGCGGGGCCGTTCTGCTCGTCGCTGCGGTGGTCGCCCTGGTGTGGGCGAACTCCCCGTGGCGTGAGGCCTACGACACGGTTTGGGGCACCGAGCTGTCGGTCGGCGTGGGTCGGTTCGTGTTGGTCGAGGATCTCCGCCACTGGGTGAACGACGGGCTGATGGCTCTCTTCTTCTTCGTGGTCGGCCTGGAGATCAAGCGGGAGCTCGTCGCTGGCGAGCTGCGAGAGGTGCGGGTGGCGGCGATGCCGGCCATTGCGGCGGCTGGCGGGATAATCGTGCCAGCGGGGCTGTTCCTGGCGGTCACCGCCGGTGGCGCTGGGGCCCGGGGGTGGGGCATCCCTATCGCCACCGACATCGCCTTCGCCGTCGGTGTGGTCGCCCTGCTGGGTGCCAGGGTGCCGTCGTCGCTGAAGCTGTTCCTGCTGACGTTGGCCATCGTCGACGACATCGGGGCCATCGTCGTCATCGCCGTCTTCTACTCGAGCGACATCGACGTCTCGTTCCTCGTTGCGGCGGTGGTCCTCCTCGCCGTCATGCTCGGCCTTCGGCGGGCCGGGGTGGTCTGGTTGGTCCCGTATGTGATCCTGGGCGTCGCCGTGTGGCTGGTCACACTGGGGTCCGGCGTGCACGCCACCATCGCCGGGGTCGTGCTCGGGCTGCTCGCACCGGCCCGACCGCTCACGGCGGCCGCGGTGGCTCGGGGTTGGGCTGGCGACCTGGCTGATGAGCCGAACGCCGCGGAGCTTGACGTGATGGTGCGGCTGGCCAAGACGTCGGTGTCCCCGGCCGAGCGGCTGCAGCACCTCCTGCATCCCTGGACGAGCTTTGTGGTCATCCCGCTGTTCGCCCTGGCCAACGCCGGGGTGGCCATCAGCTCGAGGTCGTTCGAGGCGCCGGGTGCCGCTTCGGTGGCCGTGGGTGTGGTCGTCGGCCTGGTCGTCGGCAAGGTCGTGGGGATCAGCGCGGCGTCGTGGTTGGCAGTGCGCACCGGGTTGGGCCGACTCCCCGAAGGGGCGTCGTGGCCGATGGTCGTCGGGATCGCCGCCACCGGCGGCATCGGGTTCACCGTCTCGCTGTTCATCACCGAGCTGGCCTTTGATCCCGGACCGTTGCAGGAGTCGGCCAAGATCGGTGTTCTCGGGGCCTCCACCCTCGCGGCCGTCGTCGGGATCGTCGTTCTCATCCGAGCGTGCTCACGGCCAGACCCATCCCCTGCGGCTGGGGAGAGCCCGAGCGGCTTGGACAGGGACCCGGTCCGCCCGTGAGGTCGGATCGGTTCTCGCAACCCCTGCCGCCGAGCTGGCCGACCGGAGCGGGTGGCGGGGCTGCCTCGTCGTCGGGTGCCGGTCTGCCGGGCCGTGACGTCGAGCCCCGTCAGAGCGACTGGCGGAGGAGGTCATGGATCGATGGCGAAGCGGCCCGTTGCCACATGGCGGAAGCAGCCGGACGCCCGGTGCGCAGACCACAACGTAGGCGGCCAATCCGAACCTGCCCGCCGAGCCCGGCGACCGCTCGAACTGGAGAACGCGGCGGCTCCTCAGAAGCCGGAGGGCCGTTGCGACCGTGCCCGGGCCCAGCTCGAGCTGGGCCGCGATCCGGCGAGCCGAGGTCGCCGCGACCGTCCGGTCGCCGTCGACGATCGCGTCCAGCACTACCTCTTCGAGCACGGTCCAGGCGACGGGGCTCAGGGCCCGGCGAAGGTCGCGGCACTCCGCGGTGAGGACGAGCCTGCCGGGCTCAGGCGGCCCCACGATCGCCACCCGGACCGGCGCCGCCGGGTTCGAGGCCGAGCATGCCGAAGATCACGACTCGAGGCACGCGCAGGCAGCGACCAAGGCGGCGGGCGGGCAAGCCCTCGGCTCCTCCGGTGGCCCTATGACGGTGGATCTGCTCATAGATGGTGCTGGGGCTGACCTGGAGCAGGTCCGCCGCCTGAGCGACAGTCACGCCAGCGGAAGCTCCTCAAGCTTGCCGGGACGCTCCTTCGACGGCATAGGCGATGGACTCACGTGTGATTCGCCAGGTCAACCCTCTGATCGACACCCGTGGACGCAGTGGCACGGGACGGTACGCAACGGCACCGCACGGACAGTCGGCTGACAAGAGTTCACACGCCCCGAAACAATCGGGCCCATGCCTCACACAGCGGGCCGACCATCAGGTAGTCCCGACGCGCCAATGGACCGAGTGGGGAACCCACGGAACCTACAGCCAGTGGCTGCGGTCGATGAACGAGCCGTCCTCCGGATGCGAGCGCAGCAGTTCGTCGAGCGCGTCGACGTAGCGGCCGATGGTCCTGCGACTCCTCGGCATGCTCGCGTCCGATGTGAAGACGAGCCCGGCGTGGCGGCGACCTTCGACCGCCCACTGCCGGGCGATCACGGTGAAGTCGCCGACGTTGTTGGTGACTAGGGCGCGCAGCTGCGCCTCGCACATCACGAGGAGCGACTCGTCGGTCTCGGTCTCCCACCCTTGTTCAACCGCGGCCACGGCGTCATGGCCGCGGTCTCTGAGCTGGATGGCGATGGCTGTTGCGTAGTGGTGGTCCAGCGCCAGCTTCACGCCAGCGCGCGCTGCTGGCGCTCCCAGCGGGCCCGTTCGTCAAGCTCGATCCGGCTCGCGCCGGCGGCATCGTCGTCGACCTCGTCGCTGAACTCCGCGTAGTACTCGACCGCGGCACGCACGAGCCGTGGGGCGACGGCAAGATACGTCGCCGCTTCGTCGATGTCACTGTCACTGGCTCGTACCGTTGCGATGACCTGATGGACGTACAAGCGGGTGCCGACCACCATCGGCTGTCGTCGGCCGGAGGCGCCTTCATGGAAGCGGATCAGCGGGTGGCGCTCGAGGCGCAGAGCCTCGCCGAGGAGGCGGTCCACGAGGGCGTTCCGTGTCTCCCGTCCACCCGCAGCGGCGGCGTCGAGCAACTCGATGGTGCGCCTGGAGAGTCGAAAGGAACGCTGGACCGAAGGAGGCTCGTCCCGCATGTGATTCTTTGTATCACAACTGAATCGCCGACGAGGGGACCAGGTGACGGTCGGCGTACGATGGAACGCATGCCTGGCGAATCCGTTGAGCTGCCGAGCACTCTCCTCGCGTCAGTCCGAGAGGCCGTCGGTTCCGACGGCGTCGCGGCTCTCGTCGCCGCCGCCGTCGAGGCGCACCTCAGGAACCGGGAGCTGAATCGGATCCTCGACGAGCTCGAGGCTGAAGCCGGGAGCGTGCCTGCAGGTCTCGACCCCTGAGGCAGCGGCGTTCGGCGCGCCAACTGTTCGTGGACCGGCCGCCGTCGACACACCCGGTCGTGGGGGTGGTCAGCAGCGGGCTTGAGCGACCTGGAGACGCTGGCGCCCGATCACCCAACATCCGCACCTGGGTCGCTGACCGCTCCTCACCCTGACGGCGCGGGAACGGCACCCTCGGCCGGGTCGTCGTCCGGAAGGCTGTTGACGTCGAAGAGCTGGCCGAGCAGAGTCGCTGCGCTGCGGTCGGCCTCGGGCAGGAAGTGGGCAGTAGACGTTGAGCGTCGTCGACGGGTTGCGGTGGCCCAGGCGGCCGGCCACCGTGCGGACGTCGACCCCGCCGGCAAAACTGGTGGAGCTGGGTGGCCACGTAGTGGCGGAGGTCATGGAGCCGGACGCCGCGACGCCGGCCCTGGCGCAGAGCTGGCGGAAGGCTCGGCTCATGGAGTCGGGCCTGACGGGGCTGCTGCCGTCGGACTCGATGCTGAAGACGTGCGAACCGGGGCTTCGGGTGGTTCCGAAGGCCAGGGCCAGCTCATCGGCGCGGGCCTGGTGGGCGACGAGGGCGGCCAGGGTCGTGGGGTCGAGTGAAACGTTTCGTACGGCGTGGGTCTTGGTGCCCTTCTCCACCAGCCCGTCGGGGCCGAGTACGACGCCGTGGCGGATGGTCACGCAGGCGCGCCCGACGTCGATGTCTGACCAGCGGAGGGCGACGAGCTCGCTGCGTCGGGCGCCCGTGGCGGCGGCGACGATCACGAAGGTGGCGAGGGTGGGTCGTCGCCGCTGGCCAGGCGGAACAGCCGTGCGACCTCAGCGGGCGTCGGCGGCCGGACCTCGGGCGCGTGCACCCTGGCGGCGAGGCGTCAGCGGCGTAGTTGTGGGCGATCCACCCCCACCGCACCGCTTGGCCGAGAGCCCTCCGCAGGATGCCGTGGAGCCGGCGGATCGTGGCCGGACCCAGCGGCCGCCCCTGGTTGGCTGACCCGTCGAGAAGCCTGCGGTAGTACCTGTCGATCTCAGGGACCCGCAACCGGTCGAGACGGGCCTCTCCCAGGCCGGCTTGAGGTAGCGCTCGATGATGCCGTTCGTCTCCCGGACGGTGCTCGGCGAGAAGTCGGTCCGCGCCTGGGCGAACCAGGCATCGAGCAGCTGACTCACGGTCGTCGCCGTGTCGGCCGGCACGCCGTGGCCGGTCTGGGTCACGAGTGCCGCCAATGCCCGCTGCGCCTCGCGCTTGGTGCCCTTCACCGTTCGACTCACGTAGCGCTTCTTGCCGGTCACCGGATCTCGGCCGGCGTGGACGATCAACTGCCACGAGCCGCCGCGCTGCCGCATGAAGCCGGTCACCCCTCCAGCGTGCCTCGGGAGGGGACCGGGATTGACAGGGATTGACAGCTCAGGGCGAAGTTGTCGCTGGACTTTGCGAAAGTGCCTCTGATGTGCGATTTCTTGGCAGCCCCAACGGGATTCGAACCCTTGTCTCCACCTTGAGAGGGTGATCAAGGTCGTGGCGGCTGGTGGCGTCAGGCGCGTTCTCGCAGGTCAGAGCAGGTTTCCTGATCTCGCTCGTAGCGCCTCGTGTCACCGCATGCCGTCGAATGGATTGGCAAAAGGATTGGCAAGCCGTCCTGAGCGAGCCGCTTGACGGCGCGGTCCCGGCTGTTGGGCGGACATTCTCTCCTCGCCCGTTGCTTCTGGGCGCGCGTTCTGTTCGGTGACCGCCGGCAGCGGACGACCGCGGATCGGCAGATCTGGCACTGCTCGCTCAGTCCTTCCCGGTACCATGATCGACGTGAGCCAGCTCGACCCGGCGGCCGCCCGAGACCAGCTGGAGGTGCTCGAGGACGAAGAGTGCGCCTGGCTCGAGGAACGCCTCCGGGAGTACCGAGAGCTCCTCGCATACCTGCACGACCATTGAGGCGTCCCACGCTTGGTCTGGCTGTGGCGTTCAATCGCGCTGTTCGACAAGATGACGAGCGGTGGGATGAGCCGGACGAACTCGAACGCGTGGAACGAGCGTTGGCCAGAATCGACGATGTCGACGATCCCAGTCCGGGCCGCCGGTGTTGTCGCCTACCGCATTGCTCGGGCACAAGCATCGGTGAAGGCAACAAGCGCACTGCCCCGCTACTGGCGCGCTGGGTGCTGGATCGAAATGGCTGGACGGCCGTGTCCTCTTGCCGCCCAATGACTGGACGCTCGCTGATCTCCTCGTCAAGGCAGCGTCCGGGCTCGATGTGGAAGCGGATGTCGTCGACCTGATCATCGCACGCCGCTAGCGACCAAAGGCCGAGGAAAGGACGTGTCCGACGCGGATCGGCAGGTATGGGCGGGAAGTGCGTCTGTGAGATTGTCAGCTGGCCCAAGAGGCCAAACGGTGCAGGCGGTAGTGCAGCCGGATCACCGGGATGGTCCAGAGGTTCAGCGCGTGGTCGGTTCTCAAGATGCCCTCGTCGTCCAGGAACACGCGGAAGCGCTCAGCGAGTGGAACGCGGCGAACCGAAGCCGTTTGGCGATCGCGTTCGGCGACGACGAGGTAAGCGCCGTCGTCGCCGAAGCTCGACAGCGGCGAGGTGAGCACGAGGGCCCCGTCGTCATCAACTTCCGGGCGCAAGAAGACGGTGAGGCTGCCGTTAGGTAGAGGGAAGGTCACCTTGATGCTGCGGTGCTCTGTAATGGGCAGATCAGCCGTTCCGTACCAGCCGCTGTACACGGTGTCGCCGTTGGAGCGCAGCCTCCTCAGCCACATGGCACCCAGCTGAGAACCGCCGTCGCCGATCACCGACATGACCTCGCTATCCATGCCAAAGGCCGTGTCGAGTGGCCGAAGCGGCAGCGCCAGCTGGTGAAGCCGTCGCGCGAAGAGAGCGGACAAGACCCAACCGAAGAGCCATGCAGGAGGACACCATTGCGACCAGACATCGAGTCGCCACTGGTCAGTTTGCTCGTAGAACTCGACGATGGCGGGCTCAAGCTTTGAGGGATCGAATCTAGCGGCGGCGAGTACCGAGAGGTCACCGAGCAACCCTCCGCCCCTTTGAACAGTTCCCCCGAGGCGGTCCGTTTCGCGCTCTAGCCAGGCGTCTCCAATGAACTCCGGATCACCAATGGGCCCATCGAGCCAGGGAAACTCCGCAATCTGGATCCGGGTTCCGGTTACCCGCACCCAGGCTTGCGTGATCCGATCCAGCAGTCGGCCACGGTCCTTCACGGGTTCATGATGGCCGCACTTAGACAGCGAGCCATCAGAGCGGCAGATCTGGCCCATCGATCCCGATCTAATCAGAGGTGGTGGCCTGTGGCCGACGCAACTACGCCGACGAGAACGGCGACAACGCCGGCGATGCCCACCATGAGAAGTACGCCGTAGTTCCACGTCTTGGCCCAACGATTGTCGTGCCACACCGGAAAACGGGAGGCTCGAGAGAATCGAGGCAACCCGTAATGGACCCATAGGAGCCCTACCGCCGCGAAAGTCACGGCGATGGCGCCGCTGCGGATGACCTCGGGGCCAGTTGTGACGGGGAGCACCCGCCCAGAATGCCCGTTCTGGGCGCGGCCTTCAAAGTGGCGACCGCACAGATCACCGCCGGACGTGCTCTTCGTCAGGCGCGGTGTCCGGGTGTGGGAGTTGGATGACATCGAGGCCCTCGATCCCTTCGAAGTCGCCCGGGTTGCACGTGTAGACGGCCAGGTCGTTGGCCATAGCGGTGGCGGCGATCATGGCGTCGTAGGCCCGGGCTGAGGTCTTGCGTCCCGCCCGTCGCAGCGACGCAGCAACACGCCCGAACGCACGCGCCGCGGCCGTGTCGAACGGCAGGGGGTCGAAGTCGGCTTCGGCCTGCTGGAGGTGGGCCTGTCGGGCAGCCCGCTCGTTGTCGCTACGGGCCACGAGGGGACCGACCGACAACTCGGCAAGCGTCACGGCGGTGATCACCGGTTCCTCGGGAAGTAGGTCGGGGTCGGCGAGTCGCCCCAGGAGGATGACGGTGCTCGTATCGAGCACGCCCCGGGTCGCTGGAGCTGTCTCGCTCAAAGGCCGGCGTCGACCACGTCGTCGACGTCTGTCCGGAGGGCGTGGGGATCAACCGGCGGAAGCTTGCGCCAGCGTTCGATCAACGCCGGGGCGCCCAGCGGCTGGCGCCGCAACGGGTGCAGCTCGGCCACCGGCTTGCCCGAGCGGGTGACGGTCAGTTGCTCACCGCGTGCCACTCGGTCGATCACCTCGCCGCCGTGGTTGCGGAGCTCGCGGATGGTCACCTCAGCCATGGCGGAACCGTATCACGCGTGATACACGTCGGTTGCTGGTGACAAGCCGCACCTGTGGTCGAAATCGTCCGCCAACCGATCCGGCGGCGGCTTCTCGTCCAAGGTGACGACCGCCAGGTCGGCGCCGTTCAACGGCCGCTTCTGGGGAGGTTTGGCGGAAGCGGCGTAGTCTGTGTGGGTCAGAACTGCAGTTAGCGGAAGTCGGGTCTGGGGCCGCAGGGGGCGTTCGAGAAGCGGGGTCGCAGGGGTGGTGGCGGTTCGGGTGCGGGGCGGTCGGCGGCTGTGAGGCAGCGGGTGGCTGTAGCGATGCGCAGGGGCGCTCGGAGAAGGCGCTGAGGGCCCGTGGGACGGCCGTTGGGCCCGTGTCTGGGCACACTTGGAGGCGGGAAGGGCCCTGGAGGCCTGCTCTGGGGCTTTCTGCAGGCCTGGTGCCCGAAGTCCGGGCCAGACGCCCGGAACGTGAGAGGGGCGCCGCATGGACGCCGCGGGCTCAGCGGCCTTGTGGCCACCACGGTGGCGCCGGGCTGTGCGGAACCTGATCTCCGACCACCCGGTCGAAGTGCAGTTTGGGGGAGGTTGGCGCCATCGGCGACCTCGCCGGCGTGGTCGGCGAGGTCGCCGTGGTGCAAGTTAGGGAAGTCAAAGGACATTTAGGGAAGTCTGGCCACACCAGCCCCACTGAGGCGGTCAATTGCCATCGAATCGGGAGCCAGCGCCCGGTGACGGGGTTCCCGGCGCGACACTGGTGATCGTGCCGGCGCCGGCGTTGACAGCACACGGTCAAGCCATCACCTGCGATCGCGCCCGGGCCCGTGTAGTCCGAAACCCGCGTCCGCGCCTTCGGCCCTGCTCCAGGCCCCGCGTCCGGCCCGCGGCACTGCGTTGGCCCAGGTCACGCCCGGCAAACGCCTCGATCTACGACGATCTCGCGTCGGGACCGCCCTATCCCGTGGAGGGGGGACTGGACACCAACGACTACGCCTACGTCAAGGATCCAATCAATGAGTTCGACCTGAATGGTGAGGGCTTCTGCGCTCTTGGCCACAACCCGAAGAGTCGGGGGCAGAAGCACGGTGGGTGTCGTGGCGGCAGACAGGCGCGCGCCGGTGCCCGCGCTCTGGACTGGAGCGCCCGCTGCTTCTCGGTGCTCTGCATCGCCAAGCCGCTCGAAATCGTGGCTGGTCTTTCCGCTGGCTACGTCTTGTCGGGGTTGGCGATCTGGGGTGGCGTAGCCGCATGCGCAATGGTCGTCGGCTGCGTGGCAGGAGGTTGGCTCGTGCTCGCCGGGGGCGCTGGCGCCGCGGCGACCACCTACGCGGGCTACCGCGTTGCGCGCAACTGGCGAAAGCTTCTCATCCCTCGTGCACCAGATCGCCATCGACACCGCCGTGCACGACACCGCTAGCCAACCGCAAACACCGCGTCCCTCTGACCTACGGCTCATCGCCGTCGGCATGTGGGCAATCGCAGGGGCCTTCGTTGCAGCAGCTTTCATCCAAGCGCCCGCCGCCGTCGAGGTCACGTGCGGGCTCGTCGCGCTCGGCGTCGCGGTTGGGATCGGCTGGCGCGCCATGCCGCGCTGGAAGGGTACAGAGCGCGGGCTAATCGGAGTCGTGGTTCTCGCCGCTGTGCAGAGCCTTGTAGTCGTTGGTCTCGCTCTTGCCCTTGGTCGTTGATGGCCGCCGCTCCGTCGACCCGTGGGGGGGCCGGCGAATGACTACGACTACGTGACCGGCGATCCGACCAAACAGTTGCGACCTGGATGGGCTCTACTGCGTCAGCGGCAAGAACCCAAACGGGACCTGCCGGAGCCTTCCGGCGGGGAGGCCGCGTCGCCCGATACACGTACCGGACCAGCCGCACCCTGCCGGCCGGCAACGCCACCACCTACGCCTACTACGGGCCACGGAGACCATCGACAACCCCTGCACCGGGCAATGGGACCCCGTCACCCAGGCCAGCCTGCCCAGGACCGACACCGGTCCCGATGATGCTCACTTCTTATACTTGTCTGCTGTTGTGGTCTGGGGCGTCATCGCCTACCTCGCTGAGCTTGTTGGCTATGGCACCTTGGCGTGCAGCCCGGCCTCAACACCGCCTGGCACGACTCCCAGATCGAGATCCTGCCCAGCGGTGAGGTCAAGGCCCGGGTGTGGAACGTGGCGCCCATCAGCCTGGGCACGGCTTCGTTCGGGGCCTGGCACCACGCCGTGCTGCGCTACAACCGCGCCACCCAGAGCCTGG
>Ga0208612_1001228_pt1 | contig 10790 bp, 12 predicted proteins | sample AntDryMetagUQ889_FD_188089 | JGI IMG/M metagenome (GOLD analysis project Ga0208612, IMG submission 188089) | Polar desert microbial communities from Antarctic Dry Valleys - UQ889 (SPAdes) | ecosystem: Environmental > Terrestrial > Soil > Desert | place: Antarctic Dry Valleys | collected 2008-12-31 | reverse complement strand
CGGCTTCGCCGATCTCCCAGACGTCTCTCAGATGTGCCCGAGGAGCGACGAGCACGTGTCCCGTCGTTGCCGGAGGCTCGCACAGGAATCCCATGCTCGTTCATCGGAGTAAACGATCTCCTGAGCCTGCTCACCGCGCACGATGGCACAGAACGGGCGGCCGGTCGGCATTTCTAGACCTCGGCGTCAGCCAAAGCCCAGGATGAACTTCGCGTCGTCCGACATGCGCTCGGGCGTCCACGGCGGGTCGAACGTCAGCTCGACCTCGACCTCGTCCACGCCTTCCACCGAGGCGGCAGCGTCGTGGATCCCGTCCTGGATCATCTGACCGGCCGGACAGCCCATCGAGGTGAGGCTGTGGATCACCTTCACCTTGGGGCCGTCGATCTCGACGTCGTAGAAGAGCCCCAGCTCGACGATGTCCATCCCGAGCTCGGGGTCCTCGACCGTGTGCAGCGCCTCGACGATTGCTTCCTTGGTCGGCATGGGTCGAGTGTAGCCGGGCAGCTCAGCTGAACGGATTCTCGATCGCAACACCGGCAATCGTCCGGCCGGGTTGGAAGTTTGCAGAGAGGATCCGGTCGGCGCCCGCCTCGCGGGCGGCAACGACGATCAGGGCGTCCCAGAACGACAGCCGCTGCCGTAGCTCCAGCTCGGCTGCGGCGAGCACGTCGGCGGGCTCGATCGCGCGAACCGGCCACGCTAGGTAGGAACGGATTACCTCGCGGGCAAGAGTTCGCCTAAGCGGCTTCTGGACCTTCCGCGTCAGCGCGACGTAGAGCTCCTGCAGCACTTGCGTGCTCAGGATCCCTTCCCGTTCCCGCCACAGCTCGGCCACGAGCAGGCGTGCGCGCTCATGAACGTGGGCACGCCGGTCGTGCGCGTATACGAGCACGTTGGTGTCGACGAACGTCGGCAACTCACCGCTCGTGCAGTTGCTCGCGCGGACCGAGCGGCTCTCCGCCGAGATCGAATCCGCGCTCGAGCCTCGCGATCGCCTCGCGCTCGGCGGCCTCGTATGCATCCTCGTCGCCGACGAGGGTCTCGATCTGCTGGGCAACCAGCCTGCTGATCGACAGCGACCGCTCCGCCGCGACGATGCGTGCCTTGCGGATCACCTCCTCGTCGAGTTGAACCGTCAGGTTGCGCTTCGCCATCACCACAGCTTAGCGTGCTCCACGTTATTAACGTGGTCAGCCGAGGAGCCGCACTTCTTCCTTCCGCTCCCGGGCGAAGAAGTGGATCCCATCGGTGAAGCGCACCCAGTTGCACCGCATGCACATCACTAGCGAATGTGTCCGCGCGCTGTCAGCGTGGAAGCGAACCCCGCGCAGGAGGTCCCCGTTCGAGACGCCCGTCGCGACGACGATCACCTCGCCCGGCGCGAGGTCGTCCGAGCTGAAGACGCGGTTGACGTCCTCCACCCCGTGCTCGCGCGCGGCCTCGATCTCCTGCCGGGTCGTCGGCCAGAGCTGCGCCTGCAGGTCGCCGCCGAGGCAGCGCAGGGCAGCTGCGGAGAGCACTGCCTGGCGCGTCCCGCCGATCCCGATCGCGAGATGGTCGTTCGTGCCGCGAATCGCGGCGGAGATCGACGCCGTCACGTCACCGTCCTGGATCAACTTGATGCGCGCGCCGGAAGCGCGAATCTCCTCGATCAGGTCGTGATGCCGCGGGCGGTCGAGGATGATCGTGGTGATGTCGTTCGCGTTCCGGCCGAAGCTCTCTGCGATCGCGGCGACGTTGTCCGCGATTGGCTTCGTCAGGTCTATCTTTCCGCGCGCCCTCGGCCCCACTGCCATCCGCCGCATGTACATGTCCGGCAGCCGGAGCAGCGAGCCGGGGGGACCGACGGCGATCATCGACATGGCGCCGTTGCCGCCGCGGGCGACGACACCGCGCCCCTCGAGCGGATCGACCGCCAGGTCGAACGCAGCGCCGCCCGCGCCGATGCTCGACCCGACCTCGAGCTCCTCGCCGCCGCCGGCGCCGATCACGATCGTGCCGTCGATGGGGAGCTCAGAGAGGCCCGCGAGCATTGCGCCTTCAGCGGCGTTCTCGGCGGCATCCTGGTCGTCCCGACCGAGCCAGCGCGCCCCCGCGAGCGCGGCCCACTCCGTCGCACGAGCGAACAGGGCACATGGGCACGGCAGCCGACGCTCCTCGCTCACCGTGACACCCGCGCGATCCGTTCGGCCCGCTCGAGCACGAGCTCCATCACCGCGCCGATGCCGCCGTCACGCGACTCGTTCTCGATCACAGGCACGTCACACCTCCTCGCGCGTTCGACGATGTAGTCCTGAATCATCCTGATCTCCGGGAGCGCCGCCATGTAACGGTCGACGGGCCGCCCCCCGTCGGAGCTCAGATCGCGGCTCCAGAAATGCGTGCGGTGGATCTCCTCGTCGTGGATCGCGAGCACGCACTGGACGACGAGCGCGCGATCCAGGTTCGTCTCGAACATGCCCGGGACGAGGTGCACTCCCTCGAGCACCATCGACCACCCCTCGTCGAGCGCCCGCTGCAGCGCCGCCTCCACTCCGACCAGCACGTTCCGGGTCTGATCGAGGAAGCCGAGCAGCGCGACGTCGCCCGATTCCTCCTCCTCAGCCTTGCTCAGGCCGAGAGCCGCCTCGAAGCTGGAGTAGTGGATCGACGGCATGAACTCCTTGGCGAAGAACGCGCGCATCGTCTGCCGGACGAAGTCGGTCGAGGTGACGCGCGTGATCCCGAGCCGGTACGCCACCTCGGTGGCCACGGTCGACTTGCCGGTGCCGGTGCCGCCGCCGACGAGCAGGATCAGCGGGAGGTCGAGCTCCTGGAGGTCGCGGTAGCGCTGCAGGCGCCGGACGGCACGCGACCCCGCACCCTCGCCGAGCAGATCGATCGCGAGCTCGCGCATGCGATCGAGGTCGACGGCCGTCGCGCGCCGCGCGGCGAGGTCGAACTCGATCCGCCGCGCGAGCTCGTACGCCTGATCCTCCTGCACGCCTACGGCGGCCAGCACACGCGCCATCAGCCCCTTGGAGTACGGGACGCTCGCTCCGCCCAGGAAGTCGAGCTGCCCGTGTCGTCGCTCGGTCACCCGCACGCCTCTTCGGCCAGCCGGACGAGCTCTTCGTCGAGATCGGGCTCGCCCGGCGCCGACGTGACATCGCTTCCTGCCAGGACGACGTCGACTCCTCGCTCGCGGGCCGCCGCGGCCACGACATCGATTGCCGCCGCCTTCAGCTCGACGAGAAAGACATCGGCATCGACCGACTTCAGTTCCTCGGCGAGCGCGGCCCGGTCGGCGAGGCTGCCGGAGACATGCACCACCATTGCCCCGTGCTGCTCTCCGAGATGCTCGGCGAATCCTTCGTGTGCGCTCGCCGGCGCGGTCGAGAAGAAAGCGACGCGGCGGCCCTCGATCGGCTCGACCGGGCGAGGACGCAGAACAACGGCAACGACCCGCGGCACGAGCTCGCGGGCACGGTCTCGAAGCTCCTCCCACCCGCTCCCCTCCTCCGCCATCGTTAACACGGCAAGGTCGGAGATCAGGTGGCGGTATTCGTTCAGGTAGCCCGTGACGACGGCAGGATCCTGCTGTGCGTTGACGACAAGGATCCGTCGGCCGGTCTCGACGGGTGGCAGCGCGGCCCCGCTACCGTCGAAGAGCACGAGCTCCGGCTCAAGGTCGACCGCCTTGCGAGCTCCCTCGGCGACGTTCGACGCGAAAACCGCGCCGGCAAGCCCGCCGCCGCAACGCCGGCAGCCGACGGTTGGAACGCCGGCAAGGGCAGCCGTCTCGAGATAGTCGGAGGCCGCGTGACGTCCTGACTCGGAGAGCTCCAGCAGCGCGTCCACCGTCGGCGCGATCTCCGCCACCTCCGGCTCGGGCGGCCCGCCGCGGCCCATCGAGACGACGACGACCTTGCGGTCGCGCGCGAGGAGCGCGGCCGCGTGCGCCGTGATCGCGGTCTTGCCGACGCGCTTGCCAGTCCCGACGATCCCGATCGAGGGGAGCGGGAACGGCTCGAACACCGGCGGGTCGAAGCGGAAGTCGGCGCCGATGTACGACAGGCCGTGCACGAGCACCGCGCTGGCGACGCGGAGGCGCTCCACTGGACCGAGCACGGGCTCGTCGGAAAGATCGACCACGACCTCCGGTCGGTGCTCCTCGAGGGCGCCCTCCAGCGTCTTGGCGAGGGGCACCCCGTAGTCGGACTCGTCGCGGAGCTTCTCCTTCCCGCCGAGCAGGTGCGCGGCGACGAACTCGTACGGGAGCTCCTCCAGCGCAGCGCGAACCACCGGCGCGTAGTGCTCCCCATCGATCAGCGCGAGCGCCCTCACGCCAGTCACCGTCACGAGCGCGTCCTCACCTCGTCCTCGATCCGGCCCGTGTACTTCTCGTAGGCGAACGTGTCGAGCGAGAACTGGATGATTCGCTCCTGGCCGTGAAAGGGGTGCTTCCGCCAGACGTCGACGTGGGTTCCCGAGACTTCGACGAGGTTGTAGCAAGGCCGAGTGTTACCCCGAAGGCGCAGCGACGAGACGGTTCCCGTGTTGACGACGAAGAGGTTCTCGAGCCGCCAGGCGTACGGCACGTGCTTGTGGCCGGAGAGCACGAGCTGCACACCGGCACGCTGGAGCGTCTCGATCGTGTCTCCGGCGTCGTAGATGACGTTGCGCTCGCGGCCGGTACCCGGGACGGGCAGCAGGTGGTGATGGCAGACGAAGACACGCATGAGCGCCTCCTCCCGGAACTGCTCCTCGATCCAGCGGTAGCGGCCTCGTCCGATCTGGCCGTGATCGAGGTCCGGCTCGGTCGAATCGACCGCAACAACTGTTACCGGTCCAACCCTCGTCACCGAATTGCGCTCGCCGAAGAGCTCCTCGAAGTGGACGTAGCCGACGTTGCGCGAGTCATGGTTGCCGGGGATCACGACCAGCGACTCGCACTCGATCCGGTCGAGATAGCGCTTGGCCTCATGGTATTCGTGCTTGAAGCCGAACGTCGTGAGGTCGCCGGAGCAGACGACGATGTCCGGCTGCACGTCGTTGATCTCCGCGATCGCGCGGTCGAGCAGGCCGGGGACGAAGTACTGGCCGCCGCAATGGAGGTCGGAGAGGTGGGCAATCGTGAACGTTGCGTCCCTGCGATCCGCCATGGCGCAAGCATAGGCAGGTTCTGCGCGGATCCGGCCCCGAGTCGGATCCGCCGGCGGTCAGACCGCAGCCGAGCACGGAGGCGGAGATTCGTCCTAGAACGAGGGATTCGGAACTCGCGAGCGTTGGCCGAAGGACTACGGCGGCGTTGCTTGTCCCCTACGCGCCTATCACATCCCTCCAGGAGGTCTAATGCCTCACGGCATCACCACTCCGCGCTTCTCCTTCCTCCGGCTGCTCATTGCGGTAGCAGCCGCGACCCTTTCGCTGACGCTCGTCCAGAACGGCAGGGCCGCCGACTCGGCGCCGGTCATCAGTCTCGGTCCGGTTTCCGTGCTGAACGGCACCGTCACCGTCTCGGGCAACGTCGGCGGCGACTCCGTGGCCGACGTGGTCCTCACCGTCAACGGCTCCCCGGTCGGCGTCAATGCGAACGGGCAGTTCACCGGGTCGGTGAATCTGGGCGGTGAGTCTGCGCTCAACCTGACGCTGAAGAACCCGACCAACGGCGAGACGGCCCGAATCTCGATCCCGATCAACACCAAGACGGTCGGGCCCGACGGACTGATCCGCTCCGACGTGCTCAAGCCGCTCACCGACGCCGGGATCAACATCATCCGGCCGCTGGAGGGCTTCAAGATCTTCGACGGCCAGCCGCTCAAGCTCGAGGGCTCGGTCCTCGAGAAGGACAAGCTCGCGAGCCTGACCGTGAACGGCAAGGACGTGCTCGCGACGCTCCGTCCCGACGGCTCGTTCGACGCTCCCGTCTCCGGCACGAGCCGCGAGGTCAACGTCACGGCCACCGATCGTCAGGGCGTCTCGCAGACGAGCAGCTTCACCACCGTGCAGGCCTCGTCGGTCATCGCGACGTCCGCCGGCCGTTCGGTCGCAGCCAAGGGAGCGAGCGGCGTGCGCATCACCTCCGTGCGCTACCTGACGAAGAACCTCGTGCGCACGGGCAAGGTAACGATGATCGTCACGGTCAAGGATCGCCGCGGCCTGCTCGTTCGTGGTGCGAAAGTGCGGATCCGCGGCGTCGCCAGGACCGTCTTCCTGACCCTGAAGGGCGCACAGACCAAGACGACCAGCAAGATCGGTCGAGCTACCTTCACGATCAAGCTCAACAAGCGTGTGCTCACCAGCCGCTTGAAAACCAAGCGGTTCGTCGTCGCGTCGATCGCCTCGACTCCGAACGCATCAACCTCCCTCGTGACCTCGTTCCGGCTCCCCGCCAGGCGCAGCGGACGCTGAACGAAGGGCCGGTACGCCCTGCCGCTCCCCGGAGCGGCAGGGCGTCGTGCACCTGCAGGCCACAAGCACGAAGGAGCGAGCCCGAATGTCCAGCGGTATGAGAAGCACATCTGCGGCGCATCGTTGGTGCTCACGCGCAGGGAAGTCCCTGCTGCCTTCCCTCCTCGCCGCAGTTGGGGCTGCCGTGACGATCGCGTCGTTCGACGAGCCCGGGCGGGCAGCGATCGGGGAGGCAGCGACAGCTCCCACCCCTCCTGCTCAGCCCTCGCTACCCACCGTCTTCGACGCTCCGGACGAGGCCTCAGCCGGAGCGAGTCGAGCGGCCGGGTCGACGCTTGCCGGCGCAGACAGACCCATGCCGGAACCTGAGTTCGTCCAGGGGCGTCTCCTCGTCAAGTTCGTCGACGGAACTCAGCCGTGGTTGGAGCGGAAGGTGCTTGCGGACGCAGAGACGCAGTTGGAGGTGACCGTGAGGCCCCTTGACGTCTACGTCGTCGATGTTCGGCGTGGCCGAACGCTGGACGCCATCGAGGAGCTCGCAGAAGCACCCGCGGTGGAGTACGTGGAGCGCGACGCAGCCGTGCAGAGCTTCACCACCACCCCGAACGACACGCTGTGGGAGCAGCAGTGGGGCCCTATGCTCGTCCGTGCACCCACCGCCTGGGATGCGACCATGGGCTCGCCAGGAATCATCGTGGCCGTCCTCGACACCGGCATCGACAGTACGCATCCCGATCTGCAGGATGCCGTCGTACCCGGCTACGACTTCGTCGAAGGCGACGCGTTCCCCACGGATGACAACGGACACGGGACGGCGACCGCTGGAGTGATCGGAGCGCGAACGAATAACAGCAGGGGTCAGGCGGGCTTGTGCTGGCGCTGCTCTCTGATGCCGATCAAGGTGCTGAACGCGAACCGCAGCGGGACGACGTCAGCGGTTGCAGCGGGTCTCGTCTGGGCGGTCGACAACGGCGCGCGGGTGATCAGCATGAGCCTCGGGGGCTCGGAGCCAACCCGGACGCTCGCCGAAGCTGTCGACTACGCGGTGCGCAAGGGCGCCGTCCTTGTTGCAGCTGCCGGGAACGAAAGCAGTCAGAACCTTTCCTACCCCGCTGCGTACGTCGGCGTGATCGGCGTCGCCGGCTCGGATCAGAAGGACGTTCTCTACAGCTGGTCGAACTACGGTTCGTGGGTGCCCGTCGCAGCACCGGGCTGCAACATCGCCCCCTTCTTGCGTGGCGAGTACGTCAACTTTTGCGGCACATCGGCGGCCGCCCCCGTGGTCGCCGGAATCGCCGGTCTCGCTCTCTCGGGGCGGCCGCTAGCCACCCGAACTGAGGTGGAGAACGCGCTCTTTCGCTCGGCGAATCCGATTGGAACCTCCGTCCGGTACGGCAGGGTGAACGCCGAGCTGACCCTCGCTGCCCTGGGGGTAAAGCCGACGAGTCCGGCACCCGCCCTCTCTCCTCCCGTTCCCGTTCCCGTTCCCGCTCCTGCTCTCGCTCCTCCGGTGCCCGCACCAGTGGCGCCCACCGCGATCCCTGATCGTCATGCGCCTCAACCCGAGAGGCCGCTGCCGGATCCGCCCCCGGCGGCGAGCGGACAGACTCCGGCAAGGACTCCCTCGCCGCAGGTCACGACTATCCGCGGCACGCTGGGAGGATCGCCGCTCCGGTTCGTGGTCGGGCCTCTCCGCCACGGACGTTTGATCGCAACGCTGACGGCGCCGCGTGCTCGCACCCTGATGTTGACGCTCGTCGATGCTCGAGGTGCTCGGGTGGCCCGGATCTCGGGCCGGACCCCGCTACGGCTCTCCCACCCGGCGCTCCCCGAACGGTACCGCGTCTTCATCTCCGGCTCGGTTCGTGCTCCTTTTACGCTGCGCCTGAGGACTGGACGGAGCTAGCCACGTCCGGGGGGGTGGGTACCCTCGGGGTCGTGCCGTGGCAACTGCCTGCGTTCCAGGCTTACACCGGAGCGGCCCCGCCGAGATTCGCGAACGAGGTCGAGCTGGAGTGCGCGAAGCTGCTCGACTTCTACGGCGTCCCCTGGGCCTACGAACCCCGGACATTCGTACTGGAGCGTGACGCCGACGGTCGTGTGACCTGTGCTTTCGCGCCCGACTTCTACCTTCCGGAGCAGGATCTCTACGTCGAGGTGACAGTCATGCGGCAGGCGCTCGTCACGCGCAAGAACCGCAAGCTGCGCGAGGTGCGGCGGCTGTACCCCGAGGTCAACGTCAAGCTCTTCTACCGGCGCGACATCGAGCGCCTGGCCCAGCGATTCAGGCTCAAGCTCGCCAGCTAGAGGCAGCCCCGGTTGGGGAGATCTACCTCTCCCGGGGGGAGATCGCGCGGCGCGTAGCCGAGCTCGGCGTCGAGATCGCGGCGGCCTATCGGGGCACCAACCCGATGCTCGTCGCGCCGCTAAAGGCGAGCGCCGTCTTTCTCGCCGACCTCTCGCGCGCGCTCCCGATCCCGCACGAGCTGGACTTCCTCGAACTGGCTGCCTACACCGGGGGTCATGGCACGACAGCGCGTGTCCTCAAAGACCTGGACGCCTCCGTGACTGGCCGTCACGTACTCATCGTCGAGGATGTGGTCGACACCGGCCTGACTCTCAACTTCCTCTCCCGGACGCTGTCGCCGCGGCAGGTCGCGAGTCTGGCGGCGGTGACGCTGCTCGACCGCCCGTATCGCCGGCTCGTCGACGATGTGCCGCTCCGTTTCGTCGGCTTCACGGTGCCGGACGAGCTCTTCGCCGGCTACGGGCTAGGGCTCGACGAACGCTGGCGTGCCCTGCCCGACCTCCACTTCGTCGTGCCCGAGGAGCTCCCGGATCTTCTGACCGCCGACGGCTACAAGTAGCCGAACGGATCCGTTGCGGCACCGTTCACTCGCACCTCGAAGTGCACGTGCGGTCCCGTCGAGTGTCCGGTGCTCCCGGAGTAAGCGATCAGCTGCCCCTGACTGACTGACTGGCCGACGAACACCGTGACGTTCGTGTTGTGGCCGTAGGCGGTCGCAATCCCGTTGCCGTGGTCGACGACGACGAGGTTGCCGTAGCCGCCTGACCAGCCGGCGATGATCACGGTGCCCGCAGCCGCCGAGACGACCGGCGTGCCGCTGGCGACCGCGATGTCGATACCTTCGTGCATCCGACCCCAGCGCCAGCCGAAGACACTCGTGACCACCCCGTGCACCGGCCAGATGAACCCGGATCCAGATGACACTGGTTCAGGTGACGCTGGCGACGGCATCGCCTGGCTCGTGGCTCGATCCGCGTGCGCAGATCGCTCGGTTTGCGCTGCCTGGGCTGCCTGCGCCGCCCGCGCGGCCTGCGCCGCCTGGATCCTGGCCGCGAGCGCCGCACTCTCAGCCTCCAGCTCGTCCATGTGCGCCTGCGCGTCGTTACGGTCTGCTCGCACGCCGTGCAGGGTCGATTGCTTCGCTTGCCGGGCGGTCGCGAGCTCGCGCTGGCTCCACGCTAGCCGGTCACGAGCCGCCCGTTGTTCGGCCGTCCGCGCCTCGACCGCCCGCGTCGTCTCGACCTGGGCTTCACGTGTCTCTTTGGTGTTCTCGCGCAGCCGGTGCATGTGGAGCTTTGCGCGCCTGACCTCCGTCACGATCTTCTCGTCCTGCCGGCCGATATTGCTCAGGAACTCCAGCTGGTCGAGCATGTCGCCGAAGCTCGCCGCCTCCAGGACGACGCTCAGAGGCTCGGTCGGGTCGGAGGTATAGATCTCGACGAGTCGCCTGTTCAGACGCACGGTGGCGGCCGCGTGCTGGGCCTGGAGGAACTCGAGCCTGCTCGTCTGCAGGTGGAAGAGCTCGTTCAGCCGGTCGAGCCGGCGCTGCTGCAGCACGAGCTCGCTCTCGAGCCGGTCGAGCCGCGCCTGGGCCGAGCCGACCTCACCCTCGAGCGCGGCAATTTTTTGTGTCACCACCTCGATCTGCGACGAGAGGACCCCTTCACGGTCGCGGGCGCGCTCGATCTTCTGCTCGAGGTTGTCGATGCGGGCGTCGAGCACCCGTTTCCGGAGCCCGGCATCCTGACCGGTGGCCGGTGCGACGACGCAGAGCGTGAGCGTCAGCGCAGCAGCGATGACGAGCCGTGTCATTCCCAAAATAGATTTCGGCAGGTAGTCAGCCGTCCCTCCCGGATCGGCAAGCCGCCAGTCTAATCAGATTTGGACAGGTATTCGTTGCGGCGCGCGAGAAAAATGCCTGCTGACGCCCTCTTCGAGGCGTTCTACAGCGGGCCGGGCTCGGGGATCTGCGGTGGCTGCGGGGGGTCGAGCTCGCCGGGCGGCGGATACGGCTCGGGGATCTGCGGTGGCTGCGGGGGGTCGAGCTCGCCGGGCGGCGGATACGGCTCGGGGATCGGCTGGGGCT
>Ga0208612_1001227_pt1 | contig 10792 bp, 10 predicted proteins | sample AntDryMetagUQ889_FD_188089 | JGI IMG/M metagenome (GOLD analysis project Ga0208612, IMG submission 188089) | Polar desert microbial communities from Antarctic Dry Valleys - UQ889 (SPAdes) | ecosystem: Environmental > Terrestrial > Soil > Desert | place: Antarctic Dry Valleys | collected 2008-12-31 | reverse complement strand
GCGCGCGCCGTCAGCCGCCGTCCGCGGCTCACCCTGGCCGTCGTGGCCGTGCTCGCACTGGGCGGCGCGGCGCTCGCGCTGCGCCTCGAGCCAAGCGTGGACACCGACACGCTGGTCGACCGCGGCTCGGAGACCTTCGCCGCGACCGAGGCCTTCAAGCGCGACTTCGGCGACGACTCGGTGGTGATCATGGCCCAGGGCCCGCTCAAGAAGCTGGTGCTGACGGCCAACCTTGGGCGGTTGCTCCGCCTCGAGGGCTGCCTGTCGGGCAACGTGCCGCCCCAGGGTCTCAGCTCGCTGCCGCGGGTGTGCTCCGAGCTGGCCGAGACCAAGCCCGCGCGGGTGGTCTTCGGCCCCGGCACGTTCCTCAACCTGGCCGCCACGCAGATCTCCGGCGGGTTCCAGAAGCGCCTGCAGGTCAACGCCCAGCAGGCCGATCTGCTGGCCCGCCAGGCCGCACAGTCCTCCAAGCGCCGCGGCGATCCGAAGGCCACCCAGGACCGCCTGGCCACCGACGCCCGCCGGCTGGCACAGGCCCAGTTCCAGCAGCAGCTACTGGGCCTCGGCCTGCGCTACGGGCTGCTGAGCGTGCCGAGCGTGGACAACCCGGACTTCGTCTCGAAGGTGGTCTTCGACCCCAGCGCTCGCGGCGAGCGGCCCAAGTCGCGTTTCGCCTACCTGTTCCCGAGCCCCAACGCCGCGCTCATCCAGGTGCGCCTGAAGCCCGAGCTGAGCGACGGGCAGCGCCGCGACGCCATCGAGCTGATCAGGCAGGCGACCGGCGAGAAGGTCTTCAACGCTACGACGGACCGCGGTGAGCGGCCCGAGTTCCGTTACGTCGTGTCCGGCGTCCCCGTGGTGGCCGAGGGCCTGGCTTCGGCGGTTCAGAACGCAATCCTGGTGCTTCTCATCGCCGCGCTGCTGGTGATGGCGGCCACCCTTGCCTTCGTGTTCCGCACGCGCCTGCGGCTGTTGCCGCTGGCGCTCGCGCTGGCCGCAGCGGCCATGACCTTCGGCGGCCTGGCGCTGGTCGGGGGCAGCCTGACGATGGCGTCGATCGCCGTCCTGCCGGTGCTGATCGGGCTGGCGGTGGACTACTCCATCCAGTTCCAGGCGCGCTTCGACGAGGCGCGCGCGCGAAGACGCGGCGGAGCGAAGGCCGCGGCGGAGCGGGCGGCGGTGGCAGGCGGTCCCACCATCGCGACGGCGGGTGTGGCCACGGCGGTGGGCTTCCTCGTTCTGCTGCTCTCTCCGGTTCCGATGGTCCGCGGCTTCGGTGCGCTGCTGGTGGTCGGCATCGTGCTCGCGCTCGCCTGCGCCGTCACCGCCGGCTTCGCCGCGCTCGTCACGCGCGAGGAGGCCGACGAGCGACCGGAGGTGCCGCCGGGGGCGCCCCGCCTGCGCGCCGCGCTTCGCCGCCTGGGGCGCCGCATCTCGACCTCCCGGGTTGCCCTGGCCGTCCTTGGGCGCGCGGACAGCGCGCGCGACCGGATCGCCGACCGCGCCGAGCGGGCGCTTGCGTTCTCGATGGCCCGGCCGCGCAAGGTGCTCGGCATCGGACTGATGGTGGCGGTGGTGGGTCTGGCGGTCGACACCCAGAGCGAGGTGATCTCCGACATCCGGGAGCTTGTGCCCCAGGACCTCCCGGCGCTGCGCGACGTGAACGCGCTGCAGGCCGAGACGGGCATCGCCGGCGAGATCGACGTGACGGTGCGGGCCCCCGACGTGACCGACCCGGCCGTGCTGGGGTGGATGGGGCGCTTCCAGGAGAGGGTGCTCAAGGACGCCGGCTTCGAGCGCGCCAAGCGCGACAGCTGCCTCGACAAGCGCAACCCTCCCGACCTCTGCCCCGCGTTCTCGCTCACCGACCTCTTCCAGGCCGGTGCGCCACCGCAGCGCCAGCAGGTCAACCAGTTGCTGGACGTTGTCCCCACTTACTTCCAGCAGGGCGCGATCACGCGGGACCGCAAGACCGCGAACCTCGCCTTCGGCATCCGCCTGCAGTCGCTGGACCGCCAGCGCGAGGTGGTGGACAACCTCAAGGAGAGGCTCGACCCACCGCCCGGCGTGGACGCCAGAGTGGTGGGACTGCCGGTGCTGGTGGCCGAGGCCAACGGCCGACTGTCCTCGCCCCTGTGGCGTCTGTTCACGCTCGTGGCCGCGCTGCTCGCGGTGTTCCTGGTGCTCTGGGCGTTGCGCCGCTCGCGTCAAGCCGCGTTCGTGGCGCTCATCCCGATCGCGCTCGCCACCGGGTGGTCGGCCGGTGTGCTGTTCGTGCTCGGGCTCCTGCCCGGGCCGCTGGAGGTGGACCTCAACCCGATGTCCGTGACACTCGGGGCGCTCGTGATCGCGATCTCCACCGAGTTCAGCGTGCTGTTGTCGGCCCGCTACACCCAGGAGCGTGAACGGGGCGCGGGGCCCGAGCGCGCGCTGGCGCTCACCTACGGCTCAACGGGCGCGGCCGTCCTGGCCTCGGGCGCCACGGCCATCGCAGGCTTTGCGGTGCTCATCCTTTCCGACATCACGATGCTGCGCGACTTCGGGATCGTGACCGTGGTGGACCTGAGCGTGTCGTTGATCGGAGTGCTCCTCGTGCTCCCCGCGGCCCTGCTCTGGGCTGAGAAGCACGGACCGATCACCCTCCGCGACCTCGATCCCCGGCGCCTGGCCCACGAGCTGCGGGAGGGCCGCTCGCGGGGGCGCCTGCGGCGACCCCGTGCCTCGCTGCGCACGCCGCGTCTGGGCCGCAGGCGCGGGTCTCGTGCCTGACGACCCGTTCGCCGACCTCGGGGGGCAGCGCGAGCGCACCCGGGCGGAGTCGATCGGCGATGAGCTGGCCGAGCGCGATCGCGTCGATCCCGAGGAGCCGCCGCGGCGCCCCGAACCCGCGCGGCCGCGCAACCCCTACGCATGGGCGGTGGGCATCGGGGCCTTGATGGTCATCGTCGCGGTGCTCCTGCTCAACGCCGTGCCCAACCGCGGCAAGGCGGTGCTCGGCCCCAAGCAGGGAAGCCCTCTGCCCGCCTTCGCCGCTCCGCTGGCGAGCGGGGCCCTGGTGGGCGACGCCAACCTCTGCCAGCGCACTCCGTGTCCCGATGGGGCGGGCAAGGTCCCGGCCTGCGCGGTCGCCAGCGAGCAGGTGCTGAACTCCTGCAAGCTCCGCGGTGGCCCCGCCGTCCTGACGTTCGTCGTGACCCAGGGCACCGACTGTGAGCCGCAGGTGGACAGAGTCGAGCGTATGCGTCGCGAGTTCCCGGACGTGAGCTTCGCCGTGGTGCTGAGCGGGCTGGAGCACGACGAGGCGGTGCAGCTGGTCCGGCGTCGCCGCTGGACCTTGCCGGTGGGGCTGGACCGCGACGGCGCGGTGACCAACCTGTACGGCATCGGCGTGTGTCCGACAACCGTGTTCTCGGGCGGCGACGGGAAAGTGGCCGCCGTGACACTTCGCAACCTCACCGAGCAGCAGCTGCGAGATCGAGTGCGTCGCCTCGCTCAGTGAGCGAGCCCGAGCTTAGGCAGGGCTGGATCGAGGTCGAGCTCGCCGAGGAGTTTCCCGAGCTGGGGCTCGACTTCGTGCACGTGCAGGCGCGCTCGGGCCGCAGCCCCTTCACCGTGCGCGAACGCTTGCGTGAGCTCAGCGACCGCTTCACCGGCTCGAAGGTGGTCCACATGCGCCAGGACCCGGTGCCTTGGGCCTACCGGGTCTTCTTCCGCCAGGTGGGCGTGGACCCAGACTCCGACCGCACGCCTGTCGAGCGGATCGCGATCGAACGCCTGGAGCGCGGCGGCCTGCGCAGCCAGAATCTGCTCGACGACGCGCTGGTGGTCGCCACCGTGGAGACGGGCGTGCCGGTGATCGCCTTCGATGCCGACGAGGTTGGCGAGCACCTCGGGCTGCGGCTGTCGCAGAAGGGCGAGGCTCTGGGCGGAGGGGGGCGCCCGCTGTCGGCCCGCCAGATCGTCGTGGCCGACGAAGACCGCCCGCTGTCGGTGCTCTTCGGCGAGATCGCCGAGGAACGCGGCGTGACCCGCAGAACCAGCCGCATGGTCCTGGTGGCGCTGCGCGTGAAGGGCGTACCGGCGATCTCCGTGGAGGAGGCGCTGTGGACCGCCTCAGACGTGCTTCGGGCACATCAGTAGGCGGGGATTGCCCGCTGGTACCCTGATCGGCCAGTCTTCGCCGGGAGGAGCAAGGTGCCCGACATCGCCGCCGGACGCACAGCCAAACCGCCACGGGCCCACCACGTCCGTTCGTCCTCGTTGCTCCCGGTCCTTCCGCGCACCGCTCCTGACGAGCGGCCGGCGCGCCGGACGATGCTCGAGCAGATCGCGCGCCTCGAGTCTGAGCTCTCCCAGCTGTTCTGCTCGACCTGGCCGCGCCAAGGCTTCGAGTGGTCGGTGTCATCTCGGGGCGGTCCGCGGGTGCTCTCGCTCGCCGAGCTCGAGGCGCTGCGCGACGACCTGGCCGATCGCCTGAGCCAGACCCGCCGCTCCTTGAGCGACCGCACCTACGTCGAAGACCAGAACCGTCGGCGCATCGAGACGATGCTCCTCGAGCCCGACCAGCACAAGTGGGTCCGGGTCTCCAACGAGGACATCGGCGAGCCGGGCTGCAGGCACTGGCACGTCCGCCCGCGCTGGGGCGTGTTGGGAATGCTGATGAGCTGGTGGCGGGTGCGCATCAGCTCCGGCTGCCCGTTAGCCATCTGACACCCGTGCCCGTCCGTGGGTAAGCGCAGCCGCAAGCGCGCCGGGGAGCTCGGCTCGCGCGCCGAGCGCGATGCTGCGCGCCGCGAGCGCCGCACGGAGACCCCTCTGGGCAAGGCCCGGCTGGCTTCGCGGCGGGTTGCCGGACGGCCGGGTGCCGACGAGCGCCCGGCGCCTCCCTGGGGCGGTTTCCCGCTGTCTGAGCTCCTGGTCGCGCTCGGCATCGGTGTAATCGTCTGGGGCGCCCTCTCGGACGGCGATACCCGCAACGAGCGCATTGGCGGGGGCCTGATCATCGCCGCGCTCGGCGGGCTCGAGCTGGCCGTACGCGAGCACCTGGCCGGCTTTCGCTCCCACACCACCATGCTCGCCGGCGCAGCGGCCTTTGCCGTCGTCACGGTTCTGGCACTGGGCCCCGGCCCGCACACGCTCGGCGTGCTCTTGATCATCGGCGTGCTCGTCTTCGCGACGAGCTTCTACGGGCTGCGCCAGCTCTTTCGACGCCGCTCGGGCGGCCTGAGCTTCCGTTAGATGACCGATCCCGCGATCCTCCACTCCCGCGATTACTAGAGTGCCGCGGCGTGGAAGCCTCGGCCCAGCAGCCCCGCCGCCTTGTCCTCGGCGGCCTGCACCACGTCACGCTGATCGTCAAGGACGTGCGGCGCTCGGTTGACTTCTACCGCAACGTGCTGGGCCTGAGGTTGGTGAAGCAGACGGTCAACGAGGACGACCGCTCGGCGCGCCACCTGTTCTTCGGTGACGAGGAGGGTCGGCCCGGCACGATGATCACCTGCCTCGAGTACCCCCAGCTGGACGAGGGCACCGTCGGCGTGGGCTCGACCCACCACGTCGCCTTCTCGGTCGGCTCCGACGAGGAGCTCGAGGGGTGGCGGGCCTACCTGGGGTCGCGCGACGTGCAGTGCACCGAGGTGCTCGACCGCACTTACTTCAGGTCGGTCTATCTGCGCGACCCCGACGGCCACATCCTCGAGCTGGCCACGGCCGGTCCTGGCATGACGGTGGACGAGCCGCTGGAGCAGCTCGGCCAACGCGCCGTCGGCTAGGGGGTGCCCGCCGCTCCACGGACGGTCGATGGACCTGGCCGCGCGACAGCGGCTGAGCCAGCAAGCCCGAGTCCCTACGCCGCCCAGCGCACCGTTGAAGGCGCTGACGTCTTCGCGCGCTCGGCGGCGCGGCCCGCCAACCCATCCGTCAGCGCGATCCGCTGGCGCTCGGTGAGCGTCCCGATGTGCTTGTTCTCGGGAATCGCGACGCGCGTCAGCAGCCGCCTGCAGCGTTCGCGGCCCCAACGCTTTTGGCTGGTCAGCAGGTCGCCGACCTCCATCGAGTGGGCTTCCCACGGACAACTGAGGACCACCGCGGAGACACTCACCGCGCCGGCGTTGACCCGCCGCTTGAGCTCTGCCCGGGCCAGCCGGACCCGGTTAGCCTGCTTCAGTGCCTTCAGGTTCTGCCCAGCATCGACCGTGGTCATATAGCCCGTCAAACCTCCCCGCACTCACCGTGCGAATCTTCGCTTCCAGGACGCAGTTCCCGTCGCGCGACCCGGCCGACCAAACCTGAGCAAGGAAGGCATGGAGACGCGCTGCTGCGAGAGCCGCCGCCCGCCACCTTTCCCTCACCCGTGGGTTTGTGTCAACCCGTCGGGACGCGGTCCAATAAAGCCGAGGGGGCGCGGAGCGTCAACAGCAATTTCGAAGCCCCGCCGCTAAGAGCGGCCTTTTCGGAAGTGGTCGGGCAAGTGGCACAAAGACACAAGCGGCGGTGCTCGCCGGGGCGACGGTAGGGTCCGACGCCGCATGCGCTCGACCAAGATCGTGGCCACCATCGGGCCGGCTTCCAGAGAGCCGGAGGTGCTCGAACGCCTAGTGGCCGCGGGCCTCGACGTGGCCCGCCTGAACTTCGCTCACGGCAGCGCCACCGAGCACGCGGAGACGGCAGACCGGATCCGCGCGGCGGCCGAGAGGGTGGGTCGGGTCGTTGCGATCCTCGGTGACCTCCCCGGCCCCAAGCTGCGCCTGGGGCCGGTCGCTGGGGGCGTGGCTGAGCTCGGCCGCGGCGCGGACGTGGTGCTCAGCCAGGACCAGTCCGAGGGCACCGCCGACAGGCTGCCGGTGGCCTGGAAGGGACTCGGCGACCTTGTGCAGGAGGGCGACGTGGCCTACCTGGCCGACGGCGCCGTGCGTCTGCGGGTCAAGGACGTCCGCGACGGCGACGTGAACGCCGAGGTCGAGGTGGGGGGCAGCGTGGCTTCGCGTCAGGGCATCAACCTGCCCAACGTCACGGTCTCGCTGCCCGCCGTCTCCGAGGACGACCTGGCGCTGGTCGACGCCGGCATCGACATGGGGCTCGACTTCCTGGCGCTGTCGTTCGTGCGCCGCGGCGAGGACCTCGAGCCGGTGCGTAAGCGCCTGCGCGAGCGTGGGCACGAGTTGCCCCTCATCGCCAAGATCGAGAAGCCGCAGGCCGCCGCCAACGCCGAGGAGATCATCGAGCACGCCGACGGCGTGATGATTGCCCGAGGCGACCTGGGGATCGAGCTGCCGATCCAGGAGGTGCCGCTGGTCCAGAAGCGGATCCTCGCGATGGCCGGCCGCAGCGCGGTGCCCACCATCACGGCCACCCAGATGCTCGAGTCGATGGTGCACTCCGTCCGGCCCACGCGGGCCGAGGTGGCCGACGTGGCCAACGCGATCTTCGACGGCACCGACGCCGTGATGCTCTCCCAGGAGACCGCCGTGGGCAAGTACCCGGTCGAGGCGGTGGCGATGATGGCCTCGATAGCGGAGTCCACCGAGCGCGAGCTGCCCTACGGGCGCTGGCTGGCCGAGCGCGGGCCGCAGGCCAACAACCAGTACCACGCGATCTCCTTCGGCGCGGTGGCCGCCGTGTACCAACTGGGGCTGAAGGCGATCGTGTCGCCTACCCGGACAGGCACCACCGTCCGGCTGATCTCCTCCTACCGTCCGCAGGCCCCGGTGCTGGCCCTGTCAATGCACCCTGACGTCGTGCGTCAGTGCTGTTTGCTGTGGGGTGTGAAGGCCGCGCTGAACGAGGAGCCCCAGCACACCACCGAGCTGATCGACAGCTGCGCCCAGGCGGCGGTGGACGAGGGCCTGGCCAAGCCGGGGGACATGATCGGCATCACCGCCGGCCTGCCGGCTGGGAGGAGCGGCGGCACCAACCTGTTCAAGGTGCACGTGGTGGAGTAGCGAAGGGCGCGTCGATCCTACCTCCGGTAGGACAGGCGGGGAGCTCCGCCGACGCTACGTGGCGACCGGCTCGGGCACGCTGGGCAGGCCCTCCCGGGCCGCCTCGAAGCGCTCGAGCGCGGTATCGAGGTGCTCGCGGGTGTGGGCGGCCGAGACGCTGGTGCGAAGCAGGGCGCCGCCCCTGGGCACTGCGGGGTAGAGGGCCACGTTGACGTACACGCCGGCCTCGTAGAGCGCCTTCCACATCAGCGCGGCCTGCCAGTCGTCTCCGATGACCACCGGAACGATCGGGCTGATGCCGTCGGGCACCTCGAAGCCGCGCTCCTGGAGGCCGCCGCGCAGGTAGGCGCCGCTGTCGAGCACCCGCGCCATCAGCTCGGCGCCCTGCGGCGAGCGGATTACCCGCAGCGCTCCCAGGGCGGCACCGACGGCCGCCGGCACTGCCGAGGCGGTGAACATGAACGAGCGCGACTGGACGCGCAGGAAGTCGATCACGTCCCCTGGCCCGGCGATGAATCCGCCGCAGCTGGCCAGCGACTTGGAGAAGGTGCCCATCCGCAGGTCCACGTCTGCCTCCGCGCCCAGGAGCTCGGTCGCGCCGGTGCCGCGCTCGCCGAGCACCCCGACGCCGTGGGCCTCGTCGACCATCAGGCGCGCACCGTGCAGCTTGCACAGGCGGGCGATCTCCGGCACGTCGGCCAGGTCGCCTTCCATCGAGAAGACGCCATCGACCACCACCAGCAGCCCGCCGCCGTCGTCCTGGGCCCGAACGAGCATCTTCTCGAGCTTGTCCAGGCGGCCGTGGCGGAAGGGGCGGACACGGGCGCGCGACATCGAGACCGCGTCCAGGATCGAGGCGTGGTCGCCCGAGTCGCAGATCACGGTGTCGCCGGGGCCGAGCAGCGTTGCGATGCTGCCCGTGTTGGCCAGGTAGCCGGCCGTGAAGACCAGGGCGTCCTCGGTGTGGCACCAGTCGGCGAGCTCGCGCTCGAGCTCGAGGTGGAGCGGCAGGGTGCCGTTCATGAAGCGCGAGCCGGTGACCCCCGTGCCGTAGCGGTCCAGAGCGTCGCGGGCGGCCGCCACCACCTCGGCGTGGCCCGTCAGGCCCAGGTAGTTGTTGCCGCCGAGCATGATTCGCTCGGCGCCCTCCATCTGGACCGTCGGCCCCGCTGGGCCCTCCAGCAGCCGGAAGTAGGGGAGCAGGTCGTGCTCGCGGGCCGCCTGGAGCTGCGCCAGGCGCTCGTGGGTGCGGGCCTTCTCGAAGAGGTCGGTCGGCATATCAGTCCTCGCCCGATCGACGATCGGGCTGCGCTCCTCCTACTGTGTCGCTGCGGTGCTCGCCCGATCGACGATCGGGCTGCGCTCCTCTCGCTTGGCTAGGGTGCGCCGCCGTGTCGGTGGACGTGACCCCCGTGCGCGGGCGACGGGACCTGCGGGCTTTCGTCGAGCTTCCCTTCCGCCTGCACTCTAACGCTCCGCACTGGGTGCCCCCGCTCAAGCTGGAGCGCTTCCTGCACCTCTCGCCACGGGCGAACGTCTTCTTCGAACGGGGGGACGCCCAGCTGTTCCTGGCGCGCCGCAACGGGCGGGTCTGTGGGCGCATCAGCGCTCACATCGACCATGCGCTCAACCGTCACCAGGACAACCGCTGGGGGCTGTTCGGCTTCCTCGAGCTGGTCGACGACCCCGAGGTCTGCTCGGCTCTGTTCGAGGCGGCGGCGGCCTGGCTTCGCGCGCGAGGCCGCGACCGCATCGTGGGCCCGATGGACTTCACGATGAACGACGAGGTGGGGGTGCTGATCGAGGGCTTCGAGCTCGACCCGATGGTGCGCCAGCCCTGGCAGCCGCCCTACTACGCCCAGCGGATCGAGGAGGCTGGTCTTGGCAAGGCGGTCGATCTGCTCATGTGGCACATGATGGTCGGCGACCTCCCGAAGGCCCTGCCGGTCATCTGGGAGATGGCCGAGAAGCTCGAGCCCGAGCACGGCATCACGATCCGCAAGATGAGCCGCAGGCGCCTGCGCTCGGACCTCGATGCCTTCGCGGAGGTCTACAACGCTGCCTGGGCCGACAACTGGGGCTTCGTGCCCTACTCCAAGAAAGACCTGGACGGCTACTGGGCGGAGCTGCAGCTGGTCTTCGACCGCAACTGGTTCATGGTCGCCGAAAAGGACGGGGAGACGGTGGGGATGGCCATCACCGTGCCCGACGTCAACCAGGTGCTGCGCAAGCTGGACGGCTCGTTGCTGCCGCTCGGCTGGTGGCATTACCTGCGCAAGGGCCGAACGGTCGATCGCGTGCGGGTGGGCTTCCTCGGCGTGAAGCCCGAGTACCAGCACGCCGGAGTGGCCGCTGGGCTGTACGTCGAGCACTTCAACATGGCCCAGACGACTCCGCAGAGCGGGGGTGAGATGGGCTGGATCCTCGAGACCAACGAGGCGATGAACCGCGGCATGGAGGCGATGGGCGCGCGGGTCGTGAAGCGCTACCGAATCTTCGAGCGAGAGCTCTAGGCTCGCGCCGGGGCTCTCAGTACACTCGCCCGACCTTGGCCGAGCCGCCCTCCGAGCAGCCCCCGAGCACCGATCTGGTCCCCCTCCAGGGGCCGGTGCGCCCGGTGGAGCCGTCGTCGGGTGAGCTCGAACGGCCGGCCGAGGTCTCGCTGCTGCCTGCTGTGGCCGCGGCCACCGGCGGCTTCCTGCTCGGAGTGGCCACTTTCATCCTCGTACGGGTGCTGCGCAGGCCCAAGCCCTCCCGGCTGCGCCGCCGCGGGCGCCGCGGCGCCGACAAGATCGAGGTCGCGGCGAGCCGCTCCTTCCTGGTCGACGTCCACCTGCTCGACCGGCGATAGC
>Ga0208612_1001225_pt1 | contig 10794 bp, 11 predicted proteins | sample AntDryMetagUQ889_FD_188089 | JGI IMG/M metagenome (GOLD analysis project Ga0208612, IMG submission 188089) | Polar desert microbial communities from Antarctic Dry Valleys - UQ889 (SPAdes) | ecosystem: Environmental > Terrestrial > Soil > Desert | place: Antarctic Dry Valleys | collected 2008-12-31 | reverse complement strand
CCGCCCGGATGCCGTCTTTGACGTCGTCGTCGAGGCCCAGCAGGAACACCGCGAGCCAGTCCCCGTCCCGTCCCCGGAGGGTCTCTAAGACGTAGCGGGCTCTGAGGTCGGACACGATCGTGTTGTAGCCCTGACCCTTCTTGAAGGCAGCTTCATCGATCGTCAGAACAGCTGGCGATGGTCTCGGTCGCGCGGCACGAATGAGCTTGGCGCGGGCGCGATGGGCGCCGCGTCACGGTGTCGTGGGACACACCTTCGGTCTCTGCCACCTGGGCGAAGTTGCCCTCCGCCTTGGCGCGGCTCGCGAGGTGGACCTTGAAACGCACTGTCATGCGGGCGCGCGGCGGGATCTAGGGATGGCTCTCGGTGAACGAGCGGGAGCAGGAGGTGCAGCGCCAGCGCCGCTTGCGCCACAACAGAACAGTTGGGCGCCCGCTGATCGGAAGGTCTCTGATCAGCGTCTCGGGCCGTTCCTTAGGCTCGAGCGAGGGCCGGCCGCAGGAAGGGCAACAGCCGGCGTCGTGACGGGATTCGACCACGAGCTCGATCTGCTCGTCACCGATCGAAGCTGCAAGGACCGCGATTCCCTCAAGATCGAGGGTCGCGTTGGTAATCTCGTTGGGCATACCGCCGCACCTCCCGGGCTCGACTCTTCAGACAGCCGAACCTTATGGAGTGCGGCGGTTTGCTCGTCGGCTATCCGACCCGCCTATCCCCGCTCAATCGCGGAGAACCGAAAAATCCTCCCTTGAGCACTGGATCGGTGCGAACTACGCATAGTTGCGGATGGTCCGCCCGCGGGGCCCGCACCCAAATGGGTCTTCTACGATGGCCCGATGGAGGACTATTGGGCGGGCAAGAAGGTTCTCGTGACGGGCGGAAGCGGATTCTTGGGCCGGGTCGTCTGTGCCAGGTTGAGTGCGCGAGGAGCCTTGGACGTGTCGGTTCCTCGCAGCCGCGAGTTCGATCTCACACGACCAGACGACGTCGAGAAACTCTTCGTCGACCGGGCCCCCGACGTGGTGATCCACCTGGCCGCCCGGGTCGGGGGCATCGGCGCCAACATGGCCAACCCCGCCACCCTCTACCTGACCAATCTGCTGATGGGGACCTATGTCATCGAAGAGGCCCGCCGCAGGGACGTCGACAAGACGGTGATCGTCGGAACCATCTGCTCCTACCCGAAGTTCACCCCGGTCCCTTTCAAGGAGTCGGACCTCTGGAACGGCTATCCCGAAGAGACGAACGCGCCTTACGGCATCGCCAAGAAAGCCCTTTTGGCTCACGCGCAGGCCAACCGCGCTCAGTACGGACAGAACACGATCTATCTGCTGCCCACCAACCTCTACGGCCCGGGCGACAAGTTCAACGCTGCGGTGTCGCATGTGATCCCTGCGCTGATCAAGAAGTTCGTGGAAGCGAAGGAGAGCGGCGAGCCGTCGGTCAGCGTGTGGGGGACGGGGACTGCGACCCGAGAGTTCCTCTACGTCGACGATGCCGCCGAAGGCATCGTTCGCGGGGCGGAGGCGTATGACGGAGAAGAGCCGGTGAACCTGGGATCCGGGCGCGAGGTGCCGATCAAGGAGCTGGCCGAGCTCATCTCTCGGCTCACCGATTACGACGGCGAGCTCGAGTGGGACACGTCCAAACCCGATGGGCAGCCCCGGCGAAGCGTGGACACGACGCGCGCCGGGGAGCTCTTCGGATTCGAAGCGCAAACGTCACTAGAGGACGGATTGCGAACGACGATCGAGTGGTATCGGAGCAACCGGGAGGCGGCCGAAGCCGCGACCATCTGATGCGGGTCGCCTACGACGCAGGCCCCCTTCTGGGGACGCCAACCGGGGTAGGGCGATACGCGGGAGAACTCGCTGATGCGTTGACCACCCGGGGGGTGAACGTGCAACGCTACGCGATCTCCTTCGGGGCTCCTTCAGACGTTCGGGTTCGTCGGTGGAAGGTCCCGGCGCGCGCGGTGCAACGTTCTTGGATGACGTGGGGGAGACCCGTGCCTCGCTCTCTCTTCGAGGGATGCGATGTCGTGCATGCCACCAACTTCGTTCTACCGCCCACAGGTGACCAGCCCGGCGTGGTGACCGTGCACGACCTTTCCTTCCATCGCGACGACGTGTTCCCCGGCGGCCAGCGCTTGCGCGATGTGGTTCCCTGGTCGTTGGGGCATGCGGCAGCAGCGATAGTGCCCACCCGGGCGATCGCCGACGAGCTTGCCGAGCGACACGGCTTTCCCACAGATCGCATCTTCGTGACCTACGAAGGGGTCTCTGGGACCTTCTTCGGCACGACGCCGTTGTCGGCCGTTGCTCTAGGCCAGATGGGTATCCCAGGGCCATTCGCTCTGGCGGTCGGGACGCTGGAACCACGCAAGAACCTCGTCCGTCTGTGCGAGGCGTGGCGAGCGGCTTCCTCCGAGCTCGAGGGGTGGCGTTTGGTGCTGGCCGGCCCGAGAGGATGGGGGCCCGAGCTCCCCGAGACCGAGGGGGTCATGCCGATCGGTTACGTGGACGATCACACGCTTCCAGGCCTCATGGCCGCGGCCGACATCTTCTGTTACCCGTCGCTCTATGAGGGATTCGGGTTGCCGCCGCTCGAAGCGATGGCGACCGGCACCGCGTGTCTCGTGGGTCGCTACAGCGCGGCCGAGGAGGTCTTGGGAGATTCGGCCCTCCTTGTCGACCCGAACGACACCGACGAGATCGCGGGCGGCCTTGCTCGCCTTGCCACCGACGGCGCTTTTCGCAGGAGACTTGCCTTGGAGGGACGCGCCTGCGCCGCGGCCTATACGTGGGAGGGGACCGCGCACGAGACCAAGAAGGTCTACGAAGGGGTTCTATCTACGTAGTTGTACGTATCCCGGAATGTCCGGCTTTGGTGCATCATGTAGTGATGCGTTTCATATCAAGGGTGATGGGGGTCGCCCTGATCTTCAGCTTGTTGGCGGGTTCTCCCGCGTTCGCCGCGCGCAAAGTGACGATCACCGGCGGGGGTTGGGGCCACGGGATAGGGATGTCTCAATACGGGGCCTACGGCCGCGCCAAGCGCGGCGACGATGCGACCCAGATCCTCGAGCACTACTACTCCGCGACCAAGGTCACGACGGCGGACATACCGTCCAGTTTGCGGGTCGGTCTTCTGGAATACCGCTCCTCCATCACAGCGACGTCGTCGCCCTTCACGGACGGAGGTGGCGACGTCATCTTCAAGATCCAAGGCAGCAAGGAGCGGATCGCTCGGGGCGCGTCCGGAGCGGACTGGCGCGTGGAGCCAAGCTCTACCGGCGGCATGCGTCTCTACAAGAACGGGAACCAGGTCCGCAAGGACGGCCGCAGCGTGTTTGGCGATCCCAGTCACCCGCTTATCGCCCAGTATCAGCGGCTAGGCACGTTGCTTCGCATCAACGAGAAGGGGATCAGCTACGCCTACGGAAAGATGCAGTTCGGAACCTTCCAGACCGATCGCTGCTCGGGGGGACAATGCCTGCGCCTCGTCATCATTCTGCCGATGCAGAAGTATCTCTACGGGTTGGGCGAGGTTCCCTTCTCGTGGCCGGCAGCCGCACTACGCACCCAGGTGATCGCCGCCCGGACGTACGCGTACGAGAAAACCCTGCGCACAGGTCAGAACCGCTATCCGTGTGATTGCGCCGTCTACGACTCGACCCTTGACCAGGTCTATAGCGGAGACGCGAAGCGTGTTCCGTCAGGGCAATACTGGGACGACTGGACCTCTGCGGTCGACGCCACGAAAGGACAGGTCATCCTCCATAACGGTTCGCCGATCCAGGCGCTCTACTCCAGCTCGTCGGGGGGCCACACGGAGAACAACGAGAACGTGTGGGGCGGCACACCGCTGGCCTACCTGCGTGGAGTTCCCGACGCTCCGGACGACAACCCCGCTAACCCCAACAACACGTGGTCGCTGGAGATGAGCTACTCGGCGTTCGAGTCGAAGCTGAACTCCTCCTATGGAGTGGGCAGCGTCGAGAAGTTCAACCTCGTCAGGCCGTTCGGTGTCTCGGGACGCGTGACCGTGGTCAAGCCGGACAACACCGGCGGGGTGAAGATCGTGGGATCGAACAAGACCGTCCGCACGAGTGGGTGGTCGATCCGATCGGCCCTCGGCCTCAAGGATTCCTTGTTCCGGGTGCAGATCACTACGACGACGACTGGGGACTGAACGAACCGACGTCTCGACGGAGGCTTCAGTGATCCGCACGACTCGACCCCTAGGTGAGTTCGCCTAACACTTAGACTCCGGCCCATGGCTCTCGAAGCTCCTCCTCCGGAGATCCTGCCGCTCGCAGCTCCCTCCCGCACCGGCTCGACGATCATCTCCGTCGCCCTGCTGTTCGTGAGCGTCGGCTTCGCGACGGCAGGTCAGTTGACCCTCAAAGCGGCGATGGAGGCCATCGGTCGGATCGGCACGGCCCAGGTCTCGGACGCCGGCCAAACGATCGCCCGCGCGGTCAAGGAACCTCTCCTCTGGATCGGCCTGGTCCTCTTTGGGGTCTCGGCTCTGTTCTGGCTGGTCGTGCTTTCGCGGGTTGCCCTCTCGCTCGCCTATCCGTTCGTCGGCATCTCCTACGTCGTGGTGGTAGCGCTTGCACGCTTCTTCTTCCACGAACACGTCCCGACGTTGCGTTGGATCGGGGTCGCCGTGATCGCCGTGGGCATCGGGCTGATAGGGCTCTCCTCGAAGACCGTTCCGGGACCATGAAGGCACTACTGCTGGCAGGGGGGTTCGGAACCCGCCTCCGACCACTGACCTTCACGCGTCCCAAGCACCTGCTGCCCATCGCGAACAGGCCGCACATCGACCACGTCTTCGACCTGCTGCGGCGACATGGAATCTCCGATGTCGTCTTGACGACCTCCTATCTGGCCGAGGCTTTCGCCGAGACGGTCGAGCGCGCTCTGGGCGACGGGATGAACGTCTACGTGACCCATGAAGAGGTAGGTCTCGGAACGGCGGGAGCGCTCAAGAACGCGGAGGCGGAGGTGGGTGACGAGACCTTCCTGGTCTTCAACGGGGACGTACTGACCGATGTCGATCTGGATGCCTTGGTTGCTTTCCATAGAGAGAAGGGGGCCGAGACCACGATCCTGTTGACCCCGGTCGAGGACCCTTCGGCCTTCGGAGTCGTGCCTACCGAGCCTGACGGCCGCGTCACCGGCTTCATCGAGAAGCCGCCGCGCGACGAAGCGCCCACCAACCAGATCAACGCCGGCGTCTACGTGATGGAGCCCTCTGTATTGGATCGGATCCCCGCGGGCCGAGAGTGGTCGCTGGAAAGAGCTTTGTTCCCGGAGCTCGTGGAGGATCGGGCGGCCCTTTATGCCCGTTCCACGGACGCGTACTGGATGGATGTGGGGACCCCGGACAAGTACCTGAAGGCGAACATGGATGCCATCGAGGGCCGCTTCAAGATGCACTCGGGAGCCGCCCTCGCCCAAGATGCCTCCATCGACGCGTCCGCGACCGTCTCGTCGTCGTGCGTCGGCCCGGGGACGACCATCGAAGCCGAGGCGACCATCGAGGGCTCGGTGCTGTTATCCGGCTGCCACGTCTCGCGCGGGGCAACCGTGTCGCGCTCGATCCTCGGCGAAGGCGTGAACGTCGGCCCCGGGGCCAAGCTGGTGGGCCAAACCATCGGCGACTTCGAGAAGCCTGAGTAAGGAGACGTTATGAGGGTTCTTGTCACGGGGGCCGCTGGCTTCATCGGGTCACACCTGGTCGATCGCTTGCTTGCGGAGGGCGACGAGGTCTTCGGTATAGACGACATGTCCTCGGGACAGATGTCCAACCTGGTCGAGGCACGTCGGTCGGGAACGGGGAAGTTCAAGTTCCACCGTCTCGACGTCACCTCTACGGCTCTTGGCGAATACGTCGCTCGAACGAAGCCGGAGATCGTGTTCCACCTCGCCGCGCAGGTCGACGTCAGGAAGTCGGTGAAGGACCCGATCCACGATGCGATGGTCAACATCGTCGGGACTCTGAACCTGCTGCAGGAGTCCAGCCGGGCAAGCGTCAAGAAGGTCGTCTTCACTTCCTCAGGGGGCTGTATCTACGGTGAGCCCGACGAAGCTCAGATCCCTGTGCGCGAGGACCTTGTATTCGGACCTGAAGCTGCCCCCGAATCGCCCTATGGAGTTTCCAAGAAGGTCGTTCTCGACTACTTCCGTTACTTCAGGTCGGTCAAGGGACTCGACTACACCGCTCTTGCCCTGGCGAACGTGTTCGGACCCCGCCAGGAGCCGGCGGCCGAGGTCGGACTCGAGGGGCAGGTCGTCGCCATCTTCTGCCGCAAGATGTTGGCCGGTCGTCCCTGCACGATCTACGGCGACGGGACCCAGACGCGCGACTTCATCTACGTCGACGACGTGACGAGCGCTTTGCTCGCGGCTCGGGAAGCAGGTGGGGGAGAGCTGCTGAACATCGGCAGTGGAACCGAGACATCGATCAACGAGCTGTTCGCGCAGCTCGCCGAGCTCGCCCATAGCCGCTACGAACCCATCTACGGCGCAGCACGGCCAGGAGAGTTGCAACGCATCGCGGTCGATGCCTCGAAGGCCGCCCAGCTACTCGGATGGCGCGCGAACACGGAGCTCAACGAAGGGCTCAAGCACACCGTGGCTTGGTTCCGCGCGACTTCCTGACCACTTGTTCTGCCTAGCCCGGTGTTGCCCTCTACTGACTCAGCGCAGAACTAGGCACATTTGCGTACGAGGCAGGTCTAACTGAGCGTCGATGCTCTAGGCGACAGGATTTCGGTCTGCGCACGGCCCCCTTGGTCTCTCTCCTCTGGGGGGGGCCGCTCGCTTTTTCTACGTAGTAGTGCGGATTTCCCACTTCCTTCCATACCCCCACACTGAGGCCCTGGGAGAAATAGCCAGATCAGGTTCCAAAGTCGCCGGTGTGGAGGAAAAGGGAGAGCCTCCGCCCCGGCCGGAGGAAGGGGTTCACATGCCGACACGACTTTCCCGTCGTGGTTCGTTCGTCGTAGGTCTCTCGATCGTCGTGATGCTCTTGGTATCCGCGCCGATGCTCGCGTTCGCCGACAGCGCCGCGCCCACGGATCCTCCGGGAAACTCGGGTGTCGCTCCGGGCCAGAGCGACGCGGTTCCCCCGGGCCAGTCCTCGGACGCCGCCCCGGGAAACTCCGCGAACGCACCGGGTCATGCTCCCGATACATCGACGGCGGCGGTCACGACTACGCCAGCCGCGCCAGGTAATTCCGGCGATGCCTCCGGCCAGAACAAGCCAGATACCGCCACGACGGTGTCCTCTCCTCCGGGCCACTCGGGAAACTCCAACGCAGGAGGAAACTCCAACGCAGGAGGAAACTCCAACGCAGGGGGAAACTCAACAAGCGCAAACTCTGGTGGCTCCAAGTCGACGACAACCGGTGGGGCTTCCGGTTCCCACGATGAAAAGGGCACGCCGGGCGGAACTCCCCAGGGCAAGGGCGACGGGCCAACGACGGGCGCAGGCGGCAACAATTGTGACGGCGATCCCTCTGGCGGAAGCGATACGGGCAACGGCGCCAACGGAGGAACCATGTACGACCACACCTGTCAGCCGGCAGGCAAAGCTCCCAACGGCAACGGCGGTGGAGCAGCCCACGGCAAACCGTGTACCGGATGTGTCGGTAACGCAGACGACAAGAATCCTCCGGGCCAGAGCAAGGTTGGCCCCGGCGGCGCAGACCACAACAAGGGCTATGAGTGCGAGAACCCACGCTGGCAAGGCAAGAACAACGGCGTAGGCAAAGGCAACCCAGCCCACAGCGGATGCACCCCAGCTCCCCCGTGCACCTCGAACTGCAACCCGTGCACCTCGAACTGCAACCCGTGCACCTCGAACTGCAACCCAGGCTGCACTGTGAACTGCAACCCCGGTTGCACTGTGAACTGCACGCCGACCCCGCCTGATTGTGATGGAGATGGGATCGACGACAACGTGGACCCGGACGTCAGCGGGTGTCGACCGGTCCCGCCCAAGAAGGACTGTGACGGCGACGGGGTGCCGGACGATGTGGACAGCGACATGACTGGATGCGAGCCCATCCCGCTGTGCCCCGACGGGTCTGTCATGCCGGCCAACGGCAAGTGCAACCCCTCGCTCGTGCCGGACTTCGTGCTGGGGATCAGAGTGGACCGCAAGCCGGTCGCTGCAGCGGCGCTGCCGGCGGTAGTCAACAAGCCGGCCCCCGCCGTGGCGGCTTCTCTCCTGCCCTTCACCGGCGGGAACCTGCTGCCCTTCGTACTGGTGAGCGCCGGCCTCATCGGAGCCGGCGCACCGGCTCTCCGAAGGAGATCGGAGCTAAACGGAAGAGCGAAGGAGAATCTTCGAGCCGGGCGGTGCGAACAGCGCCGTCGCACGCGCCGACCGAGAGCGGCTTAGCCCTGGAACGTGCGAGTGATCGGTTCCGGGCTCTTGCCCTGGTGCTCGCGGCGGAAGTCGTTGATGACCTCTTCGGAGACGAGCTCGCAACCCTGTAGGTAGCCCGTTCCGAACGATTCCTCGTCCTCGTCCGGGAGCTTGTTCCATGCAGTCATGTAGAAGTTGTGGTCTTCCAGACCCTCGATCGGGGTTGCAACCGTGGTTGCGGGCTCTTTGTCGACGATGGCTTCGAGATCGTCCTTGACCTGTTGGGGTGCTCCGGGATCGAAATAGAGAACGATCTGTCCGTGCTCCATGTTGTGGATCACGGCCTCGGGCTCTTGGGGGGTGTCGTAGAACCCAGTCGCAACGGGGGCCAGGTCACCGACCGGCCAGTGGGGTCCGTTGGTCGGGGGGTTCGAGTTGTAGGGCTCGTGCGGCGTGCCGGGGTCGATGTGTTGGTTGTCGCTCGCCTCGACATCTTCCTTGGGGCCGCAGTTCGCTTCGTCGGCTGCCACCCCGACGGGTCCCGAGGCCTCTTTGCGCTCGCTTATGACCAGCGCCGCGACCAGTCCCATCACCACAAGGGCGACCAGGGTGGTGACGAGGTTCTTCTTAAAATGCTCGCGCTTGACCTTTTGCTTCTTGCGCTCTTCGGCGAGGCGGCGCGCCTGTTTCTGCTCTAGCTTCTTGCTCACGGGGCGAGAGGCTAACAGGGCCTGATTGTCGCCCGGGCGCTGCGACGAGTGAGATGGTGGCGACGGTGGAGTTCACAGAAGCGGTGCGACGCCGCAGGATGGTCCGGCGGTATCGAGGGACCCCGGTCCCCCGCGAGACCATCGAACGGATCCTGGAAGTCGCCCGGCGAGCTCCCTCGGCGGGTTTCTCCCAGGGCCAGCGGTTCGTGGTGGTGACCGAGGAGCGATTGCGACTAGCCATCGCCGCGTTGGCCGGTGAAGAGGACCACGTCGTCAGGGGCTTCGAGCCCTGGTTGACTTCGGCCCCCGTCCACATCGTGGTCTGCGTCGATGGAGGGGCCTATCGGCGGCGGTACGCGTCGCCGGACAAGGCGGGTTCGGATCCGGCGGAGTGGCCCGTGCCGTATCCGCTCGTCGATGCGGGCGCCTCTCTGATGCTGCTCCTCCTGGCGGCCGTCGACGAGGGGCTCGGCGCGGGCTTCCTGGGCGCCCACCGCCTCGCCGGCATCCGATCTCTGCTGGGTATCCCCCTAGAGAGCATCGTGGTCGGCCTCGTCACGCTCGGCCCTGCCGCTCCCGACCGTCCCTCCGGATCCCTCGCTGCGGGATGGAAACCCCTTGACGAGGTGGTGCACTGGGAGGGCTGGAACGCCGAGGACTAGCGGAAGAGGTCGTCTCCCGGGGATCGGACGATCTCGGCAACCGAGCCTCGGCCGCGAACCACCCTTGCGCCACGAACGATGGCCGCGCAGATCCCGTCGGCCTTTCCCATGACCAGCTCCGCCGCGCCGGCCAACTCGTCGGCGACCGCGATGCGCGTCGCGCGCAGCTCCCTGCCTTGGGTGTCCAGAGTTCCCCGGTAATCGAGGAACGGCTCTATACCCGCGACCCCGATCGCGATGTCGGTCTGGCCGTTGCGCCATGCGCGTCCGAAGGTGTCGCTCACGATCACGGCGATGTCCTTGTCCACGAGGTGCTTCACTCGGGCTCGGATGCGACGCGCCGAAGTGTCTGCGTCGAGCGGAAGAAGAACGACGGTCCCTTGCGCCACGTTGGATTCATCGACGCCAGCGTTAGCGCAGATGAAGCCGTGCCGCGTTTCCGAGATGACCATCCCCCCCGGTGTCCTCCGCAGGATGCGTTTGGATTCAGCGGCGATCGCGGCCTGTTTCTCCGCCACCGGCGCGACGCGGCCCTCGACCTTGGACACGACCTTCTGAGTAACGACGAGGACATCCCCATCTTCCAAGCCGCCTTCCCCGACCGCGGCAACGAACAGCTCAGCGAGGTCGTCACCTGCGCGAACCTCGGGAACGCCGGCCAGGGGCAGGATGCGGATCTCTCCCGGGGTCACAGCTCCAGCAAGCGGTTCGCGAGAGCGAGAGATCTTTCCCTGTCGGTCATCAGCGTGTCGAGAGCGACCGCCTTGATTCCTAGTTCTTCGACCAGAGCTGTCTCTTCCGCGTCGGAGCGATCGACCACGAAGACGTTGCAGAAGTCCGAGTAGAGACGTGCCACCCCCGCCGCGCTGACCTCCGCCCCCACGCTCGGAAGCATCTTGTCCGCCGGTCCTTTGACGGCGCGTCCACCGACGATCGGGCTTACCGCGATCACCTTGGGGTGCTCCCTCAGGGCGTCGCGCACGCCTGAAAGCGTCAACATCGGAGCCAGAGAGACGACGGGGTTAGAGGGACAG
>Ga0208612_1001224_pt1 | contig 10797 bp, 11 predicted proteins | sample AntDryMetagUQ889_FD_188089 | JGI IMG/M metagenome (GOLD analysis project Ga0208612, IMG submission 188089) | Polar desert microbial communities from Antarctic Dry Valleys - UQ889 (SPAdes) | ecosystem: Environmental > Terrestrial > Soil > Desert | place: Antarctic Dry Valleys | collected 2008-12-31 | reverse complement strand
ATGGACGCCCCGGTCGGCGAGGGCATCGACCGGGGCATGGACGCCCCGGTCGGCGAGGGCATCGACCGGGGCATGGACGCCCCGGTCGGCGAGGGCATCAGATCCTGGCGACCGCCGACCAGGAAAGACTCCAGCATCACGCCCACGATCGCGCGGCTGCCGGCCGATATCTGACCCGCGACGTCGCGGGCCACGGGCGGCTGGCGCCCGGGATCCTTGCCGCTGTTGTCGTGCGAGGCGTCGATCACGACCCGCTCGGGAAGCCCGGCCGCGCCGAGCTGGGCCAGCGCGTCCGCCACCGGGCCCGAGCCGTAGTTATGGACGCCGCGCCCGCCGCGCAGGATGATGTGCCCGTCGGGGTTGCCGGTGGTGCGCAGTATCGCCGGCGTGCCGGTGGGATCGACCCCGGTGAACGCATGCGGCGCCGCCGCCGCCCGCACCGCGTCGACGGCCACCTGGACGTTGCCGTCGGTGCCGTTCTTGAAGCCGATCGGCATCGACAGGCCGGAGCCCAGCTGGCGGTGGATCTGGCTCTCGGTGGTGCGCGCGCCGATCGCCCCCCAGACGACGGTGTCCGAGATGTACTGGGGGATGATCGGGTCCAGGAACTCGCACCCGACCGGGAGGTCCAGCTCGAGCACCTCGAGCAGGAGCTTGCGGGCCATGTGCAGGCCGGTGTTCACGTCGCCGGAGTCGTCCAGGTGGGGGTCGTTGATCATCCCCTTCCACCCCGTGGTGGTCCGGGGCTTCTCGAAGTACACGCGCATGGCCACCAGCAGGTCCGCCTGCAGGTCGCCGGCCTTGGCGGCCAGGCGGGCGGCGTAGTCCCTTGCCGCCTCGACGTCGTGCACGCTGCACGGACCGACGACCACCAGCAGGCGGTCGTCCTCTCCGTCGAGTATCTGCGTGACGCCCTGCCGTCCGCGCAGCACCACCTCCGCCTGGGCGGGGGTCAGCGGCAGCTGCTCCTGCAGGTCGGACGGGCGGTCGAGCGGCTCGATCCGCTCGATCCGCTGATCGCGGATGCCGCCGATGTCTGTCGAGGGGGGGATGGCCATGTCAGGCGCCGCCCCGCAGCATGTGGGCGCCCGCCGCCTTCACGCCCTGGGCGGTCTCCAGCAGCATGTCGCGCGACTCGACGGTGCGCGGTCCGGCGATGGTGGTGAAGCGGCCATCGCCGATGCCAGGGGCAGGGTCGCCGTTTACCAAACCGGCATGGATGCCGGTTTTGTCGAGGCCGCCGTTTACCAAACCGGCATGGATGCCGGTTTGGTCGAGGGAATCCTTCATCGTTCTCATTACGTTCCTCAAGCTGGTCGGAGATGTTCGCGTGCGGTGCTGCGCGGGGGTCGGCGCCCGGTCGGGACTCGGATCTCGGTCGGCGGCGGGAAGCTGCCGCTGGCCGGACGCCTAGCTAAATCGCCAATAGGCCGCGAAGGCACGCCAGGAGTCACCGCGGGGGGCGCTCGTGCGAGGGGCGTGCGGGGCGATGCGCGGCATCGGCATTACTTCTACCACGGATCGGCGGCAGAGGCCAGCGCTTGAGCGGGCGCTTGGCGGGTAGTGCCCCGCCCATGATCGCGATGCTCGGTACCGGAACGATGGGCGCGCCTATGGCGCGCAACCTCAAGGCGGCAGGGCTCGAGGTGCGCGCCTTCAACCGCACGAGGGAGAAGGCGGATGCGCTGACCGCCGACGGGATCGAGGTGGCCGACTCGCCCGAGGAGGCCGTGCGCGGCGCCGACATCGTGATCACCATGGTGTCCGACGGCGACGCGGTGACCGCGGCGATGGAGGACGGCGGCGCGTTGGCCGCGATGCCCGACGACGCGCTGTGGCTGCAGATGTCCACGGTCGGGATCGCGGCCACCGAGGCGCTCGCGGCGCTGGCCGAGGAGCGTTCGGTGCCCTTCGTCGACGCCCCCGTGCTGGGCACCAAGGCGCCTGCCGAGCAGGGCAAGCTGCAGGTGCTGGCCTCGGGCCCCGACGACCAGCGCGAACGATGCGCGCCGGTGTTCGACGCGGTGGGCGCCTCCACCCGGTGGCTGGGCGAGGCGGGCGCCGGTACCCGGGCCAAGCTGGTGCTGAACTCCTGGCTGCTGTCCCTGACCGAGAGCGTGGCCGAGACGGTGGCCTTCGCCGAGTCGATCGACGTGGACCCGCGCGTCTTCCTCCAGACGATCGAGGGCGGTCCGCTGGACTGCGCGTACGCCCAGACCAAGGGCGGCGCGATGATCGAGCGCTCCTTTGCCCCCAGCTTCTCCCTTTCGCTGGCCCGCAAGGACGCCGGGCTCGTGCTGGAGGCCGCCGAGCGCCACGACCAGCCCGTGCCGATCGCCGAAGTGGTGGCGCGGCAGATGGAGAAGGCGCAGGACGCCGGCCACGGCGACGAGGACATGGCGGCGACCTACTGGGCCAGCGCCGGCGACGAAGGGACGGCTTTCACGAAAGCGTGATCCCGCGCGGCGGGGGTGCCCGACGAAACGTCCCGTAAATGGGGACGTTTCGTCGAGGACGTGGCCGAGTCGAGTTACCGGACAGGTCCTACAGCAGCTCGTCCAGCGCGGCCAGAAACGCGTCGTTCTCGGCCCGCGTGCCGTAGGTCACCCGCAGCCGTCCCTCCTCCCCCAGCGCCGAGCCGGCACGCACGATCACCCCGCGCTCGGCCAGGCCCTCCACCACTTCGTGCTCGTCGCGCTCGCCCAGCGACACCCAGGAGAAGTTGGCCTGGCTCTCGGTGGACTCCAGGCCGCGCTCGGCCAGCTCGGACTCCATGTGCACCCGCTCGATCACCGTGGCCTCGACGCGCCGGGCGATCTCGTCTGTGTGGCGCAGCGCCTCGGCCGCCGCGGCCTGGGCGAGGGTGTTGACCGAGAAGGGCTGGCGCACGTGGTCGAGCGCGCGGCGGAAGCGCTGGGGCCCCAGCGCGTAGCCGGCCCGCAGCCCGCACAGGCCGTAGATCTTGGAGAAGGTGCGCAGCACGATCAGGTTCGAGTGGCGCTTGACCAGGTCCAGCGAGTCGTGGGGATCCTGGAGCAGGTTGAAGTCGACGTAGGCCTCGTCAAGGATCACCGCGACGTGGTCGGGAACGCCCGCCACGAACTCCTCTATCTGGTCCGGCGGCAGCGCCGTGGCCGTCGGGTTGTTGGGGTTGCAGACCAGCACCAGGCGGGTGGCGGCGGTGACCTCGCGGGCCATGGCGTCGAGATCGTGACGCCCCTCGGCGTCGAGCGGCACGCGGAGCTCGGTCGCGCCCGACTGCGCGGCCAGCATCGGGTAGACAGAGAACGACGGCCACGCGTAGACCAGCTCCGCGCCGGGCTCGAGCAGGGCGTCGGCGGCGGCGAGCAGGATCTCGCAGGAGCCGTTGCCCACGGTCACCCGGTCGGCCCCGATCCCGGTGCGGTCGGAGATCGCCTTGCGCAGCGCCGACTTGTCGGGGTCGGGGTAGCGGTTGAGCGTCTCCAGCTGCCCGTGGATGGCCGTCACCACCGCAGCCGGCGGGCCGAAGGGGCTCTCGTTGGAGGCCAGCTTGACCAGTTCGCCGCCGTGCTCGTAGGAGCCGGCCCGGGGGTAGGCCGGGATCGCCTCCAGGCGGCGGTTGAACTCGATCCCGGGGCTCACTGCGCCCCCTCCAGGTCGCGCCGCAGGGCCACCGCCTCGCGGAGGTAGACGTGCTGGGGGCGGCTGTCGGGCTCCGCGTAGGCGTGGAGCATCAGGCGGATCACGCGCGGCAGCGAGCCGGGCACCGGCATCTCGCTGGTGCACAACAGGGGAACGCTGCTCATCCCCATGCGCCGAGCCGCCACCGCGGGGAACTCCGCGTCGAGGTCGTCCGTGCAGGTGAAGAGGCAGGAGACCATGTCCTCGACGCGTAGGCCGTTTCGCTCGATCACCTCGTGCACGAGCTCATCGGTGGCCTGAAGGATGGCGTCGGCCTCGTTCGCGGCGACCGTGGTCGCCCCTCTCAGTGCTCGCAGCCTCACGCGGTGGGATTGTTCCAGCCCGCCGTCGCGCGCAGGCGATCGACCTCGGCGGTGGTGAGCCGGCGCGACTCGCCCTCGGGCAGCCGATCCAGGGTCAGCGGGCCGAAGGCCACCCGTTCGAGTGCGATCACGCGGTGGCCCACCGCCTCGATCATGCGCCGCACCTGGCGCTTTCTGCCTTCGGAGATGACCACCTCGAGCAGGCCCGGCTCCACCAGCCGCACCTTCGCGGGGTAGGTCACGCCGTCCTGAAGCGCCACCCCACCGCGGAGGTGGTCCAGCGCGGAGTCCGCCACGCCGGGCGGCGCGACGGTGGCGCGGTAGGTCTTCTCCACGCGGTAGCGGGGGTGGGTCAGGCGCTCGGCCAGCTCGCCGTCGTTGGTGAGCAGGATCAGCCCCGTGCTGTCGGCGTCCAGGCGCCCGACGGGATAGAGCCTGCGCTGGGAGGCCACGTACTCGACCACCGTGCGCCGGCCGTGGGTGTCGGCGGCCGTGGAGAGGACCCCGGCGGGCTTGTGCAGGGCGTGGACCTCGCGCGGCTCGGGGGCCAGGAGACGGCCATCCATCCGAACGCCGCTTGACTCGTCCACATCGCGAGCGGGGTCGCGGACCACCTCTTCACCGACTTGGACGCGGCCGTCCGCCACCAGCTGCTCGGAGGCTCGCCGCGAGGCTACTCCGGCGTGGGCCAGGTACTTGGCGAGGCGCATCGCCGAAGGCTGGCACACCTCCGGCCGTCGGCCGTCACTGCGCGGCCCGCCCGCGGATCACCACGATCTCTTCGTGGCGCTGCCCCGGCTCCAGCAGCCCCGCGCCCTCGAGTTGCGTCACCCGCGCGGTGAACAGCGGTCCCAGCGGGCTGGTCTCGCTCCCCACCAGCTCTGCCCGGAGGCCCGCCCGGCTCATGGCCTCCAGGGTCTCGTCCGCACCGCAGATCGAGCTCTGAACGACCATCAGCGATCCTCCCGGGCGCAGGTGGTCAGGGGCGCCGGCCACCACCCTGTCGATCAGCCTCCGGCCGCGCTCTCCCCCCTCCCACGCGCGGCTGGGTCCTCTGGTGGGAAGCTCGTCGTCGCCGGGGACGTACGGGGGGTTGCTCACGACCAGGTCGAACCTGCGCCCGTTCACGGGGCCGAAGAGATCTCCGCGGTGTACGTGCACCTTCACACGGTTCAGGGCGGCATTGAGGCGGGTGGCGGCCACGGCCTTGCGTGAGACGTCCACCGCCTCCACGTCCCGCGCCCCCGCGCGTGCGGCGGCCAGGGCCACCGCCCCGCTGCCGGTACACACATCGAGCACGCGCGCGCCGGATAGCTGGGGCTCGGACTCGACCAGACGAGCGAGCATGCGGGTGTCGCCGTCCGGCTTGTATACACCGGGCGGGACCAAGATCTGCACGACCGTGCACTTCCCGGTTGCCGCGACGGAGAAACGGGGGAGCGCGGCTGAGCCGCACCTGGCGGATCGGCGGGCGCCCGACCGGGCTTAGAAGCAGGCAAATCGGGCAACAGGCAATCGTGCCCGTCTTGCCCGCAGCTCGCGGACCCCTGAGCGAGGCCCTGCTGGAGGAGCTGCGCAGGCCGGCGCACGCTCTGGCCTTGACCGCCCCGCGGACCGACGATGTCCTGGGCGACGAGGATGTTCAGCTTTCGCTCTACCTCTGCTATGAGCTGCACTACCGCGGCCTGGACGGCGTGGACGAGCGCTGGGAGTGGGAGCCCTCGCTCCTCGGGTTGCGAGCCGAGTTGGAGGACGGCTTCGAACGGGCGGTTCGCGAGGCGGTCGGGTCGCCGTTCGCGGCCCCGTCGCCCGAGGAGTCCGATAGGGCGCTGCGGGCCATCGCCGACGCCGACGACGGCCCCTCCCTCTCCCGCCATCTGGCTCGGGAGGGCACCGAGGAGCAGATGCTCGAGTTCATGGTGCACCGGTCGGCCTATCAGCTGAAGGAGGCCGACCCCCACTCGTGGGGGCTTCCCCGCCTGACCGGCAAGCCCAAGGCGGCGATGGTCCAGATCCAGGCCGACGAGTACGGCGGCGGTAAGGCGAACCGCATCCACGCCGAGATGTACGCTCGATCGCTTCAGGCCGTCGGCCTCAGTCCCGACTACGGGGCCTACCTCGACCACATTCCCGCCTCGACGCTGGCGACGGTCAACCTGATGTCGCTGTTCGGCCTGCACCGTCGTCTGCGGGGCGCGCTGGTGGGACACCTGGCGCTGTTCGAGATGTCCTCGGCGATCCCCAGCCGCCGCTACGGCGACGCCCTGCGCCGCCTGGGCCGGCCGCAGGCGGCCCTGTTCTTCGACGAGCACGTGGAGGCCGACGCCGTGCACGAGAACATCGCGGCCGTCGACCTGGCGGGCGGGTTGATTCGCCAGGAGCCCGCACTCGGTCCCGACGTCATGTTCGGTGCAGAAGCACTCGGCGAGCTCGACCGCCGCTCGGCCGAGCACGTGCTGGGCTGCTGGTCGGCCGGCGAGAGCTCGCTGCGCAGGCCGCTTCACATGCCTGCTGCCGCTTAGGCAGGTCCCGCCGCGGGCTGCTTGTCAGCCCTGGGGGTCCCCGCCTCTGGCCTCTCGCCCGCTCGGCGCCTTGAAGCCGGTCAGCTTATGGCTGCCGTCGCAGAAGGGCCTGATGCGCGATTTTCCGCAGCGGCACAAGGCGACCACCTCGCGACCGGCCGCGATCGAACCGCCCTCCTGGTCCTCGAGCCGGAAGCCACCGCGAATCAGCAGGGGCCCGTCGCGGTAGGGCGTGATCACGGTCTCGTCCCGGTCGGCCATGAGCGGGACCTACCCGGCCGGTCGCCCCCTACCCGCTTCGGCGCCCGCGCCCGCCTCGTGCATCACGGGGGCGTCGTCGGCCCCTGCGCCCGCGCCCGCCTCGTGCGTCACGGCGGCGTCATCGGCTGGGCCCGCGCCGCCCGGCCCGGCCTCCCGATACCAGGCGATCGTTCGCTGCAGGCCCTGCTCCAGCGGCGTGGAGGCCGAGAAGCCGAACTCCTCGCGGGCGCGGCTGGTGTCGAGCATCCGCCGCGGCTGGCCGTCGGGCTTGGTCGGATCCCAGGCCAGACGGCCCTCGAAGCCGGTCAGGCGCGCGATCAGCTCGGTCAGCTCCCTGATCGTGATCTCGCTCGAGGCGCCCACGTTCACCGGCGCGGGACCGTCGTAGCTCTGGGTGGCGGCCACGATCGCGTCGGCGCAGTCGTCCACGTAGAGGAACTCCCGTGACGCGCTCCCGGTGCCCCAGCACTCCACCTTCCCCGCGCCCGTCGCGAGCGCCTCCTCGCACTTGCGGATCAGGGCGGGGACCACGTGGCTCGACTCCAGGTCGAAGTTGTCGCCCGGCCCGTACAGGTTCACCGGCATCAGGTAGACGCCGTTGAGCCCGTACTGCTCGCGGTAGCCCTGGAGCATGACCAGCAGCGCCTTCTTGGCGATGCCGTAGGGGGCGTTGGTCTCCTCGGGATAGCCCTCCCACAGGTCGGCCTCGGAGAAGGGCACGGGCGCGTGCTTGGGGTAGGAGCAGACGGTCCCGACCTGCACGAACTTCTCGAGGTCGCGCTTCCGTGCCTCCTCGATCAGGTGCAGGCCCATGGCCATGTTCGCGTAGAAGTAGCGGCCCGGGTTGTCGCGGTTGGCCCCGATCCCCCCGACCTCGGCGGCCAGGTGCACCACGGTGTCGGGCTCGAAGTCGCTGTAGGCCTGCGCCACGGCCTCGGGGTCGGTGAGCTCGTACTGCGCCCGCCGGGGCACCGACACCTCGACCGCCCCGGCCAGCTCCAGGCGCTCGCGGACCTGGGCCCCGAGGAACCCGGAGCCGCCGGTGAGCATCACGCGCTTGCCGTCTACGTGCTCGGCCATCCCCGCGTCCGAGACTACTGACGCAAACCGGGCACCAGCGCTCAGTCCACCGGCAACCCGGGGATCGCGCCGTTGCGAAACGCGTCCACGAAGCGCCGGTGATCCTCCCTGACCACTTGCGCGTAGGCCGCGCCGAAGTTCGCGATGTCGGAGGCGAAGCCATCCTGGTCCCCGCCGATGCACTCGGCTATGGCGGCCTCAACGTCGAAGCCGACCAGCTCGCGGTCGCTGCTCGCGTCGGGCACGCAGTGCACCTTGGCCGTGGCCTGTCCCAGGGCCTTCACCAGCGGCACGATCTCGTCGGACGAGGCCACCAGGTCCCAGTCCAGGTCGGCTTCGTAGGGCGACACCTCGGAGACCACGAAGCCCCTGCCGTCCAGCGAGCACCATCCGAGCCAGGGATCGGCGTGCGCCTGGAGCGCCCGCTGCGAGACCGCCGTGCGGTGGCCGTGATGGTGGAAGGCGTCCCTGATCGCCTGGTCGGTGACCACCCGGCTGGGCGCCGCCACGTTTCCCTGCTTCATGGACAGGATCACGTCGTTCTCCAGCGCCTCGGTGCGGCCTTCGATCAGCAGGCTGTAGGCGGGCAGGCCGGCGCTGCCGATGCCAAAGCCGCTGCGACCGACGATGTCCTTGACCGTGTAGGAGACGCTCTGCTGGCGCTTGTCCTCGGGCACCGTCTCCAGGTATGCCTGAAACGCCGCGTAGACCATGCCCTGCTCGTCGTGTCCCAGGCGACGGACGCCCGCGGCGTCGGAGAAGGACCTGTCCCCTCCCTCCACCACCGTCTGGGCCTCGAGCATCTTCACCCGAGCCGTCTGCCGGGCTGCGAGCAGGACGGTGCGAACCGTTCCGTCCGTGTTGCGCAGGGTGAGCCGGAACTCCTCGTCCCGGTCGCCCTCTGCGAAGGCGCGCACCTGGTCGGCGTAGCTGTTGGCGTAGGCCTCGTTGATGGCGCGCACCGTCTCGTCGGAGAGCGCCATGGTGAAGCCGAGCAGGCTGACGCTGGCCGCCATGCGACGCAGGTCCCAGGTGTAGTGGCCCAGGTAGGCCTCGTCGAAGTCGTTCACGTCGAAGACGAGTACGCCGTCCGAGCTCATGTAGGTCCCGTAGTTCTCGGCGTGCAGGTCGCCCTGGATCCACACCCGCCGTGTCCGGTCGTCCACGAACCGATCCTCGAGATCGGCCACGTCGGCGTAGAACAGGCACGCGCTGCCCCGGTAGAAGGCGAACGGGTCGGCCGCCATCTTGCGGAACTTGCGCCGAAGGCCGGCCGGGTCGTTGGCGATCAGCTCGGCGAACGCCTCGGCGAACACCTCGACGATCTGGCCTTCGCGGGCCTCGGGGTCCGCGCCCAGCTGGTCGATCGCATCCACCAGCGGGACACTAGATGAGTAGTGGGTACCGGGTTAGCTCCATCCGTTTCGGGAGTACCTGGAGACGGTGCCCGAGGACAAGCGCCAGCAGAGCGTCTCCTACACGGTCAAGGACATCGTCGAGCAACGGCTGCCCAAGCACCCGCAGCTCGTCGGCGATCAGTTCGATCAACGGACCAGGGATCGGGCGGGGCAACGCACCACATCACCCCTCGCCGGATTTGTGGCCAGCACCTGGCTCGCGAACCCGGCACGTAACATGCTAGGGGCCAAATCGCGAGCCTCGCCGTCGCTTCACGAATAGCCGACCATGCCTCCTACGCCCCCGACACGGGAGCAACTCGCGCGCCACGCGCCACCCACACTGCGCCCGACCGGCAGTCTGCTCAGCCATGTACACGGAAGTAGCGTTTTGTCGACATCTTCGGCCACCTTTTCGCGAAGCCAAGCTCGGGCAGTGAGCCTCCAGTCATCTGGCGCTGACTCGGAGGGTGCCGGTCATGCCGGGGTGCAGGCTGCAGAGGTACTTGATGGTTCCGGGCCGGCGCGCCGTGAAGGTGAACGTGCCGTCGCGGGTGATGGTCTGTGAGCGAAACGCAGCGCCGGTGGTTGCGATGACGTTATGTGGGGCGTCTTCGTCGTTGCGCCACTTGATGGACTGGCCGACCGCGACGGTCGCCTCACGGGGGCTGAACTGGAGGTCTTGCATGGTGATCTGCCTGGTGGCGTTGTCCTCGGTACCGCACGCGCTCACCGCCAGTGCCACGGTCGTGAGCAGAACGGCCGTGAGCCGGCGCGCGCCGTGCCGCCGGGTGGGGTCGGTCATCGCGGCGACGTCGGCTCGGGGCGATCGTCGAGTGCGACGCGAATCGCGCGCGCAAGCGCGTCGCCGAGGATCAACTCGTGGTTGGCGAGGCGCACGGTGAGGGGGCCGCCGAAGGGCTGTCGATCGAGCACTTCGACGCGGTCACCGACGCTGACGCCCTGCTCGTGGAGGTAGCGCAGCATGTCGGGGTTGCTGTCTGAGACCCGCGCGACGTGACCGCGGGCACCAGGGGTGAGCGTCGCGAGGCTCACGGTGGCGTCGGTGGCGAGTGTGAGCTCGCTGGTGGGGATCGGGTCGCCGTGCGGGTCATGAGTCGGGTGCCCGAGCTTGGCGGCGATCAGGGCTTCGAGTTCTTCGGAGAGCACGTGCTCGAGCCGGTCGGCCTCGGTGTGGACCCGGTCCCAGGGCACGTCGAGGTGCTCTGAGAGGTAGAGCTCGAGCAGGCGGTGGTGGCGCAGCACCTCCAGCGCGACGCGTTCGCCCGCGGCGGTCAAGCTAACGCCCTTGTAGGGCGTGTGCTCGGCGAGTCCCTGCTCCGTGAGCTTCCTAACCATCGCCGAGGCCGAGCCCGGGGCGACCTGAAGGCGGGCCGCCAACTGATTGGTCGCCACGGGCTGACCGTCGGCCTTGCCCTGCAGCGCGTAGATCGCCTTGGCATAGTTTTCCTCGGCCTCGGTGGCGCCGGTGTGCGTACGTGATGCGGGGTGAATGCTCACGGCCGTCATCCGCTGACCAGCAGCCCGGTG
>Ga0208612_1001223_pt1 | contig 10801 bp, 8 predicted proteins | sample AntDryMetagUQ889_FD_188089 | JGI IMG/M metagenome (GOLD analysis project Ga0208612, IMG submission 188089) | Polar desert microbial communities from Antarctic Dry Valleys - UQ889 (SPAdes) | ecosystem: Environmental > Terrestrial > Soil > Desert | place: Antarctic Dry Valleys | collected 2008-12-31 | reverse complement strand
CAACGACCTCTGGCTCGAGATGAAGGAGTCGGGCGTCATCGACAAGACGATGCTCGTCTTCGGCCAGATGAACGAGCCGCCCGGCGCGCGCCTTCGCGTTGCGCTTTCCGGCCTCACCATGGCGGAGTATTTCCGCGAGCAGGGCGGCCAGGACGTGCTGCTCTTCATCGACAACATCTTCCGCTTCGTGCAAGCGGGCTCCGAGGTGTCGGCGCTCCTCGGGCGCATGCCATCGGCAGTGGGATACCAGCCGACGCTCGAGACGGAGATGGGCGAGCTCCAGGAGCGGATCTCCTCGACGACCAAGGGCTCGGTGACCTCGATTCAGGCCGTCTATGTCCCGGCAGACGACCTGACGGACCCCGCACCGGCATCGGTGTTCGCGCACTTGAACGCGACTACGACGCTGTCCCGGTCGATCTCGGAGAAAGGGATCTACCCGGCGGTGGACCCGCTCGACTCGACCTCGACGATCCTCAAGCCGGACATCCTCGGCGAGGAGCACTACAAGACGGCGACGGACGTCCAGGAGACGCTCCAGCGCTATCGCGAGCTCCAGGACATCATCGCGATCCTCGGAATCGACGAGCTCTCCGACGACGACAAGCAGTCGGTGAACAGGGCGCGCCGGATCGAGCGCTTCCTCTCGCAGCCGTTCTTCGTAGCCGAGGCATTCACCGGCCGCTCCGGCGAGTTCGTCTCGATCGCCGACACGGTGCGCGGGTTCCGCGCCATCCTCGACGGCGAGCACGACGACCTGTCCGAGGGCGCCTTCTACATGAAGGGCGGCATCGACCAGGTGACAGGCACCGAGGAGAAGGGCGACTCAAACGAGAGCGTCGAGCGCGAGAAGGACGAGTCCGACGAGCGCAAGTCAAAGGAAGCCGAAGAGGCCGAACGAAAGGCCGACGAGGGCGACGACTCCGACGACGACGACAACGGCGACGACGAGAGCTAGACGTTGGCCGAGGAGCATCGATTCGAGGCGGAGGTGCTCACCCCAGAGGGTGAGATCTTCCGCGGCGAGCTCTACCAACTCTCGACCCGCACTTCGGTCGGCGAAGTCGGCATCCGGGCTCGCCATGCACCGTTGGTGGCGCGCCTCGTGCCGAACGAGCTGCGCCTGTATGAGTCCGAAGGGTCCGAGCCCGACGCGCGCTACGCGCAGGGCGAGGGCTGGCTAGAGGTGTTCGCCAACCGCGCCCGCGTGCTGATCGCCGAGGCGGTCGAGCCGGACAAGCTTGACACGTCCGAGCTGAAGTCGAAGCTCGACGATGCTGAGAAGCGGCTCGGCGAGGCCGCGGAAGGCTCAGCCGCCGAGGAGCAGGCGGAGCGAGACAAGGCCCGGGCCGAGGCGTTCATCGCGATCGCAGAGGGCTCCTAGGCCGCTTTCGGGACGCGTCGGTCGTTCTCCTCGCCGCGTGGCGGCACACGGCGCTACTCGCAGAAGGGTGCGTCGCCGGAGGGCTCGTCTCTGCCTGAGATGCCCGCGCAGCCGCTGAGGAGCTCGAGGCGCTCCGCCATCTCACCGACACGTGGGTCGGCGGGGTCCGTAATCGCCTCGAGCTGGTCGGGGTCGGCGTTCAGGTCGTACAGCTCGGGCACCGGCGAGTCGAACGTGGTGGAGCGCGTCGCGTCGAGCTCCATGTAGAGCTCGCCCGGCGTTCGAAGCGCCCGGTAGGTCCAGCCCTCGGCGAGCGCAAACGGGATCGCGCGATCACTTGGCCAGCCGGGCCGCCCCTCGAGCAGCGGGCGCAGCGAGCGGCCGTCTATGGCCGCACAACCCTTGCATTGCTCGGCGCCGGCAAAGTCGAGAAGCGTGGGCGCGAGGTCCACCTGCGAGACGAGTTCGTCGACCGATGCGGGCGGGTCGCTGCCTTGTCGGAGCTCAGCTCCCAGCCGGATCGCCATGGGGATCCCGAGGGCGGGCTCCAGCGGCAGGCGCTTGTCGCCTGTGAGGCGATGCTCGCCGTTGTAGTAGCCATTGTCGGAGAGAAAGACGAACACGGTGTCTTCGAGTTGGTTCTGCTCGGCGAGTGCGGTGACGAAGCGCTCGATCTCAAGATCAGCGGCAGCGAGAGATGCGCGGGCACACCTCCACTGCTGGGTCGCCGTGGCCAGGTCCTGCCGCGAGAGCGGTGACGGCCCGGCGGCGAGGGACGGCTTGTCGGATACGTCGGGCTCGTCGAATGACGGCGGGCGCGGCAGAGGCTCGTTCGCCCAGCGCTCGAACGCCGCGGCGTCCGGAGGCTGGGCGTTCACACCGTCGCAGGGAGGTGGGCTCCCCTCCAGGACGGTGTGGGGGGCGTTGAGCGAGAGCCACAGAAAGAACGGCACGTCATCGCGCGCCGCTCCCTTGGTGAAATCGATCGCCTTGGAAGCAAAGACCTCGGTCGAGTAGCCGGACTCCTCTCGAAGCTCGCCCTGATCGGAGACCTGAAAGCCGAAATAGTCCGCGGAGCCGTAGATCGCGAACCAGCTGTCGAATCCCGGCGCGGGTTCTGCGCCTGCCACTGGCTCATAGCCGTTCAGAAACTTGCCGATGAGCCCGGTCCGGTAGCCGCCGTCCTGAAGCGCCACGGGAAACGTCTGGTTTGCCTTCTCGAGCGTCGCGTAGCCCTCCGTGTTCTCGACGACCCCATGGTTGTGCGAGTAGCGCCCAGTTAAAAAGCCCGCGCGCGACGGGCAGCAGAGCGGCGCGGCGGCAATCCCCTCCTTAAAGACGGTTCCGTCCGCGAAGAATTCCGTCGTAAACGGCATCCCCTCGGTCTCGAACATCGATACGGGCATGTCGTCCGTCATCACCACAACCAGGTTGGGGCGCGGCGCGGGGCCATCCGGGCGCATGGGTTCGTCGCCTCCATCAATTGCGAAGTAGAGGACGGTCCCTGCGCCGAGCGCGGCCAGTAGGGCCGCTACGTACCGCATGGCGGGGTTCTCGCGAAGTCGGTGAATCGGTGCATCGCCCACTATCTTCGTCTGTTCGCATGGATGAGCGACTTCTCACCGAGAAGCTGATCGGCTTCGACTCCTCAGGCGCCCAGGGCGTGCGACTCTGCGCGGGGTTCATCCGCGGCTGGCTCGAGGCCCGGGACGTCACCGTGCACGAGCTCACGGTGCGCGATCTGCCCGTCCTCGTGGCCGATGCGGGGGCGGTGGACGCACCGATCACGGTGCTGCTTCACGGCCACATGGACGTCGTTCCCGGCCACGGCGAGCAGTTTGAGCCCCGCATCGAGGGAGAGCGCCTTTACGGCCGCGGCGCCTACGACATGAAGGGCGGGCTCGCGGCGCTCATGCTCTCGATCGCCGACCTGCAAAGCGTCGAGGGTGTCCGCTGTCGCCTGGGCATCGTGCCCGACGAGGAATCCGAGGAGGAGCAGGAGCGCGGGGCGAATCTCCTCGTCGACGAGGGATTCAGGGGGGATTTCGCGATTACGGGCGAACCTACGGACATGCTGGTCGGAGTTGCCGCCAAGGGCGTCTTCGCGATGCGGGTCAAGGTCGATGGCCGTGCGGCGCACGGCGCTACGCCCTGGCTCGGGCGCAACGCGATTCTGCGCGCAATCGAAGTTTTCCGCGAGATCGAATCGCTACCGTTTGCGCAGGAGAGCTCAGAGCTCTACGACCGGCCCTCCATCAACCTCGGTCGCATTCTGGGGGGCGATGCGTTGAACAAAGTGCCAGACGCTTGTGTAATTGATGTGGACGTTCGCTACCTGCCTGAGCAGGACCCCCAGGTGATCCTGAAAGAGGTATCCGAAATCGAGAATGTTGAGGTGATCTCCACCTTTCATCGCCCGCCAGCGCTGGTCGACCCGCAGTCGCCTTTCGTCATGGCCCTTCGGGACGCCGCCTCGCCCCATCACCCCGAGGAGGTCACCACGATCGGCCGCCATGGCGCCTCCGACGCGGTCTCGTTCCTTCGCGCAGGCATCCCGACGGTCGAGTTCGGCCCGTCTGGCGCAGGCCATCATGGGCCCGACGAGTGGGTCTCGATCCCCTCGCTCGCAAGTTACCGCCGCACGATCTCCGACTTCGTCTCGTCGCTTCCGGAACGTATGAACGGGGGGCCGCCGGCGTGACGGACTCAGAGCTGCCTGGGGACCCCGATTCGCCGGCGGACGACACCGGCGACCTGCCGCCGCCCTCCACCTGGGCCGGCAAGTCGAGAAAGGCCGAAGAGGAATCTGCCGAGCCCGAATCGCGCAGCATGACCGACGAGTTCGAGGGCCTCGCGGACGAGCTGAGCGCCGACTTAGACGATCTCGACGCAGACGAGCAGGAAGAGCCGCCAGACGAGTTCGCATTCGACGACGAGGACGACGACGCTGGCGACGACCTTGAAGCGGGGTCTGACCCCGAAACCGAAGCGAAATCGGCAGACGAGCCTGTTAAGGGGTCCGACCCCACCGTCGCCGACCCCTCCGCCCCCGCGGTCGCGGCCGTCTCGAGCGTCACCGTCGAGGCGGACACCCTTGCCCTCTCAGACGTGGAGGCGGCTCGAGAGGCCGCCCACGCCGGGCTCTCGTCCCGGGCCAAGAAGTCCTCGTTCTCCCATGAGGTGACGACTGGCGCCCACAAGGTCGCGGTCCAGCCCAAGAAGGCTTCCGCCCCGCCGCCTGATTCGGATGACGAGGACCCCGAAGGCGTAGGCGAGCCGCCGAAGCGCCGCATCGGCTTGCGCTTCGTCGCGGCAGCGTTCGTGATCGTCTCGTCGATGGCCGCAGCGACGGCCGTGTCGTTTCTGCTCTTCCTCTCCGACATCGCCGAAGGCCTTAACGACGACGGAACGCTTGGCGCCGCGCGGGCGCAGCTCGAGGACGTGGAGGGTGGCGCGCCGCAGACGATCTTGATTCTCGGCTCCGACAAGCGCGAGGGAACGCCCGGTGACCCCGGCCGCTCCGACACCGCGATCCTCCTGCGGGTTGATCCCGACAAGAAGTTCCTCTCCCTGATGTCGCTGCCACGCGACCTCAACGTGCCCATCCCGGGCTATGGAACGGACAAGCTGAACGCGGCTTACAGCTTCGGTGAGCAGGACAACCCGGGCGGCGGCGGCACCGAGCTCGCAATCGAGACGATCAAGGGGTACCTCGACATCCCGATCAACCACGTCGTCAACGTCGACTTCGAGGGCTTCTATGAGGCGGTCAACGCAATCGGCTGCGTCTACATCGATGTCGACCGCCACTACTTCAACTCGAACGAGGGCGTCTTCGAAGGGAGCGAGGACTTCTACGCCGAGATCGACGTCGAGTCCGGCTACCAGAAGCTCTGCGGCTACAAGGCTCTCCAGTACGTGCGCTACCGCCACGAAGACAACGACCTCGTCCGCGGCGCGCGCCAGCAGGACTTCATCCGCGAAGCGCGCCAGCGCATCCCTCCGACGAAGCTCCTGCCCGTCTTCGGCGAGGGTGACGAGCTGATCGACATCTTCACCAAGAACACCTCGTCCGACATCGACGACGTGCCGACGATCGTCGGCATGATGAAGTCGTTCGTGAGCGTGAGGGACGCACAGGTCCGTCAGGTGACTCTCGGCCAGCTTGCCGCCGACGGCGGCGTCGAGGCGTCGAAGGATCAGGTGGAATCCGCGGTCAACCAGTTCCTCGGCGAGGACATCGAAGAGGAGCCTGAGGTTCCGGCGGAGTCGAACCCCGAGAACAACGGCGACAAGAAGGGCGACAAGAAGGGCGACAAGGGCGGCGAGCAGAAGCCCCCCACCGAGCCGGCAGAGCAGGCACTCGTCGATTTCGCCGGCCCTGCTCAGGAGAAGGCGGGCGAGTTCGCCAAGTTCATGGAGGAGAAGAAGGCCGGCCTGCCCGTCTACTTCCCGACGGAGCTTGTCCAGTCCGCCCTCACCGGCATCTCCGAGGAGTCACGCGCCGCCGTCCTGGTCGGTCAGTCCGAGAAAGAGCTCTTTTACATGTACAAGTACGTGCTCCCTTACCAGGACACGTTCGGCCAGGCCTACTACGGCATCAGCGGAACGGACTGGGAGGATCCGCCGATACTCAAGGATCCGAGCGAGTATCGAACTGTGGATGGGCGCGAGTACATGCTCTTCTACGAGCGCGACCGCCTGCGGCTGATTGGCTGGAAGACTTCCAAGGGCTCTTACTGGGTGAACAACACGCTCACCCACTCGCTGAGCGAGGAGACGATGCTGGGCATCGCTACGTCCACGCGCGAGCTCGACGGGTAGCAGGACCTCCCGGGAATGGATGCCGAGCGCGAAGCGGTAGGCGTCGTTGGCGTCGGCTGGGTCGGCTTGGTCACGGCCACCTGCTTCGCCGAGCTCGGGCATCCCATCGTCGCCCTTGACGTAAACGAGGAAAAGGTGGAGTCGCTTCGCCGCGGCGAGGTCACGATTCACGAGCCGGGACTCGCGGAGCTCCTTGAAAAGAACTCTGAGCGGATCACCTTCACCACCTCGATGGGGGAGGTCCTCGCCGCCACTCGGATCCTTTTTTGCTGCGTCGATACCCCGCCCACCTACTCCGGCGACGCGGATCTCTCGCGGGTGCGCTCCGTCGTGGCTCAGATCCCCGAGGGATCCGAGCACGCCCTGGTGATGAAGAGCACCGTGCCATCGGGCACCGGCGCCTCGATCCGCCGTGACAAGCCGGATCTTCGCTATGTCTCGTGCCCGGAGTTCTTAAAGGAAGGCTCGGCGATCGAGGACTTCATGCACCCCGACCGCGTCGTGGTCGGGGTGGACGAGGGATCTGAAGAGGCCGCAGACGCCGTCGAGCGCCTCTACCAACCACTCGGCGGCGAGATGGTCCGCACGGACGTCGCCTCCGCGGAGATGATCAAGCTCGCCTCGAACGCCTTCCTCGCCACCAAGATCTCGTTCATCAACGAGATCGCCAACGTCTGCGAGCAGACAGGCGCCGACGTCATCGAGGTCGCTCGCGGCATGGGTCTCGACGAGCGCATCGGCGCGAGCTTTTTGCGGGCGGGTATTGGCTATGGAGGAAGTTGCTTTCCAAAGGATGTCAGCGCCCTCAAGCAGCTCGCGGGGAACTCGGGCTACCACTTCCAGCTCTTAAACGCCGTGATCGAGGTGAACGAACTCCAAAAGCGCCGCGTGATCGCAAAGCTTGAGAAGCACCTCGGCTCTCTCGCCGACAAGCGAATCGCGCTGCTGGGACTCGCCTTCAAGCCGGACACCGACGACATGCGCGAAGCGTCGAGCCTGGTGCTCTCGGCTCGCCTCCAGGGTGAGGGGGCCGAGGTCGTCGCCTACGACCCGGTGGCCGAGGAGAGCGCGGCATCGATGCTTCCCGATGTTGAGATGGCCTCGTCGGCCACAGCGGCCCTGGAGGGCGCGGACGCCGCAGTCCTCGTCACCGAGTGGCCCGAGTTCTCCGAGCTCGACTGGGCCATGGTGCGGGAATCGATGGCCTCGCCGGTCCTGATCGACGGTCGCAACTACCTGGATTCAGACGCGCTGCGCGCGGCGGGCTTCGTCTACGACGGGATCGGGCGCCCGGACCCGCCTGACGGGACGTGATGCAAGCGCTCGTCCTCGTCGGTGGCCAGGGAACCAGGCTCCAGCCACTCACCCTCACCCAGCCCAAGCCGGCCATCCCGCTCGTCGACCGGCCGTTCATCCGGTTCATGGCCGACTGGCTCGGCCGCCACGGCGTGACGGACGTGGTCATGGCGTGCGGCTTTCGGCCCGAGGACCTTCGCTCCGCGCTCGGCGACGAGATTCCGGGCGGGCCGCGGGTCCGATACGTCGAGGAGTCCGAGCCGCTCGGCACGGCCGGTCCGATCCGCCTCGCCGCCGACCAGGGGCTGCTCTCGGATCGCTTCCTTGTCTTGAACGGCGATGTCCTCACCGACCTCGACCTCACCGAGCACATGCGTGTCCACTCCGAGCGCGACGCCGTCGCCTCGCTCGCGCTCTATCCCGTGGACGATCCCACCTCGTACGGGCTCGTTCGGAAGAATCCGGAAACCGGCGCGGTCACCGAGTTCCTCGAAAAGCCCGACCCGTCCGAGATCGACACGGACGAGGTGAACGCCGGTGCCTACGTCCTCGAGCGCTCGGTGGCCGACTTGATCCCCGCGGGGCGCTCGGTATCGATCGAGCGCGAGATCTTTCCCCGCCTGGTCGGCCAAGGCCTGTTCGGCCTCAGGCTCGAGGGCTATTGGATGGACATCGGAACGCCCGAGCGATACCTCCAGGCCAGCTGGGACATCCTCACCGGGCGCGTCGAGACGGAAGTGACGGCGCTGACCGGCGGCGATGGGATCGCCATCGACGAGCATGCCGACGTCGACGGCTCGGCTCACGTGGAGGGGCCGATCCTGGTCGACTCGGGCGCGAGCATCGCGGGCTCAGCCCAGGTGGGACCGCGCGCCGTGATCGGGCGCGATTGCCAGGTGGGCGAAGGGGCCGTGGTCGTGGGGTCGGTCCTCCATCACGACTGCGAGATCGGAGCCGGTGCGCGCGTTGAGGGAGCGATCCTCGCGGCGGGAGTGAAGGTTGGCGTGGATGCCGTGATCGAGGACGGTGCTATCGCCGGCGAGGGGGCAAGGATCGAGCCGGGTGCGCGGCTTGAACACGACGCGCGAGTCGAACCTGGCATGGTTGCGGCGTGAGCGCAACCCTCGAAATCATTCGCGGAGTCGATTCTCAGAACCAGCTCGACGACGTCCTGGCCCTGCCGGACCATCTGTCCGACGCCCTGTTCAGGGTCGAGTCGGCGCGCATCCCCGCTTCGAAGTCGAACGGCTTGGTCGTCTGCGGCATGGGCGGCTCGGCGATTGGCGCCGACCTGGCGCGCGCAGCGCTCGGCAGCCGGACGACGCTTCCGTTCACGACCGTCCGCGACTACGGCCTCGAGCCGTGGACCTCGCCCGAGCGCACCGTTCTGTGCGCGAGCTATTCGGGCAACACGGAGGAGACGCTCGCAGCCTTCGAGGCCGCCTCGGCCGTGGGCGCGCGCCGGGTCGTCGCGACCACGGGCGGCGCGCTCGGCGACGCGGCCCGCGAAGCCGAGGTGCCGATCATCCCGATTCCCGCGTCTCTTCAACCCCGCGCTGCCGTTGGCTACATGTTCGTCGCGGCGGCAGAGGTGGCAGCGCTGGCGGGTGCCGCCCCCGTCATCCGTACCGAGATCGATGGCGCCGTCGAGCACCTGAGGGCCTCGCGCGACGCCTTGATAGAGCGAGCGAGCGTGATCGCGGACGTGGTCGGCGACTCCTTTCCGGTGATCTACGGCGCCGACCTGACGGCGCCCGTCGCCTACCGCTGGAAGACCCAGATCAACGAGAACGCCAAGATCCCCGCCTTCTCCCACGCGCTACCCGAGATGGATCACAACGAGCTCGTCGGCTGGGAGGCGGACGGCGGCGCTCAGCACTTCTCGGCCATCTTCTTGGACGACCCGGATCAGCACCCCCGCGCCCGGCAGCGCTTTGACCTGACGGCGAACCTGATCGAGCCGGCCGCCGCGGGACTCATTCACATCGAGGCCGAGGGTGAGACGCGCACCGCGCGCATGCTGTGGTCGGTGATGCTGGGCGACCTCGTCTCCCTCGTCCTCGCCGCAAAGCGCGGGGTGGACCCCTCGCCGGTGGCCGTCATCGAGCGTCTCAAGGACGAGCTCGGCCGGCTCTGAGGTGCGAAGGCGGCGGGCACTCACAAGGCCCCCGGGCACCTTCACGTACGGCCCCGCGGCTGGTCCTCACGACCTGTCACCCCGAGTACTCAGCGGCCGAGCGGCTCGTCGTCTTTGCGCGGCTTGAGCGCACCGAGGGCTGAGTGGGGCGCGAGGTGCTGAGACGGTCGCTCGGCCCGTCTCAGAACGACCTTCGGGGAAAGCTCCTCGCGGATGCTCTCGAGCTCGCGATCGAGGCGGGAGTCGATCTGGCGACGGTGGATCATGAGTATGTGTGCGATTCGCTCCGTGGCGGCCTCGAACTCCGTTCGCACGCGCTCGGCGACCAGTTCGTCGAGGCTGCGGTCGAATGTCTGCCTGAGGCGCTCCTCGATCCCCTGTCCAGCATCCCGTGACTCCGAGCGAAGCCTGTCGAAGGCCTTGCCAAGCTCGTCATCGAGACGCGCTTCAAGGCTTGTCGCGAGATCGCGGGTGACCTCGGCCCGGATCCTGCGCTCGAGCTCTTCCGCGTCGCCCCGGGCCTCTATCTCGATCCGAGAGACATACTCGCCGAGGCGGCGGGAGAGGGAGTCCCACACATGCTCGCCTTCGGCGACCAGCGCGTTCACCACATCTTCGCGGAGCTCGCGCGAGAGCTTAAGAAGCTGCTCATCGCCGGACGGGTCGGCCGCGGCTGCTTCGACTGGTTGATTTCGGCGACGGCCGGGCATGGCAGGAAAGGACAATGGCACAGGTATGCCTCGGGGAAACGGTAAGGCGGCCGACAGACGGCGCGCTTGCGTCCGAGAGTCGGCTCAGTCGTCTGCGGAGGGGCGTCGCCGCTCCTGCTTACGCTGGCCTCGGTTGCGCTTGTCGTTTAGGCGTCGCTCGCGTGCCGAGCGGCTGGGCCGGGTCTTCTGGCGCGAGCGGCGGCGAGCGAGGCCCGAGCGGATGCGCTCGGCCAGGCGCTCGAGCGCGAGGTCGCGGTTGCGCGCCTGCGAGCGCGCGTCCTGCGCGATCGCCGTCACTCGTTTGCCGAACCGGTGCGCGAGGCGAGCCTTCTGCTCGTCCGTGAGCGTCTGCGAGGCCTCGATCTCGAACACGGCCTCGATTCGCGACGCGGTCACGTTGGCGTGCTGGCCGCCCGGACCCGAAGAGCGGCTGGCGCGAAGCTCGATCTC
>Ga0208612_1001222_pt1 | contig 10806 bp, 15 predicted proteins | sample AntDryMetagUQ889_FD_188089 | JGI IMG/M metagenome (GOLD analysis project Ga0208612, IMG submission 188089) | Polar desert microbial communities from Antarctic Dry Valleys - UQ889 (SPAdes) | ecosystem: Environmental > Terrestrial > Soil > Desert | place: Antarctic Dry Valleys | collected 2008-12-31 | reverse complement strand
CGGCAGTCGGGGCGCTGCAGTGCACGGCGTTCATGGCGGCCTGCAACTGGTAGGGGCCGGGTTGGTTTCGGCGGATGCAGCCCGCCACCAGCGCCCGGCCCTCGGCGGTCAACGCACGGTCCCAGCACGACCGGTCCTGGTCGGGCAGCAGGACGAGCGACCCGTCGGCCGCCGTACGAGCGCGGCGGCGGGCCTCAGTGAGCAGGAGCAGTGCGAGGAGGCCGTGGACCTCGGGCTCGTCGGGCATCAGCCCGGCGAGGAGGCGGGCCAGGCGGATGGTCTCGGCGCACAGGTCGGCCCGCACCAGCTCTTCGCCGGTGGTGGCGCTGTAGCCCTCGTTGAAGACCAGGTAGACGACGGCCAGCACCGGGCGGAGGCGGTCGGGAAGCTCGGCGTCGCCCGGCACGCGGAAGGGGATGGTGGCGGAGCGGATCTTGCGCTTGGCCCGTACGAGGCGCTGGGCCATGGTGGGCTCGGGACCAGGAAGGCGCGGGCGATCTCGCCGGTCTCCAGGCCACCCAGCAGGCGCAGGGTCAGCGCCACCTGAGCGCCGGTGGCGAGCGACGGGTGGCAGCAGGTGAAGATCAGACGGAGGCGGTCGTCGCTCACGGGGTCCTCCTCCGGGGGCGGGTCGCGATGGTGGACGAGGGCGGCCTGGGCGTGGCGATCGTGACGGGACGATTCCCGCCGGAGCCGGTCGATGGCCTTGTTACGCGCCGTGGTGACGATCCAGCCGCCCGGGTTCGGGGGCACGCCGGCCACCGGCCACCGCTCGGTGGCCACCACGAAGGCCTCCTGGACCGCCTCCTCGGCGAGGTCGATGTCGCCGAAGAGGCGGACCAGTGTGGCCACGGCACGGCCGAGCTCCTCGCGGAAGGTCAGCTCGACTCGTGAGGCGTCGACGGGCATCGCCGCCTATGCCTCCGGCTCCTCCTGGAACGGGCGCACCTCGACGGGCGACTTGCAGGCGGCCGTACCCTTGGCCGCCCAGGCCAGGGCAGCGTCGAGATCGGGTGCTTCGATGATCCAGAACCCGCCCAGCTGCTCCTTGGTCTCGGCGAAGGGACCGTCGGTGGTCAGCGTCTCGCCGTCCCTGACCTGCACCACGGTGGCGGTCTCGCTGGGGTGGAGCCCGCCGGCGAACACCATGACGCCCTCCGTCTTGAGCTCGTCGTTGAAGACCTCCACGTCCTTGTACATCTGCTGCATCTCCTCGGGCGACGGGGGCTGGTCGCCCTCCACGCCGTACACGGCCATCAGGTACTGGGTCACTTGGATCTCCTCTCGTGAACGGGCCGGCCGGTACCGAGCCCTCGCCCATATCTACGAACGACGACCCGCCGGATCGACACTCGACCGCAGATTTTCGGGAGCTCTGTCGGCTGGGCCGGCGCTGATCAACTCGGTGATGGCCCGCTCGCTGACCGGGCGGTAGCCCCACACGTCGACGCCCACGTTGATCATGCGACCCCATTGGCGCCACCGTTCATGCACGTGGCCGTGGAGGAGCCAATCGCCCTTGTCGACGGGGCGGTGCTCGGTGTAACGGTCCCGATCGTGGCTGTCACCGCGGTAGGGAAAGTGACAGGCGAGGACTTTCTTGTCGGCGAGAGGGAGCTTCATCTGGCCCTGGTGGACCTCGGCGAAGCCGGCGTCGAGGTAGCGCTCGGTCCACCCCTCGGCCCGTCTGCCGTGTCCGGCCCAGCACCGGTCGTGGTTGCCGGCGAGAAGCAGCTTGCGTCCGTTGAGCTCGGCGATCATCGTCAGGGTTTCGGAGATCTTGCCGAGGGCCACGTCGCCCAGCACCCAGACCGTGTCATCGGCACCCACCGTGTCGTTCCAGCCTTGGACGAGGGACCGGTTCATGGCCTCGGCGTCGGCGAAGGGGCGTTCGCAGTACCGAATGATGTTGGCGTGCCCGAAATGGAGATCGGCGGTGAACCACGTGGCCATGGCGTGCGCGCTACGCCGGACGCATTGCGTCATCGAGGTCTATCCCGACGACGCGTGCGACGCGATCCAGGTCTGTGTCGTTGGCGAGCAGCGAGGCTCGCCGGCGCCACGCCACGGCGGCGATCATGCAGTCGATCATCCCTCGGGGGGTGACACCGGCACTGCGGCAACGCCGGTAGATGCGCATCGCGCCGTCAAAGTCGGTGGCCGCATCGAAGCGAAGCAGGTGGAATCGCAGCAGCAACCGGCGCAGATCCGATTCGCGCTCGTTGCTGCGCGCCCCGGCCACCACCTCCATCACCACGGGCTCGGTGATCGCAAGCGGGCCGTCGGACGCGATAAGGGCAGAGAGACGCTCGTCGACGGCGCTGCCGGTGGCCCGGTCGTACTCGATCCAAGCGGAGGTGTCGGCGAGGATCACACGGATCCACGGGGAGGAGCGTCGGCCGGGGGCTCGGCGATGGCGTGCGCGCCTCGCATGGCCAGAGCCTGGTCCCGTGTGAGGGGCTGGCCCGCCAGGTGGCGCAAAGCGAGCTCGACGGCATCGGTCTTGGTGCGCACGCCGTAGCGGTCCATGATCGCCTGGACGTAGGTGTCCTCGATCTCGATGTTCGTCCGTACTCGACTCATACACCTAAGGTACACGGTACGTGTAAGGGACGTGTAGATGCCATCCGGGTGTCCGACCCAAGGCCCGCCATCCGGTCTCGGGCCACCGCGTCGAGCCGGGCCAAACTGGGCCTCGTGGCGAGTACCGAGGAGTGTGCCGGGCCCTGGCTCACTCCAGGCGTCACCGGCATCGGCGCGGCCAGCTTCCTCGCCGACGCCGGCCACGAGGTCCCCACCGCCCCGTTGCCCGGCACCATGCCGTCCTCCTGGCCCATGTCCGGCGGGCGGGGCGGCCGCGTGGCGCGCACCGTCTGCTGATCGCCGCCACGGCCACCGCTCGGGGTCGGTTCGTCGTCACGCACGATGCCGGCGGGTTCGCCGGTCTGCCTGGGGTCGAGGTGCGGCCAAGCGGATAGCAAAACGCTGTCACACCCACCCCATACCCTGGCTCGAGTGACCAGTGGCACCCTCACCCGCACCACGGCGGAGCACCTCCTTCGAGAGCTCACGGGCAGCGCTTCGGCGGGGTTCCGGCCCGGGCAGTGGGAGGCCATCGAGGAGCTGGTCGAGCGCCGCCGACGGGTCCTTGTCGTGCAGCGAACCGGCTGGGGCAAGAGCGCCGTGTACTTCATCGCAACCCGGCTCCTGCGCGACCGGGGAGCAGGGCCCACCATCCTGGTCTCGCCGCTCCTCGCCCTCATGCGCAATCAGCTCCAGATGGCCGAACGGGCCGGGGTTCGGGCCCACACCATCAACAGCGCCAACCGTGAGGAGTGGGACGGGATAGAGGAGCGTGTCCGCCGAGGCGAGGTGGATCTGCTCTTGATCTCCCCCGAGCGGCTCAACAACCAGCGCTTCCGGAGCGACGTGCTGCCCGAGTTGGTGAAGACCGTCGGCTTGCTCGTGGTGGACGAGGCCCATTGCATCAGCGACTGGGGTCACGACTTCCGGCCGGACTACCGCCGCATCTCCCGGGTGCTCCGGCTCGTTCCCGCCGGCGTGCCCGTGTTGTGCACGACGGCGACGGCGAACGACCGGGTGGTGGAGGACATCGTCGACCAGTTGGGGAACGAGCTGCAGGTGGTCCGCGGGCCTCTCGAGCGCGAGAGCCTTGCCCTCGCCGTCGTGAATCTGGCTGAACCGGCCAAGCGCCTGGCATGGCTGGCTCGCGTCATCCCCGAGCTGCCCGGCTCGGGCATCGTCTACTGCCTCACCATCGCCGACACCCACCGCGTGACCGGCTGGCTCCGCTCCCAGGGGATCGAGGCCGTCGCCTACAGCGGGGAGAGCGAGCACGAGGATCGCCTGGTCTCCGAGGAGGCGTTGCTGGCCAACCGGGTGAAGGTGGTCGTCGCCACCTCGGCGCTCGGGATGGGCTTCGACAAGCCCGACCTCACCTTCGTCGTCCACTACCAGAGCCCCGGATCCCCGGTGGCCTACTACCAGCAGGTGGGCCGCGCCGGCCGTGCCGTCGAGCGGGCGAGCGCCGTCCTGCTCCGAGGCCACGAGGACGTCGACATCCAGGACTACTTCATCCGCGCTGCCTTCCCGCCCAGGGACCAAGCCGAGGCGGTGATCCGGCTGCTGGAGGAGAGCGACTCACCGGTGCCCATCAGCGACATCGAGCGGGAGGTGAACGCTCGGCGCACCCGTATCGAGGCCATGCTCAAGGTGCTCGAGGTGGAGGGCGCCGTGGAACGGGCGAGCCGAGGGTGGCGCCGGACCCCCGAGCCTTGGGAGTACGACGAGGAGCGGGTGGCAAAGGTGACGGCGCTGCGCCGTGCCGAGCAGGCAGCCATGTTCGAGTACGCCGCCACGGGTGAGTGCCGCATGGCCTTCCTCCGGGATCAGCTCGACGACGCGTCGGCTGCGCCGTGCGGTCGCTGCGACAACTGCACGGGCCAACCCTCGGACGTGGAACTGGAGCCGGAGCTGGTGCGTGCCGCCGTCGCACACCTGCGGGCATCGGCCCTCATGCTCGAACCCCGGCGCCGTTGGCCGGCCGGCCTCGAGGAGCCGAGAGGCGCCATACCGGCGCAGCTGCAGCTCGAGGTCGGGCGGATGCTGGGTTCGTACCGCGACGGGGGTTGGGGCGAAGTGGTGCAGCAGGCCAAGAACGGTGGCCGCTCGTTCCCCGACGAGCTCGTGGATGCCGCCGCGCGGTTGGTCGAAGGCTGGCGGCCCGACCCTGCACCGACCTGGGTCACGTGCGTCCCCTCCAACAACTCGCCGGAGCTGGTTCCGCACTTTGCCCGCCGCCTGGCTGAGGGCCTCGGCCTGGCCTTCCACCCCGTCGTGGCTCGTGTGAGGGATGGCCCGCCACAGGAGGGAATGCAGAACAGCGCCCAGCAGCTGTGCAACGTCTACGGCGCCTTCGCCGTGGTCACGCCCCTGCCCGCCGGCGCCGTGCTGCTGGTGGACGACATCGTCGACTCACGCTGGACCCTCACCGTCGTCGGCGCCCTCCTCAGGGAGAAGGGGAGCGGAGAGGTCCACCCGCTCGCCCTGGCAAGGCGGTGAGGGGACGACGGGTCAGGCTCCGGCGGGGAAGGTGCGGTTGATGGTGGTCGAGGCTCCAGTGGTGGTGTCGAGCACAACGACCCGCGAGTACAGGACGCGGAGCAGCTGCGGAGCCTCCCCCGATGGGCAGGAGACGCTCGCCGGACCGGGTGCGGTGAGCGTCAGCGCACCACGAGAGTCCCCGTTGAGAGCGGCAAACCGGCTCCCGGCCTCGCTCACGCCATCCACGCGCTCTTCCTTGCTGGGATTCTCCTTCTTGCCGTCCTTCTTGCTGTCCTGGCTCACGCAGCCGTAGGTGGCGGTGGCGTCGGCCCGGGCCGTCACCGTGACCGCATCCGCTCCCACGCCTGTCTCTTGGAAGCTGACCACGAGCCGTCCTCTCGACGCCGTCGCCTCGGCCCGGAGGATCGCCTTGGCGGCCTGCTTCGCCTGCCCAGGCGACGCCTGCGGTGCCTGCTGTGGCCCAGATTCCCTGGCCTCCGCCGGCCTGGACGGGCTGGTCGGGACAGCTTCACCACCTTCCGCCGAGCCGGGGCCGGGGCCGGGGCCGGGTTCGTTACTCGGATCCTCTTGCGATCCCCCGGGTGCCCCCTGCCCTTCCGAGTCGGGCGGCGAGTCTCCCAAGGAAGGCACCACACGGGTGGCAATGGACTGCAGGGGGCCGGGCAACAGACCCGCGGCAGCGAGCCCGGTGAAAGACAGTGTCGTGGCCGCGGCCAGGACACCCAGTCGCATGCTGCGCCGTCGTGCCAGTCGCATGGGCCAGCTCGCTGCTGAAGCGCCGATGTCCTCGCCGCCACCGCGCCTCGCTGCGGCCATCGCTCGCACCGTGTCCGCTTGGCGTGAAAGCTCGGCCGCCGCCGGCTCGGCCCGGGCAGCCGAGAGGAGGGTGGCCACCTGGCGGTAGCCGGCTGCCACTTCGTCGGGCGCGAGCTCACCAGCCAGGAGCCGATCAGCCGCACGTTCGTCGAGTTCCTCGTTCACTTCCATGTCCTGTCCCTGTGAGTCGTCACTGCCCGTCGTGGCGTTACACGCTCCGTAGTCAAGTCTCGGGCCAGGCGCTTCAAGGCGCGGTGTTGGAGGACGCGCACGGTCCCTGCCGGCTTGCCGACGATGCCGCCCACCTGGTCAGCACTCAGCCCACCAAGGACCCGAAGGAGCAGGATCTCGGCCTGATCGGGCGGGAGGCGACCGATGCGGTTGAGCGCCTCCTCGGTCTCCACCGCGGCCATCGCCGTCATTTCAGTGTCATCCGGTGCCGGGCTGTCCCGTATTGCCTCCATGGGCGAGTAGTCACCCGGTCGCCTCGACGATCGCCTGATGTGATCGACCACGCGTCTTCGAGCGATGGTGAACACCCAGCTTCGAAAGGCGCCTTCGTCCCCACTGAAACGGTCCAGCGCCGAAGCGACGTTCATCCATGTCTCCGCAGCCAGATCCTCGGCTTCACGCGGTGCCTGCAGTCTGAGGTATCGCAGCACGTAGGCGTGCAAGCCCCGATACAACTCCTCGAATCCCCACTCCTCACCCGACTGGGCGGCTCGGAGCACTGCCTCGAACCGCTCATCCCCTGCCACCGCAGCGCTGTTCCCGTCTGACCGCCGAGGGTCGGCAGGGTCGCGGGAGTTTCTAGCGCAACCCGTGGCCGGGGCGAGGTCACGGGAGTTTCCAGCGCAACCCGTGGCCGGAGCCAGAACATCAGTCAACGCGGGGGCTCTGCCCTGAACGCCGGCCGGGCCCACCCCAAGGTGAGCCCGGCCGGAACGGACCTACTCCCCGGTGGCGCCCCATTGCGCTACCGAAGGGTGATCGGATCATCCGTGACGCCCGGCGCGTTGAGCCACGCTTCTCTCATCACCGCGTCCCAACGCGGCGGCCTCCGCCGTGAAGGGCGCCAGAGATGACGCTGGCAATCAGCAGCACCACGGCGATGACGAGGAGCCACGTCAAACCCTCGATGAAGAGGCCGACACCGCCGAAGAGGAGCGCCAGTACCAGTAGAAGAGCGACGAGTCCCATTTGTCCTCCTTCTGCCGATGATCTCTTGCTCATCGGCGTTTGTAGTTGTCTGGACAGTGATCGCCGGTTGCCGACGAACCGTTACATCCCTTTGGGGTTACTTGAGACAGATGACGATGCCGTCAGCGCCGACGTAAGAGCCACCAGGGCACGGGGGGCGGCCCTTGGCTGAGGCGGGAACCGCTGCCACGGCGACGAGCGCTCCAGCAGCCACGATGCTTGCGAGCAGCCTTCTCATCTTCATTGTTTCCTCCTGTGGTAGGTATCGGTTACTCGGCAGGTCCCCCACATGTGAGGTGAAGGACCTGTGATGGAGGAGTCGGCAGGGAGGGCATTGCGTTACGACATCGTCCGGAAATCGCTTGGGGCGCTAGGAATGTTGGTGTGCGGCGAACATGCATTCGCCTAGAATGACGCTATGCACGCCGCTGCACGCCGCCGGCCCCCACCCGGCGGCGTCACCTTGACCGGAAGCTGATCCCGGTGACCTTCTCGTCTCCTAGTACTTGACGAGACGAGAATGCGCTCGGCGCTCCTGCCGGCACCTGGGGCTACTCGGTGCTCTGCGGCGTCGAACGTTATCGGGTGGTCGACCCGCACGACTTCGCATGATATGCAGCGGCGTCTCGCGTCGCACCGACCCACCTGAGGAACCCTCAACCTCGGGTCGCGCACCAGCGTGTTCGCCATCCAGGACGGCAAGCCTCCGGGGCCAAGGTAGGTGGGCAGCTCATGATCGCAGCCGACGGCTCTGAGGGCCCTCGCTGAAGGCAACGTCGGCGCCTTCCCTTCAGCTCGCTGTCGAGAAGGGGGGCGGACCCAACAGCTCGACCCCACCATGTTCCTTCGCCGATGCCTGGACCCGCTCGAAGTCGACGGGTCCGTGGATCGTGTCGTTCGACGCCGGCTCGCTTGCGTGTCGGAAGAACGCTTGGCCATTCCCAGGTGTCTGGAAGCACAGGAGACGCGTCTCTGACATTGCCATGAAGGCGTGTGGGACACCCCGCAGCACCGTGGCGAATCCGCCAGGACCCACTGGGTGCTCCGCTCCATGCACGTGGACGACGATCTCGCCCTTCAGGACATAGAAGGCCTCGTCTGCCTCGGGGTGGGTGTGGAACGGCGTCATCTTGCCCTCGGCCATATGGTCTTCGAAGAGCAGGAACGCACCGTTCGTCTCCTCAGCTACCGCCTTCCAGGTGTGCAGGCCTCCGCCAAAGAACCATCGCCTCTCCCCCTCGCCAACCTGCCTCACGATCGCACCTTGGCTGTCCATCTCGGCTACCTCTCTGTCGTGGCCGTCGTCTCGGCTTTGTGGGACCAGGGTACCATAAGCAGAGCACGGTACCATTATGGACATGGCAATCCCGTACGAGGAGACTGGACGTACAGGTCAGAAGGCACGCACACGAAGCGCACTCATCTCCGCGGCGCGCGAGCTGATCACCAGTGGGATCACGCCGACGGTCGAGGATGCAGCGAGCGAGGCCGCCATCTCACGGACCACCGCCTATCGCTACTTCCCGAACCAGCGAGCGCTCCTCGTCGCAGCGCATCCCGAGATCCAGACCTCGTCACTTCTCCCGCCGGACTCACCTGATGACCCCGTGGCGCGCCTCGACCTCCTGACGGAGGCGTACACCCGACTCATCGCGGATACCGAGGCTCAGCAACGCACAATGCTGCGGCTCTCGCTCGAGTCCGACGCCACCGAGCACTCGGCCGGTTTGTTGCGACAAGGTCGAGCGATCGGCTGGATTGAAGAAGCTCTAGCGCCCCTCCAGGGACAGGTCCCTCGAGAGGAGCTGCGTCTGCTCGTCCTCGCCATCCGCAGCGCGATCGGCATCGAGGCGCGGGTCTGGCTGACAGACGTCGCCGGACTGTCGAGCAACGAGGCAATCGAGCTGATGCGATGGTCGGCCCGCGCCATGCTGCAGGCAACACTTACACCGCATCAGATTCCCTCGAACCGTTCACCACGCAAGAGGTCGGGTAACCGGATCGCTCAACGAGCACCAAGGCGGCAACGGTAGGTGCAAGGACTCCCCAACTGCCGCCACGGCCCCACCGTGTGGGGCGACCCAACGCACCTCGAGGTGGCGCCATCAACGTCTGTCGCGGGTTAGGGGTCCAGGCCCCTTGGCGCACGACTTCGGCACGAGCCCAGCGCGAGGTAAACGCGTCGGCTCGGATCCTGCCGGGTCCCCAGGTCAGGTGCGGACGAAGGTGACCTTCTTGGCCCCGCTGGTGCACTCGTAGAACGCCTGCGGGATGGGATCCTGTGTACTTCGGACACGGACACATCGGTATCCCTCGACGTCGACCTGCGCGGGACCGCCAGAGCTGGTCCGTCGCCCGGCGATGCGAACGAATGCCTCCGCTTCGGCGCAGGGTAGGCCCGTGGCCTTTATGCTGCTGGCCGCGTCCTCGCTGTTGGGGGTGAAGCCGATGGTCTGGCAGTCCAGCGTCGCAGCCGCCCTTGCGGTCGTCGTGACCTCTTGCCTCGTCGTCGTCGCCGCCCCGGAAAGAGTGGTCGGCGCCCCCGATGACGTCGTCGTTCCGGGGCCGTCGCCCACGACGCCGCAGGCAATGCGGTCACCGGCATCGCCAGTGGACTTCGTCGTGGCATCGGGCTCCCGGACGTAGCGAGTCGGGATGTTGGCGTAGTTGTCGGCGTTGGCGTGGACGATCACGGCCCGGCCCCCGGGGGTCAAGAGGTCGGACATCTTGTAGCGGTCGGTGGTGAAGCGGATCTCGGCCGTCCTGTCTGCCAGGACCAACACGGCGGGCTGGTCGCCGGCGTGTACTGGATGAGCCTGGTTGCCTATCACCATGTGACCGCCGGCCGACATGAAGGCGGGCGAACTCCGGTCGCACTTGCTGACGGCATGCACGTGGAAGCCGTGGAATCCCGGAGGCAGGTTCGTCAGTCGGGCCTCGACGACTAGGCGGCCGCCCGTCTCGACGAAGGTCACCCGGCCCACCGGTGAGCCGTCGCTGGCGACCATGTCGGCGGCCACAGCCGGCGGGGCGGTCGTGGCCGTGGTCTCGCGGTCGGCACTGTTGTCGCCGCCGCCGCCGCCGCCGCATGCGGCGAGCAGGCTGGCGGCCACTGCGACGGCGGCCAGCGTCAAGCGGGTCGGTCTCACGCCGACACAGTACGGCAGGTCATCGAGGCGTGAACCAGAGCCGCACGAGTCCGGCACTTCCGGCGCGCCCCATAATCACGAACCCACGGCGACGGGAGGCCATCCCCAACCGCCGGCTCTGAGGCGTGTCGGTTGCATTCAGGATCACACCGCCGAGTGTCGGCGCATCCGCGTTGATGACTACCGAGGTAGGCGCGGGACCACCCTCGACCGCTGAGGATCGGCTGGGCTTTCAAATCGCGGTTCAGGCGGACAGGAGTGCTGGATCGTCGTTTCGCGCGTCATTCACCCGGCGGTTGACCGGTCGAGGAACGAGCGAGCCTGTCGGGGACGGCCCAAGCAATGCGCAGAGCCTGTCGACATCCCGACCACGTGGGTCGAGCCACGAGCTCCAGTCCTCCCGCCTCAGCAGCGCCGGCATCCGGTCGTGGAGGGGGACCACGTCCTCGTTGGCGGCCGTAGTGATGATCGTGAATGTCACTACCGACTCGCCTGCGGCCCGGGACCAGCGGCTCCACAGCCCGGCCATGGCCAGCGGCAAGCCGTCTGGCGCCGT
>Ga0208612_1001221_pt1 | contig 10809 bp, 9 predicted proteins | sample AntDryMetagUQ889_FD_188089 | JGI IMG/M metagenome (GOLD analysis project Ga0208612, IMG submission 188089) | Polar desert microbial communities from Antarctic Dry Valleys - UQ889 (SPAdes) | ecosystem: Environmental > Terrestrial > Soil > Desert | place: Antarctic Dry Valleys | collected 2008-12-31 | reverse complement strand
GCCGCCGCCCGTCTAGCCTGCTCCGGGATGGCGAGCCGCGAGCGAAAGCGCGCCGAGCGGCGCAAGCGCAAGGATCGCTCGCTCGAGCGCTCGACGCCGCAGGAGCGCCGCGCCGCGAGCTCGGCGCGCAGCGAGGCGCGAAACCAGGCGGCTCGCGAGGCGCTCGAGCCGCTTGCCGAGGGTGAACGCCCGCGCGTGGTCACCGCGGGCGCGGTGATCTCCGGGCTGATCGCGATCTCGGCGATCGTCGGCTACCTCGCCGGGGTCGAGGTCACCCGCTACGGCAGCGACGGGATCCAGCAGGGCGAGGGCACGGCGCCGCTGTTCTCCGTGGTCGCCGCCGTCACCCTGATGGGGACGATGTCCTACGGGATGTGGCGCGCCCGCTACTGGGCGGTGCTCGGCTTCCAGGCGCTGCTGGTGATCGTCCTGGTCGCCGGCGCGCTCGGGCTGGTCCAGGCGACCTCCGGGCTGCAGGCCATCGGCACCACCTTGCTGATCGTCGTCGCCGGCGCGATGTTCTATTTCATGATCAAGGCGATGGCCCGGATCCAGATGCCCAAGCGCCGCCCCCCGGACCCGAAGCGCATCCACCCGGACGGCGGTTGACGGACGTCTTATAGAGTCGATCGAGCTATGGCTGATTCCTATGACGTGATCGTGATCGGGGGCGGACCGGGCGGTTACCACGCGGCGATCCGCGCTGCCCAGCTCGACAAGAAGACCGCGGTGGTCGAGCGCGACAAGCCCGGCGGGCGTTGCCTCAACTACGCCTGCATCCCGGCGAAGACGATGCTGCACACCGCCGAGCTTCTCGACCACGCTCAGAACTCGGCGGAGCTCGGGCTCAAGGTCAAGGGGGCCGAGCTCGACTGGAAGGCGCTCGGCGAACGCCGCGCCAAGGTCTCCGAGGCGCTCTCCGGCGGGGTCGAGATGCTGTGGAAGAAGAACAAGGTCGAGGTGATCGCGGGCGACGCCGCGCTCGACGCCAGCGCCAACGTCGTCGTCGGCGGCGAGACCTACGAGGCGGGTGCGGTGGTCCTCGCCACCGGCTCGGTGGCGATGGCGATCCCCGGCGTCGAGTTCTCCGAGCGCGTCGTCGACACCTGGGGAGCCTGGTCGCTGCCCGGGCAGCCGAAGAAGATCGCCGTGGTCGGCGCCGGCGCCTCCGGGGCCGAGATCGCCTCCGCCTACATCCGCTACGGCACCGAGGTGGTCCTGATCGAGATGCTCGACCAGATCCTCCCCGCCGAGGACAAGGACGTCGTCCGCGTGGTCGAGCGGGTGTTCAAGAAGCAGGGCATCGAGATCCTCACCGGCAACCCGATCACCGAGGTCGAGGCGGGCGCCAAATCGGTCAAGGCCAAGGTCGGCGACCAGTCGATCGAGGTCGACTACGTCTGCATCGCGGGCGGGCGCAAGCCCGACACCGAGGGACTCGGGCTGGAGCAGGCCGGGGTCAAGCTCGACGACGCCGGGCGGGTCGAGATCGACGAGCTCCAACGGACCTCGAACCCGAAGGTCTACGCGATCGGCGACCTCGTGCGCGGTCCGGCGCTCGCCCACAAGGCTCAGGAGGAGGGCGTGGTCGCGGTCGAGACGATCGCCGGCGCGCCCACCCACCCGGTCGACCCGGACCTGGTCGCGGGCGCCACCTTCTGCCACCCGCAGGTGGCGAGCGTGGGAATGACCGAGCAGCAGGCCAAGGACGCGGGCAAGGACGTCAAGGTCGGCAAGATGAAGCTCGGCGGGGTCGGCGCCTCCGCCGTCTACGACGACCGCGACGGGATCGTCAAGCTGGTCGTCGACAGCGAGTACGGAGAGATCCTCGGCGCCCACATCGTCGGCAACCGCGCCTGCGACATGATCGCCGAGCTGGTCGACACGATCGCGCTCGAGGGCGGCTACCAGGAGCTCGCCCGGATCGTCCACGCTCACCCGACGATCTCGGAGGCGGTCCTCGACGCCGCCCGCGCCGTCGACGGCTGGGCGATTCACCAGTAAGGCGCCGATGGCCGACCCGGAACCGCGGTTCGGCGACTACTACCGGCAGATCTACCTGCGCGGGCTGGCCGGCGAGCAGCCGGCGATCCCGGTTGACCCGGCCGAGCTCGAGCGTCAGGCCGAGCAGGCGATGGAGCCGCGCGCCGCCAACTACGTTTACGCCGGCGCGGGCGCCGGGGAGACGATGCGCGCCAACCGCGAGGCCTTCCGGCGGCGGCGGATCGTGCCGCGGATGCTGCGCGGCGTCGACTCGCCCGACCTGACCACGCAGCTGCTCGGCCGCGAGCTCGCGGCACCCCTGCTGCTCGCCCCGATCGGCGCCCAGTCGATCGTCGACCCCGAGGGCGAGCTGGCGTCGGCGCGCGCCGCGGCCGCCGTCGGGGTGCCGATGGTCGCGAGCTCCGCCGCCTCGCACACGCTCGAGCAGATCGCCGACGCCGGGGGGCCGCGCTGGTTTCAGCTCTACTGGCCCAACGACCCGGAGCTCGCGGCGAGCTTCGTCGCCCGCGCCGAGGCGGCGGGCTACGAGGCGATCGTGGTCACCGTGGACACCTTCATCCCGGGCTGGAAGCCGCGTGACCTGCAGCAGGCCTGGCTGCCGTTCCTGGAGGGCGTCGGGGTCGCCAACTACTTCGAGGACCCGGTGTTCCGCGCCGGGCTCGAGCGCTCGCCCGAGGACGATGTCGGCGCCGCCACCGGTCACTTCCTCGGCGTCCAGCTCAACCCCTCGCTGAGCTGGGACGACCTCGCCTGGCTGCGCGAGCGGACCTCGCTGCCGATCCTGCTGAAGGGGATCCTCCATCCCGACGACGCCCGCGAGGCGCGCGCCCGGGGCGTCGACGGGGTGATCGTCTCCAATCACGGCGGTCGCCAGGTCGACGGCTCGATCGCCTCGCTCGAGGCGCTACCGGCGGTCGCCGAGGCGGTCGGTGCAGAGCTCGCGGTGCTGCTCGACAGCGGCGTGCGCTCCGGGGCCGACGCCTTCAAGGCGCTGGCTCTCGGGGCAGACGCGGTGCTCCTGGGGCGCCCCTACATCTGGGGACTGGCGCTTGCCGGTGAAGCCGGGGTCGAGGCGGTCCTGCGGATGCTGCTCGGCGAGCTCGAGCTGACCCTCGCGCTCAGCGGCCACTCGAGCCCTGCCGAGCTCGACCCCTCGGCGCTGGCGCCCGAGACGCCGTGAACGCGGCCGGCGCCGACGGCGCCGTCTTCTACTACGACCTCGGTTCGCCCTATGCCTACCTGGCCGCGGAGCGGATCTCCTCGGTGTTCGAGCAGGCGGGAGCGGCACAGCCTGAGTGGCAGCCGATCCTGCTCGGCGGGCTCTTCGCCCGCTTCGAGCGCAGCTCCTGGGCCCAGGGCCCGGGCCGCGAGCAGGGCATCGCCGAGTGCGAGCGTCGCGCTCAGGCCTACGGCCTGCCCCCGATCCGCTGGCCCGAGCCCTGGCCCGGGAACTACCTGTTCGCGATGCGCACCGCGACCTTCGCCAAGGAGATCGGCCGTGCCGTCTCCTTCTCGCTGGCCGCCTTTCGCCAGCACTTCGCAGCCGGCCGCGACCTCGGCGATCCCGAGAACGTCTACATCGCCGCCGCCTCCTCGGAGCTGCATCCGCGCTCGCTGGCGACAGCGGTCAAACGCGAGGCGATCAAGGCGCGACTGCGGGCGGCCACCGATCGCGCCGGCGATCTCGGCGTCACCGGGATACCGAGCGTGGTCGTCGGCGAGCAGGTCTTCTGGGGCGACGACCAGCTCGAGGCGGCGGCACAGGTGGCTGCCGCGGTTTAGCTATGTTGCGAGTGGGTGGCAGACGAGGCGGCTAAGACGGCGGAGGCTGGCGCGGACGGAGCGTCCGGCGCTCCTCGGCCGCTTCCCGAGCCCGAGCTCTGCCTCGAGCTGCTGGAGACGATGGCGTTGATCCGCCGCTTCGAGGAGGAGGCCGGACGCCAGTACCAGCGTGCCAAGGCGGGCGGCTTCCTGCACCTGGCGATCGGCGAGGAGGCGACGATCGTCGGCACCGCCTCGGCGATGGCCGAGGGCGACTACCTGATCGGCACCTACCGCACCCACGGACACGCGATCGCTCGCGGGACCGAGCCGAAGCGGGTGATGGCCGAGCTCTTCGGTCGCGTCGACGGCACCTCGCGCGGACGCGGCGGCTCGATGCACATCTTCGACGGCGAGCGCCGGTTCATGGGCGGCTACGGGATCGTCGGCGGCAACCTGCCGCTGGCCGCCGGGCTGGCGCTCTCCTCCGACTACACCGGGAGCGACGACGTCACCGTCTGCATGTTCGGCGACGGCGCCTCCAACACCGGCAACTTCGGCGAGACGATGAACCTGGCGGCGCTCTGGCGGTTGCCGATCGTCTTCATCCTCGAGAACAACCTCTACGGCATGGGCACCTCGGTCGAGCGCCACTCGGCGGTCACCGACTTCTCGACCAAGGCCGAGGGCCTCGGCGTGCCCGGCATCCGCGCCGACGGGATGGACGTGGTGGCGATGCGCGAGGTGGTCACCGAGCACCTGCGGATCGCCCGCGAGGAGCGGCGGCCGACCATGGTCGAGGCGTTCACCTACCGCTTCCGCGGCCACTCCGCCGCCGACCCCGAGGTCTACCGGACCAAGGAGGAGGTCGAGGAGTGGCGCAAGAAGGACCCGATCGAGGCCTTCGCCGACCGGCTCGAGGCCGAGGGCGTGCTCGAGCAGGATGCCCGCGACGAGATGCGCGAGCGGATCGAGGCGCGGGTGCTGGAGGCGGTCGAGTTCGCCGACGCCTCCGAGGAGCCGCCGCTCGACACCCTCTACGACAACCTCTACGTGCTCGGCGACAACGTGCCCGGCTGGTATGCGCTCGACGAGCGCTCGCCGCAGCCGTTCCCCGGCGAGCGCGAGGGCGAGCGGCTCTCCGGCGAGGCCAAGAAGCTGGCCGAGTCGGGGGCCGACTACGGCGGCGCCGCCGCGAGCACCGGCCGCAAGGGCACTGAGGCTGAGGCCGATCGCGACGAGGGCGAGGCGCCGGAGGCGCCCGAGGAGGGCCCCGCCGAGGAGGCGGCGGAGACCTCCGACGACGAGCCGGACGAGGACGACGGCTGATGGCGGTCCAGCGCATGCGCGAGGCGCTTCGCGACGCGATGGCCGAGGAGATGCGCCGCGACGAGTCCGTCTACGTGATGGGCGAGGACGTCGCCGTGTTCCAGGGGGCCTTCAAGGTGACCGAGGGGTTGCTCGAGGAGTTCGGCGAGAAGCGGGTCCGCGACACCCCGATCTCGGAGAACACGATCGTCGGCATGGGCGTCGGCTCGGCGATGGGCGGGCTGCGCCCGGTGGTCGAGCTGATGACGGTGAACTTCTCGCTGCTCGCCTTCGACCAGATCATCAACCACGCGGCCGCGATCCCGTACATGTTCAACGGCCAGGTGCGGGTCCCGATGGTGATCCGGATGCCGGGTGGTGGCGGGCATCAGCTCGGCCCCACCCACTCGCACAGCTTCGAGGCGATGTTCCTGCAGATCCCGGGCCTGCTGGTCGCCTGCCCTTCGACCCCCGCCGACGGCAAGGCGCTGCTGAAGGCCGCAATCCGCGACGACAACCCGGTGATCTTCGTCGAGCACGAGACGCTCTACGGCCTCCGCGGGGAGGTCGCCGACGACGGTGACCATGTGCTCAGCTTCGGCGAGGCTGCGGTCCGGCGCGAGGGGTCGGATGTGACCGTGGTCGGGATCCTGCGGATGGCCCACATCGCCGAGGAGGCAGCGAAGACGCTCGCCGACGAGCATGGGGTCGACGTCGAGTTGATCGATCCGCGCACCCTGCGCCCGCTCGACCTCGACACGATCCTCGAGTCGGTGCGCAAGACCAACCGGCTGGTGATCGTCGAGGAGGGCTGGCCGCACGGCGGCGTCGGCGCCAACATCGCGGCGCTGGTCCAGGAGCAGGCATTCGATCACCTCGACGCGCCGATCCAGCGGGTCACCGGAGCCGACGTGCCGATGCCCTACTCGAAGCGCCTCGAGCAGTCGGCGATCCCGCACGCCGAGAACGTCGTCTCCGCCGTCTTGGCGACCACACACGGGGCCCTCTGATGGCGCAGGACATCGTCATGCCGCGCCTCTCCGACTCGATGGAGGAGGGCACCGTGCTCAAGTGGATGAAGTCGGTGGGCGACGAGATCGCGGTCGGCGACGAGCTGGTCGAGATCGAGACCGACAAGGCGAACATGGTCTACGAGGCCGACACCGCGGGCACGATCACCGAGATCGTCGTCGGCGAGGGCGACACGCTGCCGATCGGCGAGGTGATCGCGCGGGTTGGCGAGGCGGGTGAGGCGCCGGCGCCCTCAGAGGACGGCGCCGAGGACGAGGAGGCATCGGAGGACGCGCCCGAGACCGAGCCGCGGGAGGAGAAAGCCGAGGATGCCGATCGGGGCAGCTCCGCAATCCATACTCCGCAGGATCCTCACGTCCATGCTGCGGATGCCCCTCCCGACACCTCGGCTTCCTCCTCCACCCAGCACGAGCCCTCCACCAACGGCGGCGGGGACGGTGGCAGGGTCAAAGCCTCCCCGCTCGCCAGGCGGATTGCTGAGGAGAAGGGCGTCGATCTCGGGTCACTGAGCGGATCGGGGCCCGGGGGGCGGATCATCAAGGTCGACGTCGAGGGTGCCGGGGCGACGCCGGCGGAGGCCTCCGAGGCCGCGCCGGCCGCGGCGGCGGCCCCCGCCCGCAGCGGCGATCCGCAGGCCGCCAAGGGCGAGGTCGAGACGGTCGAGCTGTCGAAGCTCCAGCAGACGGTCAGCCGCCGGATGGCGGAGTCGAAGGCGACCGCGCCGCACTTCTACCTGCAGACCGAGATCGAGATGACGCGCTGCTTCGAGGCCCGCGCGCGGCTCAAGGCGGCGGCCGCGGAGGGCGAGGTGGTGCCCTCCTTCAACGACATGGTGGTCAAGGCCTGCGCGATCGCCCTGACCGAGTTCCCGCGCGCCAACGGCGCCTACCGCGATGGCAAGTGGGAGCTCTACTCGCGGGTCAACGTCGGGATCGCGGTGGCCGCCGCCGACGCCTTGGTGGTGCCGACGATCTTCGATGCCGACCGCAAGGGCCTGCGGCTGATCGCCACCGAGGCGCGGGCGCTGGCGGGCAAGGTTCGCGAGCAGAAGATCAGCCCGCCCGAGCTCAGCGGCGGCACCTTCACCGTCTCCAACCTGGGGATGTACGGAGTCACCAACTTCCACGCGGTGATCAACTCGCCGCAGGCGGCGATCCTCGCGGTCGGCGCGATCACCGACACCCCCGTGGTCCGCGACTCGGAGATCACCACGGCGAAGTTGATGGGGGTCACCCTCGCCTGCGACCACCGCATCCTCTACGGCGCCGACGGGGCCGAGTTCCTCGCCCGGGTGAGGGCGCTGCTCGAAGAGCCGCTGGGGCTGGCGCTGTAGCTCGTGGCCGAGCGGCTGATCGACGTCCCGGTCGAATCGCTTCCCTTCATCGACGAGCATTCGACGCTGGTCGCAGCCTCGCCCGAGGTCACCTGGACAGCCCTCGCCGACGTCGTCCGCGGCTCCAGGGCGGGACGGATCGGCGATGCCGTCGCCAGCGGTCTCGCCTGCGTGCCGGGCGAGGCCAAGGGCGAGATCCCCGCGATCGGTTCGACCATCCCCGGGTTCATCGTCACCCGCTCGGTCTGCCCCGCGGCGCTGGCGCTGATGGGCGAGCACCGGTTCTCGCGTTACGCGCTCGTCTTCACGATCTCGGAGCGCCTCGGCGAGGACTCGGTCGAGCTCTCGGCCCAGACCCGCGCGCTCTTCCCTGGGCGCTCCGGGCGCGCCTACCGCGGCCTGGTGATCGGAACCCGCGGCCATGTGGTGGCGACGCGGGCGATCCTGCGCTCGGTTCGCCGCCGGGCCGAGCAACTGGCAGAGGGTTGAAAACCCACCTGATCCGGGTACGATTGCCGTAGCGATCCGCACGAATTCGACAGTTCGGGCGGATTTCATAGATAGGGACCGGGGGCGGAACCCTCCGATCCCATCGTCCATAGGCGCCGCGGAGGAGATCCCGAAGCGGCGAGAGTTATAGGCCGAGCCCGAGGAGATCCCGAAGGTCGGCTCGACACGAAGGACGGAGAGAATGGAGCCAGGCAACGGCACCGTCGCGAGCGAGCGGGCGCGCGACCGTAATGGCGATCGCCGTAACGACGACGATCGCGAGCAGGGTGGCGGCGACGCCCCTGCGGGCGTAGCGGGAGACGCGGCGCACGCCGATTCCCTGACCAAGGGGGACCGCACCAACCTGTTCCGTTACATGGCGATGATGCGCTCCGCCGAGGAGCGGGGCATCACCCTCTACCGCCAGGGCAAGATCCCCGGCAGCTTCTACGACGGCTGCGGCCAAGAGGCGATCTCGGTCGGCTCGTCCTTCGTGCTCGGCCCCCGCGACCGGATGTGCATCCTCCATCGTGACCTCGGCGCCCACTTCGTCCGCGGGCTCACCCCGGATCGCTACCTCGCCAACTACATGGGCCGCTCCGGCGGCGTCACCGGCGGGCGCGACGGCAACCTGCACTTCGGAGCTCGCGAGCTCGGCTGCGTGGGCATGGTCTCGATGCTTCCCGACATGGCGCTGGTCGCCAACGGCATGGCGCAGGCGTTCAAGCTGCGCGGCGAGCCGCGGGTCGCGATGACCTACTTCGGCGAGGGCTCGACCGCAAACGGCCAGTGGCACGAAGCGATGAACTACGCGGGCATCTTCGGGCTCCCGGTCGTCTTCATCCTCGAGAACAACGGCTTTGCCTACTCGACCCCGAACGAGCTCGAGTTCGTCGTCGACCCGGTCGAGCGCGCCCAGACCTACGGGTTCCCGGGCGTGCTCGTCGACGGCAACGACGTCGAGGCCGTGTTCGAGGCCTCCCGGGTGGCCGCCGACCGCGCCCGCGCCGGCGACGGGCCGACGCTGATCGAGTGCCGGACCATGCGCATGCACGGGCACGGCGCCCACGACGACATGCGCTACGTGCCCAAGGAGCTGTTCGAGAAGTGGGCAGAGCGCGACCCGATCGAGCTCTACCGCGAGCGCCTGATCGCCGAGCACGGCTTCGCTCGCGACGAGCTCGATGCGATCCGCGTCGAGGTCAAGGCCTACGTCGACGAGTGCGCGAAGCGCGCGCTCGAGTCGCCGATGCCCGATCCCGCGACGGCGACCGACGGCGTCTTCGCCGACGAGCTCACCCCGCTCGGCGATGGCCGGGCGCCGTGGAGCAACTGGGCCGAGCAGGCGCAGCAGGCGGAGGCGGCCTGATGGCTGAGCTCACATATCTGGAGGCGATCTCCGACAGCCTCAGGGAGGAGATGCGCCGCGACGAGACGGTGCTCTGCATCGGCGAGGACATCGGTGCCTTCGGCGGCGCCTTCAAGATCACCGACGGCTTCCTCGAGGAGTTCGGCGGCGACCGGGTGGTCGACACGCCGCTGGCCGAGAACGCGATCATCGGCGCCGCGGTCGGTGCGGCGATCGAGGGGATGAAGCCGGTCTGCGAGATGCAGTTCGCCGACTTCATCTCCTGCGGCTTCGATCAGCTCGTCAACGTCGCCGGCCGCATGCACTACCGCCAGGGCCTCGCGGTCCCGATCGTCGTCCGCCTGCCCTCCGGGGGCGGGTTCTCCGGGGGCCCGTTTCACTCCCAGAACCCGGAGGCCTGGTTCCTGCAGTCACCGGGGCTGAAGGTGGTCGCTCCCGCGACCGCCGCCGACGCCAAGGGCCTGCTGACCGCGGCGATCCGCGACCCGAATCCCGTCTGCTACCTCGAGCACAAGGGCCTCTACCGCTACATCAAGGGCGAGGTACCCGAGGGTGAGCACGTGGTCGAGCTCGGCAAGGCGCGAGTCGCGCGAGCCGGCGAGGAGATGACCGTGATCGCCTACGGCTCGGCGGTCCACCTGGCGCTCGACGCCGCGGAGCAGCTCGACGAGGACATCGAGGTGATCGACCTGCGCTCGCTGTGCCCGCTCGACACCGAGGCGCTCCTCGCCAGCGCCCGCAAGACCGGCAAGGTCCTGGTCGCCCACGAGGCGACGCAGTCGTGCGGCGTGGCGGCGGAGGTCGCGGCGCTGGTCGCCTCCGAGGCGTTCGAGGATCTCGACGCCCCGGTCCGGCGGCTGACCGCAGCCGACGTCCCGATCCCGTTCAGCCCCCCGCTCGAGCAGGCCGTGCTGCCCCAGCTCGAGGATATGAAGGAGGCCTGCCGTGAGCTCCTCGCCTACTGACCAACTGATCGAGGTCTCGATGCCGAAGATGGGCATCAGCGTCTCCGAGGGCACGATCGTCGAGTGGCGCAAGCAGCCAGGCGACTGGATCGAGGCCGACGAGACGATCGCCGACGTGACCACCGACAAGGTCGACGTCGAGATCCCGTCACCGGCAAGCGGACGGCTGGCGCGGATCATCGCCGAGGCAGGCGACAGCGTCCCGGTGGGCGAGCCGATCGCCGAGATCGACTCCTCGGCGAAGCCCGGGGAATCCCACCCGCAGGAGACGCCGCCGGCGGCAGATCCCGCCGCTGAAAGCCCCTCTCCCAGTTCCCGCGAGGATGGGGAGGCGCCGACGGCCGAACCCGAAGCCCCGGCCGGTGACAACGGGGGCAACGGCTCGGACCGATCCACGTTCTTCTCCCCCGTCGTTCGCCGGGTCGCCGACAAGCACGGCGTCGACCTCGGCGAGGTCGCGGGGACCGGCATCGGCGGCCGGGTGCGCAAGCGCGACGTGCTCGCTCACGTCGAGTCGGGCGGCGGCGGCGCGCAGGCGAAGCCGCAGC
>Ga0208612_1001220_pt1 | contig 10819 bp, 9 predicted proteins | sample AntDryMetagUQ889_FD_188089 | JGI IMG/M metagenome (GOLD analysis project Ga0208612, IMG submission 188089) | Polar desert microbial communities from Antarctic Dry Valleys - UQ889 (SPAdes) | ecosystem: Environmental > Terrestrial > Soil > Desert | place: Antarctic Dry Valleys | collected 2008-12-31 | reverse complement strand
CGCAAGCGGGTGGCCGCGGGTGGTGAGCCGTTCAAGTTCGGCATCCCGCGTGGCACGACGGCGGGCTTCGTCGAGCCCTTTGGCCTGGTGCTGGAGGAAGACCTCGGCCCCGGGGACGCCCAGGAGCGGCTGCTCCACGGCGCCGGCGAGCCCTACGGCTTTGGCGGCATGGCGCTCGTCAGAAACCCCGGGTGACCGCTGAGGGTCGTCCTCGACTATCGCAGCGCGATCATCACCTCCCGCTCGCGCGCTTCGGAGAGGAGCGCACGAAGCAGTGCCGTGCCGACACCCCGGCCGCGACGGGACGGGAAGACTGCGAGGGACACCTCGGGAGTCGCCTCGTCGATGAATCCGTAGCCCGGAGAGTCAGCCGTCAGGTGCCGCCACCAGGCGGCACCCAGAGGCTCTGCGTCCTGTTCGGCCACGACGCCAAAGTCACCCCGAAAGACCGAAGCCCTCCACGTAGCGCGCGAGCTCAGGGTCGGCGAGGGCCTGCTCGAGCTCCTGGCGCTCCACGCCCGGCCAAAAGGCAGCCTCGTAGAGCAGCGTGCGAAGCAGCTTCACATCGTCAGCACGGGCGATTCGAGGCGGAGCATCGAAGGCCATGATGACTTCCAACACGGCCGACAGTCAGGAACCAGGACTGAGAGGATGGAGCTATGAGCGAAGACAACCCCGAAGGACAGATCGACGAAGCCAAGCGCGATACCGACGAGGATCTCGGCGCGATGGAGGACGAAGCCGACCAGATGGAGGAGCGGCTCGAAGAGCACGAGTCGCGTTCAGAAGACGTAGAAGTTCCCGAACCCGGCCAGGGCGACGACCTCAGCATCAGCCGGTCCGAAGACAACGAGGCGGCCGGAGTGGGCGAAGAGGGCACGTCCGAAGGCAAAGGCGAGGACGAAGGCGAAACCACCGAGGATGCCGGCCAGTAAGCGCGGGCTGCCCGCCGTGGACGAGCCGAGCTGAGCAACGCGGAGCGGCTTTCGTCAGTCGCCCGCGGGCCCCGTGAGCGTTTCAAGCGAGCAGCTCTCGATGCACTGATAGCCCGAGAGCTTGCCGCTTCCCGCGTTAAAGACAATCCGAAGATCTGACTCGGCGTCGTAGACCCAGTCGAAGCGGGGAGCCGGCCCGAGCCCGAAGTTGACCTCCTGCTCTGAGTCGGGCGGCCCGAACGCGCGGCGGACCCGAGCGGAGGGCGAACCGAAGCGGACGGTCGCGAGCGCATCGGCTGGGGTGCCTGGGGCGGGATGGTGGCGGCCGAAGCGGGCACCGGGGCTTCCTCCTGGCCGGCGTTCGGCACAGGCACACGCGGCGTAGCCTGAGGCTGCGGCGGGGCTGGCGGTGTCTCAGCGGCGTGCTCGGAGCGCGGCGGCGCGCTGAACCGAGGTCGCTCGGGCTCCTGGGTCTCGTCCTCCGGATGCATCCTTCGGAACCTACCCCCTCGGAGGGGATTCCACGCTCAGTGAGATGTCCAGGCCATCGGAGAATCTCAGCCGCGCGGCCTCGCCGGGCGCGAGTTCGAGCGCCGCGATCCGGCTCCGTTGGCCGGAATCGGCGGCTTTCGGAGCCGTGGCGCCGTGCCGCTTCGGCAGGTTTTCGACGATCCCTAAAACGCGCGCGCGCCCCGCGTCGAGGTCCAGGTCGAGCCAGACGACGTCGATCGGTGTCCTCATCCAGTACATGTGAAGCGAGCGGCAGCGCGGGAACAGAAGGGGCTCGACGTCTTCGGCGGGCACCCGCATGAGGCCAAGGAACCGGAGCCCGAAGCTCTCGGCGAGGTAGGCGGTGGCCTGGCCCCCGGGCGCGAACACCGTCACGCTTCTTGCGGCATCGAATCGCGAATGCATCAGCGCCCGACCGTCTGGTGTTGGAGGATCCCGCTCATCAGCTCGATCGCACCTGCCTTGTGGAGCGGCTCGTTCAGGTTGCCGCATTTTGGGCTTTGAACACAGGAAGGGCAGCCCCGCGCGCATGGGCACTCAGAGACGAGCCGCAGCGCGTTGGCGCAGAGCTCCGGGAAGCGCTCGAAGCCGCGCTCAGTGATGCCAACCCCGCCGGGATGCCCGTCGTAGATGAAGATCGTCGGTCGGCCGGTCTGGAAGTGGACGTTGGTCGAAAGGCCGCCGATGTCCCAGCGGTCGCACATCGCCAAAAGAGGCAGCACCGCGATCTGCGAGTGCTCGGCGGCATGGAGCGCGCCGAGCTGAACCTCGGGCGGCAGCGCCTCTGGCCCCGCGAGCTCGTCCGGGAGGACGTACCAGAGCGCCCGTGTCTTAAAGCTCTGCTCGGGCAGGTTGAGCGCGACGAGGTCGATCACTTCCTGGTCTGACACCGTCTTTCGCTGGTAGGCGATCACCTGCTCGGAGACCGAGACCTCGCCCACATAGAGCTCGACGCCCGGGTGGACCGCGTCCCCTGCGGCCGTGGCGCCGATCGCGTCGATGTAGACGTTCGTCTCCTTCTTTGGCTGCGTGTACCAGTCGCCGTCGAACGGCTCAACGATCGCGCGGCGCGATTCCGTGTCTAGCTCGCGCACCTCATACGAGCGCCCGAGGTGGAGGTAGACCGCGCCGGGGTGGATGGTCGAAAAGGCCCGCTCCGCCTCGACCGAGCCGAGCATCTCGCCCGAGGAGGAGTCGACGACGCTGACCGAGTCGAGCGAGGCGGAGCGAAGCGAGATCCGCCCCGCGGCGAAGCCCTGGTCGCGCGGCACGTAGCGTCCGTCGCGCGCTTGCCGGAGCTCGCCGGCAGCGACCAGGTCGTCGGCCCGGTCGCGCCAGCCCTCGCCGAGAATCTCGTCGTCGGCGCCGCCAGGTTGGCTCGCGCTACCCCCGAGCGGCGCCTCGTGCGCGGCGGCCAGGATGTGGCCGGTCTGAATGTGCGGGTTCGAGTGGTCGAGGATCGCCGCCTCGACCGCCCTGCCCAGGAACTCCTCGGGGTGGCGGCAAAAGAACTGGTCGAGAGCATCCTCGCCGGCGACGTAGAGCGCGAGCCCCTCGGTGCGTCGCCCGGACCGCCCCCACATCTGGCGCAGGCTTGCGACGGTGCCCGGAAAGGTCACGCAGATCGACGCGTCAAGCTCGCCGATGTCGATACCGAGCTCTAGCGCGTCGGTCGATACGACGCCCAGAAGGTCGCCTGCGACCAGGCGCGACTCGATCTCGCGGCGCTGCTGGGGGGTGTAGCCCGCGCGGTAGGGCGCGATCCGCGCGGCAAGGTCTGGCCGCCCCCGCTCCTCGAGGCGGAGCTTCGCGAAGCGAAGGATCAGCTCGATGCCCTTGCGAGAACGTAGGAAGCAGATCGTGCGCATCCCCTCAGCGACCAGGTCTGCGAGGAGCTCAGCTCCTTCCGAGAGGGTCGAGCGCCTGCGCTGCGTCCGCTCGTCGATCACGGGCGGGTTCCAGATCACCATCCGCCGGCCCGCCTTAGGCGCGGTGTCCGAGCTGATGACTCTCACGGACTCGCCGACCAGTCGCTCAGCCAGCTCGCCGGGGTTGGCGATAGTCGCCGAGGCGAGGAGGAAGGTCGGCTCGGCGCGATAAAGGCGAGCGATTCGGCGCAGGCGCCTTAAAACGTTCGCGACGTGCGAGCCGAACACGCCGCGATAGGTGTGTGCCTCGTCGACGACGACCCACCGCAGGTTCGCCATGAAGTCGCCCCATCCCTGGTGGTGCGGTAGGAGTCCGACGTTGACCATGTCCGGGTTGGTGAGGATCAGGTTCGAGCGGCGCCTGAGGCCGGGCCGATCCTCGCGCGGTGTGTCGCCGTCATAGATCGCGTGACGGAGATACGGCAGGCCGAGCGCGGAGAGCTTTCGAGCCTGGTCCTGGGCGAGAGCCTTGGTGGGATAGAGATAGAGCGCGCGCGACTTCGGGTCGAGCGCGAGCGTTTCCAGCACGGGCAGGTTGAAGGAGAGCGACTTGCCCGAGGCCGTGCCGCTGGTCGAGATCACGTGCCCCTGCCCGCTTTCGCCAAGCGCCTCGTTCTGGTGCGCGTAGAGGTCGCTGATCCCAGCTCTTCTCAGGCCGTCCGCCAGTGCCCGGGGCAGGTCCGAGGGAAACGGAACGCGGACCGCGCCCTGGGGCTCCTCGAACGACGTCGTCACCAGGCGCCCGTCGTCCGCGCCGTTCGCGATCACGTTTCGCCAGGCGTGGTCCAGCGACGCGGAGCCCGCAGGGCGAAGTGGAGCCCCGGCGAGGAGCCGGCTGCTCCCCTTTCGCACCTTAAAGTCAGCCACGGGCAATCGCCTCCGCGACGCGCATCGCGTCGAGTGCCTCGGTGTCGTGGAGCCGCAGGATCTCGGCGCCCTGAGCGGTCGCGAGCGCGGTGGCAGCCAGGGTCGCAGCGCCGCGCTCGTCGGCATCCGGGCGCTGGTCCCATGAGCCGGCGAGGATCGCGCCCAGGAAGTCCTTTCGCGAGACGGCTGCCATCACTGGCCTTCCCAGGTCCCGAAGCTCTGAGATTCGCCCCACCAGCTCGATCGTGTCATCCACGCCCTTGTCGAAGTCCGGGCCCGGATCGACCGCGATCTGCTCCGCATCGACCCCCGCCGAGGCCGCACGCTCGATTCGCCCTTCGAACCACTCCTTCACATGCGCGACGACGTCGTCGTAGGCGCGCGGCGCTCGATCCACCCGAGGCGGTCCCTCGATGTGCATGAGGACGTATCCGCACCCTCGCTCGGCGACGAGTTTGAACATCTCGTCCGAGCCGCCCGAGATGTCATTGATCGCGGCGGCGCCGGCGTCGAGCGCCGCTCGTGCAACCTCGGGCTGGAAGGTGTCGGCCATCACCGGGACGCCCGAGCGCTCGGCGAGCCCGGCGATCGCAGGCGCCAGCTTCTCGGCCTCGTCCTCGACTGCGACGGGCGGACCGGACCGTGCGGCGACCGCGCCAACGTCCAAGAGGTCAAAGCCTTTGGCAACGAGTCGCAGTCCGTCCTCGATCGCGCCCTCCGGACTGATGCTGCGCGCGCCTTCATAGAACGAGTCGGCAGTGACGTTCACGACCCCGGCGGCGAGCGAAGGCGGAAAGGTCAGCTCGATGCCATCAGAAAGTCGCCAAACCGTCACGCGTTCGAGCGTATCCCGGCCGTGCCCTCCCGCCCACAACCCGTGGACCTTTCCGTCGGATATACGGACGCAACTGTCCACCGACCTGACCTGACCCCCTCCAAACCGCCGAGGTCGTGATCGACGTGGATAGGCAGGGTCAATCGCCCCTTCGATTTCGCGCGCGGATCGAAGTCGACATCGACCCGGCTCAACAGCGTGAATGTCGACCTCGGCGGTTCGGGTGGGCGCCCCCGGCCCCGCGGCGCGACTACGTTTGCGGGCCACATGCCTCTTCGCTGCGTCTACACCGACCTCGACGGAACCCTGCTCGGCCCGCGCGGAGGCCTCTTCCGCGACCCGGAGGGGAACTTCTCACTCTCGCAGGCGAAAGCGCTCCAGGCCTGCGATCGCGCCGGCGTCGAGGTGGTCGTCATGTCGGGTCGCCGCGAGGCAGAGGTCGCCTCGGACTCGCGGCTGATGGGCCAGCCCTCCTACATCTACGAGGCCGGCTGCGGCGTCTTCATCGACGGTGAGCGAACGCTCCTCACCGGCGACTGGCAGCCGGACGAGAGCTCGACCCCCTACGAGAAGATGGTGGAGGCCGGCATCCCGGACCTCCTCTTCGAGCGCTACGGGCCGCTCCTCGAATGGCACTCTCCGTGGGAGGTGGGCCGCAAGCTCTCGTTCCTCATGCGGGGCAAGGTGGACTCGGCCGAGGTGAACGAGCTCCTCGTCGCCGAGGGTCACCACGATCTGCGCTTTCTCGACAACGGCGTGATCAGCTACGACATGGCGGCGGTCGAGGGCTTGACACACGCCTACCACCTGGTCCCGGGCGGGGCGAGCAAGGCGAAGGGCGTCGAGTTCCATCGCCGCGCTCGCGGCTACGACGCTGAGAGCTGCATCGCTGTCGGCGACTCGATCGAGGACCTCGAATCGTCGGTCTCCGTAGGGCAGTTCTTCTGCGTCGCGAACGGCCCGGCAAACGACGAGGACCTGCGGCACGCGCTGCCGCGATTTGGAAACGTGACGGTGACGGAGGGCGCCATGGGCGAAGGCTTCTACGAGGCTGTCGTCGGCTCGCTCATGGGAGCGTAGGATGAGTGGCGATGTCTCACGATGTCGCAACCGTCGCCGAGGAGGAGTACCTCCAGATCATCTTCTGGCTCGAAGAGGCGGGACTGCCGATGACCGGCGCCAACGTCGCCCGAGCGATGCAACTTTCACCGCCCACCGTGCACGAGATGATCGGCCGCCTCGAGCGCGACGGCTACGTCAGCCGGGCATCTGACAAGTCGATCGAGTTCACCACCGAGGGCCGCGACCACGCGACCGCGATCGTCCGACGCCACCGGCTGATCGAGCGCTTCCTCACCGACGTTCTCGGCATCCCGTGGGACGAGGTCCACGAGGAGGCCGAGCGCCTGGAGCACGCGATGTCCCCCGTCCTCGAGGAGCGGATGCTCGCCGCGATCGGCGACGCCAAGACCTGCCCCCACGGCCACCCGATCGTCGAAGGCGCCCGGGAGGCGGGTGTTCTCCTTGCCGATGTCGAGCCGGGGGCGAACGTCGTCGTCCTCCGTTTCGAAAACGAGGCCGAAGAGCTTCTTCACTACCTCAAGCAGACGGGCCTTTACCCGGGCCTCGAGGCCGAGTTGGTCTCCTCCGGTGACGACGAGGTGATCGTCAGCTCCGCGGATGGCGAGCACTTGATCACGCGCAGCGTCGCCGAGACGGTTTCCGTGAGGGCCGACCCGGCCCCCGCGCCGCGCGCGCCGCTCCCCGAGGCCCTGGTGCTCTCGGCGGACCGCTACGGCCGCTAGGCCGTTGGCCGGGGCGGATCCGCGAACGTCGCGGTGATCAGGCAGGCCTACGCACTCTTCAACGACGAGCAGTTCTCCGAGGCCGAGCAGCTGCTCGATCCCGGCGTCGTCTTCGAGCTTTCCCCCCCGAATGCCCTTTGCCGGGACCCGTTCTTGACCTAGAGCTCGCCGAGGATCTGGCGCAGACGCCGGTAGAGGTGCTGGTCCTGCGGGCGCATGGAGTGCTCGCGGCGGCGTTATGTGACTTGACGGTGAACCCATCGCCTCGGTCGCGCGAACTACCCCACGAATCGCTAAACGATCCCGGGCGCGGCGCGGGGCGAAGGAGTGGACATGAACACGAACAGAGCAGGCAAGCTGGTGGGCACGATCGCAGCCGTGGCAACCATCGGCGCCGTCACCGCAGCACCAGCGTCGGCGCAGGGTGGGGCGACGTTCTAGGCCGCTTTGGCCTGGCGATCAGCCAGCCCGGAAGCGTCGGCCAGCACGGCAGTCCGACCGCCCTCTCCTCCCCCTTCACCCAGGACGGCCCGGTCAGCTTGGACGTCCTCTCGGTTGACGCCGCGCACGAGGCGTACGTCCTGGACGCGTCGCTGGTCGAGTTCAGCTTCGTCCAGCCGGGAACGGACCCCGTCGGCGGGCCGCTGAAGGTGAGCGTCTACGACGAGGCCGGCGCGTCGCTTGGGTCGACCACGATTGACCAGGAGGACATCGGCCCGTTCTTCGGTGTCGTGGCCCCCAAGGGCTCGGAGATCGGCGGATCAACCTCTCCGAGCCGGGCAGGGGCAGGACGCGGCGGGCGCTCAGCGGGGGCGCCCGCCGCCGCTGAGTTTCACGCGGCTGCGCTGCTAAGCCGCGGCGCGGACGCTTTCGAGCGCCCGCGCGATGCGCGTTACGCCCTCGTCCACCAGCTCGGCGGGAACGCTCGCGAACGAGAGGCGAAGGGCGTTGGCGCCGCCCTCGATCAGGAAGTCCGGGCCCGCGACGAAGGCGACACCCTCGTCCTTGGCTGCGTTCAGGAGCGTGGGCGAGTCAACGTCGTCTTCAAGCGTGAGCCAGAGGAAGTAGCCGCCCTCGGGCACGACGAAATCGGCCTCGGGGATGTGCTGGCCGAGGGCCTCCACCAGCGTGTCGCGGCGGTCGCGGAGCGCGCCGTTCACGAACTCGACGTTTCGCTCGAGGCCGCCCGTCTCGCAGAGTGAGAAGACGATCGACTCGGCGAGCATGTTCGGCGAGATGTAGGTCTCGCCCGCGAGCTTTGAAAGGCTCGCGATCTGCTCGGCCTCGCCCGCCAGGTAGCCGACCCGGACGCCCGGGCTGACCGTCTTCGAGAACGAGGACGCGTGGAGGACCTTGCCTGCCTCGTCGAGCGAGAGCATCGTCTCGTGCTCTTCTGAGCCGAATCTGATCAGGCGGTAGGGGTCGTCTTCGAACAGCGTGAAGTCGTGCTCGGCGGCGAGCTCGACCAGGCGCACCCGCTTGTCGGCCGAGAGCGTGCAGCCGGCGGGGTTGTGGAAGTTCGGGATGATGTGGGCAAGCTTTACCGGACCGCCCGCAAGGCCCTCTTCGACCGCCTCGATCGAGACGCCGTCGGACTCGAGCGGAACCGGGACGAGCTCGACGCCCGCGCGTGAGAGGAGCAGCAGCGTCCGGTCGTAAGAGGGCTGCTCGACGAGGACCCGGTCACCCGGCTCGAGCAGGTGCGAGAAGACGAACGCGGCCGCCTCCATCGAGCCATTCGTGACCATAACCTGTGAGGGATCGAGTCCTTCGTGGAGCCCTGCGATCCACTCGCCAAGCCCAGGATGGCCCTTGCCGGTGCCATATGAGAGGGCGCGCTGCCAGTCACCGGTGAGCGCGCGCTCGGCCGCCTCGCGCACCGCTTCGGCGGGCAGGATGTCGGCGCTCGGAGCTCCGCGGGCGAATGAAATGACGTCGTCGGCCATGAGTAAGCCGAGTGTATGGAACGCCCCAGGGGGCCACAGCCGACGCCGTACACGGCGTCGCACCGAGCGCGCGCCTCGGAGCAATTACTCCAGTGCCAAAGCTCCGCGGATTCGCACAGGCCTGCCTCGACAGGGTTCATGGCGATGTACCTCGTGACCGTGATCAACTGCGCGTCGGAGACAACGCGAACTGACTTGAATCTCCCCTGGAAGAGATGTCCGGATCTGTCGTGGCGGCGATTGAATCGCTGGGCGTATCGGGATTGAATGCGTTGCATCCCCTCACTCAAGTTCGGCAGCGGTGTTTCGAGAAGGAGGTGAACGTGGTTATTCATGAGGCAATGCGCCAGGCGCGTCCATTCGGCCTGCCCGCACACCTCGGAGAGGATCATCAGGTACGCGTACCGATCCGCGTCATCGACAAAGACCGGGCGACGATCGTTGCCGCGCGCGAACACGTGGTAGATCCCGCCGACGACATTCTCCCGAGGCTTTCGCGCCACTCACGAGTAAGAACCCCGCGGCGGCAACTCAAGCCCCTTGGGGACGGAGCGCACGCTTGGGGTCTGACCCCACGCTTGGGGTCTGATCGCAGAGCGTGAAGCTCTCCCGCCAGGACATTCTGCGGCCGTCGACGAGGCTCGCGAGCACCTCTAGGTCGGCCTTTCGCTGGACGAGCTGGGAGCGCCGGAGTCGTACCTCGAACGGATCGGTGTCGTCCGTGCCGGCGGGAGCGTTGTCGAGGTTCACGGTCAGCCTCTCGACTTCTGCGAGGTCCGCACCCTCAAGCCCGACGGCGATCCGCGGCCTCGTGCAGCCGCCTTGGCCGCGCTGGGTCTCGAAAGTGGGCTCGAGCTCCGGCGAGAGCCGGCAGGTCTCGCCCTTGCAGGTCCTGAGCCCCGCGAGCCTGGCGGTGAGCCGCGCCAGCGGATCGGCATACGCCGGGTCTGCCGCGGCATTCTCCAGCTCAAACGGGTCCACGGCGAGGTCGTAGAGCTCGACGAAGCCGTCGTCGTTCTCGATCAGCTTGTAGCGCTGCGTCCGAACGGCGGTGAACGAGTTGGTCTCGATAAGGAGCTCGCGACCGGTCTCGCGCCACGGGTTGCGGGCGGGGTTGATCAGCGAGCGCCCGTCCGGTGGGCGATCGGCGGACGGCTCCGCTCCGGTGACCGTCATCACCGTGCGCGCCGGATCGGCGTTCGTGGTCAGCTCGCGCACGCTCACGTCCTGGGGAAAGAGCGGCCCGCGGATCAGGAGCGGCACGCGGAGCGCCGGCTCGTACGCGCGGTTCTTGCCGGACTTGATGCGGTGCTCGCCGTGGAAGTAGCCGTTGTCTGACGTGTAGATGACGTACGTGTTCTGGAGCTCCCCGGTGTCGCGCAGGCGGTCGATTATCTGCTTAACGCCCTCGTCGACCGAAAGCGTCGACTCGAGGCGACAGCGGTAGCGCCGGAGGATTCGCGCCTCGTCCTCTGGGCTGATCTCGTCCATGTTCTGGACGAAGGCCGGTTTGTCTGAGACGTCCGACTCGTTGTAGGAGTCGTCCGCGAGCGCCGCGAGTGGCTCGGAATCGAAGGCGCTTGCGTGCCGAGGCGCGGGCTTAGCGCTCCCGTCGCAATCGAACGGCGGCTGCGGCGACTCCGGGTTCGGGCCGCCGCCGTGCGGCGCCAGGTAGTCGACCTGGAGATAGAAGGGATCGGGCTGCTCCGCGTAGTCGGAGATCAAATCGAGCGCTTCGCCCGTGTTGACGTCGCCCTTGTAGTCGTTCACGTCGTTTCCGTAGGTCACGAGGTCGCCGTCGCGATCGCCGTCGCCGGCGTCGGTCCACACGTTTTGGGTGAAGTCGTAGAAGGTGTAGGTCGTGCCTGCCGAGCCCGTTCGCCAGTCGGTCCAGCCGGGCGGGACCTCGGTGACGTCGTTGTAGGGCGTCGTCTCGCGATCGTTGGGAGGCCCGTAGCCGTTCAGGAACTTGCCGACGTGGCCGACGCGATAG
>Ga0208612_1001219_pt1 | contig 10821 bp, 11 predicted proteins | sample AntDryMetagUQ889_FD_188089 | JGI IMG/M metagenome (GOLD analysis project Ga0208612, IMG submission 188089) | Polar desert microbial communities from Antarctic Dry Valleys - UQ889 (SPAdes) | ecosystem: Environmental > Terrestrial > Soil > Desert | place: Antarctic Dry Valleys | collected 2008-12-31 | reverse complement strand
ATTCCGCAGCGCTCACAGCGGCGCTGGCGCGCCGGCTCGCGGTCGTCACGCGACGCTCGGGCCGTGGACGGTGAGCGCGACGCTGCGAACGCACCGCGTTGCGAGCCGCATCCTCCACGAGGTCCGGCTCGTGCGGGTATTCATGCCGGACGAGCCGCGGGCAGCGTTGTTCCTGAATGACGGGCAGAACATCTTCACGCGGCCCCGTACGGTCGGCACGCGCGAGAAGTGGGGCGCCGATACCGCCGCGGCGCTCGTCCCGGGACTCGCGATCGTCGCCATAGACAACGCGGCTGACGGCCGCGGCCGCGACTACCTGCCGTACGCGAACCCTGCGGATCCGCTCGGCCGCCGGCCGCAGGGCGACAGGTACCTGGCGTTCGTCGTGGAGGAGCTGCTCGGGTGGCTCGCGGGGCGATACCCAGAGAGCAGGCGAGCGAAGCGTGTCGGGATCGGCGGCTCGTCATATGGCGCGGTGAGCGCGCTCCACGCTGCCCTCAGGTATCCGGGAACGTTCGACCGGCTGCTCCTCGAAAGCCCATCGCTCTTCATCGGTGGGCGGAGGCTCGTCGATGACACCCGCGATGCGACGCGGCTTCCGGCGAGGGTGCACCTCGCGATCGGCACGGCTGAGGCGCGCGACCCACACGTGAGCGCCCGCGTCCTCGCAGACGCCCTCGATCTCGCGCAGGTGCTCCGCGTGAAAGGCCTCGGACCACGGCGGCTGCGGCTCCAGATCGACGAGGGGGCATCGCACGACGAGCGCCACTGGGCTCGCCGGCTGCCCGGCGCGCTGCGATTCCTCTTCGGCTGACCTCTCGCCCGCCGGTGCGGGTCGTCAGTACCTGCGGCCGCGCTGGCGCGCCATGTCGAACCGGGCGGTCCTCGCGACCGCCATCACCGCCATCACGCCTGCCTGGATCGGATCACTCACCACGAGATCCGCTGCGCGCGGCACCGACCCGGCCATGTTCAGGCTGATGACGAGGATCCCCTTCGCGCGCACGTCCTCGACGGCACGCGTGATGTCCCCTCCCATCAGGGCGCCAGCCAGCACCAGCGCGACCGCGCGCGGCAGCCGCGCCACGGCGCGCACGGCAGCCGCAAGGTCCGCCTCGCCGACGATCGGGATCGTGTCGATGCTGATCTTTTCGCCGCGGATGTTGTGGCGGTCGGCTTCGGAGATCGCGCCGACCGCGACCTGCCCGACCTGCGCCCCGCCGCCCACGACGATGATCCGCTTCCCGAACACCTCGATCATCGGCGGGACGAGCTCCACGGAATCGAGAACATCGAGCGCCCGGAGGTCGGCGAGCAGCCGGTCCGGCGTCATCTCGGCGTCGAGCTCGACCTCCAGATGCACCACCGCGCGGTCGCCGCGCTCCGGGATGTCGACCGCGCTGATGTTGCCACCGTGCGCGAGGATGACCTCGGTGATCCGGTGTAGCGTGCCCGGCTGATCCGAGCCGGTGCACGCGAGAGCGACGACGTTCGGAGAGGCCATCCCGGGCAAGCCTACCGATAGGGGTCTCCCTACCCCGCAGGCTGGCCCCGCGCCGCTCCCTCGAGGAGCTCCGCCTCCTTCTTCTTGACCTCGGCGTCCTCACGGACCGACGCGATCGCCTCGTTGATGACGCGCGCGAGGAGCGAGATGACGAACCCGTCGACCACCCAGGCCAGGACGGGCCGCGCCGGTCCCCCGACGTGGCCGGACGGGCGCACGATCGTCGGCCGGAAGAGCACGGCGAGCGCGAGACCGACCCAGGTGCCGAAGCACAGGTGGCACGAGACAAGCCTGCCAAGGTGCTCGTTGCGCGCGGCCGCCGCATCGCGCAGCCCGGTGAAGAGCCACGACTCGACGACGATGAACGTGATCTGGTGGCACGCCGCAGCCAGGGCGAAAAGCCTCGTCACCCGGCTCGGACGTGCATCGCGTGTGCCGCCGCCGCGAGGCGCAGCGACCTCCGCTGAAGCGCAGGGGCCCTGCAGCCGCCGATCACAGGTGGACATCGTGACGGGGCGCGACGGGACCGCTCGTCCCCGACGGACGGCCCGCACACTGGCCGCGCGAGGTAGACCGATGGACCGTCGGAGGTCCGTCGGTGTACTTCGCGGGCACTGCGCGACATGCCATCGTCGGCGCGATGGAAACACAGCCGAGGGAACCGACCGTGAACTACCTGCTGGGCTCATTGCCGGCTGCCGAGATGAGGGCACTTCGTCCGCGGCTGCGCCACGCGAACGTGGAGCGCGGCCGCGAGATCTACGCACCCGGCGCTCCGATCCACGAGCTGTACTTCCCGACGAGCGGCCTCATCTCGATGATCGCGACGCTCCGGTCGGGCCGCTCCATCGAGGTCGGGACCGTGAGCCGCGAGGGCGTGACGGGACCGCCGATGTACCGCGGTGCCACGAATCCGCAGTACCGGGTCTGCGGGCAGATCGCGGGCGAAGGCTACGTCCTCGACGTCGACGGCTACCACGAGCTGTATGGGCACAGCGCGGCGTTTCGGACCGCAATCGAGCGCTACCTACACGTCCTCATGACCATGATGGCGCAGACAGCCGCGTGCAACGGCGCGCACGATGTGACCCAGCGGCTCGCGAAGTGGCTCCTCATCTCCCATGACGCGTCGGACGGACCGGAATTCGCTCTCACGCAGGAGTACCTCGCGATCATGATCGGCGTGCAGCGTCCGACGGTGACGCTCGCCGCCGGAGAGCTGCAGCGCGCCGGCCTGATGAGCTATCGGCGCGGCAAGATCCGGCTGCATGACCGCGACGCGATCGCGAAGCGGGCGTGCGAGTGCTACGACACGGTCAGGAACGAGATGGGCACCCTGCTCCGCGCTCCCCTGCCCGAGGTACGCGTCGCCGTCTGATCCCCGCGTGCGCGCGCCGATACCTATTTAGGATGTATACTTAAGACTATATACTCACGGTGTGGTCGTCCTTGCGCGTACCCCGCCGCGCGAACGGGCGCTGACCCCGCGCCAGCGTGAGGTCATCCGGCTCGTCGCGCAGGGCGCGCCGAACAAGGACATCGCGCGGACCCTCGGGATCACCGAGCAGGGGGTCAAGGCACACGTCTCGCGGCTTCTCGAGCGCTACGGCGTGAGCAACCGCGTCGAGCTCGTACGGGTCACGCGCGCATGGGAGGAAGCCGACTCGCGCACCATGGGCTCGCTGGCGCCGCGTGTGGGGAGGCTCCGCGAGGGGCTCGACGGGGACGCGATCGACGACCTCGCCCGCGACCGGTTTCGCGGGGAGGAGATCGCCGAGGCCGAACGCATGCTCTCGCCCGGCGTGCACCCCGAGATCGTGGCTCGGATCGCCCGGCTTGCTCGGACGCTCCGCGAGCTCGACGTCGCCATCGTCCTCGCGCAGGAGCTGCCGGACGAGGGCGGCACGCCGATGATCGACCTCGTCCGCCGTCGCGTCAGTGCTGCCAAGGAGCTCGCGGACGGGCTCATCGAGACTCTCGGCGCGCGTGCCGACGCGCTCTAGCTTCCTTCCCGCGCGCGCCGCTGGTGCCGCGTCCGCCGGCTGACCGCGATCCTCCGTCAGCGCTGTCCCCGCTGCCTCGTCGCCCCGGCGTTCGCGGGGCTGCTGCGCATGCACGAGGGGTGCCCCGGCTGCGGTCTCGTCTTTCAGCGCGAGCCAGGCTACTACACCGGCGCGATGGTCCTGAGCTACACGATCGGCGTGCCCGTGCTCGCGCTGCTCAGCGCCGGGGTCCTATGGCTGACCCGCTGGCCGGTGGAGTGGGCACTCCTCGGTGCCGACGCGATCTTCCTGGGCATCGCGCCGCAGGTGTTCCGCTACTCACGCATCCTCTGGATCCACTTCGATCAGGCGGTGGATCCGGCGGAGCGATAGCGGCGGGCGCCGAGCGACACGCGTTCGGGCGCTCGATGTGCACCGGAATAGCGCGGCGGTGCCGAGCCATCGTTATCGTCCGCGCGTGCCCCCGATGCGGTTCGGACTCGATTTCGGCACGTCCAACACGACGCTCGCCGTCGCCGCCGATGCGGTCGTCCGCGTCCTGCCGCTCGATCCCGACGTGGGTGCCACCATGCCCTCCGTCCTCTACATCCGGCGCGACGGCAGCGCCCGGGTCGGCCACGGCGCGATCGACGCCTTCCTTGCGGACAATGCCGCGCGCGGGCCGGTCACACGCGAGTTCAAGCTGCTCGGCGTGCGCGTCCCCTCGAGCGACCCGGAGCAGCCGACGGTCGAGGCTCACATCTACACCGACCTCGCGTCTCCCGGCCGCTTCTTCCAGTCGCTGAAGACGTTCCTGGGCGATCCCCTGCTCCAGCCCACGAACGTGTTCGGCGATGCGAAGGGCCTGCAGGACCTCATCGCGATCGTCCTGGAGCACGTCCGCCGGCGGGCGCACGAGCTCGTGGGGATCTGGCCCGCGGATGTGACGCTCGGCCGGCCGGTCGAGTTCATCGGCGGGCCCGAGGCCGAGGCGCGCGCGGTGGCGCGCTTGGAGGAGGCCGCCCGGCTCGCTGGCTTCAGCGGCGTGCGATTCGAGCTCGAGCCGATCGCGGCGGCACGCGCCGCGGACGTGCCAGCCGGCACCGCGGTCGTGTTCGACTTCGGTGGCGGCACGCTCGATCTGTGCGTCACACGCCGCGAGAAGGAACGTATCGAGATCCTTGCGACCGCCGGAGCGGACATCGGCGGCGATCGCATGACCCAGCTCGTCATCGACGAGACGGTCGCGCCGCGGCTCGGTGCGGACGCGGAGTGGGGACCGAAGCGGCTGGTGCTCCCCCGTTTCGTCACGAACGCGATCGGCGACTGGCGCGCGCTGTCAGCGCTGAACGAGAAGGGGCTCCTCGACGCGCTCGACGACCTCATCCGGGCCGGCGCTCCGCGCCGGGAGCTCTTGGCCCTGCGGAGCGCGATCGAGCTCCAGCTCGGGTACGAGATCTTCGCGGTGGCCGACGCCGCGAAGTGCGACCTGTCGGAACAGCCTTCGGCCCTGGTCACGTTCCACCGCGGCCTGGTAGACGTCGACGCACTCGTGACACGACGCCGCTTCGAGATGCGCATCGCGCCGCTCCTGGACCGGGTCGCGGCACTGCTCGGCACGGTGCTCGAGCGCGCAGATGTCCGGCACGGCGCCGTCGTCGAGGTCGTCTGCACGGGAGGCTCGAGTGCGATCCCGGCGGCCCGCGCCCTTCTCGAGCGCACCTTCCCTCAGGCGCGCGTCCGCAACACTGACCTGTACCGGTGCGTCGCCGCCGGACTAGCCGTTTCCTGATGTCGCGAGCGCGCGGGCCAGTACCCTTGCGTCGTGACGGACCCCCGGGCGATCGCCATGCGTCTCGGACAGGTGGGCGTCTGGACCACGCTGCTCGACGCGTGGCCCGCGAAGCGCGGCGCAGCGTTCGCGCGGGAGGTCGAGCGTCTCGGCTACCGCGCGCTCTGGATCCCGGAGACCGCGGTCAGCAAGGACGTCTACGCGCACGCCGCGCTGTTGCTCGGCGCGACCGAGCGCCTGGTCGTCGCGACGGGCATCGCCAATATCTGGGCGCGCGATCCGGTGGCGATGCGCAACGGCGAGCGCGCCCTCGCTGAGGCGTACCCCGGACGGTTCCTGCTGGGCCTCGGGGTGAGTCATGAGCCGGCCGTCAAGCGGCGCGGCGGCACGTACGAACGGCCGCTCGAACGCATGCGCGAGTACCTGGCCTCGATGGATCGCGCGCGCTACGCCGGCCCGGAGCCGGCCGAGCCCGCGGCGCGCGTCCTGGCGGCGCTCGGCCCCCGGATGCTGGCCCTCGCGGCCGAGCGCACGGCCGGAGCGCACCCCTACTTCGTCCCCGTCGAGCACACGCCGTACGCGCGAAAGATCCTCGGACCGGCGCCACTCCTTGCCGTTGAGCAGGCGGTACTGCTCGAAACAGACGTGCAGCGCGCTCGCGCGGCCGCGCGCGCGCACATGGCGGGCTACCTGCGGCTCGAGAACTACGCAAACTCGCTGCGCCGGATGGCCTGGTCCGACTCGGACATCGCCGGACCGAGCGACGGCCTCGTTGACGCGATCGTCGCGCACGGCGAGGTGGCAGCTTTGGTCGCACGCGTGCGGGCGCATCTCAACGGCGGCGCCGATCACGTGTGCGTCCAGGTGCTGAGCGACGATCCGCTCCCGGTCCTGCGCGAGGTCGCGGCCGCCCTCATGTAGCGCGGATCTGGCGTCGGCGGCAGCCTCGCGTGTCCTGGAAGGAGGCACCGGTCAGCGCGTGCTGACGGTGAGCCCTTCAAGCAGACCGTGCCCGATGGAGGCCGCCCGCTCGCCGCGCACCTGGCCGAACTCCTCCTCAGCAAGCAGGCGATCGAGCCATTCGTCCGGGAGTGAGGCGAGCCACGGATCGATCTGCGTCCGGTGCGCCGCGAGCGCGCGCTTCTTGCGCGCGAGCTGCGGACGCACGTCGACGAGCGTCGTGACGTCCTCGTCGGGCATCCCGAGCGTCCCGCTGTCCTCGAACGGGAACGGCTGCTCGACACCCGCAGCTCTCATCTCGGAAAGCAAGGTCATGAACGCGCTCCGCGACGGGCCCGCGTAGTACAGCCGGACGCCCGGGACGCGGTCGAACGCCGCGGTCGCGCAGCGGCTGATCTTGCGGTGGTCGGGATGCCCGTACACGCCGCCTGGCTCGAAGGTGACGACGACATCGGGCCGCAGCTCGGCGAAATGTGCGGCGATCCGCTCGACCACCTCATCGTCGCGCGCCGTCGCGAACGACCGAGGGTCCGCGTTGCCCGCCGACCCTTCCATCCCGCTGTCGCGGTACCCGAGGAACCGCACGTCGTGCACGCCCAGCTCGGCGCAGGCGGCGCGCAGCTCGGCCTCACGGACTTCGCCGAGGGTCTCCGGCGTCGCGAGCGACGGATCAGCGATCTCGCCCGCCTCGCCGCGTGTCGCGCAGATGGCCACGACCCGTGCGCCGGCGTCGACGGCGGAGGCGACGCTGCCGCCGGCAGCGAAGGTCTCATCGTCCGGGTGCGCGAAGACAGTGACGAGCGTCGGCGTCATCCGTGCGGGGCTCGGCGCACCTCGATGCCCGCGTCGCCGCGGCGGACCTCATAGGCAGGCTGGTCGAAGGTCGCCGGCCCGCGCGCGACGCGGCCGGTCCGGAGGTCGAAGCGCGAGCCGTGGCATTGGCATTCGATCTTGTCGCCCACGAGCTTGCCGTGCTCCGCGAGCGAGCAGCCGGCATGCGCGCAGGTGTCGTGCAGCGCGTAGACCGTGTCGCCACGCTTCACGACGACGATCGACTGCGCGCCTGCTTTCGCCTTCGCCGGCGCATCCTCGGGGAAGCTGGCCGGCTCGAGCGCCGACCACTTCCCGCCGCCGCCGCGCCAGGCGTGGCGATCGACCATGTAGCCCTGGCCGAAGACGACCTCACCACCGATGTAGGCACCGACCACGAGCAGCACGTAGCCGACGATCGCCGCGATCATGGCGTGGTCGTTGGTCCCGGCGACGATCTCGAAGCGGACCAGCACCGAGGCCAGGTAGAAGATCGTCGAGAAGAACATCAGGAGGGAGTGGATCGTCGCGTAGCGGCGCGTCTTGCCATCCGTGCCCGTGTAGTCCGCGATACCGGTGGCCGCCGCGGCCAGCATCCCCACGAAGCCGAGGAGCGTCGCCCAGTTGGCACCATCGACCTGGTCGATGAGGTCGAGGAACAGCGCGGCCGATAATGCGCCGACCGGCAGGTCGGTGACCACCGGATGGAGCGCGTGACCGAGCCAGGTGCCATGGAGGAGGTCCTTCACCGGCGGGACCGGGCGCAGTACCGCGAGGTAGATCTTCTGAAGGAGCTCGCCGACCCCGTCGGCCCATTCCTGGCGGTCAAGGATGCCGTTCACAAGCCGCCGGATCATCGTCATACCTCCTGCAGGCACCGCCTCGCGCGCAGCGCGAATGTACTCGGGGCAGACTGCGTGGTGTGCTGATCGCCGGACGCGAGCTCGCGCTCACGAACCAGGACAAGGTCTTCTTCCCCCGGACGGGGCATACGAAGGGCGACCTCGTGCGGTACTACGTGGATCTCGCGAGTGCCGTGCTGAACCACGTGGAGCGCCGGCCGATGCAGATGAAGCGCTACCCGAACGGCGTCGACGCGGACTTCTTCTACCAGAAGCGGGTACCGGTGCCCCATCCCGACTGGCTCGAGACCGTACGCATCGAGTTCCCGAGCGGCCGCAATGCGGACTTCCCGGTCATGAGCGAGGCCGCGGGACTCGCCTGGATCGCGAACCTCGGCTGCATCGAGCTCCACACCTGGCACTCGCGCGTCTCGGACATCGAGCGGCCCGACTACCTGCTCATCGACCTCGATCCGAGCGAGGGCAACCCCTGGGCGCACGTACGCGAGATCGCGCTCGCCGTGCGCGACGTCATGAGCGGTCTGGGCCTGCCGACCTATCCGAAGACGTCCGGAGCGACGGGTCTGCACATCCTCACACCGATCGAGGTGGAGCTGGAGTTCCCTGAGGTGCGCCGGCTCGCCAAGAAGATCGCGCAGCTCATCGAGGCGAAGGTGCCCACGATCGCGACGACCACGTGGAAGGTCGCCGATCGCAGCGGCGTATTCGTGGACTACGGGCAGAACGCCCGCGACCGCACGATCGCATCCGCGTACTCCGTCCGCCCGGTACCGGACGCGCGTGTGTCGGCCCCGCTGCGCTGGGACGAGGTCGTCGACGTGGAGCCGGCGGATTTCACCATCGACACGATGCGCGAGCGCGTCCGTCGCGTCGGCGACCTCACCGCCGATCTGTGGGACCACCGCACGAGCCTCGTCCCCCTGTTCGAGCGCGTCGGGCTCCGGCCCCCGGGCGAGGGGCCGAAACCGCGAACGCGCACCGGGCCGCCGCGCGATTGGAGAAGGGAGTACGCCGCGAAGAAGGAGCAGGCAGAGCGCGGCTAGCCTCGGAGCAAGCCCTCGAGCGTGGGATCGCCCTGGCGGGCCGCGCCGGTGACCTGATCCCACGTGCATTGCCGCGGCTCCTTGTCCTGCCGGAACCGGAGAAATCGCGTCCCGTGCCGGAAGCGATCAGCCTCCATCTTGTCGAAGCGCACTTCGCAGACAAGGGCCGGTCGGACCTCGACCCACGGCAGATCCTTGCCCTGCGACCAGCGGCTCAGCGAACCCGGCACACGATCGCCGGTCAGGTGGCCACTCTCGGCGAGCGGCGGCAGCAGCTCCTGCAGCTGCTTCTGCAGCGTGGCAGGGATGCCGCTGGTGTGCCCGACGAAGTCGAGGGTCCCATCGTCGCGGTACATCCCCAGCAGGAGCGTCGCGATGCGCGTCCCGCTCGTGCGGAAGCCGATGATCACGCAGTCGGCCGTGCGGTGGTGCTTCACCTTCACCACGGCGTCGCGCGACCCGGGGAGGTACGGCAGGTCGAGCTTCTTCGCGATGACACCATCGAGTCCGATCGACTCGAGCCGCTGGAGCCAGTGCCCGGCCACGTCCCGGTCACGGCTGTACGGGGAAAGCGTGAAGCCGTTCGCGACGCGCTCTAGCTCGGGACGGCGCTCCGCGAGCGGCCGCCGGTGGACGGCGTCGCCGCCCCACAGCGGCACGTCGAAGACGATGAACGTCGCCGGCGTCTCCGCGGCGAGCCGCCTGATGCGGCTCTCCGCAGGGTGCAGGCGGAGCTGCATCAGGTCGAACTCGAGCTTGCCGTCCTGCTGGATGACGATCTCGCCATCGAGCGCCGAGCGCGGCGGCAGCAGGTCGCCGAGCGCGCGCAGCTCCGGGAAGTAGCGCAGCAGCGGCCGGCCGTTCCGACTCCAGAGCGCGAGCTCCCCGCCTTCGTTCTCCAGCACCCCGCGGAACCCGTCCCACTTCGGCTCGTATTGCCAGCGGTCTCCGGCCGGCAGCGACTCCACCAGCAGCGCCTCCTGCGGCGGGAACGGCACGTCCGGGCCCGGGGGCATCAGGAAGGGCTGGTCGGCACTGCGCGCGAGCGACCGTGCATGGGATCGCTTTACGTGCCAGGCGTCGGGGTAGGGCTACGGCGCGGCGGCGCCGGCGGGACCACCAGGTCCTGGCCGAAGAGCGCGTCCCGCGGCGTAGCCTCGAGGAAGTTCAGGATGCCGGCCGCGATCGCGCGCGCGAGGCGATCCGGCTCGTCGACGATGAGGCCGCGATCGTTGTCGTTCGAGAGGAAGCCCATCTCGAGGATGACCGACGGGGTGAACGGTGACGTGGCGTTGCGCACCCGGCTCCAGCTGTGCGCGTAGTAGCCGCGCATCCCGCCGGAGATCCCGGCCGCGTCGTAGGCGAGGCCGGTCGCGGCCGCATACACCTCGGTGAGGTGACGCTGCAGCGCGTCCTCATGCGGCGTGCGCCGCGAGCTGTGCGCGAGCTTGAATCCGCTCTTGTCGCCGGTGCCATCGCCGTCCGAGTGGAGCGCCACGAACGCATCCGCGACGTACCCGGGCGGGATGACCGTCGGCAGCACTTCGGCGGAGATGCCCTTTGCTCGTAGGATCGCCGCGACGCGCTCCGCGATATCGAGATTGGTCTCCCACTCCGTGTAGCCGGCCCAGCTCGTGCCGGTCTGATCGATGAGCTGTCGGAGCTCCGGCGGCGCCTCGCTCGTGCGCCAGTGGCCGGCCTGGATGCCGACCTTGCGCGGTCCGGAGATCGCCGGCTTGGGGATCCGGACCCAGCCGGGGGGGTCCCCTGGCTGCGTCTTGGCGCCGGCGGCCGCGACCGCCGCTGCGGTGTCCCCGCCTGGCGCTGATTGCCCCTCGGCGACCTCGGCCTCGACCGCGGTGGTGCT
>Ga0208612_1001216_pt1 | contig 10832 bp, 10 predicted proteins | sample AntDryMetagUQ889_FD_188089 | JGI IMG/M metagenome (GOLD analysis project Ga0208612, IMG submission 188089) | Polar desert microbial communities from Antarctic Dry Valleys - UQ889 (SPAdes) | ecosystem: Environmental > Terrestrial > Soil > Desert | place: Antarctic Dry Valleys | collected 2008-12-31 | reverse complement strand
GATCCTCTTACGCGCGCCTTCGGCGCTTGCACATGCTGCTTTCGGACCTAAAGGTCCTCATCAAATATATGGGTAGGATGCGCGCTCGATGACGGGCGAGAACCTCGATCTGGAAGACCTGGTTCTCAGGCCGGGTACCTACTTCAACCCGCAGACCGAGGTTGTCGTGATCGTCGACGATTCCCACTCGATCGACCAGGAGGTCTTCAACCTCGACGACCTGGACTCGGACTGGGTCCACGTCTCCGACGACGTGCCGGTCGACGAGCAGGGGCTCGAGCAAGCGGTCGAGGCCTTCCAGACGAGCTACCACCCCGTCTCACGCGACGCGGTCGAGGCAACCAGCGCCGAGCACGGCGACGACGAGATCCATCCGAACGAGGAAGTCTCAGATCTCGAGCCTGACCCCGACCCCGACGACGGGTAGCTCCGGCTAGCGCGCGGTGTCGATCAGGCGGGCAGCCGCGAGAAATAGTTCGCGGCCCGCTTCCGTCTCGGGCGAGTGCGTCGCCCCTCCCCCGCCGTCGGTGTAGACGCGGGCGAAGGGCTTGCGGGTGAGCCGGCGGCGACGCACGTACGCGGCTGCCTCGTCGGCGTAGCCGGACATGCGGTCGAGGACGAGGCGATGCGGCTTTTGCATCAGGCCGCCTCAGCCTTCGCTGCCGCCGGCGGCTCGGACGCCCTCGCCTCGCGAAGCGCTGCCCGCATGTCGGCGAGGACGAGGGACGCGAGTGCGAAACGGGACGCCACCGCCACCATCGCGAGGTCGCCCGAGCGGGTCGCGAAAGCTTCGCCCTCCTCGGTCGCGACGTGCGCGTGGGTCGCTCGGTTTCCGGCGGCTCGGTCGGCGGCTTCGAGAAGAGCCCGGGCGGCTTCTGCCCAGAGGGAGTTGTCGCCAGAGGACGCCAGAACGCCCCCGGGGCCGAGGATCGCGCATCCGCGCATCTCGCTCGTAGCCGCCATGAACGCCTCAACGGCTCGCGCCGAGGCTTCAGTCGAGGCGGTCGAATCGACCCCTCGGGTTGCGTCGGCCACCAAAGGGTCCGCCATCGCCTGACAAAATAGCGAGCGTGAACGCATCAAAGGTCCCATGGATCGCAACGGTCGTCGTCTGCGTGATCGCAGCGATCGTCCTCGCCTTCAACGGCTACACGGGTTATTCCGTGACGGTTGGAGCCGTGGGCCTCGCGGCCGCTGTCAATTTGATTTAGATGAGCCTGGGGGCTCCGACTCCGCGGTCGAGTGGCGGAGCGGGGTGTCCAAAAGCTCGCGATGTGAGCTCTCGGGCTCGACGTGGATGAGCACGTCCGAGCGCGGCAGGTCGGCACGGATCGCGTCGCGAAGCTCGTGCGCGGCTTCGTGCGCCCGCTCCAGGCTGGTGCCGTTGCGAAACTGCACGTGGAGGTCGATCCAGCGGCGCGCCCCTGCGCGGCGGGCGCGGAGCTTGTGGTAGCCCAGCATCTCTGGCGGCCGCGACGCTGCGATCGTTGCCTCGATCTGGTCGAGCTCCTCCGGCGGCGGCGCCTCGTCCATGAGAACGCTTCCTGAGCGGCGCATGATGTTGACGCCCGAGACGACGATCGCGACCGCGACGACGAGGGCGGCGATCGAGTCGAAGGCGGGCTCGTCGGTCAGCTCGACCAGGGCAAGGCCGGCAAGGACTCCCATCGAGGTCAGCGCATCCGCCCGCAGATGTGCGGCATCGCCTTCCAGCGCGGGCGAGCCGAGGCTCTCGGCGCGGCGCGACAAGAGCCCGGAGACGCCAAGGTTTGCCACGGCCGAGAAGGCGATCACGGCGATCCCGATGCCGAGCGAGTCGACCTCGGACCCGGCGGCGAGGCGCCGCGTAGCTTCAAAGACGATGATCCCCGCGCCGACGAGGATCAACATCCCTTCGATGGTCGCGGCCAGGTTCTCGGCCTTCTCGTGGCCGTACGGGTGGTCCTCGTCGGGGGGCACATCGGCCCTCCTGACCGAGACGAGCGCCACGAACGACGCCATTAGGTCGATCGAGGAATGGATTGCCTCGGTCAGGATCGCGATCGACCCCGTGATCGCGGCAGCGGCCAGCTTGAGCGCGATCAGAAGCATGTTCGAGAAAACCGACAGGAGGGCCGCGCCCGACTTCGTCTGAATCACAAGGCACTCCCCCTCGGGGGTGGTTGCTGATTTCCGCGAATAGCGCGGGTTTTCGCAACCACCCGCGTCAGTCCCAGGACTTGGGCCAACTCGCGCGCGGCGCGCCCGCGGTGGCTGATCGCGTGCTTCTCGGCATCCGTAAGTTCGGCCATCGTCCGCTCGTCGCCGGCTCCGGTGTCTTCTGGAACGAACGCCGGGTCGTAGCCGAAGCCGCGGGTTCCACGCGGCTCGAGGATGAGCGTGCCCTCGCAGCGCGCCTCGACGACCGTCTCCGTGCCGTCGGCGCCGATGTGGGCAAGCGCGCAGACGTAGGCGACCCCCCTGTCGTCCGAGTCGCGAAGCTGCGAGATCAAGAGGTTCAGGTTCGCCTCATCCGTCGCGTCCTCTCCCGCAAAGCGGCGAGAGCGCACCCCCGGCCTACCCCCGAGCGCTCGCGCCGCGATGCCCGAGTCGTCGGCGATCGCGGCTTCACCGCACGCTTTGAGCGTCGCTCGGCCCTTGATCAGCGCATTCGCCTGGAACGTCTTGCCGTCCTCGGGCGGAAGCTCGACCTCTGGGGGCAGCGGGACCAGCTCGATCCCTTCGAGGATTTGCCCGAGCTCTGAAAGCTTGTGGTCGTTGCGGGTGGCGACGATCAGGCGCATCGGCCCATGCTCCTGCCGCTAGGTGGAGGCGGCTGTCTGAGCCTCGCGAAGCGCCGCCATCGCCGGCTCGGCGAGGGCGAGGAGCTCGTCCAGCCGCGCCTTCGTGACGGGTGTCTGCTCGGCGGTGGCCTGCACCTCGACTAGCCCTTCCGGGCCCGCCATAACAATGTTCGCGTCAACTTCGGCGCGCGAATCCTCGGAGTAGTCGAGGTCGCAGAGAGCCTCGCCATCCACGATTCCGCACGAGATGGCCGCGAGCTGGTCCGTGATCGGGTCGGCCGAAAGCTCGCCCGACGCCCGCAGCGAGTCGAGGGCAAGCCGCAACGCAACCCAGCCGCCGGTGATCGACGCGCAGCGGGTGCCGCCATCGGCCTGGAGGACGTCGCAGTCCACGTAGACGCTGCGCTCACCGAGGGCGTCGAGGTCCACGACGGCCCTGAGCGAGCGGCCGATCAGCCGCTGGATCTCGACCCCGCGGCCGTCCTGGCGGCCCTTGCGGGAGTCGCGCTCCTTGCGCTCGCCGGTCGAGGCGGGAAGCATCGAGTACTCGGCCGTGACCCAGCCGCGGCCGCGGCCCTCCATCCAGCGCGGCACCTTCTCGGAGACCGACGCGGTGCAGATCACGCGGGTCTCCCCTTGGGAGTAAAGGCAAGATCCCGTCGCTGTGCGAACGAAGCCCGGCTCGATCTCGATCGGGCGCGGCTCATGCGGAGCGCGGTTATAGCTGCGGGTGGCCATGGCAGCCAGTGTTCCAGACCGGTCCATCGCGCTGGCCGACGCCGAGCGAGGTGAAATCCGTGGAGGGCGCGGAAAACACCTCGCTCGAGCGTGTTTTCGAGGCTTAATCGTTGAACGTGATCGCCTGCACGGCGCTCTTGATCTTCGAGACGATCACCTCGGCGATATCGAGTCCCGACTCGCCCGAGAAGCCCTTCATAGCGGCAACCATGCCGACCATGAGAAGCGAGACCAAAAGGATCAGGCCGACGTACTCGACCGTCCCCTGTCCGCGAGCCGACCCAAGGCGGGCGGCGGCAAGCCGGATGAGTTGCGTTGCGGATTCGAACATGGAGTCCCCTTTCACTGGAGCTCGACCGGCCTTCCCTGTCGGGGACCGGCAATGTCTTGACCAGCGGAATGCTCCGGCGACGGGACTCACCGAACAAGACTCAGGCGTGACAATTCACAAAACGGAGAGGAGCGAGACCATCGCGCACGCCATTTCGTAGAGTCCACGCCTATGGCAGAACGCCGATTCAGCTTCCGTCGACGCAAGGACGCCGACACTTCGGACACCGGCAACGAGCCGGAAAGCTCCGAGGCCACCGGCGAAACCGAACCCGATTCGCCACCTTCGACGCCCCCGCCCGAGCCCCAGACTCCCAGTGCCGACCGCAAGGGACTCCCGGGAGAGCCGCCCACGATCGTCCAGATGACCGTCCCCGAGGACGCCACCCCGGCGGAGACACCGGCGCCGCCAGCCGACACCGGCGACGAGCAGGACCCGACGACCGGGCTCTTCGATCATGCAAGCGACACCGACGACTTCTCGCCGCCCGCTTCTGCGGCAACGCCGGAGGCCCCCGCCCCCGAGACCAAGGCCGAAGACTTCACGCCCCAAGGCGGCAACGGCGCCCGCGCGCCCGAGCCTCCAGCCGATAGTCCGCCTACCCAGGAGTGGCAGGTAGATACGGGCCCCAAGCCCGAGGCACCGGCCGAGGAGCGGGCCTCGACCCCGAGAAGCTTCCTACCGCCCCGGTCCGCCGACGACCCGAAGCCCGAGCCGGCCCCCGACCAGCCCGCCGAGAGCTTTGTGCCCCCCGACGTCGAGGTAGCGCCCACTCCGGTGCCTAGCCAGTCTGCGCCCACCCCGAAGCCCGAGTCAGACATCGAGCGGCGCATTCGCGAGGCCGAAGCGGCGGCCGCTCAGGCCGCCGAGGAGCGGGCGATCGACGAAATCGTTGCCCTGGAAGAGGACTTGGAGCGGGCGAAGCGTGAGGGCGCGGAGCAACTTAAGGCGACCCAGGCCAAGCTCGCCGAAGCCGAGGAGCGCGCAAGGGCGCAAGCCACCGAAGCTGAAGAGCGTGCTCGAAAGGAAGCCGTCGAGGCTCAGGAGCGCGCCCGCAAGGAGGTCACCGAGGCCGAAGCTCAGGCCAAGTCCCAGCTTGAAGCGGCGGCGGGCGAGACGGGCGCCGCCCGCGCGCTCGAGGAGCAGGCCAGGGCAGGCGCATCCAAGTGGCTTCGCGAGCAGGTAAAGCAAATCGAGCGCGGCTCGGAGGAGCGCCTGGCGGCCGAGGTCAAGAAGGCCCGAGCCGAGGGCGAGGAGGCAGCTCGCGAGGAGGCAGCCGCAAGCGCCGGCGCCGAGAGCGAGAAGCGCACCCAGGCCGAGGTCGAGCGGGTGCGCAAGGAGAACGAGGAGCGCGTCCAAGCCGCCGAGAAGCGGGCGGCCGAAGCCGAAGAGCGCGCCCAGACGGCTGCTGCCGAAGCCGAGGAGCGCGCCAAGCAGGCCGTGAGCGAAGCTGACGAGCGCGCCGCTAGGGCAGCGCAGGAAGCCGACGAGAAGTTGGCGGCGGCATCCGCGGGCGTCGAGGCGCCCCAAGCAGAGCTTCAAGCCGCGGTGAAAGCCCGCGACTCGGCTCGGGCCGAGCTCGAGTCCGCCGTTCGCTCCCGCGACTCGGCAGCTCAAGAGCTCAAGCGCACGAACGCGGAGCGAGAGGCCGCCCAGGCGGAGCTCAAGGCCGCGATCGAGGCCAAGGAAGCCGCCGAGGAGCACGCACAAAAGACTGAGGACGAAGCCGAGGAGCGCGCAAGGAAGGCCTCAGAAGAGGCTGACGCTCGCGCCAAGGCGGCCGAAGAGCAGGCTGAAGCACGGGCCAGGGCCTTTGAAGAGGAGGCCCGCACGAAGGGTGTCGCCGACCCCGATCGCGTAGACACCGCAGTCCAGGAGGCGCTGACCCAGGCCCAGGAGGCAGAGGAGCGAGCAACCCAGGCTCAGCTCGCCCGCACCGAGGCCGAACGCCGAATCCGCGAGGAGGCAGATCAGCGGGTCGAGTCCGAGACTCAGGACTTGAGGTCAGAGCTCGAAAACTTGCAGGCAACGCTTGACGATCGCGTGGCCGAAGAGGCGGAGAAGATCCGCGCCGAAGCCGATGCGAAGGCCGCCGAGGTCGCAGCCGAGCACGCCAAGGCAGCGACGGAGGCTCGCAAGGAAATCGAGAACATCGGCCTCCAGTCGGCAGAGACGACGCGAAAGCAGGTCGAGGAGCGAGCGCGGACCGAGGCCCAGGAAAGGGCCGAGGCCGACCTCGACCGCTTCCGCAAGGAGGCCGAAGACAGCGCGCGCGAAGAGGTGGACGCAGCCCGCGCCGCCGCCAAGGAGCGCTACGAGGCAGAGCTCCGAAAGCGCGATTCAGAGCTCGAGGCCGAGCGTGAGGAGAAGACCCGCATCCTCGAGAGCTCGGACCGCCGGCTGGGCGAGATCGAGGAGCGAGCGCTTGCCGCCGCCGAGCGCGTTGCCGCCGCCGAGGAGGAGCTTCGTCGCGAGGCCGAGCGCCTGCGCGCAAACGCCGACCAGCGCATCGCCGAAGAGACGGCGAGGGCCGAGCGTGAGGCGACCGCCGCTTCGGACGCCCGCGTCAAGCAACGCGAAGAGGAGCTTCGGGTCGCCGTCGAGGAGACCGAGCGCGAGAAGGCCGCCGCCGCCGAGCGGATCCAGGAGATCGAGAACCGAACGGCCGACGAGATCGAGCAGATCCGAGCCGACGCGGACGCCCGCGTCACCAACACCGCGGCCGAGGCTCGTGCCTCGACTGAGGAGCGTGTACGCGCCGAGGAGCAGGAGAAGCAGGCCGCCGAGGTCGAGCGACTCCGCTCAGAGGCGGAGGCGGCGAAGGAGCAGGCGCTGGCAGAGGCGCGCACCGCCGCCGAGACGGACCGCGACGAGAAGGTCGCAGCCGCCCGCTCGGAGGTGAACGAGGTCAAGGCCGAGCGCGCCAAGGCGCTCGCCGAGTCAGAGCGCGGGCTACAGGCCGCGGACGAGCGCGCTCGCAAGGCCGAGGAGGCCACCTCCAAGGCCCAGGTCGAAGCCCGCGCCTCGGCCGCCGAATGGCTCAAGAGCCAGACCGATCAGATCCGCGAGGAGGGCGACCGTACGGCTGCGGAGCGCGTGAAGACCGCCATCGCCGAGACCCAGGCAAAGGCCCAGGCCTTACACGAGGAGCGCCTCACCACCGAACTGGACCGCGTTCACGCCGAGGCCACGGACAACCTCGAGCGCGAACTGGCCGCCGCCAATGCCGCCGCCGAGGCCGCCACCCGTGATCGCGTCCGCGGGCGTGAAGAGGAGCTTTACCGCGAGCGAGGCGCGATCGAGGAGGAACTGGCGTTGAGCCGGCGCCAGCTCGAAGACGCGGTCGAGCGCGCGGAAGCCGCCGACCGCCGCGCCGCCAAGGCCGACGAGAACGCCCGCGCTGAGATCGAGCGTGAGCGCGAGAGCCGCTTCACAGAGATGGAGTCGCGCATCGACAAGGTCATGGGCGAGGCCACCGCGTCTGCCGAGCGCGCCCGCTCAAGCCAGCTAGAAGCCGCACCTGCGGAGGAGCCCGAGCCCGATCCGGAAGAGCCGGAGCCCGAGCCCGATCCGGAAGAGCCGGAGCCCGACGCACCCAGCGCGAGGTCTGACCCCGAACCCGAACCGGCGCCTGAGCCTGTCGAGGAGTCTGACCCCACGGCCGACACTGCGTCTGACCCTTCAGCCGACGCCGACGCCGAACCGCCCGCCCGGGTGACCGACGCCAGCGGCTCCTTTGAGGAGACTCCCGAAACCGTGTCGGAGCCCGAGGCGGAAGAAAAGCCCAAGCGCGGCTTCTTCGCTCGCCGGAAGGCGAAGAAAGAGGCGTCTGAGAACCAGGAGAGCGCCGTGCTCGATGCCGAGCTCGACGATGATTCCGCGTACGAGTCTGAGCCCGAGGACGAACCTGAGCCGGAAGTGGAAGCCGAGCCGGAGGAGGAGCCGGAGCCCGACGCACCCAGCGCGAGGTCTGACCCCGAACCCGAACCGGCGCCTGAGCCTGTCGAGGAGTCTGACCCCACGGCCGACGCCGACGACGACGAGATCCGCCCACCGGCGCCGCCCGAGGGCACCGTCAGCCTGAGCCACGCCTCATTCGACGAGCTCCGCGAGATCGGCATGTCCGTCACCCAGGCCAACCGCGTGATCCGCTATCGCGAGGAGAACGACGGCTTCTCTGACGTGAACGAGCTCGACCGCGTCCCCGGCTTCCCGAAGGCATTCCTCACATTCGTGAAGGATCTAGTCGTCCCGTAGGCGCTACCCGTTGCGCTAGAGCGCCCAGCGCTTCGCGAAGCGCTCGCGGTACGGCTCTGCGAGCGAGGGGTCCGATCCGCCCGGCCCGCCGCCGGTTCTAACCGCGTCGAGAGTCGTCACCACCGACGCTCCGAGCGCAACCGGGTCGTAGCCGCCTTCCAGGCAGATGAGGAGCGGCGCCTCGAGCTCAGTCGCGAGGTCAGACACCGTCGCCGCCATCGCTCGGTAGCCGTCGTCTGAGACCTCGCACGAGGCCAGCGGGTCGGCCGCGTGGGCGTCGAAGCCGGCAGAGATCGCGATCAGGCCGGGCTCGAACTCTCGCGCGACCGGCACCAGCACGTGTTCGGTGAGGGCCGTGAACAACTCGTCGCCCGCGCCGGTGGGCACCGGCAGGTTCACCGTGAAGCCTTCCCCTTCCCCTTCCCCTTCATACGAGATGTCGCCCGTGCCCGGGTAGAGCGGCCAGCCGTGGATGCTCGCGTACAGAACGCTGGGCGAAGCCTTGAAGATGTCCTCGGTCCCGTTGCCGTGATGGACGTCCCAGTCGAAGATCAGCACCCTCTCGACACCTCGGGAGCGCGCGTGCTCGGCGGCGATTGCAACCTGGTTGATGAGGCAAAAGCCCATCGACTTGTCACGCTCGGCGTGGTGGCCGGGCGGCCGGAGCGCGCAGAAGGCCGACGAGTCACCGCCGGCGAGGAGGTGATCGACGGCGTCGCATGCGGCGCCAGCGGCCCGCAGAGCTGCTTCCCACGACCCCTCTGAAGCAACGGTGTCGAGGTCGATCATCCCTCCGCCCGCTGCGCAGAAGGCGGCTATCGCGGCAACGTGCTCGGCGTCGTGGGCGCGGTTCAGCTGCTCGCTGGACGCGCGAGGGGCCTCGGCCTCTATGAGTCCGGGCAGCTCGGCGTCCGCCAGCGCTGACTCGATTGCCCTGATCCTGCCCGCGTTCTCGGGGTGGCTTCCGGTCTCGTGCTCGTATGAGGCCGGGTGCTTATAGAGCAAGGTCACGGAGGGCTCATTTTGCCAGCACGGCGAGTACGGTTGCCCGCTTGACCCCGCGCGCCGGCAAAGAGCTGCCCGTCCTGGTCGTCGGCGCCGGCGCCGCCGGGCTTCACGCGGCGATCAGGGCCGCCGAGTCCGGCACGCCCGTCGTCTTGGTTTCGCGAAAGCCGCTTCATGAGAGCTCGAGCTACTGGGCCCAGGGCGGGCTCGCAGCGGCGCTTTCGGCCGACGACACCCCGGAGCGCCACGCGGCCGACACCTTGGCCGCAGGCCGCGGCCTCTGCCGCCTCGAGGCGGTCCAGACGCTCGTCGACGCTGCGCCCACGGCGGTCGAGTGGCTGGTCCAGAACGGAATGCGCTTCGACGAAGACACCGACGGAGCGCTGGCTCTCGGCCTCGAAGGCGGCCACACCGTCCGGCGCATCGTCCACGCTGGCGGTAGCCAGACCGGCAAGGCGCTGACCGACCGTCTGGCGGCCATGATCGCGGCCGACGAGCGGATCGAGGTTCACGAGGGCACCTCGGCCATCGCGCTTTGGGGCGACGCCGAGCGCTGCTTTGGCGTGGTGACCGAACACGGGCCCGTCCGCGCACGGGCCGTGATCCTCGCAACCGGAGGCGGCGCCGCGCTCTGGCAGCGCACCACCAATCCCTGGGGAGCGATCGGGGCAGGACCCGTCCTTGCTCATCAGCTCGGCGCCACCCTGGCCGATCTCGAGTTCTGCCAGTTCCATCCGACGGCGCTCTCGGCGCCCGGGACCGACCACGACGGCTCGCTGATCACCGAAGCGATCAGGGGCGAGGGCGCGACGCTGCTCGACGTCTCGGGCAACCGCTTCACCGACGAACTGGCGCCGCGCGACCAGGTCGCGGCCGCCATCGGCGATCGCATGCAGGCGGACGGCACTCCCCACGTCCTGATCGACCTGCGCCAGATCGAGCCGAACCGCTTCCCGAACGTCTTCGCGATGCTCGAGCGCGCGGGCCACGACCCGCGGCGAGATCCCGTGCCGGTTTCGCCCGCCGCCCACTACCTGATGGGCGGCATCGTGACGGACGTCGACGGCCGCTCGACCGTGCCCGGGCTCTACGCGGTCGGCGAATGCGCGTGCACGGGCCTCCATGGAGCAAACCGGCTTGCGTCGAACTCGCTGACCGAGTGCTTCGTCTTCGGCGAGAGAGCGGCCCGGGCGGCCACGGCCGAGGAGCTCGGCCCCCCGGAGGCACCAAGCCCCAGCGAGTGGCGCTTCGACCCCCCGACGGTCGAGACACGGGCAGCCGTCTGGGAGCTCGCGGGCCCTTCGCGAGACGCGGAGCGGCTCAGCCGCCTGGCTGAGGACCCCTACCCGCTGGCTTCCCTGATTGCTCGCGCTGCGCTCGAGCGGACCGAGTCGCGTGGCTCACAAATGCGCACCGACTTCCCGCTCCTGTCGGGCGAATTCGACGGCGTCCATCTGCTCCTTTCCGGCACGAACGCCCCCGCTGGAGAGATCTGGGCCTGACCCATCGCGCCTCGCCTCCCCCGATCGGAGGAGACCGCCGTCCCCCTATGGGGTTAACGCGGGCTTAACGATCGTCCTTACGCACTTACCACTCCGGTGTAACACTCGTATTGCTTTCCGCTCGATGGGGCAAAAGGCCACGGCGGGAAGGAGTTTGGGTAGACGGGACTCAAAGGAGCACAGCTAGCGATATGTACCGCTTCAGCCGATCGATTT
>Ga0208612_1001215_pt1 | contig 10836 bp, 10 predicted proteins | sample AntDryMetagUQ889_FD_188089 | JGI IMG/M metagenome (GOLD analysis project Ga0208612, IMG submission 188089) | Polar desert microbial communities from Antarctic Dry Valleys - UQ889 (SPAdes) | ecosystem: Environmental > Terrestrial > Soil > Desert | place: Antarctic Dry Valleys | collected 2008-12-31 | reverse complement strand
GAGCTGCCCGAGGAGCAGCGTGCGGCGCTCGTGCTCGCTGAGCTTGGGGACCTCTCCCACCCTCAGATCGGCAAGGTCCTCGGAGTGGAGACGGCCAAGGTGAAGGCCCTCGTCTTTCGCGCCCGCGCCGGCCTGATCGAGCGCCGCGAGGCCCGCTCGACGCCCTGCGAGGAGATCCGCGAGGAGCTCGCCACGCTCAGCCGGGGAGGGCTCAGGCGCAACCGCCTGCGTCACCACCTGCGCCACTGCGAGGGCTGCTCGGCCTTCCGCGACGAGGTGCGCCGCCAGCGCTCGCTGATGGCGATGGTGCTGCCTGTCATGCCCTCGGCCGGGCTCAAGGCCGCGGTGCTCGGCGCCGCCGGTACGGGTGGACTCGGAGCCGGAGGGGCTCTGACAGGCGCCGGCGCGGCCGGCGGGCTCTCTGGGCTCCTGGGTGCGGGCTCCGTCGGGTCGGCCGGACTGGTCAAGCTCGCGGTGGCCGGTGTGCTGATCGGCGGCACCGCAACGCTGGGCGAGGGGCTCGAGAGCGGCTCCCGTTCGCCTGCCTCGGATCGCGCTCCCGCCGCGCGCAGCGAGGGTGCGGCGCGCTCCGGGGTGGCGGTACCGGCTCGCGTCACTCCCGTGCCGCCGCGCCCGCGCAGCGCCGGGCCCGCGTCGGGCGACGCGCCCGCACAGCGGCCCGCCGCCCGGGCCCTGGAGCGGAGGGAGGGAGCTCGCGGCGGCGGCCGCCGCCGCCGCCGAGCGGGCGAGGCCTCGCGATCCGCGAAGGGCCGGGGGCGCCCGAGAGGACCCGCGGCCGGGCGCCTGCGGGCCCCGGCTCGCGGTCGGTCGATCGCGCCCGCCCCGAAGACATCGCGTCCAAGGCCGCCGGCGGCGTCCCGCGGGAAAGCGGTGCGCCCGGGCTCGGCTGGTGCTCCGCCCGCCAAGACCCCGCCGGGCAAGCCCGCTCCCTAGCGCACTGCGCAGCCTTCGGTGTCGATCTCGAAGGGAAGCTCGGGGGTCCTCACACGGCGCCTGAGCCGGTGACCTGCTCGAACAGCCAGTCGAAGCCCGGGGCATCGCGCCGCTTCGGCTCCTTCTCGGCCAGGGCGTGCGCCAGAAGGGGAAGGGCAATCGTCGCGTCGCAGTAGCAGACCGCTTGTTCCCCGTAGGGGTCGATCTTGCCCCAGCTCACTGCCTCCTCGAACGTGCAACCCGAAAGGCCGCCCCACTGGGGGGAGTCCGTCGTTATCTGGATTGCGTAGCGGTGGGGCCGGGGCTCGTCGCCTCCACCCGCCAAATCGGCCATCACCGTCACCAGCTGGATGGTGTCCTTGGGTACCCCGCCGCCGATGTATATGACCGAGGTGCTTTTCGCCTGCTCGCCGATGCGCCCGAGCTGAAGGAAGTCCCGCATGCCGTCGACCGCCACCTCGATGCCCCGGCGCTTGTGCAACAGGTAGGCGGCCACGCCGTAAGCGCTGTCGGCGAGCCCCGGCGAGAAGATCGGTACGCCTGCGCGAAAGGCGGCGGCCGTGATGCTGTCGACTCCGCGGTCTGCCTGGTGGGCGCCGAGGAGGTGCAGCAGCTCAGCCGATGAGTAGGGCCGCCGCTGGTCGAGCGTCGAGAGAAACTCCCCGAGGAAGTCCTCCATCTGCCGGTACTCGAGCTCGTCGGCGTAGACGTCGTAGTAGCGGTCGATGCGGTGCTCCAGCAGCTCGGCGTCATCGGCGCGGTGACTGCCCTGGAAGTACGAGAAGCCGAGTCCCTCGAAGATGTCCTCCGAGACGTTCGCCCCCGTTGAAACGATGGCGTCCACGAAGCGGTTCTCGATCAGCCAGCTCACGATCTTCCACTGGCCTGTGGTGCTCAGGGACCCGGCGTACCCCAGGAAGATCGTGTTTGCGGGCTCCTCGATCATCTTGAGCCACACCTGGAGGCAGGCCGCCATCGAGCGGCCCTGAAAACCAGTGCGGCCCATCGCCTCCAGCAGCTCTGACACGCTGCGCGGCCTGACCTCGATCGTCTCGAGCGCCAGAGCAAGGTGCTCGGATCGTTCGCGCCGGGTGCGATCGCTCATTGCCAGCCCTCGCTGTCGTAGACGGCGGCCACGACGGCACAGACGGGGTGCTCGTGGCACTGAACAGTCGCCGTCTCGAGCTGTGGCTCGCCCCAGTCTTGCCCTCGCCGCGCGGTGATCGCCGTAAGGCTTGCGTCGAGGTTCTCGCGGACGCCGCGCTCCCCCGTGCCAGTGCCCTCGACGAACAGACCGCGGCCGTCCGGTCTTTGCGCCCAGGCGAGTCCCGCCGACGCCTCGTGCCCTGACTCGCTCACGGTCCGCCGGGCCAGCACGACGTAGAGCCGGTGGCCGTGGTGATCATCCGGGGGCGAAAGCCGTTCTCGGCACACGCGGCTGCCCGGAGGGATGATCGAGGACATGTGGATCAGGTTGTAGTCGTGGATGCCGGCGACCTGCAGTGCGGCGTCGAAGGCCGCGAGCGCCGTGGCGCCCTCACCTGTTCCGTGCGTAACGCTCACCTCGACGCTCACTGGTGCATCTCTGTGCTCTTCGGCAGCAGGACGACCTCCCGCAGCAGCTTGGCCGCCGCTACCGCCGTCGCCCCGGAGGGATCGAGGCTTGGAGACACCTCGACCAGGTCGGCGGCCACCACACGTGTGCCGGCCAGCGAATGAAGAAAGCGCTCGACCTCGGTGAAGGTCGCGCCGCCCGGCTCCGGGCAACCGGTCCCCGGCGCCGCCGCTGGGTCGAGGACGTCGATGTCGATCGTCAGGTAGAGCGGGCGCTCGCTCAGTTCGCCCCTCACATCATCCGGCATGGTCAGCTCCCGGCTCGAGAAACGGCACGCCTCCCGTGCCCTCGGCCACTCTTCGCGCGCCCCCGAGCGCACGCCGAGCTGAACGATGTCTTCGAAGCCGTGCTCGACGCCCGCGTGGTAGAGCCAGCTGGCGTGCGTGAGCGCCTGTCCCTCGTACTCCTCGCGCAGGTCCAGGTGCGCGTCGAGCTGGACCAGCGCCGCGTCGGGATACAGCCGTTTGATGGCCCGGTAGCCGGCCAGCGTGACGGTGTGCTCTCCGCCGAGCATGAGGACCCGATCGGCGACGGAGGCGGCCCGGGCCGTGGCCTGCTCGATCGCCTCGAGCGCGGCGGGCAGCGCAAGGCGCTCGAGTGTGAGATCGCCGAGATCGCCGAGCGCCACGTCGTCGATGTCACGGTCGAGCACGGGGCTGTAGGTCTCGAGCGACGCTGACATCTCGCGCACCGCGCGAGGTCCGGCCGCTGCGCCGAAGCGAAAGCTCTGCGTCGCGTCGAGCGGTGCTCCGAAGACGGTGGCCTGCGAGCCCGCCCCCTCGCGCGGCGAGTCCATGAACGTAACGGCCGGGGGCTCGAAAGCGGATGAGGCAGCGGCGTTTGTGGCGAGGTCGCTCAACAGTCGGCGCAACCTACCGCTCGGAAGGAAGGAAGGACCGAAGTGCTCACCAGGCGCAGCACGATCCAGTAAGCGCCGGCAGGGCGAGCCCGCTGCGCATCAGCGCAGCACGCAGCCCTCGGTGTCGATCCCGAAGGGCAGCTCGGGGGCTCCCGCCTCCTCCATCACCGCCCTAAGGCGGCCGGCGTCTTCGGCGAGGACCAAGAGGAAGCCGCCGCCGCCCGCCCCCATGAGCATCGCCCCCGAGCCGCCCGAACGAAGGGCGAGGTCACGCAATGACGCGAGGGACTGCGGAACCATCGCCGCGGAGCGGGCGCGCTTGGTCTCCCACGACTCGTTCATGAGCTCGCCACAGGCGTCGAGGTCACCCCGCTCCAGCGCCGCGCAGGTCTCACGGGCCAGGGAGGCCGTGCGGCGCAGGTTGTCGCGCACGCCGGGGTCACCGGCCAGCGTGCGGCTCACTTGATCGCTCAGCACCTTCGAGGCCGAGCGCGAGCCCCCGGTGTAGAAGAGAAGGAAGCGCTCGCGCAGGGCGCTCGCCGAGACCTCGGGCAGCTCGAGTGGCCGCACGTCGACCGAGCCGGGGCGGAAGGTCAACGCGTTGACGCCGCCGTAGACGGCGGCGTACTGATCCTGCTTGCCCACGGTTCTCGCCAGAAGCTCGATCTCCAGATGACAGGCGGCCTCTGCGAGCTCCTCGCCCTCGAGTCCGCTCAGGGCGCGGATGGCGGAGACCGCGTAGGCGCCGGAGGAGCCAAGGCCTGTGCCGGCAGGGACATCGGCCACCGAGGCCAGCTCGAGCGGCACGCCGCTCCAGTGGTGGGTCAGCGCCGCACGGAGGATCGGATGCTCGACGTCGGCGGCGCTCTCGACCTCTTCCCAGGCGAGATGCTTGAGGCGAAACCGGCTCTGGAAAGCGGTGCTCACCAGCAGCCCCACGTGCTTGTCGATCGCCGCCGAGAGCACGAAGCCCTCCTCGTCGCAGAAGAAGGAGGGAAGGTCGGTCCCGCCGCCTCCCAGCGAGACACGAAGCGGCGCGCGGACGGCGATCACTCGACGCGCCCTCCGATCTCGATCAGGCCGTCCGGACGCGGGCTGACGCGGATCAGCGAGCCGCGACCCTGGTGGATCTCCAGCGGTCGTCCCAGCTCGGCGCCGAGCACCACGGCGGCCGCGCCGGTGGCCTCATCCTCCTCGATGCCGAGATCGCGGGGGAACACCCGCGCCCGCACGCGGCCCGCCGCCTCGTCGGCCCAGGCCCAGAAGGCCTCCAGGCCCCGCTCGGGTGCGCTGAGCGCGTCGACCTCACCGGGCGAGCCCAGTTGGTGCCAGCTGAAGCGGGGCGCCCACTCCGGGCGCCCGGCCACGAAGGAGAGCCCGCCCTCGCGGCGCGCGGGAACCTCGCCCGCGGGCGGGCGCATCACGTCGGCTGGGTAGCCATGGCGCTCCAGCAGCCACGCTGTGCCCACCAGCGGATGCCCCGCGAAGGCCAGCTCGGTGCCGGGGGTGAAGATCTGCACGCGACCGGCTGCCGGGTCGTCCACGAACACCGTCTCGCTGTAGCCGAGCTCGCGAGCCATGCGCTGGCGCTCGCCCGGCGCCACGGCATCGCCGTCGAGCACGACCCCGAGGGCGTTGCCGCCGCCCTCCGGGCCGCCGAACACGTGCAGGACGTGCAGGATCGCCACCGGCGGGACGCTATTCGCCGAGGGGGTAGCTTTACCCGGGTGGACGCGGCCGCCCTGCGCAACCGTCTGCTTCTAGCGTCCGGCATGTGGCGTCACGCCACCGACGAGCCGTTGCCGAAGATGGCGCCCGGCGAGCCCGCCGAACAGGTCCAGGCCTTCGAGCTGAAGCTGGTGGAGCTCTTGTGCTCGCGGGCGACGCCCGAGACCGCGCGCGCGGTGGCCGACCAGACCTGGGACCTGGTGCACGACCGTCCCGACGGCGACCCGGTCAAGCAGCGGGTCTCGGAGTGCCACGAGGAGCTGGCACGACTGTCCGCCGGTGGCCTGGGAGGGGCCTCCTGATGCACGACTCCGAGCTCTTCGGCCCACGTGCGCGCGCCACGTCGCTGGCCGCCGTGCTCGTGGCGATCGCCTTCATCTGCCTCGTGACCCTGGCGCTCCCGCACGACTCCGAATTGCGCGATCCGGGCCTCGCGGTGGCCGCTGTGGCGCTGCTGGTGCTCGGAGGGCTCGTCCACCGATTGGGCGAGCGGCTCGATACGCGGCAGATCGGCGGGGTGGTGGTGGTCGGCACCCTTCTCGCCGCGCTCGCCAACTACGCGGTGGGCACCACCACGGCTGCCTTCGGCTTGCTGTTCACCTTCACCGCGCTGTACGCGTTCTACTTCTTCGACCTGCGCTTCGCGCTTGGCCACCTCGCGCTCGTGGGCGTGGCCTACGCGATCCAGCTCGCGGTCAACCCGGGCCCGAGCGCCGCCACCCGCTTTCTGCTCGTGGTCGGCACGCCGGCGCTGGTCGGGCTTCTCATCGCCCGGCTGCTGCGCGTGGTTCGCGCCGAGACCGCGCGGAGCCGCAGGGTCCTCGAGACCACGCACGACGCCTACGCCGCCCTCGAGCTCGACGGGACCGTCGTTGAGTGGAACGTCGCCGCGGAGAAGATGTTCGGTGCGTCCAGGGCGGAGGTGCTCGGGCGCAACTTCGGCGAGCTGTTCTATCCGCACGAGGAGGTCCCGGCCTACCGCGAGCGGCTGCGCGTGTTGCGCGACGCCGACGAGGTGAGTGGTCAGCGGTTCGAGGCCGAGTACCGGCGCCCGGACGGCACCACGTTCCCGGCCGAGGTGACTCTCTCGCGGGTGGAAGGGGGTGGGCGGGCGATCCTCGCGAGCTTCGCCCGCGACCTGACCGATGAACGCCTGCGCGAGACCGAGCAGGCCGAGCTGGCCCGCGAACAGGCGGCGCGCCGCGAGGCGGAGCACGTAGCCGAGATGGTCAGCGGGATGCAGCTGCTGGTGGACGCCGCGCTGGCTCACACCACCACGGACGGCATGATGAACGCGCTGATCCCCCGTGTGCGCGCCGTGCTCGGAGCGGATGCCGCGAGTGTGCTGCTGCGCGAGGAAGGCCGGGACTCGCTGGTGGTGAGGGCCTCGACCGGGGGTGACCCGGAGAACCGCAGGCGCATCGACTTCGGCGAGTACTTCACCGGGGTCGTGGCGGCCGAGCGGCGCCCGATGCTCGAGCAGGACCCGCGCCTCGACGAGGTGGCCGATCCGGCCATGCGGGAGGCGGGCGTGACCAGCCTGATGGGGGTGCCCCTCATGGTCGACGGCGAATTGGCCGGCGTCCTCTCGGTGGGAGCGACGGCCCCGCGACGCTTCACCTCCGACGATCTCGGGATGCTGCGACTCGCGGCCGATCGCGTGGCCCTGGCGCTGGACCACGCGCGCATCTACGAGCGCGAGCACCGCATCGCCGAGACGCTGCAGCGCAGCCTGCTGCCCGAGCAGATGCCGAACCTGCCCGGCATGGGCGTCTCGGCTCGCTACGTGCCCGCCGCTTCGGAGGCCGAGGTCGGCGGCGACTGGTTCGACGTGATCCCCATGCCCGGCGGGCGGGTGGGCCTGGTCATGGGCGACGTGGCCGGCAAGGGCCTGAGCGCCGCGTCGATGGTCGGCAGCCTGCGCAGCGCACTGCGCGCCTACGTGCTGGAGGGCCACGCGCCGGCCGTGGTGCTCGAGCAGCTCAACCGGCTGGTGTGGGCCGAGCTGGAGGAGAGCCAGATGGCCACGCTGATCTACGTCGTCTTCGACCCGGTCGAGGGCAGGCTGAGCTGGGTCAACGCGGGCCACCTGCCGCCTCTGCGGACCGCAGGGGACGGGGCGCCTGCCGAGTTCCTGCACGGTGCTCGATCTGTGCCGCTCGGCGTCCTGCCCTTTCCGGCCTATGAGGAGGCGACCGCCGATCTGGGTCAGGGCTCGATCGTCCTCCTCTACACCGACGGCCTCGTGGAGCGCCCCGGCTCGGTGATCGACATCGGGCTGAACGCCCTGGCGCGGGCGGTCGACGAGGCTCCGGAGGGGACCGACGCCCTCTGCGACCATCTCCTGCGCGAGCTCTCCCCCCTTGGCGGGGCCGCCGACGACGTGGCCCTGCTCGCCTTCTGCAACGAGCCCGTCACCGACCGCTTCGAGTTCGAGCTCCCGGCTCAGCCGGAGTCGCTCTCGTCCGTCCGTGGGCTGGTACGCCGCTGGCTTCGCCAGACGGGGAGCACCGAGCAGGAGATCGCGGAGGTCACGACGGCGTGCGGAGAGGCCTGCGCCAACGCGATCGAGCACGCCGGGGCGGGCAGCTCGTCCTCGTTCGAGCTGGAGGGCAAGCTGGACGGCTCGGGGGTCGAGGTGGTGGTGCGCGACTTCGGGGTGTGGCGGCCGGAGCGCGACGACGACCACGGCCGGGGCCTGGGGCTGATGAACACGCTGATGGACGTGGTGGAGGTCACGCCCAGCCCGGAAGGTACGGTCGTGCGCATGCAGCGCAGGCTGAACGGAGCCGGGACGCGATGACCGAGCTGGGCAACGTGGAGGTGCGAGAGGAGGAGGGAGTGGTCGTGGCCCAGGTGAGCGGTGAGCTCGACCTCTCCAACTCGCCCGCCACCGGTAAGGCGATCGAGGCCGCGCTGCCGGCCTCGGCCCGTGCCCTGGTCGTGGACTTCACCGGGCTCACGTTCCTGGACTCGAGCGGCGTGGCGATGTTGTTCGGGCTGGTGCGCCGCCTGGGCGACCACCGCCAGCAGCTGCACGTGGTCGCTCCCGAGGGAGAGGCCGTCGGTCGCGTGCTGGAGATCGTGGACTTCGGCCGCGCCGCTCCGGTCTACGCCGTGTTGGACGCCGCGCTGGACGCCGCCCGCGGCGCTTAGGTGACCCCGGCCCCGCTGTGCTCGGCGACGAAGTCGAGCACCAGCCGGTTGAACTCCCCGGCGCGCTCGAGGTTGGCGCCGTGGGGGGAGCCCTCGATGACGGTGAGCTTGGCCCCGGGGACGAGCTCGGCCAGCTCGCGCGACTTCCAGACGGGCACCAGGATGTCGTGCTCGCCGCCGATCACGTGCGTCGCCACCTCGAGGGATTTCAGCCGGTCGTGGGCGTCGTGGCGGCTGGAAGCCCGCAGCTGGCGCACGAAGGCCTCGGCCGGCTGGGGATTGGGGTCGGCGAGCATCATGCCGCGCACGTATTCCACCGCCCCCTCGTTCTCGTAGAAGCCCTCGGAAAGGGTGAGCAGCAGCAGCTCGTCGATGTGCTCCTCGTAGGTCAGCTTCGGGCGCCGCGAGCCCCAGACCTCGCCCAGCTTGCGCGCCCACGCGCCGCCGCGCGGGAAGGTCACGGCCAGCGTGAGCGCGGTCACCCGGTCCGGCGCGGCCAGCGCGATCTCCTGCGCGATGGCTCCGCCCATGGAGACCCCCAGGAGGTGAAAGCGGTCGAGCCCGAGCTCGTCGGCGAGGGCCAGCGCGTCGGCGGCCATGTCGGCGATCTCGTAGTCGGCGTCCGCGATGGTGGACCGGCCCACGTCGCGGTTGTCGAAGATCACCGTGCGGTGCGCGGCCGCGAAGGCCTGGACCTGGAGCGCCCAGCCGAGCGTGCTGACGCTCAGGCCCTGCACGCAGAGCAGCGGCTCACCCTCACCGTGCTCCTCGTAGTACAGCGTTTGTCCGTTGGCTTCGGCGGTGGGCATCCGAGCAGGTTACGCTTGCGTGCGAGCTGGCGGAGAAGCGCAGGCCGGGCGTATCGCCGGAGCGCAGCCCGAGCGTTGGTCGGGCGAGCACCGGACCGATTCGTCTCGGCCGACACCGCTCGCTCGACCTACGACTAGGAGGAACAGTGGCGCAGACACAGGCGAAGACCGTGGAGGGCACCGCTCCCCACGGCACCGGGGCATCAGAATCGGGCAACGGGCGCATACTCGAGGTGCAGAACCCGGCGACGGGCCAGACGATCGCCCGCGTACCGGCGATCGGGACCGACGACGTGGCCGAGCTGGCCGCCCGCGCCCGCGCCGCGCAGCCCGGCTGGGAGGCCCTCGGCTTCGAGGGCCGCGCCAAGGTCCTCAAGCGCGCTCAGAGGTGGACCACCGACAACGCCGACCGCATCGCGCGCACCATCATCTCCGAGACGGGCAAGACCTACGAGGACGCCCAGCTCGCTGAGATCTCCTACGCCGCCCAGTCCTTTGGCTTCTGGGCCAAGAACGCCGAGGACTACCTCTCCGACGAGAAGATCCGCTCGAGCTCTCCCTTCGTGGCCGGCCGCAAGCTCTTCGTGCGCTATGCCCCCGTGGGCGTCGTGGGCGTGATCGGGCCCTGGAACTACCCGCTGACCAACTCCTTCGGCGACTGCATCCCCGCGCTCGCCGCCGGCAACTCGGTAATCCTCAAGCCGGCTTCGCTGACGCCCCTGACCTCTTTGCTCATGCAGGAGGCCCTGCGCGAATGTGGCCTGCCGGAGGACGTCTTCCTCACCGCGGTCGGCCCGGGCCCGGTCGGCTCCGAGCTCATCGACCACGTGGGGTTCGTGATGTTCACGGGCTCCACCGAGGTGGGCAAGAAGATCATGGAGCGCGCGGCGAAGACGCTCACGCCCGTAGGCCTCGAGCTGGGCGGCAAGGATCCGATGGTGGTGCTCTCCGACGCCAATGTCGAGCGCGCCGCCAACGCAGCGGTGCACTACTCGATGCAAAACGGCGGGCAGACCTGTATCTCGATCGAGCGCGTCTACGTCGAGGAGCCGGTCTACGAGCAGTTCGTAGCGCTTGTGGAAAAGAAGCTGCGCGCCTTGCGCCAGGGGGTGCCGGGCGACCCCGGCGTGACCGACGTGGGCGCCATTACCTCGCCTCCGCAGGTCGATCTGATCGACGAGCACGTGCGTGACGCCGAGAACAAGGGCGCCCGGGTGCTCGTGGGCGGACACAGAGGGGACGGCCCCGGTGACTTCTACGAGCCGACGATGCTCGTGAACGTGGACCACACGATGGAGTGCATGACCGAGGAGACCTTTGGCCCCACCCTTCCCGTGATGAAGGTGCGCGACGCCGAGGAGGGCATCCGCCTGGCGAACGACTCGCCCTACGGCCTGCAGGCCTCGATCTGGACCGAGGACACCGACAAGGGCGAGCGTCTGGCCCGCGAGATCGAGGCGGGCGTGGTCTGCGTCAACGACGCCCAGATCAACTACATCGCCCTCGAGCTTCCCATGGGCGGTTGGAAGGCCTCGGGCCTGGGCACGCGCCACGGCAAGGACGGCATCCGCAAGTACACGCAAAAGCAGACCGTCCTGGTCACGAAGTTCGCGCCGACCAAGAAGGACATCCACATGATGCCCTACAGGGCCATGACCACGAAGCTGATCGGCCGGGTGGTCAAGCTCCTGTACGGGCGCGGCAAGCGCGACTGA